>Ga0114129_10004785_pt1 | contig 19134 bp, 14 predicted proteins | sample RhiMetdeltSRZDD1_FD_80071 | JGI IMG/M metagenome (GOLD analysis project Ga0114129, IMG submission 80071) | Populus rhizosphere microbial communities from Tennessee, USA - Rhizosphere MetaG P. deltoides SRZDD1 (version 2) (version 2) | ecosystem: Host-associated > Plants > Roots > Rhizosphere >...
AATCCCGAGGCGCCGCACCATGACGAACCCTGCAGACACGCGACACCGACACCGGGCACGCGGATGTCTGCTCGCGGCGCTCGCGTGCGTACTGGCTGCGTGCCGCTCACCTGATCCCGTGAGGGGGGGCCCCTGGTTCGTGGACGCCGCCTCCGAGACGGGACTGGCCTTCGTCCACCACACTGGCCGATCAGACGAGTTCTACTACCCCGAGGTCATCGGCTCGGGCGTTGCGCTGTTCGACAGCGACAACGATGGCGACCTCGACGTATTTCTCGTGCAGGGTCGTCCCGCGGGGCCGGCATCGGTGGATGCGAGAGAGTTTCGTAGTCGCCTGTTTAGAAACGACCTCGAGCCCGGCCCCAACGGCCCGCGGCTCCGGTTCGTCGACGTCACAGATCGGAGCGGTTTGTCAGTGAGCGGCCATGGTATGGGCGTGACGGCTGGCGACTACGATAACGACGGCTGCGTGGACTTATATGTCACGGGCCTCGAGCGCAACTGGCTGATGCGCAATGACTGCCGCGGTGCGTTCGCAGACGTATCCGCGCAGAGCGGAACGCAGGACAGCGGATGGAGCGTGTCGGCGGCGTTCCTCGATTTCGATCGAGACGGCTGGCTCGATCTCTTCGTCGGCCACTATCTCACCTGGACTCCTGCGCTGAATACGCCGTGTTACGGCGCATCCGGCAGGCGTGTGTACTGCGCGCCGAAGGTCTATCGCGCACAACAAAGCCGCTTGTATCGGAACATCCACAACGGCACGTTCGCCGACGTCACGAGCGCGGCGGGACTGGCCACTCAGTTCGGGCCGGCGCTCGGGGTCGCGACCGCTGACTTCGACGGAGACGGCTGGCTGGATCTCTACGTTGCGAATGATGGCGAAGAAAACCAGCTGTGGCTCAATCAGCGAGACGGTACGTTCGTCAATCGGGCCCTCCTTGCCGGTGTCGCGCTGGGTCCATCTGGAGAAGCCAAGGCCGGAATGGGTGTGGACGCCGCCGACTTCGACGACGATGGCGACGAGGATCTCGTCGTGACCAATCTGACCGGCGAGGGCATGGACCTGCACGTCAACGACGGGCGTGCGACGTTCGTCAACGGCGGCGCCGCTGCCGGCATTGGTCATCGGAGTCTTCCGTACACCGGGTTCGGCGTCGGATGGCTCGACGTTGACAACGACGGCCGGCTCGACCTGCTTGCGGTGAACGGCGCCGTCCAGGTGCAGGAGTCGCTATCCGCGAGCAGCGATGCGCGCAACCTCGGACAACGGCAGCAGCTCTTTCGTAATCTCGGTGACGGCCGCTTCGAAGACGTTACCGCGGCAGGAGGGCCAGCGCTCAACTCGATCGATGCGAGCCGTGGCGCCGCTTTTGGCGATGTCGATAACGATGGCGACACCGATGTCGTGGTCAGCAACAACATGGGCCGAGCGCAACTGCTCCTCAACATGACCGGCCAGCGGCGGCACTGGGTCGGGATGCGTGTCCTCGGGACGCACGGATCCGACCGCCTTGGCGCACGTGTCGCGATCACGTCGGCCAGCGGTCCCACGCGGTGGCGACGCGCGCGCGCCGACGGCAGCTACGCGTCAGCCAGCGATCCGCGCGTCGTCGTTGGACTCGGGATGCTGTCCGCTCCTGTGCGTGTGCGAGTCGTCTGGCCGGGCGGGCGTGTCGAAGAATGGCGTGATGTGCCAGTCGATCGGTACACCACGCTGACCGAGGGCACTGGAGAACGGCCGTGAGCCATTCGCCGTCGATGTTGGCCCTCGTGCTGGCGATTGGGGTTGCGGCCACCGCGTGTCGATCGGGGAGTCACCCTGCCGAAGGGAGCACCGACAGCGAGGACGTTGCCGGCGAGTTGCGCGCCGCCGCGTTGCCGGCTTTACCTGACCTGAGTGCGATGGCGGTCTCCGTGCAGCGACAGATCCACGCCCAACGGGATGCTCTGGATCGCCTCACCAACACCGGCGCGCCCGTAGCGCCGGCGGCGCTGGCCCGCGAGCATGGTGCGGTCGGACAACTGCTCATGGCTGCAGAAGCGCCCTCTGCCGCCGAACCGTATTTTAGACGGGCGTCACTGCTCGACCCGACCGAGCCGCGCTGGCCGTATTATCTAGGTCACCTTGCGCGCATGCAGGGCGATGCCGTCGGTGCCGCGCGACACTTCGAGCGAGCGCTCGCGCTCCGTCCACGAGATCTCGCGACGCTCGTCTGGCTTGGCCGCGAACTGCTCGACCAGGCTCGTGCGGACGAGGCAGCATCGTTCTTCTCCCGTGCTCTCGAGCAACAGCCCGATCTCGCCGCCGCGCACGAGGGGATGGGCCGCGCGGCGCTGACAAGCGGCCGCTTCGCGGACGCGGTCGAGCATCTCGAAGCCGCGCTCGGGCGCGACCCTGCGGCGTCGGGCGTGCACTATCCGCTTGCGCTGGCCTATCGAGGACTCGGTCGGACTGCGGAGGCAGAGTCACACCTGCGGCTGCGCGGCCACGTGCGGCCAGGAGTTCCAGACCCGCTGATGGCGGAAGTCGCCGGGCGGCTCGAGAGCGCCGTTGTCTTCGAGGGGCAGGGAGATCGCGCATTGACACGAGGGGACACACGGGCGGCGGTGGCCGCGTTCCGACGCGCTCTGGACCTCGCTCCCGAGCGGGCGGCCATCAAGCAGAAGCTCGCGACGTCGCTCGCCGTTGCGGGTGACCTGCGCGCTGCGCTTGCGCTGTATCAGGAAGTCCTCGATGCCAACCCCGACTTCGCCGAGGCACACTACAGCCTCGGAGCCATCCACCTGGGAAGCGGACAGCTCGAACAGGCTGCCGCTCGCTTTGCGGCGGCGGTCCGGGCGGATCCCAACTATTTACAGGCTCGATTGCAGTTGGCTCACACGCTGCGTCGGATGGGACGTCCCGAGTCCGCGCTGGTCGAGTACGAAGGTGCTCTCGTCCTCGATCCACGTTTGGCGGAAGCCCGACTCGGGTATGCCGTGTCACTGGCCGATTCGGCGCGGTGGGGAACGGCGAGGGCATGGCTGCTCGAGGGTCGACGGACGTATCCAGACCGGCCCGAGTTCACGGAACTCCTGGTGCGCCTTCTGGCCGCTGCGCCCGACGCCAACGTCCGCGACGGCGCGCAGGCTGTCGCGTTCGGCCGGACGCTCGTCGAGCAGTCTCGCTCGTGGCGCACACTCGAAGCGCTGGCCATGGCGCTCGCCGAATCGGGACTCTTCAGCGAAGCTGTCGCGCGTCAGCAGGAAGCGATCGATGCTCATCGCCGTCTCACGGGACGATCGAACGCGGTGATGACCGCCACGTTGCGCAGGTACGAACGGCGCGAGCCGTGCCGCGTTCCATGGGTGGGGGATCCGGTTGGTGGTTAGTGGTTGGTGGTTGGTTCATGATTTGATTCGATCGAGAGGACCACATGTTCAGTCTGCGCGCCGTGCTCACAGTCGGAATCACTATGGTTCTTGCCACGATCGGCCACGCGCAGTCGGCGCGCCAGCCAGCATCGCCGGCGCTCACCGCGCTCGACTACATCGAGATCCAGCAGCTGGTCTCGAAGTACGCGCGTGCGATCGATACGTGCTCGAACAACGGCTACGACTACGCGGACCTCTTCACCACGGACGGCTACTTCGCGCCGGAGCAGGGCGGCAAGATCGGGAACAGGTTTCAGGGCCGCGAGCGGCTCGCCGAAGCGTCAGGGGGCGGATCGCGCGGCTGCACGAACGTCGGCTGGATCAAGCAGGGCGTGAAGCACATGTACGTGAATCACATCATCACGGCTTCACCGGAGGGCGCGACCGGCACCGTGGACATGCTGATGATCGGGCTGAACGGCGATCCCTACAAGATTCGCCACGAGGGCTACTACGAGGACACCTATGTGCGCACGCCGCAGGGCTGGCGCTTCAAGTCGCGCATTCATCACGTGCCGATGACCACGCCGTCGGCGGAGGCTGGGCAGGTCGGACGGCCTGCGCAACCCTCGTCACCGGATCCCGCTCGCTGAAGTCAGTCCTTCGGCTCGCGCACTTTGATGCCGTAGTCTTCGCGCACGTGCTCGCGAATCTCCTTCTGATCGTGCCTGATCTTCTCGCGCCGGGAGTCGCTCTGCGTGATTCGCTGCCGTGCCTCCTGCAGCGTCGCCTGCGATCGCTCGTGGGAGTTGACGGCGAATGACGACAGCAGGCGATCGAGATCCTGTCCGTGACACGAGGGGCACGAGGCCACGTCGCCGCTGCGCACCAGCGCCTCGAAGATGTGATCGCACGCCTGGCAGCGATACTCGTAGATGGCATTCTCGTGTTCGACCGGGGTCAGCCGTACAGATACCACGGTACGGGGCTCTTCGTCTCGAAATACTGAAGAAAAACGGCTCTACGTTACCCGTTCAGGGCATTGATTCCAGGTCGTCAAGTGTCATACAACCGACTGACTACCGTGTCCGGATCACGCCTCGTCATTGCGGCGTCCGTGTGGGCGCTCTCGGCCGGGTGGGCCATCCTTCACGCTGCCGGCGCTCAGGACGCCGCCGCCGGCGCGTCCAGTGCGCCCGCCGAGTATCGCGCGGTTCTCAATCGCTATTGCGTCACGTGCCACAACCAGCGGACCAAGGCGTCCGGTCTCGCGCTCGACGCCGTGGACCTGACGCGCCCCTCTGCCAACGGTGAGGTCTGGGAAGATGTCGTGCGGAAGCTGCGCACGCGCTCGATGCCGCCGCTTGGCATGCCGCGACCGGACGAGGCTGCCTACACCGGGTTGGCGTCTTGGCTGGAGACCGAGCTCGACCGCGACGCGCTCGCGCATCCGAACCCAGGCCGTCCGATCATCCGGCGCCTCAATCGCAGTGAGTACGCCAACGCCATTCGTGACCTGCTGACGCTGAATGTGGATGTGTCGTCTCTGCTGCCGCCGGATGATTCCGCGTACGGGTTCGACAACATCTCCGATCTGCTCGGCACGTCTCCGGCGCTGCTCGAGCGCTACCTCGTCGTCGCCGATCGCGTCAGCGCGCTGGCGGTGGGAGCGCCTGTGACACCAGGCTCCGACACGTACCGGATCAGGCAGGATCGCTCGCAGGATCAGCACATCGAAGGCCTCCCGCTCGGAACCGTGGGCGGAGAGGTCGTCAACCACAACTTCCCGCTCGATGCGGAGTACCGGTTCTCGCTGACCCTGTACCGCAACAATCTCGAGGCGATTCGAGGTCTCGAGCATCCACACCAGATTGAGATCACGATCGATGGCGAGCGCGTCTTCATCACGACCATTGGGGGCGACACCGAGAATGGCGCGACGAGCGGCAGCATCACGGACAGGATGGATGCCGTCGACGCGCGGCTTCAGGTACGTGTGCCGGTCACGGCAGGACCGCACGCCGTCGGTGCGACGTTTGTCCGCAAGATCGGCGAAAGCACGAATAGACTCCGGCCGTTCCTGCGCAGCTCCGCAGGCACGTACGACTCGACGGGCCGTCCTCACATTGAGACGCTCACGATCGCTGGCCCATTCAATCCAACCGGAACCGGAGACACACCCAGCCGTCAGCGCGTCTTCTCGTGCCGACCTTCGACCCTTCGAGAGCCTCAGGGTCGTCCCGAGCAGAGTCGAGGGACGACGGGCTCAGGTCGCCCTGAGGCTCTCGAAGGGCGGCCGTCCAGACGACGTCAGGAAGACGTCTGCGCCTCAAAGATCATCTCGACGCTGGCTCGCCGCGCGTTCCGCCGACCGGTGACCAAGGCAGATGTCACACGCCTCATGACGTTCTTCCGCGCCGGACAGGCGAAAGGGACGTTCGACGCCGGAATCCAGTTCGCACTCAGACGTATTCTCGCGAGCCCATCATTCGTGTTTCGCGTCGAAGACAACGGCACGAGCAAGGCTGGCACGATCCAGCGGGTCACCGATCTCGAGCTCGCATCGCGGCTATCGTTCTTTCTCTGGAGCAGCATTCCCGACGATGCGCTCGTCGATCTGGCGGTTCGGGGTCAGCTGAGTAGTCCAACGGTGCTCGAGCGAGAGGTGCGGCGGATGATCGCCGATGAGCGCGCGGACGGTCTGGTACGGAATTTCACCGGCCAATGGCTGCACGTTCGAAACCTCAAGACCATCACGCCCAATCACGACGAGTTTCCGGATTTCGACGACACACTTCGGGAAGCATTCCAGCGCGAGGCGGAGTTGTTCTTTCAGAGCATCATGCGCGAGGACCACAACGTCCTCGACTTGCTGACGGCGGACTATACGTTCGTCAATGAGCGGCTGGCCAAGCACTACGGCGTTCCGTACATCTACGGAAGTCATTTCCGCCGCGTGACGCTCACCGACGATGCGCGCCGCGGCTTGTTGGGCAAGGGCGCCCTGTTGATGGTGACCTCACGCGCAGACCGGACGGCGCCTACTCTTCGCGGCAAATGGATCTTGGAGAACATCCTTGGTACGCCTCCGCCGCCGCCCCTTCCGAACGTCCCTCCCGTCGAGGCCAGCAGCGAAGAGGCGCCCCGCACACTACGAGAGCGTTTGGAGAAGCATCGCGCAAGCTCCACGTGTGCCGGCTGCCACAAGGTGATGGATCCGCTTGGCTTCGCGATGGAGAATTTCGACGCGATCGGCACGTGGCGAGCCCGGGAGTCTGGAATCCCGATCGACGCCTCGGGTCAGCTCGCCGACGGCGCGACGGTGAACGGCGTTGTCGCCTTGCGAAACGCGCTCGTGGCGCGGTCGGACGTCTTCGTCCGCACGTTGACAGAGAAGCTGATGACGTACGGGCTGGGGCGGGGACTGCAGTATTACGACATGCCCGCCGTCAGAGACATCGTTCGCAAGGCCGAACGCCAGGATTACCAGTTTTCGGCGATCATCATGGGTATCGTTTCGAGCGCGCCGTTTCAGATGCGCGTCGCCGGTGACGAAGAGGGCCTCGGACCTTAGGCTCTACGTTTTGGGAGCAACGCATGTTTGTCACGAAGAGATCATTGCCCCGGCGCACGTTCTTGCGCGGAGTTGGCACCACGATGGCGCTGCCGCTCCTCGAATCGATGGTGCCAGCGTTCACGGCGCTCGCCCAAACACCTGCCAAGCCGCCGATGCGCTTTGGCGCCGTCTACGTCCCGAACGGCGCGACGATGAAGCATTGGATGCCGGACACGACCGGCGCGGGCTTCGACTTCAAGCCGATTCTGAAGCCGCTCGAGCCGTTCCGCGATCGGCTGAATCTCTACGGCAATCTCTCGAGAGCGGGTGGAAAGTCGGTTACCGATCATGCCGTCAGCTCCGCCGGGTGGTTGAGTGGAGCCGTAGCGAAGCAGACCGAGGCCGAAGATATCAAGGTCGGCATCAGCGTCGACCAGGTCCTCGCGAAGCAGATCGGCCAGGACACTCAACTGCCATCGATCGAGGTGGCCACCGAGGACTTCAGCGGATACGTGGGCGGCTGTGTGCCCGGCTACAGCTGCGCGTACATGAACACGATTTCCTGGGCATCGGAGACCGCGCCCCTTCCAATGGAGACCAATCCGCGTGCGGCTTTCGAGCGAGTGTTCGGGACGCCCGGTACGACCGTTGAGCGTCTCACGCGCATCCATGAGGACCGCAGCATCCTGGACTCCATCACCGAGGAAGCACGCGACCTGCAGCGCCGAGTCGGTCCGCGAGATCGTGCCCGACTCTCTGACTATCTCGATCACGTGCGAGAGATCGAGCGGCGGATTCAGCGTACGGAAGCACAGAACTCGAAGCGGGTGATTGCGCTCGACGCACCGCTCGGCGTTCCCGAGACCTTCGAAGCCCACGCGGCAATCATGTTCGACGTGCTCGCGGCGGCCTATCAATCCGACACGACACGTGTGTTCTCGTTCATGATGTCGCGCGAGGCGAGCCAGCGTACCTATCCTGAGCTCAACATTCCGAAAACGCACCACGACATCTCGCATCACGGCAATCAGCCGGAGAATATGGAACAGCACGCGAGGGTCAACCATCACTACGCTCAGCTCTTTGCCAACTTCGTCGAGAAGCTGCGGACGATGCCAGAAGGTGATGGTTCGGTATTGGACCATTCACTGATCTTCTACGGCGGCGGCATGAGCGACGGCCAGGCACACGCGCCGTATCCACTGCCGCTGGTTTCTGTCGGGCGCTTGGGAGGAAAGGTCAAAGGCGATCGTCATCTCGTGGCGCCAGAATGGACGCCCATCGCCAACCTCTGGCTCGGCGTGGCGAACCTGTACGGGATTCCGCTCCACACCTTCGCTGAAAGCACGGGTCGCGTTGAGATCTGATCGACACGTGATGATTCCTGGCGGCCGCACGTGGGTGAGCGCGGCGCTGGTCTGCCTGTCGGCGACCGCACTCGGAGCGGCCGACCGTGCTCTGCCTTTAATCGAGGCCGTCAAAGCCGGTAATCGCGAGGTCGTGCGCGCGTTGCTGAAGCGGCCCGCAGCAGCATTGAAGCCAGTCGAGGGCGATGGGACGACGGCCTTGCACTGGGCCGTGCGCGCCAACGACGTCGAGATGGTTCGCGTGCTGTTGGCCGCTGGCACACCCGTGACCGCCGCGACTCGCGAAGGTATCACCCCGCTCGCGCTCGCTGCCATCAACGGCAGTGTGCCGATGACGGAAGTTCTCCTCGAAGCCGGCGCCAATCCCAACGCGGCGCTGCCAGAGGGTGAAACGATCCTGATGACGGCGGCTCGAACCGGACAGCCCGACGTGGTAAAGATCCTGCTCGACTACGGCGCGGACCTCAACGGGCGCGAGCACTGGTTCGGCGAGACCGCGTTGATCTGGGCGGCGGCAGAGAATCACGCGGAGGCCGTCCGCGTGCTGATCGCGCACGGCGCCGACGTCAACGCACGCTCCAGGCTCCTTGACGTTCCGCGTCGCCGGAATGGGCAGTCGATCCTGCCGCTCGGAAGCTGGACGCCGATGATGTATGCCGCGCGCCAGGGGGCGCTCGACGCGACGAAGGCGCTGATCGACGCCGGCGCGGACCTGAACCAGACAGATCCCGATGGTGCCACTGCCCTGGTGCTGGCCATTATCAACGCCAACTACGACGTGGCTGCAGCGCTCGTCGAGAAGGGTGCCGATCCGAACATCGGGGACAAGGAAGCCAAGATGGCCGCGTTGTATTCGGCCGTGGACATGCACCGGCTCGCCATCGGCCACGGACGCCCGAATACCAAGCCGTCTGGTCAACTAGACGCGGTGGATCTCATCAAGATCCTTCTCGCGCACGGAGCAGACCCGAACGCGAAGCTGACAGCGCCGTTGATGCAGCGGCATCACTCGGCCGGCGATCGCGCGCTCGGTGAAGGCTCGACGCCCTTCATGCGCGCGGCCAAATCCGGCGACGTCTCGGTGATGCGCCTCCTCTTCGCAGCCGGTGCCGACCCGTTGCTGAAGCAGCCGAATCAGGCCAACGCCCTCATGCTCGCGGCGGGGATGGGCTGGCGTGACGGCGGCCCGGCGGCGCCGTCCTACGACCAGGGCTCCGAGCAGGACGCGATCGAGGCCATCAAGCTGTGCATGCAGCTCGGGCTCGACATCAACGCGACGACGAATACGGGCGAGACTGCGCTGCACGCCGCCATTGCGGGCCGAGGCGGAGAGTCCATCATCCGCTTCCTCGTCGAGAGCGGCGCGAACCTCAACGCCAAGAACGAACAGGGACGCACGCCGCTCGACGTGGCGATTGCTAGCCGCCGCGAGCGCGGCGACATCGTCACGTTCCTGAAACAGCGGATGAGTGTGAACTAAGGAGCGCCCCCTATTTGGGGTACAGAACGCTCTTCCCGCAATCACGTATCCTAACCGTCACAAACAACTCGACATGGGCGCGACCAGATTGCGGCTTGATGTGCTGACGGTGGTGGTGTGGGCCGCCGCCGTGATGTCGTCTGTACCGCAGGCCAAAGGACAAGCCGGGCGCCCCACCGTCCGCCCTGCCGTATCCGCTGACACGACGGCAGCGACACCTGATCTGCGACGCGCACTGAATCAATACTGCGTCGGTTGCCACAACGAGCGCGCCAGAACCTCGGCGACCGCTTCGGGCGTTGTGCTGGACCGCGCCGACCTCGCCCGCGTGGCCGATGACGGCGCGATGTGGGAGAAGGTGATTCGGAAGCTGCGCGCTGGTGCCATGCCACCTGCCGGCGCACCACGTCCCGATGCCGCGACGCACAACGCGCTCGTCTCGTTTCTGGAGACGACGCTCGATCGCGCCGCCGTTGAACATCCAAACCCAGGTCGTCAGTCGCCGCATCGATTGAATCGCGCAGAGTACGCCAACGCCATCCGCGATCTCCTGGCACTGCAGGTGGACCCCGCGACGTTATTGCCGGCGGATGATTCGGCCGACGGTTTCGACAACAACGCGGATCTGCTCAGTGTGTCGCCTGCACTTCTCGAGCGATATCTGTCAGCGGCAGCGACGATCAGCGCGCTGGCGGTCGGCAGTCCGAAGATCATCGCCGGCTCGGAGACCTATCGGATTCGTGGAGATGCGTCACAGATCGGACAGAACGAAGCGCTGCCGCCGGGCACGCGCGGCGGCTTGATGGCGCTGCATACGTTCCCGCTGGACGGCGAGTACGTGATCAAGGTCAAGCTTCTCGAGATCAACCTTGGAGCGATTCGCGGTCTCGAGTACGAGAACCAACTCGAGATCACGGTGGACGGCGAGCGCGTGCTGCTGGCTCCTGTCGGGGGCGCCGAGGACTACACCCAGTCGTCACTGAACGCCACCAACGTCGTCAATTCGCTGGCTGAGCGACTTCAGGTGCGTCTGAAGGTGCGGGCCGGCCAGCGGGCCGTGGGCGCGGCGTTCCTGCAGAAGCCCGCGGCTCAAGGCGCGAATCGGTTGCAGGCGTTCCAGCGGAGCACGCTGATCGCGACCGATCACCTCGGGTTGCCTCACGTCGAGAACATCACCGTGTCCGGGCCCTTCAATCCCACTGGCACGAGCGAGACGCCGAGCCGTCGTCGTCTGTTCGTGTGTCAACCGACGAAAGTCCAGGACGAGGGCCTCCCCGCCTTCGCCGAGGCTGCGGCGAGGTCTCGTCGAAGTTCGCAAGAGATCAAGGCGAACGAAGACGGATGCGCAAGAAAGATCATCTCGACGCTGGCGCGGCGGGCGTATCGGCGGCCGGTGACCGAGTCGGACATGAAGGGACTGATGTCGTTCTATGACTCAGGGCGCCGCGAGGGAACGTTCGATCGGGGCATCGAATTGGCGACGCGTGCGGTCCTCGTCAGCCCGAAGTTCGTCTTTCGAGTCGAGCGCGACGCGGTTGATGCGGCCCCGGGGGCCGCATACCGGATCAGCGATCTCGAGCTGGCGTCGAGACTGTCGTTCTTCCTGTGGAGCAGTATCCCGGATGACGAGCTCCTCGACACGGCGAGTCGTGGGCGACTCCGCAAGGCTGATGTGCTCGAGGCGCAGGTTCGCCGCATGCTCGCTGACCCACGCGCGCAGGCGCTGGTGGCCAACTTTGCGGGACAGTGGCTCCATGTACGAAACCTTCGCAGCACGACGCCGGACAAAAACGACTTTCCGGATTTCGACGACAACTTGAGGCAGGCGTTCGAGCGTGAGCTGGAGCTGTTTGTTGGCAGCATCATCGCCGAAGACAGCAGCGTGCTCGACCTGATGACCGCCGACTACACGTTCGTGAACGAGCGGCTGGCGAAGCACTATCACATCCCGAGTGTGTACGGCCCACACTTTCGCCGGGTCACACTCACCGAGGATGCGAGGCGAGGTCTATTGGGGAAGGGCGGGATCCTGCTGGTGACGTCACACGCCGATCGCACGTCTCCCGTCGTGCGCGGCAAATGGATTCTCGACAACCTGATTGGATCACCGCCGCCGCCTCCGCCGGGGGTCGTGCCTCCATTCCCCGACGAGAAGCCGGGTGCCCCCGCGAGCGTCCGGGCGCGGATGGAGCTGCACCGGTCGAATCCGGCATGCGCCGGCTGCCACAAGATCATGGATCCGCTGGGGCTGGCGATGGAGAACTTCGACGCGGTCGGTGCGTGGCGGACACGTGACGCCGGTGCGCCGATCGACGCCTCCGGCGAGCTGACTGACGGTACGAAGATCGATGGCGTTGCCGCGCTGCGAGAGGCCCTCTTGAAGCACCCCGACGTGCTCGTTGGCACGATCACCGAGAAGCTGCTCACCTACGCGCTCGGACGGGGCCTCGAGCACTCCGACATGCCCGCGGTGCGAACCATCGTGCGGGCATCCGCGAAGGACGGCTACAGGTTCTCGTCGCTCGTTCGTGGCATCATCACCAGCGTGCCGTTTCAGATGAGACGCGCACGCGACGAGTCCTGAGGCGCTCATGTTCGTCACGAAGCAATCGATCCCTCGTCGAACATTCCTCCGCGGTGTCGGAGTGGGCGTTGCGCTGCCGCTGCTCGACGCGATGGTGCCCGCCCTCACGCACGCGGCGCAGACGGCTGCGCGGCCGCAGCTCAGGGTCGGCTTCGTCTACATTCCGCACGGCGTGATCATGCGGGAGTGGACGCCGATCGCGACAGGCGCCGGCTTCGAATTCACGCCCATCCTGAAACCGCTCAAGCCGTTTCGCGAGTCACTCGTGGTGGTCAGCAATCTCACGCGGGCAGAAGTGAACAGCAACCATGCCGTCTCGTCGGCCTGCTGGCTGACCGGTGTTCCACCGAAGCGGACCGACGGCCCTGATTTCCGCGTGGGCGTCTCCATCGACCAGATCATCGCGAAACAGATCGGACAGGAAACGACATTTCCTTCTCTTGAAGTCGCAACGGAGGACTTCACGGGCCTGCTCGGCGCCTGCGATCCCGGCTACAGCTGCGCCTACATGAACACGCTCAACTGGCAGACGCCGACCACCCCGCTGCCGATGGAGATCAATCCGCGCGTCGTATTCGAGCGGTTGTTCGGCAGCGGTGGAACGCCAGGCGATCGCCTGGTACGCATGCGCACGGATCGAAGCCTGCTCGATTTCGTGGCAGACGACCTGAGGCACCTGGAGAGCGGCCTGGGATCTGGAGATCTTAGAAAGCTCGACGAATATCTGGACCATGTCCGTGAGATCGAGCGGCGGATCCAGCGTGCCGAACAGCAGGCGCATGCGCAGCCGGATCTGCCGAACGCGCCGGTCGGCGTGCCTGACGCGTACGTCGAGCACGTCGCGCTCTTATTTGATTTGCTCGCCCTTGCGTTCCGGACGGACCAGACTCGCGTCTTCACGTTCATGATGGCGCGTGAGGTCAGCCAGCGCACGTATCCAGAAATTGGAGTGACCGAGCCGCACCATTCCATCTCGCATCATGGCAACCGCCCCGCCGCGATCGAGGGACACGCCAAGCTCAACGCGTATCACGTTGGCATGTTTGCGAGGTTCGTGGAACGGCTGCGCTCGATGCCGGATGGAGAGGGCTCTCTGCTCGATCACTCGATGCTCCTCTACGGCAGCGGCATGAGCGACGGAAACGGGCACACGGGCTCGCCCCTGCCGCATGTACTGATCGGTGGAGGCGCAGGACAGATCAAAGGCAATCGCCATATCGTGACGCCGGAGAACACACCGATGGCGAACCTGCTGCTGGCGATCTCGCAGAAAGCCGGTGTCGAGCAGGATCGGTTTGGGGTGAGTAGGGGAGCGGTGGATCTGTAGGATCACACAACTCAACATGTTCGTCTCGAAGACCTCAATCCCTCGTCGTCGAGTCCTGAGAGGCATCGGCGCCGCCCTGGCGCTGCCGCTGCTCGACGCGATGGTCCCGGCGTTGACGCCGACGGTGAGGACCGTAGCTGCCGCGCGAAAGCGGCTCGGATGCGTCTACATTCCCCATGGCGCGATCATGGACCGGTGGACGCCGGCCGCCGCGGGGGACAGGTTCGAGTTCACGCCGATCCTGAAACCGCTCGAGCCGTTTCGCGACGCTGTGAACGTCGTGACCAACCTGACGAGACCCGAGCAGGGCGTCGACACCAACCACGCGGGTGCGCCGGCGTCATGGCTCGCCGGCGTGCCACCGAAGCGCACCGCGGGTCCGGACTATTCGCTGGGCGTCACACTCGATCAGCTGGTGGCGAAGCACATCGGCCAGGAGACGACGTTCCCGTCGATTGAGCTGGCGACGGAGGACTTCACCGGTCTGATTGGAGACTGCGCGCCTGGCTTCAGTTGCGCGTACATGAACACGCTCAGCTGGCAGTCGGAGACGGCGCCGCTGCCGATGGAGATCAACCCAAGGGTTGTCTTCGAGCGGCTGTTCGGCGGCGGCAGCACGCGCGACGACCGACTCGCTCGCATGCGAACAGACCGGAGCCTCCTCGACTTTGTGACTGACGACCTCAAGGACGTGCAGGCAGGGATAGGTGCCAGGGATCGGGTTCGACTCGAGCAGTACCTGGATCGTGTGCGTGAGATCGAACGGCGCATCCAGCGCGCCGAGCAGCAGGCTGAGACGATTCCCACCGTCCCGACCGCACCCGTAGGCGTCCCGGAGGCATTCGAGGACCACGTCAAGCTTCTCTTCGATCTGCTCGCGGTGGCCTATCAGGCAGATCTGACGCGTGTCTTTACGTTCATGCTGGGGCGCGAACTGAGTCAGCGCACGTATCCGAACATCGGCGTGACCGAGCCGCACCATTCGATCTCGCACCACGGCAACCGTCCGGCGGCGATCGACGCACACGCGACGGTGAATACCTATCACCTCACGCTGTTCGCGCAGTTCATCGAGCGGTTGCGGTCGACGCCCGACGGCGACGGATCGCTGCTCGATCAGTCGCTCATTCTGTACGGGAGTGGGATGGGCAACGGCAACGTCCATTCGGCCGACATGCTCCCCACGCTCCTCGTGGGTTCGGCTGCCGGCGCCGTCAAGGGTGGCAGGCACATCGTCGCTGGAACGTTGACGCCCAACGGCGATCTGCTGATCAGCATGGCCGAGACGTTCGGCGTCGAGCTCGAACGGTTCGGCGGCAACAAGGGTCGCATAGCCCTGTAGACGCACAGCGTGCCGATGAGACTCAGTCAGACCGTCGCAGCCGTTGCCATCGTCGTCGGCGTGAGCATCGGGTCGCGCGCAGCGACGCCCGACACTCGCCTGATAGACGCCGTCAAAGCCGGCAACACCGCAGCCATTCAGAATCTCGTGCGGCAGCATGCGCTCGTGAACACCGCCGAAGCTGACGGCTCTACCGCGCTCCACTGGGCTGCGCGAGTCGACCGCATTGACCTCGTGCAGGCGCTTCTCCGCGGTGGAGCGCAGGTCAACGTCAAGAACCGCTACGCCATCACACCGCTCACGCTGGCTGCGGTGAACGGGAGCGCTTCTGTCATCGACGCACTCTTGAAAGCCGGCGCCGATCCAAACACGACCGGTGCGGACGGCGAAACCGTGTTGATGCTTTCGGCTCGGACAGGTAAGCCCGATGCGATCACGTTGCTGCTCGCGCGCGGCGCACAGGTCAACGCGCGTGAGACGTGGCAAGGCGAGACGGCGTTGATGTGGGCGGCCGCCGAGGATCATCCCGAGGCGGTCTCGGTGTTGGTGTCGCATGGCGCAGATCTCAACGCCCACTCGAAGGTCCCGGAATTCCCGAAAGTGAAGGTCGACGCTGCGACGATGGTGTTCACTGCCTTGCCTCGAGGCGGGTTGACGGCGCTGATGCTGGCCGCGAGGCAGGGAGCGTTGGGCGGCGTACGAGCGCTCGTCGAGGCAGGAGCCGATCTCAACGCGACAGATCCCGACGGAACGACGGCACTCGTCGTCGCCGTCATCAACGCCCACTACGACGTCGCGGCGTTGCTCATCGAGAGAGGCGCCGACTTGAACATCGGTGACGCCGCAGGCATGACACCCCTCTATGCGGCAATCGACATGCAGCATCAGGAGCCGATGGTCAATCGCCCACTCCCGAAGCCGTCTGGTCGGCTGCTGCCCGTCGATGTCGTGAAACTGCTCCTCGAGCATGGGGCCGACCCGAACGTCAGGCTCAAGACGCCGTTGCTCATGAGGCAGCACAACGCCGGCGATGCTCAACTCGGTGAAGGTGCCACGCCGCTCATGCGCGCGTCGAAGGTCAGCGATAAGACGTTCATCCGGATGTTGCTGGACAAGGGGGCGGACCCCAATCTTCGATTGCGCAACCAAGCCACCGCGCTGATGATTGCCGCGTCGAGGGCGGGGCGGAACGCCGGACCTGAACAGGCCACGATCGACGCCATGGCCTTGCTGATCGCGAAAGGTGCCGACATCAACGCCGTGAACGACAACGGCGAGACGGCGCTTCACATCGCGGTCACGAGGGGCGACGGCCTCGTCCGTTTCCTCGCGGAAAGTGGTGCGAGGCTCGATCTCAAGGACACGTCCGGTCGAACGCCTCTCGATGTCGCGATGGGCGTGGCGGGCGGAGGCGGTGGAGGCCGGGGGCGGGGAGGTCGAGGAGGCGGTGGACCGCAGGCACCGGGCCAGGTCCGCGAAAGCACGGCGACCCTTCTCAAGGAACTCATGGCATCACGTGCGCAATGAACTGCTGGTCCTCGGCTCGCTTATCCTCTCCGCGTGCGGCGACGGCTCACCGCCGATCGCTCCTTCAGTCGAGCGCATGTCCGGCGTCTGGATGGGGCACATCACGCTGACGTCTGTCAGGAACGTGCTCGGCATCCCTCACAACGACTTTCACGTCTTCGACGGCTCGGTTCTGCCCGGATACGTGGACGGCGTGGTGGTGATTCCCGAGGAGGTCAATCCTTTCTGCGACAAGTGTGGGTGGTTCTGACGGCTGGTAACCGCCTGACTTACAATCCCGCGTCGAAACTCAGTCGAATTCAAAGGAGCCAACCATGAACATCAAGCGTGTCCTTGCCGCCGGAGTGGTTGCGTGGGCCGTGTCGCTCCCGGTTGGGTACTTCGTCAACGACGTGCTGTTTGCCGGACTCGTCTCTGCGAATAGCGGAGTACTGCGGCCGACGGCCGACCTCAATGCAAAGTTGCCGATCGGGTTCGTCTTCCTGCTCCTCGCGTACCTCACCTTCGCGTACGCCTATGCAAAAGGGTACGAAGGCGGAAAGGGCGTGATCGAGGGCGTGCGGTTTGGCATCATCACCGCGGTGATGGTGACCGGCTTTGGCTTGGTGTGGCAGTACGTGATGTTTCCGATCACCGGCACGTTGTCCGCGGCCATCATCCTCGACTTCTTCGTGGAGATGTCGATCTACGGCGCGATCGTCGGCGCCATCTACAAGCCGTTGGCGACGGCACGGACGGTCGCCTTGTAATGCAGAATGCAAAATGCAAAATGCAAAGGCAAAAGCAGGGATGCAGGATTCAGCCGGTTTCGGTCATCACGTACATCTCGTTTTTGCATTTTGAATTTTGCATCTTGCATTACAAGATCACCTTACATGGTCACGGCAGCTGAGAAAGCCAAGGGTGGACTCGAGGACGTCGTCGCCACCTCCTCGGCGATCTGTTACCTCGACGGTGATCGCGGCGTGCTCGCCTATTGTGGGTACGACATCCACGACCTGGCGCAGTCCGCGACGTTCGAAGAAGTGTGTTACCTCCTCTGGCATCGGCGGCTGCCAACGCGCGCGGAGCTTGGAGACCTGCAGTCTCAGCTCGTGGCATCGCGGCCGCTGCCAGAGCCGATCATTCGGCTGATGCGCAGCCTGCCGCCCGTCAACGGCATGGATGCGCTCCGCACCCTCACCTCGGCTCTGGCTCATTACGACGCCGACGCAGACGAGACCGCTCCGCACGCACAGTATCGAAAAGCGGTACGGCTGACCGCCCAGATCGGCAGCATTGTCGCGACCTGGGGCCGACTCCATGCTGCCGGCGGACCGATCGCACCCGATCCCGCAATGGGCCACGCGGCCAACTTTCTCTACATGCTCACCGGCGAGCGGCCACACGAGACCGCCATTCGCGCGTTCGATGTCGCGCTCATCCTGCACGCCGACCACGAGCTCAACGCGTCGACGTTTGCGGGCCGTGTCGCGGCCGCGACGCTGGCCGACATGTATTCGGCGGTGGTCGCAGCGATCGGCACGCTCAAGGGCCCGCTGCACGGTGGTGCGAACGCGGAGGTGATGAAGATGCTGCTGGAGCTGGGGCCGACCGCCTCGGGTGAGCGCATCGAAGAATTCATTCGCGGCAAGCTCGCGCGCAAGGAAAAGATTCCTGGCTTCGGGCACCGGGTCTACAAGACCGAGGATCCGCGCGCGACGCACTTGCGGCAGATGTCACGCGATCTCGGCAAGCGCGCTGGCAACACCGCCTGGTTCGACATGTCGCAGCGAATCGAGGCGCTCGTGAAGACCGAGAAGAAGCTGAATCCGAACGTCGACTTCTACTCCGCATCGACCTACTACACGCTCGGCATCCCGATCGATCTCTACACACCGATCTTTGCCGTCAGTCGCATCTCGGGTTGGACGGCGCACATCCTCGAGCAGTACTCGAACAATCGTCTCATTCGTCCGCGTGCCGACTACATCGGCCCCGCATACCCGCAGCGTTTCGTGCCACTGGAACAACGGTAGCCACGCGGGCAGCGAACCACTCCCGCGCCGGGCACGATCCTCGCACTGTCTCTGTCTCGATGACGCGTCGCGCGAGAGACGATGCGAGGAGGGAGCGGCCGTGTATGCACGATCTCTGGAACAAAGAGTGACGATGCTTGAACAACAGCTGCAGCATCTGCGGGATGTGCGGGCACGAGTCAGCCACGCGGAGTCGCAGCTTCTGCAACTTCGGCAGGAGGTGCGCGATGGACTTTCTGCGATCCGCGAGGAGATGAAGGCGGTCGAAGCCACGAGCGATCCAGCGCGGATGCTATGATGGTTCGTTCGGATCTCGATGGATCAGCGGCTCGTCCGGAACTTTTCGATCATCGCGCACATAGACCACGGCAAGTCGACGCTGGCTGATCGCTTCCTCGAGCTCACGGGCGCGCTGCAGGCCCGGGAGATGGAAGCCCAGGTCCTCGACGCCATGGATCTCGAGCGCGAGCGCGGGATCACGATCAAGGCCCATCCGGTTCGGCTGAATTACACGGCGCAAGACGGCCAGCAGTACGTCCTCAATCTCATCGACACGCCCGGCCACGTGGACTTCGG
>Ga0114129_10004786_pt1 | contig 19133 bp, 17 predicted proteins | sample RhiMetdeltSRZDD1_FD_80071 | JGI IMG/M metagenome (GOLD analysis project Ga0114129, IMG submission 80071) | Populus rhizosphere microbial communities from Tennessee, USA - Rhizosphere MetaG P. deltoides SRZDD1 (version 2) (version 2) | ecosystem: Host-associated > Plants > Roots > Rhizosphere >...
CGCTCCGATCACAATCAACACCACGCTGAGCGAGACCTGTGCAACGACGAAGACGTTTCGTGTGCGGAAGCGGGCCGACGCGCCACCCGATTCGTCTTTCAGCACCGAGGACACATCGGCTCTCGATGCGTAGAGCGCCGGCGCAAGCCCGGACAGCACTGCCGCAACCAGCGACAGCCCGCAGGCAAAGGCCATGACACGCCAGTCGACAGCGAGCGAGATCTGAACCGGAATCGGCAGCACCGGCAGCATGCCGAGCAGCAGCGAGGTCATCACCTTCGCGAGCACGATGCCGGCCCCGGCGCCAAGCACGAACAACAGCACGGTTTCAGTGAGCAGCTGCCTGACGAGGCGAGCGCGGCCTGCTCCGATCGCGAGGCGGAGCGCCATCTCACGTCGTCTCCCTGATGCGCGGGCGAGCAACAGACTGGCGACGTTCGCGCATGCGATCGCCAGAACGGCCGATGCGATCGCGCCCAGCAACGCCACAGCGGCGGCTGCCAGCGGAACGTTGCCGGCCATCGGCGAGGCAGGCTGTACGCGGAACGGCCGCGGAGGCTGCTGCCCTCCTGGATACTCCTCGCGCAACGCGCGATCGATCACAGCGAGCTCACTGGCGGCTTGAGCCAGAGTGACGTCTCTTCTCAATCGCGCGCCCATCACAATCCAACCGGAATTTCGTGCATCGAGCTGTGACGCTGTGGAGCCCGTCACGAGCGTGACCATGCTCATGGGCACCCACAGATCGACGGCCACAATGGTCGTCCCCTGGAAGCCCTCCGGTGCCACGCCAACGACGGTGACGGGATACCGATTGAGCCGCACGGTCTGACCGACAATCGATCGATCGCCGTTGAACCGCCTGGTCCAGAATCGATGGCTGAGGACCACAATCGGGCTGACGCCTATCTGATCGCTCTCGCCCGGCTCGAACAACCGGCCAAACAAGGGGCGCGTCCCGAGCGCTGCAAAGTAGTTCGTGGTGACGATGTCGGCGACCACACGCTCGACTCCCTCGTCCAACGCGAGCATCATCTCCTTCGGAAACAGTGGATGGCCGTAGACGTGCTCGAGGGTTTGCGTACGACGGCGGATGTCGAGATAGTCCGGGTACGAAGTCGGATTGAAGCCAACCGGAATGTCGTCAAAGCGGCGTCCCATGTCGACGAGGCGTTCGGGCTCGGCGACCGCCACGGGCGAGAATCGCAGCAAGGCATTGGCGATCGTGAACACGGCTGTGTTGGCCGCGATGCCGACGGCCAATGACAGGCACGCGGTCAGTGCGAACAGAGGATACCGGCGTAGCAATCGCACGGCGTATCGAAGGTCCTGCGCGAGTGTGTCCACGAACGCACCCGCTCGAACGTCGCGAACCTGCTCCTTGATCGATTCCACGCGCAGTTCACGTGCGGCGGCGAGTCGAGCCGCTTCGGGGGATGCCCCCTTTCGCAGCCACTCGGCGGTGAGGTGATCGAGCGCGTCGCGCAGTTCCTCGTCGAGGTCGCGCTCGACGCGATTGCGCCAGAACAGGTTTCTCAAGAGACTGGAAAACCGTGGCATGGCGACTGTCCCCTTCCGCGTCTGTCTACTCCGCGCGTAGCGCTGTTATCGGATCGACGTGCGCCGCGCGCCGAGCCGGCACGACGGTCGCGAGTCCGGCGGCCAGCACCACGAGCAGCGACACGAGTACAATCGTCCACGGATCAGACGGCGCGACCGAAAAGAGCTGCTCACGCAGCGCGCGTCGGGTGACGATGCTGCCGGACAGGCCGATCAGCACGCCGAGCAGCGTGAGGCGGAGCGCCGGACCGATCACGGTCCACATCACCTGTGCCCGCCGTGCGCCGAGGGCGACTCGAACACCGATCTCGCGCGTGCGGAACGTGACGAGATATGCGAGCGATCCGTAGACGCCGACGAGCGCGAGCGCCAGCGTGATCACCGCTGAAAGCGACAACATCGTCATGTACAGCCGTCGCTCTGCAACGGAGCGCGCGAGATAGTAAGAGAACTCGTGAAGGCGTAACGACGTCACGCTCGGATCGATCGATCTGACGACCTGTCGCGCCGCCACCAGGGCTGACTGAGGATCCCCCTTTGCTCGCAGGAGCACGGCCATGTCCGTCCGCCATTGCTGCGAGTAGGGGCGATAGATCGCCGGCCCCGCCGCGCGTTCTCGCGAACCGAATCGTACATTGGCGACCACGCCGACGACCGTCATCCACGGGAGCACATCGACCGGGCCCTCGAGCTTCAGCTCCCGGCCGATGGGATCGACGCCGGGCCACACCTGACGCGCGAGGCTCTCGTTGATGATCGCGACCGGCTGCGAGTCGTTTCGATCGGTGGCACGAAACAATCGCCCGCTCCGAAGAGCCACGCCCAAGGTTTCAAGCGCTCCTGGCGTCGCCATGCGCACATCGGCGATCGGCAGCCTCCCTGACAGCAATGGCTGATCACGAACGAGAAACGTCCATGTAAATCGGTCTCGTCCCAATGGAAGCAGGCTCATCGCGCCGGCGGATGACACCTGCGGCAAGGCTTCGAGATCGTCGTGAAGTCGATCGAAGAACGCGTTCGCAGCCTGACGCGTGTAGAGCCTAGGCAACGACACGTCCAAGGTCAGCAGGTCCTGCGGATTGAATCCGAGATCCACTCGCTGAACGGCGGCGAAGCTTCGCACGAGGAGACCGGCACCGATCGCGAGCGTCATCGCGGCGGCGATCTGACACACAACCAAGGCTGCGCGGAGCGCCGAGACAGGATGGCTTGCGCGCGTGGAACTGGGCCCGCGGCGTAGCGCGTCCTGTGCCCTCATGCTCACGAGACGGAGCGCGGGCACCACACCGCACAGCGCGCTGGTCAGAAGTCCTGCCACACATGCGAACGCAAAAACGCGCGCGTTGACGACGACCTCCTGCGCGCGAGGGAAGAGCTCCAGAACGCCCGTCGCGCGCCAGGCCTGCAGTGTCAGGACGGACAATCCAAACCCGAGCAGCGCACCGCTGCACCCGAGCACACAGCTCTCGACGAGGAGCTGTTGCACGAGACGCCGGCGCGTGGCGCCCAGGCTCGTGCGAATGGCCAGCTCACGCCATCGGTCCGTCGCTCGCGACATCAGCATGTGTCCGACGTTGGCGCACGCAGCGAGAAGCACTCCGGTCACTGCGGCCCACAGCACCAACAGCACGACGCGGACATTGCCGACGACTTGACCGTAGACAGGAAGTGCCTGGAGACGCTGGCCGGTGTACGACCTTGGTTGAATTCGCTCCAGCGCGCGCGAGAGCGCATCCAACTCCGATTGCACAACCGTCCACGGCGTGCCTGAATGCCGGCGCAACACCGCGAACACGTAGCGGGCGCCGCGGTCGTTGGCTTCCTGCGGTGGCATTCGCAACGCTGTCCAGATCTCAGGATGCACAGCCGCGCCGAAAACCTCCGGAAATCCAAAGTCATCTCCCATCACGCCGACGACGAGATGGGCCTGTCCATTGAGGTCGATCGTTCGCCCGACGATGCTCGGATCGGCACCAAATCTCCGCTTCCACAGACCATTGCCAAGGATGACGACAGGCTGCGCACCTGCAGCATCGTCGGCCGAGGTGAAGTCTCGCCCGAGCCGAGGACGCACATGAAGCGTGGCAAGGAAACTCGCTCCCACCCGCATGGCTAACACCTGGTCGCCGTCCGTTTCGTCCTGCCACGTAAACTGCGTCAAGGCAAACGGCACAACGGCAGCTGCCGTTGGTATGCGCTCGCCGAGCTCGAGCGCCGTCGCGGGAGCCATTCCACTTTCCGGCTTACCGCCAACCGGGCCCTTCCACACGACAGCGAGCTCGTCGGATTGGGGCAACTGAATCTCCCGGAGGAGGACCGCATCGACGACCGAAAACACCGCCGTGTTGGCACCGATGCCGACAGTCAGCGACGCGAGGATGGTCGCGGCAAACAGCGGACTGCGTCGGAGCAGGCGCGCGGAGTAGCGGACATCCTGCAGCAGCGTCTCCAGCATGGCGCCGGCTCGTGCATCGCGCACTTGCGTCTTCACCGACTCAGCGCGCAATTCGAGCAAGGCCGCTCGACGCGCGCGGTCCGGCGAGAGCCCGGCTTGGATCTTTTCTTCGACGAGCAGTTCCACAACCGCGCGCATCTCATCGTCGAGATCGCGCTCAACGCGTGCGCGCCTCGTCAGGTTGCGCAACAGGCTCGACAGGCGAGAGAACAGCGGCACGGCACCTCCCTCTTACGCTTCGAGCGCGCGCGCAATGGCCAGGGCGATCCGGTTCCACTGAGCCGTCTCCTGTCCGAGCTGCTTCCGTCCCGATTTCGTGAGCGTGTAGAACTTTGCTCGACGGTTGTTCTCGGAGGCTTCCCACTTCGCCTCGAGCCAGCCGGCCTCCTCCAGCCGATGCAGTGCGGGAAACAGTGAGCCCGGCTGCACCGAAAACGTGCCGCCAGTGATCTGTTCGATGCGTCGGGATACGCCGAGGCCGTGCAGCTCGCCGGGCGCGAGCGCTTTCAGAATGAGCAGATCGAGGGTGCCCTGGAGCAAGCTGGCGGGTTGCCGTGCCATGTCGCCTCCGCTATAGACGTCCTATACGAGCGTCAGTCTGCGGAGGTTCCTATCGAATGTCAATAGGAGACACGCGACTCAGGGCGCGATCAGTCGGAGAGACGGAAAGTAGGTCTTATAACGCCGCGGGTCACGTGTGAGGAGCGTGAATCCGGCGAGGGCTGCATGCGCTCCGATGTAGAAGTCCGGTAGCGGCGATCGGCGATCGCCGCCTCGACGCCGGTACTTCAGGAAGCACTGGCCGGCCAGGAACGCCGCCTCGAACGGAAGCGGTAGTCGCCGGTAATAGCTGGTGGGCAAAGCGTCGTCGACATCTTCGATGCGCTCGAATCCGATCGAGACTTCTGCGTAGACGATCGGATTGATCACGAGCATTCCCGAGCGCGCGGACTCCGCCAACATGTCCGACGACCAGTCGCCCCACTCGTCGTCATCGGTGAGCACGTCCAGGATGACGTTGCTGTCCACCAGCGTGGCGCCCAACTCAGCCTCGTGTGAGCTTCATGATCTCGTCGGTCGTGATGCGGCGGGTCCCACGGCCACGCATGTGATCGATCAGCGCTCGACCACGGTCGCGCGGGCGGGCCGTCGCCGCTTTTTTCATTCGCACGGCATCGCGGTCGATCTCGAATTCCACTTCGGTATTGGGAAGCAGCCCGAGTTTCTCGCGAATCTCCATGGGAATGGTGACCTGTCCCTTCGTGGTAATACGCATACGAGTAATACTCCTACTAGTAAGAGTATTACTCATGACGTGCCCTGTCAACGCCTCGCCTGGCCGCCCCGAAGCAGCTCATGGATCGCCCCTGGCCGCAGCGATTTCGTGATCCACACGATCTGGCCGATGTGCAGCGCGTTGTGGTGGGTCACATGCAGCAGAATGCGCGCGAACGAGCTCGTGCGGCCGGTCGCCTCCGTCGTCTCTCGCATGCGCGCGGGGGTCAGGGTGTCGAGGACCCGCTCGACGGTACTGCTCACGTCCTCGAAGACTCGCACGAGGTCCGCCTTGGACTGGCCGCCGCGCGCCGCAAATTCGGCGTCGCGATCGCGAACGTCGCGGCCTCCGCCGATGGCGTGCTCGAGATAGAAACGATTCGACCCGGCGACGTGCAAGACGAGGTTGCCGACCGCGTTGGACTGTTCGTTCGGCCGCCACCACACGTCGTCCTCGTCCAACGCCTCGAGACAGACGCGTATTTGACGCGGATACTCCTCCAGCAACCGGCTCCTGACGATGTGCAAAAACTCGGCATCGAGGGGGTCTTCCATAGGACGGAATGATAAGCTCTCACGCGGCCCCGGACTGCTTCGGCCTCGAGGTGTCATGTGACGTTGAGACAGGGTGTCGTGACTGCGGTGATGGCAGCCGCGCTGGTAGCGGCGACCATTCCATTGCGAGCGCAAACTGGCGAGAAATTCGCCGCTCGCCTCGCATGGGTTCCGACGGCGGGTGCCGCCGATCGCGCGAACGTCACGGGCAAGGGATCGGCGACCGGGACCCTCGCCGGTCGAAAGCTGACCATCAACGGAGCATTCGAAGGCCTCGCCGCGCCGGCGACCGTGGCTCGCCTGCATCAAGGCGTCGCCAAGGGCGCGCGCGGAAATCCCATTTCGGACCTGATGGTGACGAAAGCGACCAGCGGCATGCTCTCCGGCTCGGTCGATCTGACACAGGCACAAGTGGACAGCCTGCGACAAGGCAAGCTCTATATCCAGCTTCATAGCGAGAAGGGCGTCGCTCCGGACGGCAGCAACCTCTGGGGCTGGTTCCTCAAATGACATCGAACGATCCGAACGATCCGAACGTTTGGTATGAGGTGCGACATGGTTGGTTCTAGCGTGAAACATCTCTCGTTCGCACTGACGGCAGTGCTCGTATGCAGCGTCGTGCTGGTTGCCGGCCAGCAGCCCGCGGCCGGCCCGTTCACCGCGGACCAGGCGCAGGCCGGACGCGCCGCGTATCAAACGAATTGTGCGGCCTGTCACGGCGCGAATCTCGACGGTTATCCGCCGCTCGCGGGGACCGAGTTCATCGGCAGCTGGAGCACGCGCAACACGCGCGATCTGTTCGGACTGATCCAGACGACGATGCCATCGGATCGACCTGGGTCGCTGCCAGCCGACACCTACGTGAACATCATCGCGTTCATCCTGCAGTCCAATGGCCGGACGCCTGGGAGTCAGCCGCTCACTGCGACGACGTCCGTGGTGATCGGCGGGCCCGCTCGGGCAGAGACACCTGCAGCCGCTGCCGCACAAGCGCCGGCACCTGCGGGACGAGGCGCCGGCCCACAAGGCGAAGCGCAGGCTGGAGGCCGCGGACGCGGACAACCGCAGGCTCCGGTCGTTGGCCTCACCGTTGCCGGCGAGCTGAAGGACTACGCGCGGGTGACCGACGAGATGCTTCGCAATCCCCCACCGGGCGATTGGCTCACCATCCGACGCGATCACTACGCATCGAATTTCAGCCCGCTCAACCAGATCACGCGTGACAACGCACAGGATCTGCAGCTCGCCTGGGTCGCACCGATGGCGGAAGGCGGAACGAATCAGCCCTCCCCGCTTGCCCGTAACGGGACGATCTTCCTGAACAACACCGGCGGCATCATCCAGGCGCTCGATGGCCGCACGGGCGACTTGATTTGGGAGCAGCGTCTGGGCAGCAACACCGCCATGCGCGGTATGACGCTCTACGACGACAAACTGTACCTGGCGATGAGCAATGCGCATCTGGTGGCGCTCGACGCGCGTACTGGAAAAGTCGCGTGGGACGTAGCGATGCCAGACGGGCGCGGCAGCTCCAGCGGCCCGCTCGTGGCGAAGGGGAAAGTCGTCGAAGGCATGGGCGGGTGCTCTGCGTACGTCGAGCAGAAGTGCTTCATCAGCGCGTACGACGCGCAGACTGGTAAGCAGTTGTGGCGCTTCAATACCGTCGCGCGTCAAGGTGAGTTGGGGGGCGATTCATGGGGCAGCCTGACGAACCTGTTCCGCGCGGGCGGCGAAACGTGGATCACCGGGAGCTACGACCCGGATCTCAATCTGACGTACTGGGGCACGGCACAGGCGAAGCCATGGATGCCCGTGAGCCGCGGGATGTATACGCTGGACAAAGCACTCTTTACCAGCTCCACGGTGGCGCTCGACCTCGACACCGGCAAGCTCGCCTGGTACTACTCACACGCGCCCGGTGAAGCCCTCGATCTCGACATCGTCTTCGAGCGCGTGCTCGTGGATTCAGGCGGGCAGAATCTGGTCTTCACGATCGGCAAGGACGGGGTCCTCTGGAAGCTCGATCGCAAGACGGGCAAATACCTCGGACACAAGGAGACCATCTTCCAGAACGTGTGGGAGAAGTTCGATCCGCAGACCGGGCAGCCGATGTACCGCCAGGACATCATCGATCACGAGATCGGCCAGTGGATCGATGGCTGTCCCAGCACCGAGGGCGGCAAGAACTGGCAGGCGATGAGCCACAATCGCTCGACCAATCAGCTGATCATCCCGCTCAGCCAGAGCTGCATTGCGATTCGCGCACAGAAGATCGAGCAGAAGGCCGGCGGCGGCAGCGGCGGCGGGGCGGATCGGCGCTTCTATGAGATGCCGGGCACCGACGGCAACATCGGCAAGCTGGCGGCATTCGACGTCAACAGCATGAAGGAGACCTGGGCGCTTCAACAGCGCGCGCCGTTCCTCACCGCCGTCCTCTCGACCGCAGGCGGCGTGGCCTTCGTCGGCGATCTGGATCGGACGTTCAAAGCCGTCGACGTACGGACTGGCAAGATCCTGTGGCAGACACGACTCGCAACGTCAGTGCAGGGCTTCCCCATCTCGTTCAGCGTCGATGGCAAACAGTACATCGCGGTCACGACCGGACTGGGCGGCGGCAGCCCGCGGCTCGTGCCGTCCACGCTGGCGCCTGAAATCCGTGTGCCGACAACAGGACAAGCACTGTATGTGTTCGCGCTACCTGACAAGAAGTAGCGCTCACGCGAAGGTCACAGGGCAAATGGCAAGGGTCAAAGGCTAGGTCATTCGCTAGAGGCACTGACGACGATGCATACGTACATTCGATCCGCTCGCGTTTCCTTCACTGCGATGTTCGTACTTGCGCTCTGCATGTTCGGCGAACGCACAGCGGCTGCGCAGTCGTGCGAGATGTTGTCCTCGCTGAAGCTGCCTGATGCGACGATCACGATGGCACAGTCCGTGGCGGCCGGCGCGTTCACACCGCCCGCGGGCGGGCGCGGAGGTGGCAACCAATTCGCCGATCTGCCGGCCTTCTGTCGTGTCGCGGCCACGCTCAAGCCGTCTGCCGACTCCGACATCAAGATCGAAGTGTGGCTGCCCGCCTCGGGCTGGAACGGCAAGTTCCAGGCAACCGGCAACGGTGGATGGAACGGCAACATCGACATGAACGCGCTGGCCGGCGGCGTTCGACGCGGCTACGCGACGGCGAGCACGGACACAGGTCACCAAGGCGGCGGCGGACCGTGGATGCAGAATCGAGAGAAGGTGATCGACTACGGCCACCGTGCGGTTCACGAGATGACCGTCAAGGGCAAGGCGATCACGGCCGCGTTCTATGGCAATCAGGCGCGGCTCTCCTACTTCACCGGATGCTCGGCCGGCGGGCGGCAGGCACTGATCGCCGCTCAGCGCTACCCCGAAGATTTCGACGGCATCGTCGCGGGCGCTCCTGCGTTGAACGCGACGGGGCGTGCGGTGTTCTCGATGTACGTCGCGCAGAACCTGCACATCGACGAAGCCGCATACATTCCCGCCACCAAGTACCCGGCAATTCACGATGCCGTGCTTCAGGCCTGCGACGCGCTCGACGGCGTGAAGGATCGCGTGATCGAGAATCCGACCAAATGCACATTCGATCCGAAGGTCATTGCCTGCACGGCCGCCGATGGGCCGACCTGTCTCACGGCCCCGCAGGTCGACGCAGCCCGGAAGATGTACCAGCCGGTGGTGAACGCGCGAACGAAGAAGGAGATCTTCCCAGGCCTCGCGTATGGAAGCGAACTCGGGTGGGCGACCTTCGGCGCCCCGCAGCCGTTCGGCATCGGCGCGCAGATGTTCCAGTTCATGGTGTTCAACAACCCGAGCTGGGACTTCAAGACGCTCAACTTCGACGAACACATGGCGGCCGTCGACAAGGCCGAGGGCGGCCTGATCAACGCGCGCGATCCCAATCTGAAGAAGTTCGTCGCACGCGGCGGCAAGCTCATTCAGTACCACGGGTGGGCCGACCCGCAGATTCCGGCGCCGAGCAGCACACAGTATTACCAGAGCGTGCTCGACGCGATGGGCGGTGCGAGCAAGGTGATGGACAACTATCGGCTGTTCATGGTGCCGGGCATGAACCACTGCGGCGGCGGGGACGGCACCGCGCAGTTCGACATGCTGACCGCGCTCGAGCAATGGGTCGAGAAGAAGCAGGCACCCAATCAGATTCCCGCATCGCATGTCTCCGACGGCCGCGTGGATCGGACGCGCCCGCTGTGCCCGTATCCGCAAGTTGCGAGCTACAAGGGATCAGGCAGCACGGACGACGCTGCGAACTTCGTCTGCAAATAAACGTTGTCGGCCGGGTCTTGCGCTCGAGACCCGGCGCTCTTTAGTCCTCCGTCGGATGCTCGACGCTGTCGATCACAAGGAACTCGACGGCCCCTCGCGTCGACTCGAGCTTCAGCCCCAGCTGTTCCTGCACGGCTGTGAACACCGACATTCCTTCGTCGAGTGGTGCGTTGGGGACGCCACCTGGAGCCGGACCCGTCGCAGTCGTCAGCGCGCCCGGCGGAGCGAATTGCAGTTCCACATCGAACTCCCCGGCGAGCCCTGTCTTGTCGACGATCTCGCGACCGGCGTACGACCTGAGAAAGCCAGCGAGAGCGGCGATGGTCGTGTTGCCCGCGCGGTAGACGAGCGTCATGCCGCCGTTTGCTCCGGGACGCGCCATCATCCGCATCGAACACACCGGCTTGTCGTCGAGCGATGGAGTTGGCACCGGAATGGGCTGCCCGCGTCCACGCGCCCGAGCGGCGGACGCGGCACGCTCCGCTCTGATCGGCGCGCAGTCCATCGTCGATGGCGTCAAGTGTGGCCCGAGCCGATCGTCGTTGCGCGCCTTCACGAGCGTATAGATGGGAGTGTCCCGTGTTTCCTTGTGCACCACCAACTTGAATCGCTCGGCGAGCAGGGCCTGAAGCATCGACATCGTCTGCTCCGGACGCGCCTCGTCAGGCGCCTTGGCTGCAATGTCGAACCGATCCGACTCGATCCAGCTGGGCCCTCCAGTGAGCTGAAATGGTGAGAGGCGGTATGCGTTGATGATCAAGAGCCGAAGCGGGATGTTGCTCGCGGTGAAACGGCCGGGCGGAGACATGAAGGCTCCGCCTAATGTGACACTCTTGTTCTGCTTGACTGAGGCGACCTCGAACGTTGACGTCGATGAGTCAGCAGTTTGTGGCGCGGCTGGCGCCTGTGCGGATGCCACCGCGATCGCGGTGACGAGTGGAATGATCGGGACCAGGTAACGCATCTGCCCCTCGCTTCCCTCTGAGACGTTCGGATTCTCGTCTTTAGCTGTCAGCTTTTCCACTCCCACTTTCCACTGACTTTTCCACTTCTCCACTTCTTCCATTTTTCCACTTAGAATCGCCATGATGATCCGCAGGATTTTCGTGGCGGCGTTTGCCGGTGCGTTGGCGTTCATCGTTGGATGGATCGGCGTCCCTGGTCTTGCGCAACAACGTCAGACGACCGCGACGCCGATTCCCTCCGCTGTGCTTCGCGCGTACCAATCTGTCACGGCCGATCGCTTGAAGAATCCAGAACCAGGCAACTGGCTCGCGATCAGACGCACGTATAACGGCTGGGGGTTCAGTCCGCTCAACCAGATCAGCACCGCCAACGTCGGACAATTGCGCATGGTGTGGAGCTTCATGACCGGTGAAGGCCGCGTGCACGAAGCGGCCCCAGTCGTCAACAACGGTGCGATGTTCGTCTCGACCCCGAACAATCAAGTGGTGGCGCTCGACGCGAAGACCGGCGAGCTGCTGTGGCGATACAGGCGCCCGCGCCCCAAGGGCGCCTTCGTCCTCCACGATACGAATCGCGGCGTCGCGCTGTACGAGGACAAGGTGTATTACGCGGCCGGTGAAGCCGTGCTCGCGGCGCTCGATGCGAAAACCGGCAAAGAGGTGTGGACGAAGATCGTCGCCGACAACAAGTCCGCGTACTACCTCACGCTGGCGCCGCTCGTCGCAAACGGCAAAGTGATGGTGGGCGCTTCGGGCGGAGAGTTCGGCGTGCGCGGGTTCGTTGCCGCCTTCGATCCGAATTCCGGCAAAGAGTTGTGGCGCACCTACACCGTGCCGGCACCGGGTGAGCCCGGCAGCGAGACGTGGCCGAAGGGCGATCAGTGGAAGACTGGCGGTGCGCCGGTGTGGGTCACCGCGAACTATGACCCCGAGACGAACCTCGCGTTCTGGGGCACGGGCAACGGTGGCCCGTGGATGGGTGACCAACGTCCTGGCGACAACCTGTATGTCGCGTCGACGGTCGCCATCGACGTCGCCACTGGGACGATCAAAGGGCACTTCCAATACAACCCGAACGAATCGTGGGACTGGGACGAGGTCTCACCGCCGCTCCTCATCGACTATCAGCGCAACGGCCGTACGATCAAGGGACTCGTCAACGTCGCGCGCGACGGGTACCTGTGGTTCCTCGAGCGCAGCTCTGGTCCGATCACGTTCGTCGAAGGCAAGCCGTACGTCACGCAGAACGTGTTCCGCGGACTCGATCCGAAGACCGGGAAGCCGGACGTCGACCCCGAGCACAAGCCGGGCACCGGCAAGCGTGCCGAGTTCTGTCCCGGGTCGCATGGCGGAAAAAACTGGCCGCCGATTGCGTTCAACCCGCAGACGCGGATGATCTACATCCCGGCCAACAACAACCTGTGCGGAGCGCTCACGGGCATACCCGTGCAATACACGCGCGGCAAGGGGTTTGCCGGCACACAGTTTGGCGGCCCGGGGTTCGCGGCCCCCGGCGCCGATCACGTCGGTGGCGAAGTGCAGGCTTGGAATGTCGACACCGGAATGCGCGTGTGGAGGCATCTGTACGAGATGAGCCCCAACTGGGGCTCGATGCTGACGACGGCGGGCGGCCTGGTCTTCACCGGTGGCACCAACGATCGCAAGATTCACGCGTTCGACGCGACAACCGGCAAGCTTCTCTGGGAGTTCGTCACCAACTCGGGCATCGTCGCGCCGCCGAGCACGTTCACTGTCGACGGCAAGCAGTATCTCGCGGTGCTTGCCGGCTGGGGCGGAGACGTGCGTGGAATGAACGGCGGCCTCGGACGGATGTTTCCAGGCAAGGTTCCCGAGCCGCCTGAGGGAGGAGGCATCTGGGTCTTCGCGCTCCCGTAATACGTAGTGTCCGGCTTTAGCCGGACCTCTACTTCTTCAGCTCGTCGTACAGCTGACCAAAGAATTGCGGGTTGAGCTGCCAGCCGAGATCGTCAGTCTTCACCTGTGATGCGAGCGTGTCCCGCGTAGCGCCTGCCTTGATTGCGTCCGACGCGCGGCTGACCAGGCTGGCAAACTGCGTCCTGAACGCCTCAACGTCCGCTCTGCTCTTCGGCTCGCCGCGACCCGGGATGGCCATGTCGAAGTCGAGCTTCAACACGCCGTCGAGGATCTGCGTCCACTCGACTGCGCTGCCGCCGTTGGTGAAATCGACGATCGGCGTGGCGTTGGTGATTTGATCGCTGACCATCACAACCTTGAGATCGGGGAAATACACCATCGTGTCGTCGCCGGTGTGTCCGCGTCCGAACGAATGTGCGTGAACCTCGACGCCGCCCGATTTCAGGACGTAGTCCTTGGCGAAGGTGATCGTCGGCAGGCCGGGGATGTCCTTTGTTCGCGGATCGCTCGCCATGCGCGTCTTGAGGGCCTCGAGTCCAATCACCTTGGCTCCGGCATCGATGAACTTCTGATTGTTGCCGACGTGGTCGGGGTGATGGTGGGTGTTGAGCACGAACGTGACGGGCAGATTCGAGACCGACTTGATCTCCTCCATCACCCGGTTGTAGTTCTCGTCGCCGGGGTTCTTGGTATCGACGACAATCAGCCCTTCACTCGTCACGCGCACGAGTGTGTTCGCGCCGCCGCCCGTGATCATGTAGAGGTTGGGCTTCAGCAGCCGGACTTTCTCGACCGTCTGCCCCGCGCCGCCTCGCCCGCCTCGTCCCCCGCCCTGAGGGGCCTGTGCTGATAGAGCGACGAGACCGAGCAACGTCACAAGGGCCACGCCGAACGCTTTTCTGGATAACATGTCTCTCTCCTCGATGGCCAAGACGATCACGTTCGACATTGTGCGTCAGATCGGGCTTGCGCTGCCTGACGTCGAAGAGAGCATGACCTACGGGTCGCCATCGCTCAAGGTTCGTGGCAAGGCGTTCGTCTGCATCCCGACTCACCCGTCGGCGGAGCCGAACTCGCTTGCCCTCTTCATCGACATCGCCGATCGTGATGAGCTCATCGCCGCGGATCCTGAGACGTACTACCTCAAGGATCACTACGTGAATTATCCGGTCTTGCTGGTTCGTATGCAGCGCGTCCACACGGACGCGCTGCGCGATCTGATGCAGATGGCTTACCGCCGAGCCTCAACGCGCTCCAAGCGACCAGCACGTCCGCGAAAGCGCAGCACGCGTTAGCCCTCAATCATGGCCGCCTGAAGGCGGCCCCTACGTACTGAGCATCGTCGCCGCGTCGAGCGGCTCCTTTCTTACTACTTGGTGGGACGCGATCCTCGCGAGACTTCGGCTTGCCGCGCTGCGAGTACGTGCGTGCGCGACTTGAAGCGCCAGCCCTGCGCCGTCTTCACATAGACGTCCTCGTATCGGCCCTGTGCCTCCACCTTCCCCGGCTCGCCGTCGAGCCCAATCGCGATCAGATAGATCTTCCCCGTGGCCCCACCGGGCGCCGGCTCGATCACGTGGTTGACGAGCATGTGCACGATGCCCGCCCAGGGGACGTCCTTGCAATCGGGCATGCCGCCGCGTGCGGCTTCAGCGAGCCGCTCGCGGCCGGTGAACGTGTTGGAAACCTTTCCATTGCGAGACGTCGAGAAGGTGCCGTCTGGTGTGTACAGGTCCGCGTAGTCGTAGCCCTTGTTCGTGCACTCATCGATGGCGTACGCGTACTTGGAGACGAGCTGCTGAATGGCGATGTAGTCCTGAGGCGTCAGGGACGCGGGCTGCTGTGCGCGTGTGACGACGGAGCCGAGCGCAACGAGAGCGACAGCGATGCAGGATGGCCTCATTGGCGTAACTCCGCAATCAATGCGTCGACCTGCTGGTACTGCAGGCAGCCGGCGGTGGGTGGGCTCGGGGGACATCCGGTCGATCGCCAGCCGTAGTCGTCCTCGAGGGTCTTCACGACCTGCGCTTTGCCGGTGCCTTGCTTGATGAGCCCAATCAGGCGGCCGCGCATTGTCTCGAGATCCGATTTGAACTTCACGAGATCGGCCTTCGTCGACACCGGGCCGTGCCCGGGAATCACCGTGTCGAAATCCAGCTTCAACACACCGTCGAGCGTCTTCGACCACTCTTTGAAGCTGCCGCCTTGAACATAGTCGACGTAGATGGGCACGCCAGGCGGACGTGGCTTGGCGGCCGCATCGCCCCGGCCTCCCGCGCGAAGAGCAAGGAACAGATCACCGGTGTGGATGGTTCTGAGTTCTGGGAACAGAATCACCGCGTCGCCGCTGGTGTGGCCGCGACCGAAATAGTAGGCCTGCACGTCTTTGCCGCCGAGATGGACGTCGAGCTGGTCGGTGAATGTCATGCGCGGCAAGCCGATTGGCGTGCCTGGCGTGTCCTCGTAGTAGGGTCGCTTGAGGTCCTTCAAGTTGGCGTAGACGTTTCGGTGCGCTATGACCTCGGCAATCGGCAGCATCTTGAGGTCACCGCCGGCGTGATCGTCATGCTGGTGCGTGTTGATCACGTACTTCAGCGGCTTGTCCGTCACTGCCTTGACTTGCGCCAGGATGTCAGCATGGTTGCGGTCGAACATGTCGTCGACGAGCACCACGCCTTCACTAGTCGAGTAGAGCGCGACGTTGCCTCCCTCGCCCGACACAATATACAGGTCACCCTTGACCTTCTCCGTGCGCAGCGGTCCTGGAGGCTTCGGTGTCTGGGTGTATACGACCCACGCGCCCTGCAGCACGAACACGGCCACGAACCAACGAAGGAATGTCGCGCGCCTCATGGCGCCGGACTATATATCAAAGGTGCGAAGGGGCGAGGTGCGAGGGTGCGACGCACCCTGCTGGCGTAACTCCCGCAACGTCTCGAGGTTCTTCATGTCGAAGGGTTCGACGACGATCGTGCCGGGCTTGTGCGTGATCGATTTCTCCGTCTCAATCAAGATGGGCAGGCCGACGAATCGGGGGTCCCTGAGCAAGCGACGGAACGGCTCGAGCCCGAGACAACCCTCTCCAATGTGCGCGTGCCGATCGACACGGCTGCCGCACGGCCTCTTCGAGTCGTTTCCGTGAAAGGCCTTGAGCCGATCGCGGCCCACGAGACGCTCGAACGTCTCGAACGTGGCTCGAAATCCCGCGTCTGACACGATGTCGTAGCCGGAGGCGACGAGATGACACGTGTCGAGGCATACGCCGACCCGCGCCGAGCCGTTCATGTGATCGATGATGGCGGCAAGATGCTCGAACCGGTATCCGAGCGTCCGCCCTTGTCCGGCCGTGTGCTCGAGCAGCACCATCGTCTTCTGTCGCGGTCGCCGCTTGAAAGCGGCTCGAATCGCCTCGGCAATCAGTCGCAGCCCATCCTCTTCCGTGCCGCTTGTGCATGTGCCGGGGTGAGTCACTACGCCCAGGAGGCCGAGCCTTTCAGCGCGATCGAGCTCGTCGATGAACGCCTCGATGGATTGCGTGCGCAGCTCGGGTGACGCAGTGGCCAGGTTGATGAGATAGCTCGCGTGTGACACCGCCGGAGCGATGCCAGCCTGCTCGATTCGGGCGCGAAACGTGCGGACATCTGTCGGATCCAGCGGCCGGCCGCGCCACTGATTGGCGTTCCTGCTGAATATTTGCAGGGCCTCGCATCCATGGAGCACGGCGCGCTCGACGGCATTCGAGACTCCACCGGCGACAGACATGTGAGCGCCAATGCGCATCGGCGTAGTGTCCGGCTTCAGCCGGACCGTCGGCGTGACGCACCGGTCAAATCTCGAGGCCGTGGGTTTTCGGAGCAGAATATAAAACTCATGGTGAGGTCACACATGGGTCCGATCCGTTCCATCGTCCTGCTCGCAGTCATCTCGGTCTTCGCGTGTACGGTGATCGGCGCGATCGCTCAGGGCAACCCCGACGCTGCCAAGGTCACCAATCCTGTTGCAGCATCCCCCGAGTCGATTGCTGCCGGCAAGCAGGTGTATACGCGCTACTGTGCGGTGTGTCACGGCGTGACCGCTGAAGGCGGCTCAGGCAGCGATATCAGTCCACCGGCGCCGGACCTGACCGACCGCGAGTGGAAACACGGCTCGACCGACGGCGAGATCTTTTCGGTCATCAAGAACGGTGTGCCTCCGGATCTCAGCATGGAGCCATGGGGCGACCGCATCAAGGACCCCGACATCTGGAACGTCGTGAATTACATCAGGTCGTTGGCGAAAAAATAGCCGGCGGATTAACGATGAATCTAATACGTTGCGTCACTCTCCTTGCGCTCGCCGCACACGTCACGCTCTCCGCGCAGAGCGGCGTGACGCGATGGACCACTCCGACCGCGGCTGAAATCGACGCAATCTACCCGGACATCGAAACGCTCTACAAGGACCTTCACAAGAACCCGGAGCTCGGATTCCAGGAAACACAGACGGCGTCGAAGCTTGCCGCGAGAGTGAAAGCGCTCGGGTTCGACGTCACGACCGGCGTCGGGAAGACGGGCGTCGTGGCGGTCATGAAGAATGGTCCAGGCCCGACGGTGATGCTGCGCACCGAGCTCGACGCCCTTCCAGTCCAAGAGAAGACCGGACTCCCATTTGCCAGCACCGCGACGACCAAGAATGCGACCGGGCAGGTTGTGCCCGTGATGCACGCCTGCGGTCACGATATTCACATGTCGGCCTGGGCTGGAACCGCGCGGCTGATGTCCGAACACAAGGACCTATGGCGAGGCACGCTGATGCTGGTGGGCCAGCCGGCTGAAGAGAGTCTCGGCGGCGCCTCCGCCATGCTGAACGACGGTCTGTTCAAACGCTTTCCTCGCCCTGACTACGCGCTCTCGCTGCACGACGACGACTCGATGCCTGCAGGAACGATTGGCTACCATCCGGGGCTGTTCCGCGCGATGTCAGATGCCGTACAGATCACGGTCTATGGGCGGGGGGGCCACGCCGCCATGCCGTTCAACACCGTCGATCCCGTCGTGCTCGCCGCACGTATCGTGCTGTCGCTACAGACCATCGTCTCGCGAGAGAACAACCCGAATGATCCCGTCGTGATCACCGTCGGTTCGATCCATGGCGGGACGCAGGGCAACGTCATCCCAGACGAAGTTCGACTCGAGTTGTCGGTGCGCACGTTCACGACCGACGTTCGTGCGCGCACGCTGGCCGCGATTCGGCGCATTGCCAAGGGAGAGGCGGCGGCCGCCGGCGCTCCGCGAGAGCCGGTCGTGAATGCGCCGGCCGTCATGCGCCCGCCCGTGGTCAACGACGAGAAGTTGACGCTGCGTCTGGCGAGCGCGCTGAAGAAGGCACTCGGCGATCCACAAGTCGTCGAGATGCCCGCCAAGATGACGTCGGAGGATTTTGCCGAGTACGGCGTGGCTGGCGTGCCGATCGCGCTGCTGCACATCGGCGCCGTCAACCGCGGGAAGTTGGACGAGGCTCGTAAGACAGGGATTCCGGTGCCGGCGCCCCATTCGCCGGAGTGGGCGCCCGAGTATGAGCCCACCATCAAAGCCGCGATTCGAGCGGAGGTGACGGCGCTGCTCGAGTTGTTGCGTTAAGGGCCGCCTGAAGGCGGCCCCTACATCACGTCACTCCTTCCGCAAATCCTCGAGCACGTCGAACACCGCGTCGGCGACGGCGTCGGGCTGGCTGCTGGCGATGAGGTGCGTGCTATTGGGCACCTTCTTCCACGTCCCGCGTGTCGATCGCTTCGCGAACGCGCGATGCGTCTCCTCGAGCTCTGCCCTGAGCTGTTGCACATCGAAGAGCGGTTGCACGAACGGCGGCATGAGCTCGTTCGCGCTCGACGCCGTCAACACCACGAGCGGTATATCGGACGCCAACGGTGGCGCATGCTCGAACTCATCTCGAGTCATCGCGAGACCGCGTGCCATGGCGCAAGGCTCCGCCCACGACCGGGCGTTGTACGTCAGCCCGGCACTCCGTCGCGCGGCGTCGGAATCCGCACCAATTGCAAACGGGTCGAGTAACCGCATCACGCCGAACTGAGCGAGCGCCAGATAGCCCTTCGTGCCTTCGATCGAGAGGAAGGA
>Ga0114129_10004787_pt1 | contig 19131 bp, 10 predicted proteins | sample RhiMetdeltSRZDD1_FD_80071 | JGI IMG/M metagenome (GOLD analysis project Ga0114129, IMG submission 80071) | Populus rhizosphere microbial communities from Tennessee, USA - Rhizosphere MetaG P. deltoides SRZDD1 (version 2) (version 2) | ecosystem: Host-associated > Plants > Roots > Rhizosphere >...
CGCCTCCGGCGAGAGGAACTTCGACGCGAGCCACCGGAAGATGTAGTCGACGATCGACTTCGCGAAACGGATCTCCGGGTTGCGGGTCATGCCCGACGGCTCGAAGCGCACGTGGCTGAACTTGTCGACGAGCGCCTGGAGCGGCACGCCGTACTGCAATGCGTAGGAGATCGCCTGCGCAAACGCATCGGCGAAGCCCGAGATCGTCGACCCTTCCTTGGCCATGACGAGGAAGATTTCGCCCGGCTGTCCGTTGGCGAACAACCCCACCGTGATATAGCCCTCGTGACCGGCGATGTCGAACTTGTGGGTGATCGCCTGACGTTCGTCCGGCAGCTTGCGGCGGATCGGCTGCGTGATCAGTGACGAGGCCGCCGCCTGCGCAAGCTCCGCCGCCGTCTTGTCTTTCGAGGTATTGAGCGGCTGTGTCCGCTTGCTGCCGTCGCGGTAGATCGAGATCGCCTTGGCCCCAAGCTTCCACGATTGAATGTAGGCCTGCGAGATCTCCTCGATCGTCGCTTCCTTCGGCACGTTGACCGTCTTCGAGATCGCGCCCGAGATGAACGGCTGCGTCGCGCCCATCATCTTGATGTGACCCATGTAATGAATCGATCGCTGCCCTTTCGCCGCTTTGAAGGCGCAGTCGAACACCGGCAGGTGCGAGTCCCTCAGCCCTGGCGCTCCTTCGATCGTCTCGTTGGCATCGATGTAGTCCACGATCGCGTCGACCTGCGGCTGCGTGTACCCGAGCTTTCGAAGCGCCATCGGCACCGTCTGGTTGACGATCTTCATCAACCCGCCGCCGACCAGCTTCTTGTACTTCACGAGCGCGATGTCCGGCTCGACGCCTGTCGTGTCGCAGTCCATCATGAAGCCGATCGTGCCGGTCGGCGCGAGCACCGTCGCCTGCGCGTTGCGATAGCCGAACTGTTCGCCGAGCTCCACCGCGTCATCCCATGACACTTTCGCCGCGCCGTACAGGTCCGACGGGACGTTGCGGGCGTTCACGTCGCGCATCGCATCGCGATGTTTCCGCATCACGCGAAGGAACGGCTCGCGGTTCTTCTCGTAACCGGAGAAAGGACCGCCGTGGTCGCGCGCGATTCGCGCCGACTGCGCGTAGGCCTCGCCCGTCATGAGCGCCGTCAGTGCCGCGGCGTAGTCGCGGCCGGCGTCGCTGTCGTACGGCAATCCCCGCGACATCAGCAGCGCGCCCAGGTTGGCGTAGCCGAGACCGAGCGGGCGATACGCGTGGCTGTTCCTGGTAATCGCTTCGCTCGGGTAGCTCGCGTGGTCGACGATGATCTCCTGCGCGGTGATGAGCGTGCGAATCGCGGCTTTGTAGGCGACGGTGTCGAACTCGCCGTCTTCCTTCACGAACTTCATCAGGTTGATCGACGCCAGATTGCACGCGGAGTCGTTCAGGAACATGTACTCGGAGCACGGATTGCTCGCGTGGATGCGATCCGTTTCCGGGCACGTGTGCCACTCGTTGATCGTCGTATCGAACTGCATGCCCGGATCGCCGCAGATGTGCGTTCCCTCTGCGATGAGGTGCATCAGATCGCGCGCGCGGTAGATGTCCATCACCGACCCGTCGCGCACCGACTTGGTCTCCCATTCGGCGCCGTCGAGCACCGCGCGCATGAATTCATCGGTCACGCGTACGCTGTTGTTCGAATTCTGGAAGAACACCGAGGAGTACGCGGGTCCCGTGAACGAGCCGTCATAGCCGGCGTCGATGAGCGCCCAGGCTTTCTTCTCCTCCTCGACCTTGCATTTGATGAACTCGACGATGTCGGGATGGTCGGCGTTGAGGATGACCATCTTCGCGGCGCGCCGCGTCTTGCCGCCCGACTTGATGACGCCGGCGAACGCGTCGTAGCCCTTCATGAACGACACCGGACCCGAGGCGGTGCCGCCGCCGGCCAGGAGTTCCTTGCTCGATCGGATCGGCGAGAGGTTCGTTCCGGTGCCCGATCCGAACTTGAACAGCATGCCTTCGGTGCGGGCCAGCGTCAGGATCGAGTCCATCGTGTCCTGCACCGAGTTGATGAAGCAGGCGGAGCACTGCGGCGCTTTCTCGAAGCCACAGTTGAACCAGACCGGGCTGTTGAAGGCTGCCTTCTGATGCACGAGGATGTGCTTCAGATCGTCGCTGAACGCCTGCAGATCTTCGTCGGTTGCGAAGTATTTGCTGATCCGCGCCCACTCGGTCATCGTTGTCACGACGCGGCCGATGAGCTGCTTGACGCTCCGCTCCCGTTCGGGCGTTCCGATCTGCCCGCGAAAATATTTGGAAACGACGATGTTGGTGGCTTGCTGCGACCAGAATCTCGGAATCTCGACGTCGCGCTGCTCGAAGACCATCTCGCCGCGCTCGTTGCCAATCGCAGCGGTCCGGATTTCCCATTCCACTTCGGCGAACGGATCGACGCCGGCTTCCGTGAAGAAACGAGCGAACGTCAGGCCCACGACGGTCGTCTTCGCTTTCGCGCGCCCCTCGTTCTCAGGACGTTCCGAGTCCGTCGACGATTCGGCGTTGCTCACCGTCGACCCTGAGCCGGCCGAAGGGGTCGAGGAACGCGGCTTGTCCACCACCGCATCGATCGGCCTCTGTACGGTCGGTCCGTTGCTCTCGACCGACTGTTGGCCGACACTAGCGGCTTGATAGGCAGCACGTTCCTTCATGTAGCCTCCAACGATGACGATCGCAGCCCGCCCCCCGGCAAGGACCGTCGACTGTAATTGGAAAAGTCGTGGCTGATCGGATCCCGAAAAGCGCTGGCGAATTCACGAAAAGCTGGGAGGTTCTCGCTCTGTTCGCCGGGTCGTTCTCGGCGCACAAATATGAGCCCACCACGTATGTTTGTCAAGCGTGTAAACACTACATATTGTGCCTTTCTTTTAGGGCGATCGCAAGATGTCGCGCCCTCCTGAATCGCGTGGATCGTACGATTTCGCTGCGTCTTCTTCAACGCTGCGCGACGCTCCGAGGCAACACTTTTGGCTTCCCGTGCGAGCGAAGGCGGGCAGGTGGGAGGCCAACTTACGGCCTCCCCTGATGCACAGGCAGATGAGAAGGTAGGCTGACTGTCCTTCCGCAGGATACGGAAGGAACGAAGCTGCTAAAGGAGACAGCAAGCGAGGTGCCACGGTCGAACGATCGTTTTTGCCGTGGAAAGCCGCGCGAACCAGATGCGCGTCGATTGGGGATGAGCAGTGCTGTTCAGTCAGTAGGAAACGGATTGCTCTTTCGAACGGTCAGGGTGTCGCTATTTCGGCGCAAGCTGAGCGGCGAGCACCTGAGCTTTTTCCGCGAGGTTCTTGGCGAAGACCAGATTCTTTGCGCGTACCGCCGCATCCGCTTGTCGAATGAAACTTTTCGCCGCGTCGTATTGAGTTCGCGCATCGGCGCTGAGTCGCGACGCGTCGACGCGATTCAAATCGGTCGATGCCCGCGAGAGAATGGCGCGGATCTCTCCCTCGGCCGTGGTCGGTGTCGTTTGCAGCATCGTCGGCGGTCTCGTCGGCTCTTCCGGCTTCGGCGGTTCCGCCGGCGCCGGTTCAGTTTTCGGCGGCTCCGGCTTCGGCGCTTCGGCGCGCGGTTGCTCGCGCGGTGTTGTCGGACGAGCACGCGGCACGGCGCTGCGGGCCGGTTCCTCCGGCAACGGCACCGGCGGCGGCGCCTCGGCGTCGCTCGGCTCCACCTCACGCGCGGGCGACGCCGGCATATCGAGCGGCGGGCTCTCGGGCGTCGTTTTCGCGTGCGCGCGAGCGCACCCGTTGGCCACTGTGAGCGCGAGCAAGAGAAGAAACAGCAGCTTCATGCCTGAGGCAGCAGCACGCGGAACGTGGTTCCGGCTCCCGGCGTCGACTGCACCTCGATATCGCCGTCGTGCATCTGCACGGTGCGGTAGACCATCGAGAGACCGATGCCGCTGCCTTTCTCCTTGGTCGTGAAATACAGATCGAAGATGCGCTGCAAGTGCTCCGGCTTGATCCCGACGCCGGTGTCGATGAACGAAATGGACACCCGGCGGCCGCGAGCGGTTCCGCACTGGATCCGAAGCGTGCCGCCATTCGGCATGGCATGACACGCGTTGAGCGCGAGATTGAGGAACGCCTGACGGAGCATCGCGGGGTCGCCGTGGACGTCAGGAACGTCCTGATGCTCCACGACGAGCGCCACCTTGGCGCGATCGGCCTCTGGCTTCACGATCAGCACCACTTCGTCGAAGAGCGTCCGCAACGATACAGGCTGCAGCTTCAAGTCCTCGGGCCGCGAGAATTTCAGGAAGCCTTGCACCACCTCGTCGAGCCGCCGGATCTCGTTCGCGATCACGTCCACGTGGTGCAGCGCCTCCACAGCCGGCGTATCGGCGACGGCGACCGCCCCGCCGCCGATGTTCGAGGGCCGAGCGGGGCGGAATTGCTGTCGCAGCAGCTCGAGATGGATCATCATCGCGTTCAGCGGGTTCTTCACTTCGTGCGCCACGCCAGCCGACAGCCGGCCAAGCGCCGCGAGCTTCCGCGAGTATCGAACCGTGGATTGCACCTGGCTGAGGTACTCGAGGTTGCGCGCGATCAACATGATGCCGACGAGATCCCCCTTGGAGTCGTTGATGGCGTGCGTCATCACGAGACGCTCGCCGCTCTCGCCAAACGGCGCCGACAGCGGCCCGCGCGATTGACGGCCGACGAGCGTCTGCTCGAAGAGCCGGCGCAATGGATGATCTGACTGCACCACGCTGGTCAGCGGCACACCGGACGAAGCGTCGGGCAGCAGCGCGCGCATCGCGGGATTGGCGAAGAGCAGCTCGCCGCGGGCGTTCACGATCGCCACCGCGTCTTCCAGATGTTCGACTGCCGACTCCAGGTTCGCCATCTGCGAGCGGTCGGCCGATAACTGCTCGCTGACGACGTTGAACGAGGTGCCGAGCTCGCCGAACTCGTCGTGTTGATTGAGGTCGAGCTGCACGCCCGATTCGCCCCGGCCCAAACGTGTGAGGCCGCTGCGGATCATGTGAATGGGCCGCAACAACCATTGCGCGAGCAACGTCGCGACGAGCACCGACACGGCGAGCGCCACACCGGCGATCACGAGCGCGGGGCCGAACCAGTCGTCGAGGTCCTGGCGGATGAGCAGCGTCGAGACGCCGATGCGGATCGCGCCGATTTCGGTGTCGCCCAGCAACAACGGCTTGCGCAGCTCGAGGTTCTGGCCCTGGCTGGAATAGATGGCGACGAGCTGCGACAGCGAGGGGCGCGCAACCAGCCGCGTCAGATCGCCTCCGGCTGGGAGCACCTGGCCTTCGAGCAGCGGATCGGCGTGTGCGACGGCGAGCCCGCTCGCGTCGACGATCGCCGCGAAGGTCACGTTCTTGGAATACAGGCTCGACTCGAGGACCGATCGCAGACCCGGATCGCTGCGCACCGCCTTGAAAGGATCGGCGCCATCGGCCACAAGGTCCCGCGCGCGGTGAAAGATGGCATTCGCCAGCAGCTCTGCGCGCGCGTGGCTTTCGTCGATGCTCACCGCGGCGAGGCGCGACAGGTGCAGGACGCTCACTCCCACGACGACCACGCCGACGATCGACGTGACGCCGAGGACCTGCTTCCCTTTGATCCCGATTTTCATAGGGCTGGGGACTGTGGGACTGGGGACTCGGGACTCAGCCCTCATCCCGAACCACTAATCCCTACTCGCTTTTCTTAGGGCGCAGCCTGAGCTTGTTCAGCTTATTGTGCAACGTCTTGAGACTGATTCCGAGGATTTCGGCCGCACGCGTTTTGTTATCGCGCGTGTGCTCCAGCGTCATCATGATCAGGCGGCGCTCGGCTTCTTCGACCGTAATGCCCGGCGCGAGCGCCACTTGCGGCTGTTGCGGCGGCGGTGGCTCCTCCGCCAGCACCGGCGGCAGGTGTTTGTGCTCGATGAACGGGCCAGGCGAAAGAATCGTGGCACGCTCGATCACGTTGCGCAGCTCACGCACATTCCCCGGCCAGCCGTACTGCTCGAGCGTCTTCATCGCCTGCTGATCCACGCCGGCAATCGACTTCTGATTGCGCGTATTGAATTCGTTGATGAACGCCTGGACCAGGAGCGGCAGATCTTCCTTCCGCTCACGCAGCGTCGGCAGCCGGAACGAAAAGACGTTGAGGCGATAGAAGAGATCTTCTCGAAGCTTCCCGGCTTTCACCGCTTCCACAGGATCGAGGTTCGTCGCCGCGATGACGCGGACGTCGACCGATTGCTCGGTTCGTCCGCCGAGCCGCCGAAAGCTGCGCTCCTGAAGCACGCGCAGCAGCTTCACCTGCGTCGCGGGTGTCATTTCTCCGATCTCGTCGAGAAACAACGTGCCGCGGTCCGCCAGCTCGAAGCACCCCTGACGCCGATCGGCCGCGCCGGTGAACGCGCCCTTCTCATGGCCGAAGATTTCACTCTCGAGAAGCGTCTCGGGGATCGCCGCGCAGTTGATCGCGACGAACGGAAACGTGGCGCGCGGGCTCAATTGATGGATCGTCTGCGCAACGAGCTCCTTTCCGGTGCCCGACTCGCCCGTAATGAGCACCGAGGCGCTGGTCGGCGCCGACTGCTCGATCACCTGATAGATCTTCCGCATCTCCGGGCTGTTGCCGATGAGCGAGCCGAACGCGCCGTGCTCGCGAAGCTGGCGCCTCAGCGCCTTCACCTCGCGCATCGTTTCCATCCGCTCGACGATCTTGTCGAGCAGGATCTTCAACCGCTGGATGTCGACCGGTTTGGTCAGGTAGTCGTACGCGCCTTCCTTCATCGCTTCGACGGCGGTCTCGACCGTGCCCTGAGCTGTCAGAAGCAGCGTCGTGACGTCGGCGCCCTGCTGCTGAAGCGCGCGCAGCAGCGCGAGCCCGTCCATGCGCGGCATCACCATGTCGGTGATGACAATCGCGGGTCGGAACGTCGTCACTTTCTCGAGCGCTTCCTCACCGTCGCTCGCCGATTCGGCCACGAATCCCCAACTCTTGACGAGCTGTTCCAAGCCGAGCCGGGCTGCCGGCTCGTCTTCCACGATCAGGACGCGCTCACCGACGGCTTTCGGCTCGGTGGCAGTGATTGCAATTTCACTTGCAGTAGTGGCCACTTAACACCTCAACCATGTCATTTTTACATTCTGGGCGCGCAAGCCCGGCTGATGCAAGCTCAACGTTGAAATAGGATCTGACCTCGACCGGTGGCGAACACTTTGCACAGGCTAACCTACACGGAGGGCTTACATGCGACTGCTGACCATCGGGTTATTGGCCATCGGCCTCACCGCAACCGCGTGCGATCGTTCGAGTGCAGCGGCGAGCGGGAGCACGCCGAGTGCGAGTAGCGCTGCAACACCGGGACCGGAGGCTGCGCCGTCGCGTGGGGCATCGACGCCCGCAGTCGTAGCCGCGGCTCGCACCGAGGAGGCCGCCGCGCGCGAGGTCACGATTCCCGCAGGGACACGGCTGCCCGTGGTGCTCGACACCGGCGTCGGCTCCGATATCAGTCGGCGCGAAGAGGCGGTCACGGCACACCTCGCCAGGCCGATCGTCGTGCACGGCCAGACGGTACTTCCCGCCGGTACACGCATCAGCGGCGTCGTCACTGACGCGAAGCGTTCCGGCAAGGTCAAGGGCCTCGCACACGTCGCCGTTCGCTTCGATACGCTCACGCCCCAGGGCGGCAACGAGCGGTACCAGATCCACACGTCGACGGTCGGACGGACGGCGCCGGCAACCAAGAAAAAGGATGCGCTTGAAATCGGCGCGCCTGCCGTGGGCGGCGCGATCATCGGCGGGATCATCGGAGGGAAAAAGGGGGCGGCCATCGGAACGGCAGCCGGCGGCGGCGCAGGCACGGCCGTCGTGCTCTCGACGCGAGGAAAGGAAGTGCACCTCGCGAAAGGAACCCCGCTTACGTTGAAGCTCACCGAGCCTCTGACCGTTCGGGTGCGCGGCTGATCGGAGAGGCGCGGATAGCCAGGCGCTGACGGCTATGGCAGGATGGAGGCGTTGTTCGACCAGCCTCCATCCGGCGACGATGAGCCATCCGACCGCAGCCGTCAGCCTTCAGCTCTCAGCCATCGAATCGTTGCGTTCCTCGAGGTCGTCATCTGTTCGGATTTTCTCAGCCAGGTGGCGCTCGGCGGAACGCTCTCGACCCTCGGTTTTCAACCGTATATCCAGGGACGCCTGAGCGTCGCGTACGTCGTCGGTCTTTCGCTCGCCGATTCAATTCTGCTCGTGGCGCTGGTGATGCTTCTGCTCTACGCGCACGGCGAGCGCCCCCGCGACGTGCTGCTTGGCAAGCGGGACGTCATCGCCGAGGCTGCGGCGGGCGTCCCGATGATCCTCGTGGCGCTCGCGATCGCCATCGCCGTGCTGCTCGCCGTCCAGTACTTCGCACCGTCACTGCACAGCGTCGAACATAATCCGCTGCAGGAGCTGCTACGGTCGCCCCGCGATGCAACGCTCTTTGCGCTCGTCGTAATCATCGCGGGCGGCGTCCGCGAAGAGATCCAGCGCGCGTTCCTGCTTCACCGCTTCGAGCAGTGGCTCGGCGGCGGCGCTGTGGGCGTCGTCGTCACCAGCACAGCCTTCGGAATGGGACACTTGTTGCAAGGCAAGGACGCGGTGATCGCAACCGGTCTCCTCGGCGCGTTCTGGGGCACGGTATACCTGCGGCGGCGCTCATGCGTGGCGCCGATGGTCAGCCATTCGGGCTTCGACTTGGTACAGATCGTACAGTTCTTGATCGCCCGATAGCGCTATGGTGGGCCTGATAGGTAGAGGTCGATCACTCCGCCGCGCCGCCGCAGGGCGGTCAACCAGTCGTCCATGAGCGCCTGGCGGCGCTCCTGTGCCGAGGCAAAGCGCTGATCCAGATAGGCGCGGATCCGCAGGTCGTGTCGAACCGTTTCGCGCAGTTGCTTGGCGTCCACGCCGGAGCGCTCGAGTGCGGCGGCAAGAGCATCATCCGAATTGAATCGTGCGCGGACCCGCTCGACTTCGCGATCGATCGCCTGCGGCGTCGGCTCGGGGGGTGCGTAGCGATCGACCTCGGCGAGGATCAGCTCGCGGTCGATCAGCTTGGTCAGGATCGCGCGAATCGGATCGGGCGCACTGTCGGCCGACTGGAGACCGAGGTCGCGCGCCGCGGTCACGTCACTCAACGTGATCAACTGTCCCGCGACGACGGCAAGAACGCGGTCAATCGTCTCCGCACGCGCCGCACAGGTGACAATCGTCACGCCGACAATGGCGCATCCAATCCGCCGCGCAATCCGCAATCCGCAATCCGCAATCCGCGATTTCATCAGAAGGCCTGCCCGAAGCTGATGTGAAGCGCGGGCCTGGACTCCGGGCAGGGACGCGCCACGTTGTCCGCGCCGGTGCACGTAAAAGTCTCGACGCGCGTCTTGAACCCGACATCGACCCGCAACGGTCCGAACGGCGACTTGTAGCGGACGCCGAACCCGACCGCGCTGCGCAATTCGCCGACGTTCAGCTGACCCAGACGCTGAAACACGTTGCCGGTGTCGAAGAAGCTGACGACGCTCAGACCGCCGCGGACCGGTACGCGGACTTCGCCGTTGAGCACGACGGTGGCGTTGCCTCCGATCGGAAACCCGTTCTCGTTGATCGTGTCGGCCTGCCGATCGATTGGCTCGTGTCGTACGCCGAGCGTGTCGGGCGCAAAGCCTCGCACGGTGGTGTCGCCGCCCGCGAAGAACCGCTCGGGTTCGGGAATCGGATTCTCCGTGTCGAACTCGGCGGCCATGCCGAGGCGCGCGCTGCCCGCGAGCACGATTCCACTCGACCCCGGAACGCTGTGGAATGTCTGACCTGTAATGAATGACTTGACGAAGCCGACCTGCGATCCGATCGCGCGGGCTGCGACCTGGCCGTTGACGCTCACATACGCCCCCGTCGTCGGGTTCACCGGGTCGTTGCGCGTGTCGCGAATCACAGACGACGAGAACGACGACAACCGCAATGGCTCCGTCGAGAAGAGGCGCCTGATCAGCTCCAGAGACGGGTCGTCGGTCTTCACGCTGACCTTGAGCAGCTCGGTTCGCTGAATCGAATACGATCCGGTGACGCTCACCTGGCGCGTGAGCCGCCGCGCCGCCTGGGCGCTCGCGCTCACGCGCCGGAAGCTGAAACTCGAGCGGATCTGTTGCTCGAGTGTGCCGGTCAGGAGCCCGTCGGCCGCCGTGTTGAGAAGGCGCGGTTCGCGGTAGGTGCCGAGCACTCGGTACTCGGCCAGGTTCGGCGATCCGGTCGTCGAGTCCCGATTCTGCAGATGGAGGCTGATGCTGCCGAACACGTTGATCGAACGATTCTTGCCGAAAAGATTCCGACGCCCGTACTCGAAAAAGGTCCGGGGCGCCACATCGAACTCTTCCGTGGCGACGCCGTTCTCGTCCTGCAGCGTGAGCAGACGTCCTTCTGCGCCGAGACCGTAGCCGATCGATGTCGGCGGCGATTCTTCGATCGTGACGAGCAGATCGCGCTTCGTCTCGGCGAGGTGACGCAGCTCGGTGATCTGCACGCGCCGGAAAAGGCCGAGCGATGTGAGCCGCCTCTGGCTCTCGATGACCGCGGACAGGCTGTACCTCTCGCCGGGTTTCAGCTGCAGCTCGCGCTCGATCGTGTCGGTGTCCGTCCGGACATTGCCGACGATCAGCACGCGATCGACGAAGACCTGTGGACCTTCTCGGACGTTGAACTGAATCGCGACGCGCGTACCGCCCTCAATGAATCGTGTTTGCGGCTCGACAACGGCGCTCTGATAGCCAAGATCCTGATATGCGAGCTCCACGGCGGCGCGATCTCCGTTCAGTTGACGCGGCACATACGGCGTGCCTGCCTGCAGCTTCACCTTGGTTCGCAGCACGGCCTCGCCAATCGCCTCGTTGCCGCTGAAAGCCACCGCGTCGACAATGGTCCGCACTCCCTCGGCGACGACGATGCGCACCGCCAGAGGCACCTGCGCAGGCGGCGGAGTCGGCGTCACGATCTCGACGGCCGGACGCACCAACGCCGACGCGAAGCCGCGCTGAAAGTACGCCTCCTGAATCATCGCGACGTCGGCGTCCAGCTTCGCGTCGGAGAATGGCTGTCCAGATCGCAGTCTGAGGTTCGGCTCCAACTCTGCGAGCGGCATCGTCGCGTTGCCCGAGATCTCGAAGGTCGACACGCGTGACTGCTGTCCGCGCTTCACGTTGAACGTGATCACCAGCTCGCCGTTCCGCTCCTCGCGCGAGTGCGGCGCCGCCGCCTCGCGGTAGCCTTGCGTCCGCAGGAACTCCTCGATCCGATTGCTCGAATCCTCCAGCAGATCCTCGTCCACGGAACCTTCGCGCTCCACCGGCACCAGGTCGGCGCGGCGATCGGCAGGAAGCGGATCGCCCGCGAACACCACGCGAACGAGCGGTCCCGGGATGACAGCAATCGTGATGTTCACGACGCGATCGTCGTCGGTGAGCTGCGCCGACGAGGAGATTTTTGCCTCGTAGTAACCGGCGCGCCGCCGCTCCTCGATCGCCCGCTCGATTCGGGCGTTCAACGCGTCGCGTCGATAGGGCGCGCCCGGCCGGAGTCCGAGGCGTGACAGAAACTCCCGCTCTGGCACCGACGGCCGGCCTTCGACGTGGATCTCGCCGATCGTCGTGCGCGGGCCGGGGTCGATCGTGAAGACGAGACTGGCGCGTTCAGGGGCATGCTGGAGATCCGAGCGCGGCGTGATGACCGCGTGCAGGTATCCCTGCTCCTTCAGGCTGTCGGCGACCGACCGGGCCATGTCGGCGGCGCGGGCCACCGGCGGCGACACGCCGTACCGATCCACCAGCGCACGCCGCAAGGCATCCTCGGCAATTCCCGGGGCACCGGTTCGACCGTCGAAACGGATTCTGCCGACGGGATGAATCGGCACGAGGTCGTACCGCAGCACGACCCTGCCCGCTTCGAGCGTGGCATCGACTCGCACATCCTCGAACCGGCCGAGGCTGAACAGGTGCGTGATGCTCGAGCGAACTTGCGCCATCGACAACGGCTGTCCAGTCGCTGTCTCGAGCATCTGCGTCAACTGCGGATCCGCCGTGTCACGGCCTTCGATCGTGAGTCGGACCGAGGCCACCGGGAGGCCGAGATAGTCGGAGACTGCGGCCGAAACGGACAATACTCCACCACAGAGGACACAGAGGACACAGAGGAGTAGTCGTTTCGAAAACGCCTGGACCTCCTGTCCTCCCTGCCCTCCGTGGCGGAGAGTTTTCTGACCCGGCATCAGAAGATGTGCCTCACGCGGAATTCGAGCGCGTAGGTTTGTGAATCCTCGTTGCGGGAGAGAATCCACGACACACGGTCGCTTTCGTCGTATTCGAGCAGCACGATTTGGTCGTTGACGATCGTGTTCAGGCTTCGCGAGAACGTCAGGTAGACGCGATCCGAGATGCGCTTGCCGATTGTGAGGCGCGCCGTGGGGTTCAGACGGGCGGTCTGTTGCTGCAACTGGTAGGGATCGACGAGTGAGGGTGTCAGCTGAAACGTGTCCACGCCGAACGTCTGTTCGACGACCTTCCCGACTTCGGCCGACAGCGGACCGGCAATCGCCTGGGTTGCCCGGGCCGTCAGAATATCGGTCTGCGCCTGATTCGGATTCTGCAGCGCACGCAGCTCCGGGTTGTCGGTCCGCGGCGCATCGCTGAACAACAGCGCCAGGACGTCGGAGGTCGGCAGATACGGATCCGAATTGAGGGTCGGGCGCATCTGGTCCGGCGTGCCCGCAAAGCCAACGGTCACGCGGTACGTCTGCCCGGGCACGCGCACATTGGTTTGCGCCTCGACATCGAAAAACGGTTCGATGCGGACGGGGTTGGTGAAATCCATCGAGCCGCGCGTGATCCGGTATCGACGCCCCTCGAACGTCACTTCCCCGCGATCGATGTCGGCGTGGCCCGAAATCGACGGTCGATCGTACGTGCCTCGCAGCGTGAGGTCGGCGTTGGCCACCATCCGCACCAGGTTGTTCTCGACGCGCAACGTCGACGGCACGAGAATCTGCACGTCGAATTTCAGAGGAAACGTCGACGGCTGCTCGACGCCGGGAGGCGCGGCGGTGGAGGTGGAGCGCCGAGAAGCAAGGTCGAAGAGACTGCCCGGCGTGTCGATGCGACGGTTCCAGATCGCGTTCTTGACTGTCACCACGCCCGATAGTCCAGGCGTCCGCATGTTGCCGCGGACCGCGAGGTCCATGTCGACGACAGACCGGATGCCCTCGGGATAACGCAGGCGGAGATCGTTGCCGCGCGCCGTGATGTCGAGGTCCGCCGGCACGTATCCGTCGAAGCCGACGCGCCCGCCGAATCGAATCAGTCCGCCGCCCATCGTCGCCGTCACATCGTCCAGGCGGATGCCGCCCGCGTCGAAACGGATCATGCCGTTGATGGCGTCGAGCGAATTGGGCACGGAAAAGTGGCGGATGCGCCCGTTGGTGATTATCGCGTTCCCGGAAAACTGCGGTTTGCGCAGCGGTCCATCGATCGCGGCGGTGAGCTCGGCGCGCCCCGAACCGCGGATGCTGCCGGGGAAGAAGCCCTGCAGGATGCCGAGATTCGCGTCGCCGGTTATCTGGAGCCCGATGCGCTCGTCTTTCAGCCCGATCGTGCCACCGACACGCAAGTGTGTGTCGACACCCTCGAGGCGCAGTTCGTCGATCCGCACTTGCTGGCGATCGAGCGCCACGCGGATCGGCGCGGCGTTGTGGACAGCGTAGTCGAGCAGCCGCAGCTCCAGCGTGTCGACCGTGCCATCCACCAACAGGTGATCGAAGTCGGCCAGCTCGCCGACGACGCGGATTGATCCGCTGGCGATCGCGTTCGTGTACTGCGACAGGCTCGGCACGAACAGCCGGACGTACGGATCGAGCGAGCTGTCGTGGAAGCGGAACGTGATTTCCGCGTCCGACTTCGGTGTGAGGCCGATGCGGCCGGTGCCCGTCAGGGCGAGGCGGGGCGATGTCACGTCGATTTCGCCGCTCAGCTGTTGAGCGCGAAGCGCGAGCGTACCCGTGACCTGCCCGACTCCTTCCTCCGCGACGAACAAATCGTTGACGCGAAAGCGCACGTCGTACCGCGGCTGCGCAAAGGCGCTGCTGCCACCGGCCGTGAACTCGGCGACGCCGGACAATGGCGCGCGTGGGTACGCGAGGCCCGCGATCGTGTCGATGGGAATCCGGCGTCCGTCGGCGTTGAACGAGTACGTGCCGTCCCACCCGACGTAGGCGGCACCGGTGATCGTGCCCGCGCCTTTCGCGATCTCGACGTTGTCGAGGCGGACGCCGCGGCCATCGAATCGCGCCGCCGCCGTCACTTTCTCGAACGGTTCGCCGTAGGCGACGCCACGCTCGATCGTCATGCTCCCGAAGCCGAGCGGTCGCTCGTATTCGCCGGTCAGGTGGAAGTCGCCGGACATCCGCCCTGATACCGGATAATCGTCGATGCCGAAGGCGTGGCGGAGGCTGTCGACGCCGCGCCGCGCCACGCGCATACGGGCGTTGATCTGTTCGCCGCCATCGTCGCGCGGATACCCAAGCGAGAAGAGACCGTCGGTGCGGATTTCCGAATCGTCGAGTCGGACGACGCCGTCGGTGACGTTCACATAGCTGTTTTCGACGACAATCCGCGCGGACCCGGAACCCCACACGGTGTCGAAGCCGCGAAGATCCTCGCCGGTGAACGTGCCCTCGACACGCGGCCGGCGAAACGCGCCGGTCATCGTGCCGTCGAACTCCCCTCGTCCGCCGAACTCGACAGCGTGGGCAGAGCCGCCGAAGTCCTTGATGATGCCCACGAGCACTTGATCGCTCTCCTGCCAGTCGCCGCTCACGACGTGGAAGGGCAACCGCGAGCGCTCGCCGTAGGCAGTCGTGCCGCCAAAGGTGACATGCGTCTTTTCGGTCACGAAGCGGCCTTCTTCGATCACCACGTCATCGGGGTCGTACGTGTAGGTCAGATCGCCGGCGATCGGTAAATAGATGGGAAGCGGCGGCGGCGCGAACGAGCCCCGAGCGCGCGAAGCTTCGGCGCGGCTCAGAGCGGGCCTGAGCGTCTCGGAGATTGATGTGGTCATCATCGCCACGCCGGGAGGCGGCGTGACGACGAGGCGGCCGGCGCCGCGATGTTGACTGAAGTGACCCGACGGCCAATCGAGAACGTTGTGCAGCGATGCCGTGCCTGCGAACTTCTGCCCGCGCAGCTGCTCGAAGTCGGTGAAGCGGACCAGATCGAGGTTGGTGACGGTGGCGTCGAAGTGATGTGTCGGTTTGACGGGGGCGCCAAACGGTTTGATGCCGTAGGTGAACTGGGCATCGCCGCCATGGAACTTCGATCCCGCATTCCAAACGTCGAAGGCCGCCTTCGTCCATCGCAGCGACCCATACAGCTCGGGGAATCGGTACGAATTCACCCCCGCGACATCGCTGGTGAACGCGCCGGCCAAATCCGGTCCGGCCTTGGAAAGATGGAACGTTCCGGTAAAGTTGCCGTCACCGCTGACGTCCCACTTCTCGTCCTTGAAGAACAGCTGCTTCATACGAGGGAACTTGACGCGAGATTTCACCTGATACGTCTGTTCAGGCCAATGCGCCATGTCGACGTCGCCGGCGGCCGTCGTCGTGGCACCGTCGGTCTCCATGTCGATCCGGCCTAAGTGAATGCGCGGCCCGTCTATGACGAACTGCGCGCTGAAGTTCGCCCACATCGGAACGAATTGCTGAATCTGGACGATGCCGCCGTTGAACCGGGCGGTGCCGTTGTAGTTGGGCAGGTTGCCAATGGTGATGTCGAGATTGGGACACACGATGCCCCACGGTGTTTCGTGATCCTGAAATGTGAATTGGCCGTGGTCCGCGCGAAACGATCGAAGCGTCACCGTAAACGGCCGCGGCTTCTTCGGCTCATCGTCCCCATGAACGAAGCGTGGAAAGTTGTGGCTCCCATCCCATCGCTCCACGAGCATCTGCCAGTCGGTCATCTCGACTGACGAGATCGTGATGTCCGGTTTGCGGGCGAACGCCGGAACCCAGTCGAGGCCGACCTCGATTCTCCGCGCAGTGAAGAAGGGCCGGTCGTTCGGGCGGAGGCCTTCGATGGCGACGTTCTCGACGCGGACCTTGCCAGTCAGGAGGTGGATGGCGAGCGACCCGATGTGAAGCGGACGCTCGATGTACTTCGAGCCCTCGCGCTCCGCGGCGGCGCGCGCCGCCGGCCCGAGATCCACCGTCACCGAGGCGACGATTGCGGCCGCCAGCAGCGCCACCACGATGGCGAGTGCCAGGCTGACGTAGCGGATGATTTTCCGCGCGCGAGCTTTGGTAAAGAGTTTCACTGAATGACGAGGAGCAGAGCGCCCGCCTCGACCGAGTGCCCTTCGAGGGCGTGGACCTCGGCCACTGTTCCGTCGCGGCCGGCGCGCATCTCGTTCTCCATCTTCATCGCTTCGACGACGACGAGCGGTTGGCGCGCTCGGACCATGTCTCCCGTCTTGACGAGCACTCGCACGATCTTGCCGGGCATCGACGCGGCGAGCCGCTGCGGCCCCGATGCCGACTTGTCGCTGTCGTCTTTCTGGCTCCTGCTCCGATGGACATTCAATCCCACCGTGACCGGTGTGCCATTCACGGTGACGGTGAGCTGACCGGCACCTGTACCGGGAGCGACGGTGATCTCGTAGCTTTGGTGCGACACGCTGTCCACAACCAGCGACAGGGTGTACGCGTCAATACGCACCGCATCAACATGATACGAGCGTCCGTCCACCGAGATTGCAAAACCGTCTCCCGCGCGCGCGAGCGTCGCCTGCCTGACGCGCCCGCCGACGTCTACGTCGTATCGCATCAACGCAGCCCTTCGACGCGCGCCTGGACGCGCCACTGGGGCCGAAGCGGGGACGGAGCCGGCTCCGGCACCGCTCCATTGCCGGTGGCCACTGATGGCAAAGCCGCCAAGACCGACGCGGCGACGACGGCAATCGCTTCGATCTCGGGCGCCGGCTCGACGAACGGCCGGCCGTTGCGCGCCTCGAGGATCTCGTCAAGGAAGGTGGTATGGAACGTGCCGGATTGGAATGCCGGCTGCTCGAGCAGCCACCGGAAGAACGGCACCGTCGTCTTGATGCCGGCGATCAGGTACTCATCGAGCGCACGGCGCATCCGCGCTATCGCCGACGGCCGATCCTCCGCCCACGCCACCAGCTTCGAGATCATCGGGTCGTAGAAGATCGGCACGTCGAGTCCCGCCGTCACGCCGCTGTCGTCGCGGACTCCAGGACCCGCCGGCGGACGCAGCGCCAGAATGCGTCCCGGAGACGGCAGAAAATTGTTGTCGGGATCCTCGGCGTACACGCGGCATTCGATCGCGTGCCCTCGTGGCCGGACGAGCGCGGCCGGATCGAGGGTCAGCGGCTCGCCGCGCGCGATCCGGATCTGCCACTGCACCAGATCGACGCCGGTGACCATCTCGGTGATCGGATGCTCGACCTGCAGCCTCGTGTTCATCTCCAGGAAGTAAAATCGACCGTCTTCGTCGAGCAGGAATTCGACAGTCCCGGCGTTCGTGTATCCGACGCTGCGAGCAACCGCCGCCGCAGCGGAGGTGATCGCCTCACGAAGCGCGGGTGTGACCGCGAGCGACGGCGTCTCCTCCACGACCTTCTGATGCCGCCGCTGAATCGAGCACTCGCGTTCGACGAACGGCGTGACGGTGCCGTGAGCATCGCCGAGCAGCTGAACCTCGATGTGACGCGGCCTCGTCAGACGGCGCTCGAGGTATACCGACGCATCGCCGAATGACGCGCCGGCCTCGGACCGAGCCGCGCGCACGGCGCTCGACAGCTCTGCCGCGTCGGCCACCGTCCGCATGCCTTTGCCCCCGCCGCCGGCGACCGCTTTGACAAGGAGTGGGTAACCGATCGTCCGAGCGAGCGCCTGTATCTTGTCGTCGGGCACCTCGTTGCCCAGCGGGTCGGCGGTGCCGGGCACGACAGGCACACCCGCGCGCGTGGCGGCGAGCCGTGCCGCGGTCTTGCTGCCCATCGTCTCGATCGCGTGCGGCGTCGGACCGATGAAGGTGAGGCCCGCATCGCGCACCGCCGACGCGAACGCGGGATTTTCGGCAAGAAACCCGTAGCCAGGATGAACGGCGTCAGCGCCCGATTTCTTCGCGGCATCGATCAGACGATCGATGCGCAGATAGCTCTCGCGCGGCGGGCTCGGACCAACCGGCACTGCCTGGTCCGCGTATCGAACGTGGAGCGCAGTGCGATCGCATTCGGAATAGACCGCAACCGACGACAACCCCATGTCGCGGCACGCGCGGATGACGCGCACGGCAATTTCCCCGCGATTTGCGATGAGAATCTTTTTCAAGGCGACAGACCGACGACTATTCTAGTTCGTCACCGGAGCGTCGGCGGCCGTCGATGGTGGGTGGCTTGTTCGTAGGCGTACGCGAGGCGGATCAGCAGCGCCTCGCTCCACGGCCGGCCGAAGAACTGAAGTCCGGCGGGCAGCTTGTCGCCGCGGGTATAGCCCATCGGCACCGTGATGGCCGGGAAACCGGTACTCGGCGAGAAGAACTGATTGTTGTCGCCGCCCGGTGTGTTGAGATCACCGATGAGACGCGGCGGATTGCTCCATGTGGGGTAAATCAGCGCATCGAGCCGCTGCGTAGTCATGAGCTCGAGCACGGCGCGGCGCAGTTTCTCGCGGAATTCGTCGCGCGCTTTGCAGCCCGCGCTCTCTCCCGGCACATCGCTGGACGCCTGACCCGATTCGAGCCGCGCCTGAATCGACGGGTGAAAGCGGCGCGACTTGATGATCTCGTCGAGCGAATGCATCGGCGCCTTGTCGCCGAGCCCGGTGAGATACCGGTTCAAATCGTGCTTGAACTGGTTGCATCCGGCACCCTGGGTCCGCCGCAGCGCCTCGAGATCCTCGACGGCAACCGGGTCGATGACGTCGGCGCCGAGGCTGCGCAGCTGGCCGAGCGCGCCGCGAAAGACCGCGTCGACTTCTTTATCGAGCGTGGGCGTGTCATACGCCTGGTGCAAGACGCC
>Ga0114129_10004788_pt1 | contig 19131 bp, 16 predicted proteins | sample RhiMetdeltSRZDD1_FD_80071 | JGI IMG/M metagenome (GOLD analysis project Ga0114129, IMG submission 80071) | Populus rhizosphere microbial communities from Tennessee, USA - Rhizosphere MetaG P. deltoides SRZDD1 (version 2) (version 2) | ecosystem: Host-associated > Plants > Roots > Rhizosphere >...
AATCCGTAGGTGAATTTTTCACCGGGCTGATGAAACAGGGGCATTGAGCCAAGCAGTTTCATTTTATCGGCCAGCAAAATTTTATCTACTCCAATACCGCCCACTATGCCGGCTTTGGCATAAATGGCATTGGCTTCGGAAGTTCCGATCTGTGCATATCCTATACCTGATGTATGCGTGAGCAAATCGCGTATGGTGATCTCTCTTTTTGCGGGCACCGTAGTATAAGTGGTATCGACCTTATTATATTTATCTAATACTTTGGGATGCTTAAACTCAGGAATGAAATTCGAAATGGGATCATCCAGCATAAACTTTCCTTCTTCATACAACATCATAATGGCTACGCTGGTGATGGCTTTCGTTTGCGATGCAATGCGAAAGATGGCATCTTTTTGCAGTGGTGCTTTGGTGTCAACGTCGTTATAGCCGAAATTTTTATAATATGCAATTTTGCCATCGTGAACGATCATGGCCACGGCGCCGTTCATTCTTCCTTTATTTATATAATCTTTTAAAACCGTGTCGATGCGTTTTAACCGGTCTGATGATAATCCGGCCGCTTCGGGTGTAGTAGCAACAGTAAGTACAGGATGTTTTGTTTGGCAAAATGCAACAGTAGTAAAAAGCATAATGCCGGCAATGGTCAGTAGGCTATTTCTCATGGTAACAAGGAAATGATTTAGTACCGGAAGATAATGAATTGTTTGAATGTGCGCGTAGGGGTGCATGCAAGTTGTTGAAGGGATATTCAGGAGGGAGTATTCACCATTGACCATCACCATTGGCCATTCACGAAATCTACTCGTTTTCTTTCTTCAGCTCTCCCATGATCTGTTTCAACTTCTGGTATTTTTCAAAGCTTAGCTTAATGTAGGTTTGAAACTCGTAATCGGTAGCCGTTTCGGTAAATACCAGATCGGGCTTGTAACGTCGCATGAAGGTATCGAGATCGGGGCCGTGCAGCTGGGTAAGCTTAATAACAAGCGTGCGGCTAAACCGGTGGTCAATAAATTTCTCTTTTTCTTCGCGCATCAGCCTGTCGCGGAAAGCTGCCATGCGGCGATTCTTTTTGAACTGGAACATTTCAATAATTTGGTCCAGGTCAACTCCTACGGCAGCGCCGGGACCCGATGGCGTAACTATGCCAAGACCGGGTTTTTTAAAGTTGAAGGCCTTTGCATATTCTTCGCGGTTGGCGATGGAGTCTAAGTGATAGTTACGGGGTTTTACCATTATCTGTTTCAGTTCCGTAACATTTACATGCAGTGAAATTTCAAAGTTCTGCAGATTGGCAATTGATTTAATGGCGTATTTGGGAGTGCCCTTGCCCAGGTACGAAAACCAGATGCTGTCGTTTTCCTTTACATAGATCGTATACCGGCCCAGTGAATCGGTTACGGTGCCGGTTCCGCCGGTACTAATAACACTTACCGATGACAGCGGTATTTGCTGGGTCATATCAAATACTTTTCCCCTGACCTGTATCTGGCAAACAGCCGCCTGAGAAAATGCAATCAGCAATATTATTAATAGTATGTACCGTGGTAAAGTCAAACTGGTGAAATTAAGATTGTGATATTACTGCAAGAAAATGACATACATAAACTTAACAGGTGTTTTAACGGCGATTTTGCAGTTCAAAAATCACTTTTTCTGCTATTAAGGGGTAATGTTCGTGTTCCAGTGCATGAATTTTTTGTGCCAGACTATCGGCTGTTTCACCTTGTTCAATAGTGCAGCGTGCCTGAAATATCAATTGACCATGGTCGTATAACTCATCAACATAATGTATACTGATACCGCTTTCTTTTTCACTGGCTGCAATTACTGCTTCATGAACAAAACGGCCGTACATGCCTTTACCACCATAATTTGGCAGCAGGGCAGGATGTATATTAATAATACGTTGCTGAAATGCCTGTATCAATGCAACCGGAATTTTCCATAAAAAGCCGGCCAATACAATGAATTGTACGTTGAATGAACGTAATTCATCGACGTATGCATTTCCTCTGAAGAATTTTTCTTTTTCTATTAATAATGTAGGAATGTTTTCATCGCGGGCAATGGTTAATACACCGGCTTCGGGTTTATTGCAAACGATCAAAGCAACTTTTATGTAGTTATGATGGCGGAGATGCTCAATAATTTTTTTTGCATTTGATCCGGCACCTGAAGCAAAGATGGCGATGTTCACTGTTTGTGGTTTGTGGTTTGTAGTTTGTTGTTGATCTGCTTTCTTCAAAAATCCCATGCGCCTCCAAATCTTCTTTTCATAGTTCCAGAAAAAATTGAATTGTCCGAAAGGAATGGCAAAAAGCAGAATAAGCACCTGGTAACCAAAAACAAGCATCATTATTTTCAGTATCCAGTACCAGGGCGATAAGGCGGTAAGGTTTAACCAGGTTGTTATTTGCCGGGTTAGCCAGGCGGTAGTTGTTCCGGTAATAGCAAAAACGCACACAATTAAAAACAACTGTGTACCGTTTACTTTCCATTTTTGTTTCAGTTGTTGAAACATGCACGCAAAAGTGCGGGAAAAAATTGGCTGATTAAAGTCATTTTTTTGGGCTGATGGAAGTTATTGGCTTCGGTGACGGATGTCATTTTTTTTGTTAGTTGTCAGATTGACAAAAATGTGACATTTCTGACTGAACCGTTTTAACAAGGGGTGAAAAATCGGCTGAAACCCGCGCCAGGACTGAGTTAAAAAAATTTTAAACAGGTTGTGATTTTGTTAAATTCCTGACTTATTTTTGCACCCAATTCGGGAAATTTTTCCACATAATTTCATCATATCCAGCAATATGATTGATCATAGAGCAAATGTTAAGCGAACCCTTCTTAGTGCATTGTTCTTTTTGTTATTGTCAGTCGGAAATAAGTTAACAGCTCAGGATGGAAAGGCCATCTTTCAGAATAACTGTGCATCCTGTCACTCTGTTACCAAAGACCTTACCGGCCCGGCATTAGCAGGAGTAACAACACGTGGTCCCTGGACTGATCGTAAAAAGATTTACGAGTGGGTGCATAATCCGGCCAAGTTCATGGCTTCAGATAAGTATACGCAGGATCTTAAGCAAAGATTCGGTGGTGCTATGATGACCCCTTTTGCGCAGCTTACCGAGAAAGAGATCGATGCAGTAATAGATTTTGTCGGAAAGTCAGCCACACCCAAAGGACCTGAAACCACCACTCCTGACACCAAGGTACTCGACGAAAAAGACAATTCTATTTTATACGGTGTATTAACGCTCATTCTTGCCGTAGTAGCGTTGATTATGCTGCAGGTGAACAGTAATCTTAAAAAGCTGGCCGATGATAAAGAAGGCGTACCTGCCCATGAGCCGATTCCTTTCTATCGCAATAAATCCTACATAACACTTTTAGTCCTGTTTCTTTTTGTAGTAGGCGGTTTTTATGTAGTAAAAGGTATGATCGGATTTGGCCGCAGTAAAAACTACCAACCCGAACAACCTATTTTCTATTCTCATAAAGTTCACGCAGGGGCAAATCAAATTAACTGTTTGTATTGCCACGGTGGTGCAATGGAAGGTAAACATGCAAACATTCCTTCGGTGAACGTTTGTATGAACTGCCACATGACCATTAACGAATACAGCGGCAGCGCCGGTAAACTGTATCGCGAAGATGGAACTGAAGTAAACGGAACAGCCGAAATTCAAAAGATATATGAAGCTGCCGGCTGGGACCCTGCCAAAAAACAATACGTAAATCAGGGTAAAGAAATTCAGTGGACCAAAATCCATAACCTGCCTGATCACGTTTTCTTTAGCCATGCACAACACGTGAATGCCGGTAAAGTACAATGCCAAACCTGCCACGGCGAAATCACTAAAATGGACGAAGTTTACCAGTTTGCCGAATTAAGCATGGGCTGGTGTGTAAACTGTCACCGTACCACTAAAGTGAATTTCGATAAAGATGGCGAAGGCAACAAGTTTTACAGCATTTACAAGAAATTCCACGACGAAATCAAAGAAGGAAAGAGAGACAGTGTAACTGTAAATGATATCGGCGGTTTGGAGTGCCAGAAATGTCACTACTAATCAATGTGCAGTGACAATTTGAAAATGAGGAACTCCTAAATTCAAATTTTCATTCAGAACAGTAGCAACCAAAGTTTGAAAGTGTAAACCTTAAATTAAAGCAGACCATTTTCAAATTTTCAAATTCACAAATTTTCAAATTATAACATAAATGGCTAAAAAAAAGTACTGGCAGAGTTTTGGAGAGCTCAATCACAGTGAGGCCTATGAAAAGTCTATTTCAAACGAATTCAAAGAAGAATTGCCGTTTGAAAGTGCAGATAAAAAAGGATTGGCAAACAGTCCTGCCTCCCGAAGAGACTTTTTGAAATATCTCGGTTTTAGTACAGCAGCCGCAATCGCAGCAGCCAGTTGCGAAACCAAAGTAAGAAAGGCAATTCCATACGTGAATAAGCCTCAGGATATGATCCCTGGCGTGGCTGATTATTATGCTACTACTTATGTAAGTGGCGGCGAAGCCATACCGGTTGTAGCAAAAGTGCGCGACGGACGTCCTATCAAATTAGAAGGTAACACCCTGTCTACATTCAGCAAAGGCGGTACTACTGCCCGTTTGCAGGCATCGGTGCTCGATTTATACGATACAGCCCGTTTAAAACACCCTATAGCCAATAACTCGGCTACCAGTTACGAAGCAATCGACCGGCAAATCGGTCCTGCCCTCGCTGGTTTGGGCAACGGTCAGCTGGTTCTTCTTACTTCTACCATTAATTCTCCTTCTACCAAACAGGTAATTGCAGAATTTTTAGCAAAATATCCCAACAGCAAACATGTTCAGTTCGATGCAGTATCGTACACTGGTATGTTGCTGGCCAATGAAGCTACTTTTGGAAAACGAGCAATACCCTCTTATGAGTTCGGTAATGCACAAACCATCGTAAGCCTTGGCGCCGACTTTTTGTGTACCTGGTTAAGTCCGGTTGAGTTTCAACATGGCTATAGCAAAGGACGCAAAGTGAATAAAACAAAAACCGAAATGAGCAAGCACTACCAGTTCGAGAGCATGCTCAGTACAACCGGTTCTGCTGCTGATGAACGCTTTACACACCGTCCTTCTGAAGCGGGTGTGGTAGCTGCAGCATTATTAACTGCTGTAAATGGTCAGGAGCCTACCGGCGTAACCGGTAAATTAAAAGAAGGCATTAAAAAGGCCGCCAAAGACCTGGTTGCCAGCAAAGGCAAAGCACTGGTAGTAAGCGGCAGCAACAATACACAGGTTCAGATAATAGTAAATGCCATTAACGAAGCCATCGGTTCTTATGGAACTACTATTAGCTTTAGCGCCCCCATTCAAACGCACCAGGGTATCGATAGCGAAATGGCTACACTGGTTCAGGATATGGAAGCCGGTCGCGTAAGCGCACTGCTGATATACGGCGCCAACCCATCTTACGAATATTTTGATTTCGAGCGCTTCAATAAAGGATTAAAAGCTGTTAAGCTGTCGGTTTCTTTCAACGATCGTAAAGATGAAACCACACTGCTTTGTAAATATGTTTTACCCGCTCCTCACTTCCTCGAAAGCTGGGGCGATGCAGAACCCAAAGCCGGTTTTGTAAGTTTGATTCAGCCTACTATCAATCCGTTGTTCGAATCAAGACCTTTTGAACAATCATTGCTCAAATGGTCGGGTAACAACACTCCCTGGGATGCTTACTTTAAAAATTACTGGGTTACCAAACTGGGTGGCCAGGCAACTTATGAAAAGGCATTGCAGGATGGCGTAATTGAAACTGCTCCTGCTGCCGAAGCCGGCGCCGCTTTCAACGCAGCTCCTGTAGCACAGGCTATCACAGCCGCCGCTGCACTGAAGAAAAGCAGCGAGTATGAATTAGTTATCTATCAAAAAGTAGGTGTGGGCGATGGTAAACAGGCCAACAACCCCTGGTTGCTCGAACTGCCCGATCCTATCACCCGCGTATCATGGGATAACTACGCTATCATTTCGCCGAACCTGGCTAAAGAAAAATTCGGTATTGACCTGGGCGACAGAAGATCGGCAGACAAGTATGAAGTAGAAGTAATGAAGCCGGTTATCAGCTTAAAGGTTAAAGGCAAAGTAATTGAACTGCCAATCATCGTTATTCCAGGTATGCAGGCCAACACCATCGCCGTAGCCATTGGTTATGGACGCGATGAAAATGTAGGCCGTGCCGTGAAAGCCGAAGGCGGTGTTGGTACACTGGGTAAAAATGCCTATCCGCTGTTGAGTTTTAACGGTTCAACCATCGACTGGAGCGCTCCGGTTGAAATTGCAACTACCGATAAAACGTACAAAATAGCACAGGCCCAAACGCACAACAGCTACGAAGGCCGTGAAGGTGTTATCAGAGAAATTCCTCTTGCAGAATATAAGAAAGAGCCTAATAAGATCCGTGAAGAAAGAGAGGCTGAAATGAAGCCTTACGGCGGACCTGAGAAATACGCAAAAGACGGTACCCATTATCCTGTTTACGACCGTCCAGGTATTAAATGGGGTATGAGCATCGACCTTAACAGTTGTTTCGGTTGCGGCGCCTGCGTGGTAGCCTGTCATGTCGAAAACAACGTGCCTATTGTTGGTAAGCACGAAGTTGCCCGCTTCCACGACATGCACTGGTTGCGTATTGACCGTTACTTCAGCGGTAATCCTAATGACGCTGAAAGCATTCAAACCGTGTTTCAGCCAATGCTTTGCCAGCATTGCGACAACGCGCCATGCGAAAACGTATGTCCGGTGGCCGCAACGCACCACAGCGAGGAAGGCATTAACATGATGGCTTACAACCGTTGTATCGGAACCCGCTATTGCGCTAACAACTGTCCTTATAAAGTACGTCGTTTCAACTGGGCCGATTATACCGGCGCCGATAGCTTCGCCAACAATCAGCAACCGCTGGTAGATGAAGGCAAGCTCGATGATGTAGTGCTGATGATGAACGACGACCTTACCAGAATGGTGCTGAACCCCGATGTTACGGTTCGTAGCCGCGGTGTAATGGAAAAATGTTCCTTCTGCGTACAAAGAGCACAGGCTGGTAAGCTCGAAGCCAAAAAAGCAAATCGTACTTTACAGGATAGCGATATGAAAACTGCTTGTCAGCAGGCTTGTTCGGCTGATGCCATTGTATTCGGAAACGCCAACAATCCTGAAAGCATAATATCTACTGTAAGAGAGGAAAACAGCAACCGGTTGTATTATGCGTTGGAAGATATTCACACTATGCCCAACGTAAACTACCTGGCTAAAGTGAGAAATTCAGAAGAGATCAGCAATGAAGGCGTTCTGGAAGGAGCGGTTGAAGGCGGTCACGCTGAAAAGCACGGTTAAGATGACAAGTTGATAAGTTAACAGGTTGATGAGGTAACAGGTTAACGAGTTAACAAGGTGAAGTCGAAACGCGGTGAGCCAACTCACCATTGACCATTGACCATTCACGAAAAAATTTTTTCGGCTAACGTTTCCGCTCTGCGGAATATAGCTAAAAGCATATAACATGGCATTATTAAAGTACGAATCGCAAGTAAGACCTCCACTGGTAGAAAATGAGAAAAACTATCACCAGGTAACGGAAGATATAGTGCGGCCTATTGAAGCAAATCCTTCCCGCCTGTGGTGGATTGGGTTTCTGATCTCTGTTGCACTGTTATTGTTTGGTGTGTACTCAATATATCGTGAGGTCACCTACGGGGTGGGTCAATGGAACCTGAACAAAACAATCGGTTGGGGCTGGGATATCACCAACTTCGTGTGGTGGGTAGGTATCGGTCACGCCGGTACACTGATCTCAGCGATCCTGTTGCTGTTCCGCCAGGGATGGAGAACAGGGGTGAACCGTGCGGCAGAAGCCATGACCATCTTTGCGGTAATGTGCGCCGGTCAGTTCCCGATCTGGCACATGGGTCGTGTGTGGATGGCCTTCTTCGTACTGCCTTATGCCAACACCCGCGGTCCGTTATGGGTTAACTTTAACTCACCGCTGTTGTGGGACGTATTCGCGATCTCTACCTACTTTACTGTATCATTATTATTCTGGTACTCTGGTTTACTTCCCGACCTCGCTACCGTACGTGACCGCGCCCGTTTAAAATGGCGTAAGTATATGTATGGTTTGCTGTCGTTCGGCTGGACAGGTTCTACCAAACACTGGCAGCGCCACGAAAGTTTATCACTGGTTCTGGCCGGTTTAAGTACCCCGCTGGTATTATCAGTACACACGGTGGTATCGTTCGACTTCGCTACCTCAGTAGTACCCGGCTGGCACACCACCATCTTCCCGCCTTACTTCGTTGCGGGCGCCATCTTCTCGGGCTTTGCGATGGTGCAAACGCTGCTGGTGGTAACACGTAAAGTATTGAAACTGGAAGAATATATTACTTTAGAGCACATTGAGGTGATGAACAAGGTAATTGTGTTAACCGGCTCTATCGTAGGTATTGCATACTTAACTGAGTTGTTCATTTCATGGTATGGTCAAAACCCCAACGAAGGCTGGGCATTTGCTCAAAACAGGTTGAACCTGTTCAGTCCCTATGGCTGGAGCTACTGGCTGATGATGGGTTGTAACGTGATCTCTCCGCAGATCTTCTGGTTCCGCAAACTGCGCCGCAATCTCGTAGTAACCTTCTTCATGTCGGTTATCGTAAATATCGGTATGTGGTTCGAGCGTTTTGTGATCATCGTTACTTCAATTTACCGCGACTACCTGCCCAGTAGCTGGAGTACTTACTACCGGCCTACTATCTGGGAAGTTGGATTTTATCTGGGTACGTTCGGTTTGTTCTTTACCTGTTATTTCCTGTTCTCGAAATTCTTCCCGGTTATTGCCGTGGCTGAAATCAAGCACATTCTGAAAAAATCAGGTGAAACCTACAAGAAGAACATGTACCACATTGAAAAGGAAAGTGCAGATGAGTTTTATCATGAAGTACATGCTGATCATCATTAATTAAGAAACCAGGAAATTCCGAAATCAGAAATTTCAAAATCATTATATGGCTGTTAAAAAATTTGTTGTCGGTTGTTTTGATGAGGAGGGAGTTTTATTTGATGCCGTTAAAAAAGTACGCAAATCAGGTTATAAACTGCATGATGTGTACACCCCGTTTCCTATTCACGGATTAGACAGGGCAATGGGTTTGCGCGATACCAGCATTCATACTGCCGGTTTTCTGTACGCCATTTTTGGTACTACATCTATGTTGGCGTTTATGACATGGGTGTTTACTACCGACTGGCCGTTGAACATTGGTGGTAAACCGCACTTTGCCTTACCCGCCTGGATACCTATCACATTCGAGTTTACCGTATTGTGCGCCTGCGTGGGCATGGTGATCACTTTCTGCTATCTGTGCCAGTTGGCGCCTTTTGTAAAAAAGCATCATTTTCACCTGCGTTCTACCGACGACAAGTTTGTGATGGTTATTGAGTGCACTTCAAAAACAAATGAATCTGAAGCGAGTGCGTTTTTGGGAAGTTTAGGCGCTACGGAAATCAATACACAGGTAGCCGAAACCGGCTGGTGGTTAGGCCGTTATGATAAAGAACAAAAATTATCTGAAAGCGAAATTGTTTCTGCATAATATCTGAATACATAAAGATGAAAAAATTATCTATCATTTCTGTTTTAGTGCTGGCCGTGTTGGTATGGAGTTGCAGCGACGTGCGAAGAACCCCGGGTCATGTGTATATGCCTGATATGGCTTACAGCCGGGCGATTGAAACATACTCGCCAATCGACACACTTGAAAAGCAGGGTATTCATTATACACGTACACCCGTGCCTGGTACTATTAAAAGAGGTGAATTACTGCCTTTTCCGCTGGCAAAAGATAAAACAGGCGATACCACCAACTATGTGCAATCTGTTCATGTGGTTAACCCGTTGCCTGCTTTGAATGCAGTTCAAATGAAAGAAGCAGAACGTTTATACCTCGTTAACTGCGGTATTTGCCACGGCACAGCACTCGATGGTAATGGTCCGTTGTACAAAGGCGGCGAAGGTCCGTTTTCGGCTGCGCCGGCTAATTTGGCCACAGGTGCAAAATATGTAAGCATGCCTGAAGGCCAGATGTTCTATTCTGTAACATATGGTAGAAACCTGATGGGAAGCTATGCTTCGCAGTTAAGCAGTACACAGCGCTGGATGATCATTCATTATATAAAGAACAAACAGGGTGGTGGCAAACAGCCTGCTGCTGCAGCTGCTTTCGACACAACAGCTGCTGCTGCTGCTAAACCAGCTGTTGCTGCTGATACAACCGCTAAAAAAAGTGCTGATACAACAGCTAAAAAATAACTGACTAAGAAAACAGAACATATAAATTACTGATAATGGCTATTAAAGAATTTTTCGACATCCCCGCACGATATAGAACCTGGTCAATGGCATTGATGGGAGTCGGCATTTTATCTGTTATCATCGGTTTTATATTATATGGAACCGGTGAACACCCGGCAAGATTTTGGGCCAGCCTGTTGCAAAACAGTGTTTTCTTTCTGCTGGTAACCAATGCCGCTATGTTTTTTATCTGCGCCACAACGCTGGCTTTCGGAGGTTGGCAAATGGTATTTCGCCGGGTTACAGAAGCCATTTCGGTCGCTGTTATTCCTTTAGGTATTATAGCATTCATCGTATTAATAGCGCTGGTAGCCCTTGACCCGCATGTTTACCACTGGCTGCACCCGCATGGCGATAAATTGCTCGAAGGCAAAGCGGCCTTTTTGAATACCGGATTTTATATTATCTGGACGGCCCTGTCCATAGGCCTGTGGATTGTGCTGGGTTACAAAATGCGCCAGCTATCACGTGAACTGGATAATAATCCTTTAACTGACCCCGAATCAGGACGCCGTTACATTTTTAAGAATACCGTTTGGGCTTCTGTATTCATCGTATGGTTTGCATTAACCGTAATGTCAACCGTTCCCTGGCTGTGGCTGATGAGCATCGACGCACACTGGTTTTCGACCATGTACAGCTGGTATAACTTTGCCAGTACGTTTGTATCTGGTATGGCGCTCATTACCCTGTTTGTGGTTTATCTTAAAAACCAGGGTTATCTTGAATATACCAATGAAGAGCATATTCACGACCTCGGTAAATTTATGTTCGCGTTCTCAATATTCTGGACATACCTGTGGTTTTCACAGTACATGCTTATATGGTACGCCAACATTCCCGAAGAAACTATTTATTTCAAAGAGCGTATAGCCACTAATAGCCATACAGGTACGTACTCTGGTATTTTCTGGTTCATGTTTATCATCAACTTCCTGGCTCCATTATTAATATTAATGCGCCGGGGTTCAAAAAGAAATTATACCACGGTTACGTTTATGGCCATATTGATAATATTTGGTCACTGGCTCGATTTTTACCAGGAGGTATTTGCGAGCCTGTTCCCCGGAGAAGTTACTTTGAACCTGTTCGATTTTGGTGTGGCTGCCGGATTTGTGGGCGTAATTATGTTTACCGTTGGAAAGGCGTTAGCTAAATTTCCTTTGATTGCCAAAAACCATCCGTTCATTAAAGAAAGTATTATACATCATACCTAACTGTTATTGTGTAGCAGGTGTGATACTGAATAAAACAACGACTTAGTTTCGATAGTATAAAAATTATTGAAAGATCATGACAACTACCGGCTTATTTTTGTTAGCTATTCTGGCCTTAGGGTTTCTGATTACATTTCAGATAGCCAAGGCAAGTGAGTATGTTTCTGTACTAAAGGGAGAAAAAAAATCTTTCGAACAGAATAACAGGATCAATGGATTCCTGATGGTAGTGTTCCTCGTACTGGGCCTCATCGGCGTATGGTGGTGCAACAGTGCTTTGTATCCAAAAACATTGATGGTGCACCCATCGGCATCTGAGCATGGTGAGAACATTGACACCATGTTGAGGATTACGCTGCTTATTACCGGCGTTGTGTTTTTAATTACTCAGATCTTATTATTCTGGTTTGCCTACAAATACCAGCACAGCGAAAAAAGAACCGCCTATTACTTACCGCATAATAATCAACTCGAAGTATTGTGGACAACTGTACCGGCCATTGCTTTATGTACGCTGGTAGGTTTTGGTTTGTACTACTGGTTTAAAATTACCGGTGAAGCGCCAAGAGACGCTATGCAGGTTGAAATTACCGGCCGTCAGTTCGGTTGGATTTACCGCTATCCCGGAAAAGACAATACGTTTGGAAAGAAATATTTCAGAATGATCGACGAGGCTGATGGAAACCTGTTGGGTATGTTGTGGAAAGACAGTACCATGAAAACACCTAATGGCGAACAGCATTTGAAAGCTGATCCTTCGGGGTTTGATGATATTGTTGAAACCTCTGAAATGGTTTTGATAAAAGATGTACCGGTTAAACTGATCATTAATTCACGTGATGTGATACATGATGTGGGCCTGCCTCATTTTCGTATGAAGATGGATGCCGTTCCCGGTACGCCTACTACCATGTGGTTTACGCCTAAGTATACTACTGAAGAAATGAAGAAGATCACCAATAATCCCAATTTTGAATACGAAATTGCCTGTGACCAGATGTGCGGAAACGGCCACTATTCAATGAAAGGGCGTATTGTAGTGGTAAAGAAGGATGAGTTTATTTTATGGCGCGCCAAACAGCAGCCAGGCTATAAGCCCGCAGAGGCAGTAGCACCGGCGCCTGCAGTAGCCGACACAACAAAAGCTACAGCAGGGTTATAAACTTAAAAACGTATTCAGAAACTGATTAATTACGACTACCAAAAAAAGATAAAATGAGTCACGCCGAGGTTATAACAACACACGAAGTGCATCACGATGAACATGGGGTGCATCATCATAAGCAGTCGTTTATTACCAAATATATATTCAGCCAGGATCATAAAACTATTGCCAAACAGTTTTTGATCACAGGTATGATATGGGCCATAATAGGTGGCCTGATGTCGGTGTTATTCCGTTTACAACTCGGATACCCCGATCAAACATTCCCCTGGCTCGAAGATATCCTTGGTAACTGGGCGAAAGGTGGTAAAATCACCCCTGAAAATTATTATGCACTGGTAACCATGCACGGTACCATTCTGGTGTTCTTTGTATTAACCGGTGGCTTAAGCGGAACCTTCGCCAATTTTTTGATTCCCCTTCAGTGCGGCGCCCGCGACATGGCATCGCCCATGCTGAACATGCTGTCGTACTGGTTTTTCTTTGGTGGTAGCATCGTAATGTTATCTTCTCTGTTTATTCAAACCGGTCCGTTCAGCGGTGGCTGGACAGCCTACCCGCCGTTAAGCGCCCTCGGTGATGCTTCTCCGGGATCAAAAACCGGTATGGACCTGTGGATCACGGCCATGGCGTTGTTCGTAGTATCTTCATTACTCGGTGGTTTGAACTATATTTCTACTGTATTGAACCTGCGTACAAAAGGTATGAGCATGACCCGCTTCCCACTTACTATCTGGGTTTTGTTCTTTACCGCTGTATTAGGGGTATTATCTTTCCCTGTATTATTATCAGGTTTCATTCTTTTGTTATTCGACCGTCATGCAGGTACCAGCTTTTACCTGAGCGACATATATGTAGCTTCAACCAGCCAGGCTTTACCCAATGAAGGTGGTAGCGCCATCCTGTTCCAGCACCTGTTCTGGTTCCTGGGTCACCCCGAGGTATACATCATTCTGTTACCTGCAATGGGTATGGCTTCTGAAATATTATCAGTTAACGCACGCAAACCGATCTTTGGTTATATGGCCATGGTGGGTTCGCTGTTCGCCATCACCATTCTGGCCTTCCTCGTATGGGCGCACCACATGTTTGTAACCGGATTGAATCCCTTCCTGGGATCGGTATTCGTGTTGCTTACGCTGCTCATCGCCGTTCCGTCGGCCATTAAAGTATTCAACTGGTTAACTACAATCTGGAAGGCAAACATCCGGTTTACGCCGGGTATGCTGTTCGCTCTTGGTTTTGTGAGCCTGTTCATTTCAGGTGGTTTAACCGGTATCTTCCTCGGTAACTCAACATTGGATATTCACTTACACGATACATACTTTGTAATTGCCCACTTCCACATTGTAATGGGTGTGTCGGCATTCTTCGGCATGTTTGCCGGTATTTATCACTGGTTCCCCAAAATGTTTGGCCGTTTTATGAACAATACACTGGCCTACATACATTTTTGGGTAACATTGGTCGGCGCTTACCTCATCTTCTGGCCTATGCACTACGAAGGTTTGGCCGGTATGCCCCGCCGTTATTTAGATTACAGCAACTGGTCATCATTCAACCAGTTTGGCGATCTGAATAAGTTCATTTCAACAGTTGCAATGATCGTATTCGCTATGCAATTATTGTTTGTGTTCAATTTCTTCTATTCAATCTGGAAAGGAAGAAAAGTAACTACAAAAAATCCATGGGGTGCCGCAACACTCGAGTGGACTACACCGATCAGACCCGGACACGGAAACTGGGATGGTGAAATTCCTGAAGTTCATCGCTGGGCTTATGACTACAGCAAAGACGGACGTGATTACATTCCTCAAACCGAGCCGATCGGTCCGAACGAGACTAAGCACTAAGAAAGCTTACCTGTTCGAAATGCTGATGTGATGTTGAGGCGGTTTGATGGTTGATGTGCTATTCACCATTGACGACATAAATTTTTTAATAACAGATGGAGCAAGTAATCGTGAAGCAACAGAGTTCTTTAAATATTGCCGGTAAGGTAAAAGACTATATGATGCTGATTAAGTTCAGCCTCAGCTTCATGGTGGTGTTTTCTGCTGTTATTAGTTACCTGCTGGCGCCGAAAGTGGTGCAATACGACTGGCTACACATTATATTGTTGTTTGTTGGTGGCCTGCTGGTTACCGGAAGCGCCAATGCCGTAAACCAGGTTGTTGAAAAAGATACCGACGCAATGATGAAGCGTACGGCCAAACGCCCTGTGGCAGCAGGAAGAATGCAACCCGCCGAAGCATGGGCTTTTGCGGTGATTGCCGTAGCAGCCGGATTGTTTATACTGGGCTATTTCTTTAACTGGTTATCGGCCGCACTGGCTTTGGTGAGCTGGTTTGTGTATGCCTACATGTATACGCCACTGAAAAAAGTAAGTTCTGTATCAGTATTGCTGGGCGCTGTGCCTGGTGCTTTACCTTGTTTAATTGGTTGGGCAGCAGGACAGGATGAACTAAGTGCAGGCGGATGGGTGTTATTTGCCATACAGTTTTTCTGGCAGTTTCCCCACTTCTGGGCCATTGCCTGGATCGCGCACAAGGATTATTCAGCAGCCGGTTTTAAACTGATGCCCTCAACAGAAGGACCAACAAAATATTCAGCAATTCAATCGATCATTTATTCGTTGGTGCTGATACCGGTTGGAACATTGCCTTACCTTGTTGGCATGAGTGGTATGACCAGTTTCTGGATTGTGATGGCAGCAAATGTGTTAATGCTGTGGCAAAGCATCAGGCTGTATCGTGAGATGGAAAAAAAGGCCGCCCGCCGCGTGATGTTCAGCAGCTATATTTATTTGCCCGTGGTGTTACTGGCCCTGCTGGCAGATAAGCTGTAAAGTTGATTCATCATTGACGAAAAAAAATATAAAACCGTGATGACAGAAGCCGTGAGTACGCAACGTAAAAAAATACATCCGCACAAGTTTACCTTGTGGATTGGCATAGGCAGCATCATTATGATGTTTGCCGGTTTAACCAGTGCCTATATCGTAAAGGGAAGCCTGCCCGGATTTTCGACGGTAGCATTACCGAAGCTCTTTTATTATTCAACAATAGTTATTCTGGCCAGCAGCCTTACCATGCAATGGGCTTTGAAATCGTTCAAAGAACGAAGCATGCAACAGTACCGCCGGTTATTAACTGTGACCATGGTCCTTGGTTTTGGATTTATTACCATGCAGATCATTGGGTTTAATCAGTTATGGGACCTCGGTACAAAAATGCAGGGTACATCAGGCGCAGGTCAGTTCCTATATGTTATTTTCGGATTGCATGCAGTACACGTACTGGGCGGTGTAATCGCTTTGCTGATCATGTTTGTAAAAGCATTCAGCGCACGCATCAGAAATTACAATTCAGTGCCGGTAGAAGTAATGAGCACCTACTGGCATTTTGTTGATCTGTTATGGATCTATTTATTTGTGTTCTTTTTATTTAAATTATAAAGATTAAAATAGAAACATGTCACAAGCAGTACCGGTTAATCAAAACATGTGGTCAGGTGGGAAGAGCCCGTTTAAAGTGGAGTATGGCAAGCTGATGATGTGGTATTTTTTGATGAGCGATGCTTTTACCTTTGGCGCTTTTTTGATTGCGTATGGAACCATTCGTTTTTCGAGCAATGGATGGCCCGATCCCAACCATGTGTTCAGGTCATTCCCTGTCATTGGTGAAATGCACATTCCGCTCGCTTTCGTGAGCTTAATGACTTTCATCCTGATCATGAGTTCGGTAACAATGGTTTTGGCTGTAGGCGCCGGTCATGAAAAAAACAGAAAAGAAGTACTGAAATGGTTAGGCTGGACGATTTTGGGAGGAGCTGCTTTCTTAGGTTGTCAGGCATGGGAATGGACACACCTGTATCATGAAGGTGCATGGTGGGGTCGCAATCCTTTCCCTAATCTCGATGGCTCAATGTCATCTACCAACTTTACCAACTTTTTCTTTACCATTACTGGCTTCCACGGTTTTCACGTATTGTCGGGCGTGGTAATTAATATCATCATGTTTATTATGACCTGGAAAGGTGTTTTTGATCAAAGAGGTCATTACCTGATGATTGAAAAAGCTGGTTTGTACTGGCACTTTGTAGATCTGGTATGGGTATTTGTATTTACCTGTTTTTATCTGTTTTAAAATTGCTTCCGCGCTCGCACGGGACAGTAAATTTGAATATTTTAAATTGAGATTATGGAAAATGTACATGCAACGGCTGCGGCTCATGACCACGCTCACGACGAGCAACATACTTTCGACAAAAAAGCGATCTGGAGAACTTTCCGGGTACTCTTATACATCACTTTATTTGAATTGGCACTGGCTATCGGGTATTATGAAATGACCTTTTCAAACCCCGAACTGGTAAAGCATATCCTGAACGGTGTATTTGTTATTCTTACACTGGCAAAAGCTTTCTTTATCATTGCCGAGTTCATGCACCTGCGTCATGAAATCAGGAATTTGATCATGACCATTTCAATTCCTGCACTGTTGTTCCTGTGGTTTATTACCGCCTTTTTGTGGGATGGTAACTCCTACAAAAACCTGCGTAATGATTATGACCGCCATCATTTGGAAAGCAGCAAGGAAAAAGTAGAAGTAAAAGAACCAGCTGAAAAACCTGAAACCCAGGAACCCGGCAAAATTCATTAAACATACTTTACTGCTAAATGTGATATAAAAAGGAACCATCGCTATTACGGCGATGGTTCTTTTTTTTATCCTGAGCGAAGCCTGCCCGACTACCGGCGGGTCGAAGGGCACTTCGGGAGCACTGAGCGCAGTCGAAGTGCAGGAACGCGCTGGTTCACCAACAAAATCATTCTAATTCTCTCTTATTCAACAACATTACACATGAAACTCGTAATCGTGTTTTATTCTTTTAAAATGCAACATGGCATTACTTCGTGCGGTAACTTTGCGCAGCAAAAGCAAAAACTGTGAGCCAGAAAGCATTATTAGCCTTGTGTATTGCCATTTTGTTACCTGTGGTTAGTTACTTCATTGTAAAAGGAGTAAGTAAGGATGCTATTCATATGCCGCGGCATTATTATCCCGACGATATTGTTGACAAAATACAGAACGGAAAAAGCGTAAGCGACACCATCTGGCACCAGGTAGCCAATATTACATTGACCAACCAATTAGGTCAAACTGTTTCACTGAACGATTTACGCGGTAAAATTGTAGTGGCAGATTACTTCTTTACTCACTGCCCTTCAATATGCCCTTATCTTACCCGTAATATGAAGGGATTGCAGGATGCACTGAAAATGAAGGATGTTACCAAACGCGTAGATACCTCATTTGTACAGTTTGTATCTTTTACAGTAGATCCCGAAAGAGATTCAGTTGCTCAGATAAAGAAATATGCCGACCATTTTGGCGTAAACCCCGATGTATGGTGGATGCTGACCGGCCCTAAAAAAACTATTTATGATTTTGCCTTAAACGAAGTAAAGCTGGGCCTGCAGGGTGGGGAAGGGGTTGATTCGAATTTCATTCATACCGGGAAATTTGTTGTGCTCGATAAAAAAGGAATTGTGCGCGGCTATTACAATGGCCTTGATACAGCATCTTTATCAAAACTGGCAGAAGATATTACCTTACTGATGCTTGAAAAAGATAAAAATGAATCCTCGCCCGTATTGGCACAATTAAAAGGACTTTGGCCCATTTATATAGCAGTAATTGTGGCTGTGGTATTGTTTGTATGGATTACCCGCAAGCCGAGTAAAGAACCCAAATTATAATATATGCTACCTCCTGTACTGGCAAAAAACGATAAACAGGCTAATTGGCTCATTCTTGTTTTTTCTTTTGTGGTGTTTGCAGCCGTGGTTTTATTAAGCCGCATAAAACTCGATGTTGATCTGGGGTTTAATGTTCATTTTTTTGCACAGCTGAATGCGGTTATAAATTCAATGGTAACCTTTTTATTACTGGCCGGACTGGCAGTAGTAAGACAAGGTAAATACCTGCTGCATAAGCGCATTATGATCACCGCGCTGGTTTTATCGGTTATTTTCCTTGTATCTTATATCTGTCATCATTTATTTGCCGGTGAAACCAGGTTTGGCGATATTAATCACGATGGCCTGTTAAGTGACGAAGAAAAATTATTGGCCGGCTCTAAAAGGAACATTTACTTTATCATTCTTGCCACACATATTCCGCTGGCGGGCATTATTCTGCCTTTTATTTTATACACTGCATATCGCGCTTTAACCGGCGAATGGTCCAAACACAAAAAGCTGGCACGCTATACCTGGCCTATATGGTTGTATGTTTCTGTAACCGGTGTTTTGGTGTATTTGCTCATCAGCCCATATTATTAATGTTTTG
>Ga0114129_10004789_pt1 | contig 19130 bp, 13 predicted proteins | sample RhiMetdeltSRZDD1_FD_80071 | JGI IMG/M metagenome (GOLD analysis project Ga0114129, IMG submission 80071) | Populus rhizosphere microbial communities from Tennessee, USA - Rhizosphere MetaG P. deltoides SRZDD1 (version 2) (version 2) | ecosystem: Host-associated > Plants > Roots > Rhizosphere >...
GATCCCTTGGAGCCTTGTATTTGTTTTCTGGTTAAGCACGGTTCCGTTGGTATCTGCACAAAACGGCTCGGGCAAAGTAGATGATCACACGCAGAAAAACGCGACAGACGCCCCTAAGGTTGCGCCGGCTCCGATCTACATTATTCAGCCGAACGATCTCCTCGAGATCTTCGTCTGGAAGGAACCCGACCTTACCCGAAAAGTACTGGTGCGACCAGATGGCCGTATTTCATTTCCGCTCGTGCAGGACATGCAAGCCGCCGGCACCAGTCCCGGGCAATTGAAAGCCGCGATTGAAGAAAACCTCAAAGAATATATTGGTTCGCCCAACGTTACCGTTATCGTTGAAGCCATTCAGAGCTATCGGGTCTATGTCACCGGAAAGGTCCAAAAGCCCGGTGTCATCTCTGCTGAAAAACCGCTCACGGTTCTTCAAGCTCTCGCGCTAGCTGGAGGTTTCCAGGAATTCGCAAACCAGACAGACATAACGGTCATTCGCAGTGCCGAAACGAGGACGACGATGTCCAGGTTCAATTATGAGGAACTTCTCAAGGGCAAGAATGCGAACCAGAACATCCTCTTGAATAATGGCGATGTCGTAGTTGTGCCCTGATCATGATTGAGCGTTGTAGGTTCTTAACGCTAATGTTGGGTTTCGTAGTGGTCTCGTCTGGGGTTCTGTTCGCGCAGCAGAGAGAAAATACGATTGGTGTCAAAGTCGATGTCGCGGGTGGTGGTACCAACAGGCCGGAGGGATTCTCGATATCGGGACCTCCTCGGCCTTTCGGCTCATTCATCGGAACCTATCCCTCGGTGGATGTGACATCAAAGGGAGAGCACTCGGTCCTGGATATTTCCTATACGCTCGGCTTAAGTCGCTTCCACTCCGACGGAAATGTCGATTCCATCTCCCAAACAGCATCTTTGCGTTTCTCTCGTATTCTGAACGAGAAGTGGAGGCTGAATTTAGCAGAGCTATTTCTGACGACGCCCGATTACGCGACGTTCAATGTCCTTCGTGGAGTCGTCGAAACCCCTGAGGGCTTCCGGTATCTGCTTGATAGGGTCGCAGTGCGAAGATCGAATCAATTCAACAATGTCACGTTCGGCGCAGATCACGAATTGAGTACCAAATCAACATTGTCCCTGAGCGCCTCGCATTCTTTTACAAGGTACCCTGCTGCTGCAGGCTTTCAGAACAGCCCGGACCGGCAGCGTGCCGGAGCAGATGTCAAGTATTCCCGACGAACGAGCGAACGTACTACTTGGAACGTCGGCTACACGGGCTCGCATCTTCATGTCAACGGCTTCGAAAGCGCGCAGTCCCATGCTCTCAGCGTCGGATTTTCTCGTAAGCTCAATCCGTCTTTCGTCTTTTCTGCGTCTGCCGGACCGTCACACGGTCGAAGTCCAGGTCAAAGTCACTCCAGTTACAACGCGTCGTTAAGCTTGCAAACACTGGTCAAATCGAACACTTTTTTTGTCTACTACCGACATGACGGTGCAGACACGAGCGGGTGGGGGTCGATTTCCGATAGCCATTACGCAGGACTTGGCATGATTCGCGCTCTAGGCAGTAAGACCTCATTATCAATTGATACTTCCGCCTATGAAACATCGGGAACGATCGGCGTCGCGTACCGGTCGCGCGGCACCTCGGCGGGAGCGACGTTGGGACGTGTTCTCAACAGAGCCTTCACTCTAAATTGGGGCGGTCTGTACCAACGCCAGAACCAAAGTTCCATTTACAAGTTTGAAGAGCAGCGGGTTTTTGTATCACTGAGATACCACAACCCAGAACCGTGGGGATTTTTAAAATGAAAGGATTAAGTCTTAACGGGACACAAGACTATCTGGCACTTCTGGTTCGCCGAAAGTGGTGGATCGTGGTTCCGTTTATTGCGCTATCCTCCGTGGTAGCGGTAGTGACGTATATCCTCCCGAAATCGTACGTCTCCGACACCCTGATTTTGATTCGGCCGCGCGATGTTCCCAATGATTTGGTGCGTGATCTTATTGCGGGAACTACCGAACAACGTTTGAGCGCCATCGAACAAACTGTGCTGAGCCGCACAAATCTAGTTCAAGTGCTTCGTGAGTTCGAAAGTGGCCTGGTGGATTACCGACGCCTCAACATGGACGAAAAGGTCCTTAAACTCAGAACCGAGATCAAGGTGGCGTTCGAGGTTGAAAAGCGTATGGGCGTGCCGCTTCCTGTGACGTACTTTCGCATCTCATACCAGAACCGGAATCCTGAATTAGCCCAGAAGATTGCAGGTAAGGTCGCGTTTTTGTTCCTTGAACAGGACAACCAAGCCCGAGAGGCGCAGGTTTTTGGAACGACGGAATTTTTTACCTCGGAGATCGCCAAAATTGCCGAAGAGCTCAAAGGGTCCGATGCGAAGCTCAAGGAACTGAAACAGCGCAGGCGCTTCGAATTACCGGACCAACTCGAAACGAATTTGCGGACTCTCGACCGCCTTGGCCTTCAGAAGCAAGCTAATGCAGAGGCACTCGATCGCTATGCGACGATTCGTTTAAACCTCGAGAGGCAGATCGCCGAGACGCAGCCAGTCCTTCCGCGAATGGGCGTGGGAGCGCCGAGCTCGGTAATTGGGAATCCGATTGAGGAGTACCGCAAGGCAAAGCTGAAATATGACGAATTGTCGATAAAGTACACTTCGAAACATCCGGACGTTCAGAATGCCAAAGCGGAGTTGGATAAATTAAAAGCTCAAATTTCTCCGGAGGATCTCGCCCTAGTCGACAAAGGAGAGCTCAAGTCCGATACGATTCCGAACCCCATTTATCAGAGCCTGACGGCACAATTGCAAGAGGTCACCACGGAGTTTCAGATACGCGAAAACGAGAAAAAGTTTATTGAGGCCGAGATCCAAAAGTATAACCAACGCATACAGAACGCACCTCAAGGCGAGCAGGAGATTGCAGATGTCCTTCGCCAGAATAGTGATCTGAACAAACAATACGAGGAGATGAAGAACAAGCTCGCCCAGGCCAAACTATCTGAAAGCCTCGAGAGCAGGCAAAAGGGATCTCAGTTTGTGATTGTCGACCCAGCGAATTATCCATTGGCAGCCACAAAACCGGTCAAGTCGACGATCTTTCTTGCTGGAATGGGTATTAGTCTCGTCATTGGGCTAATCGTGGCTTTGGTGGCTGATCTTCTCGCGCAAAAAGTGTGGAAGCAATCGGACCTCGAGAGCATGTTGGGCCTGACGGTCCTCGCGGAAATTCCGACGATCATCACAAATAGCGATCTGGAGATCGCACGGAAAAGAAGGTTGATTCACGGGATCTCGTTTCTAGCCATAGGCGCGCTTTATACCGTAGGCCTGTATTTCATTTACCTCAAGCAGGCGGCTGTGCTGAGAGGCTTGAATCCGATCATTCAAAAGCTCATCTATTAGGTATTTATGATGAACGCAAAACCGTCGCTGGACGAAATCCGTCAGGCGCACGATGCCAAGAAAAGTGGAGTACTAACTCTTGCTCATGACAACGATACGATCAGCCTCTTTTACCGCGAGGGCAGGATCGAAGCGGCATCTTCCAATCTCGGCTCGTATCGCCTGGGTCAATTCCTCATCAAGGAAGAATATGTCGATCCAAAGGTCGTCGAAACACTCATCTCAAAGGCGCAACGACAAAAAGTTTGTCTAGGTGAAGCCGCCGTTCGGAATCGCTTCATCGACCCTTCCGATCTCGCCGATGTAGTTCGAAACCAGGTTATGGAACTGGTCAAACACGCGTTAGAAAACGACTTCTCTCCGTCAGGATTTGTTTCCGGCATTCACTCCATTTACGCTCCAGCGAAAATTGAGTTTTCGCAGATCATTCTTGAGTTGTCGCGAACTAATGTCACTCGGCTCCAGATTCCCACAAACTCCTTTGTTGTCCTCCGTACCGATCAGGATCTCTCGCGATTTGCGTGGCACCCGCAGGAACTATTCGTCCTGAGCTGTTTGAAAATTCCAGCTACAATTCCGGACCTGGCACGTGAAACTGAGATCGCTACTGAAGATCTAGAAAAAATTTTGACGGTGTTCGACAGGTTGGGTCTTCTGGAGGTTTTGTCTCAACCAGATCTGGACCCCCGCGGCGGGGCTGAAGCCGATAACGGGCTGAATACAGCGGTCATCAAAAGACCGCATTTTCCACTTGAATATTTGATTCCTCGGACTACGAACGCGCTCGTCAGTGAGAAGTTGGAGGTCCTCAATAACGGATCTTCGTTCATCAGCGAGCAATTCAAGAATTTGAAAGTTCGGATCAACGAGATGGGCTTGGTGAAACCTCTGAAAGCGATCACGATTTCCAGTCCAGCCGCGCAGGACGGGAAATCACTGATCGCCGCTAATCTCGGAATGGCGTTTTCGATAGACGCGGGGAAACGCGTCATTGCGGTCGATTGTGATCTGCGAAATCCAAGCCTTCATCGATACCTGGGTGTGCCACTCGAGCCTGGTATCGGCGATTACTTAGGAAACGGACATCTAGGACCGCAATGCTACATACGGCGCATGAAGAACCTGTTTTTCCTGACGGCCGGGACAGCGACTGCGGATCCCATCGAGCTGCTCTCGATGGACAAAATGAAGGACCTGATCGAATGTCTCAAGATCGATTTCGATACGATCCTTATCGACGCTCCTCCGCTGGCGGCAATATCGGACGCTCGAATCGTTACCGGGCTCAGTGATGCCCTGGTCTTAGTAGTCCGTCGAGGAAAAACACCGTACGGCAGCATCGAAAACACTTTAAGGACTGTCAATCGCGAGAAGCTTCTGGGAGTCGTTTTTAACGATGTTCAACCCATGTTGTTTCATACGCATTACAGCTACGGTTACGCCTATTACGACCGGTATGAACCGCCTAAGAACCGCAAAATCCGAACACGCGTGAAGACGTATTTGGATTCCTGATCTATTCCACCCGTCTTCCCAAAGCAAACTGAAGGATTCAGATAATGCTCCTCGGGGATCACAAAAACCACCGCAGCCTCGGCGCCGAGGCGTTTTTCAAACAAATGCTTTACCTTGAGCGGAAGCGTTCGGAACGCACCGGTGAACCTTTCGTGTTGATGCTCGTTGAAGCGGATCCGGCTGAACTCCACCCGCGGATCATGGAGAAAGTAGGAAGCACAATAGCCTCTCTGACTCGAGAGACAGACATTGCCGGCTGGCACCAGTATCAACGGACAATCGGCGTGATCTTAACGATCCTACGAGGAAGAACAAAGGACGAGATTCAATCTGCCATCGTCCAAAGGACGCGCACTGCCCTGTCCGAGAGTATCGGTTTGACTCAACTGAACAAGCTTAGAATCTCTTTTCATTTCTTTCCGGAGGACGGTAAACCGGGACGGCCTGTGGGCACTTCGGATAATGTCCTCTACCCGGAGTTGAAACGCTGGGACTACTCGCAAAAACTATTCGTGGCTCTGAAGAGGCTCATCGACATTGTAGTCAGCATCGCCGCGTTAATTCTGTTTTCCCCGGTATTCTTATTGATTTATGCAGCGATCCGACTAACCTCTCCCGGCCCTGTTCTCTTCAAGCAACAGCGAGTCGGTGAGCGTGGCAAGGAATTTACATTTTTAAAATTCCGGTCCATGCATGTGAATAACAACAGCCAGATTCATCAAAACTACGTTCGTGAGCTTATTCAAGGCAGCGTTAGCAAAGCAACTGGGACCTACAAGATCAAGAACGATCCGAGAGTCACTTCAGTTGGACGATTTCTCAGGAAGTCCAGTCTTGATGAGTTGCCTCAATTCGTTAATGTCCTGAAGGGCGAGATGTCGCTGGTCGGGCCGAGGCCGCCAATCCCCTATGAATTTGAATGCTATGCGCTGTGGCATCGCAGCAGGATGTATCAAGCGAAGCCCGGAATCACAGGCCTCTGGCAGGTCAACGGGCGAAGCCGGACAACGTTCGACGATATGGTCCGGCTCGATTTGCAGTATATCCGTGAACAGTCCTTACTACTTGATTTCAAAATCCTCCTGAAGACTCCCTTAGCCGTCCTTAGCGGAGAGGGAGCTCACTAACCATGTTCTTTAACGTCGCCAAACACGCAACGCTGTACGGGTTTGCAGGAAATGTACGGCACCGCCAGGATGCAGATCGTGAACTCTCATAGTGCAGTTACGAGTGAACTTAAGCTGGGTGTGATTGGGTATGGGTATTGGGGACCCAACATCGTTCGTAATTTCTTCAACACGGACGGGGTTTCCGTTGTTTCGGTATGCGATTCTAATCCTAAGTCTTTAGTCAAAGCTCGCAGCCGGTACCCTTCCCTTCAAGTCACCACGAACGCCGACGACGTCCTCACCGATCCCCAAGTTGACGCCGTCGCAATCGTCACTCCCCTCGCCTACCATTTTCCACTCGCAAAAAAGGCTCTCGAAAACGGCAAGCATGTTTTCGTGGAAAAGCCGTTTACCCGAAATTCGTCCGAGGCGGAAGAACTAATCGATCTGGCGGATCGCAAGAAGCTCCAGATCATGGTGGACCACACCTTCTTGTTCAATCCCGCAGTTCGAAAGATCCACCAGCTCATCAAAAACGATACGTTGGGGACGTTGTACTACTACGACTCGACGCGGGTCAATCTTGGCATGTTCCAGGATGACTCCAACGTCGTCTGGGACCTTGCCCCGCACGACCTCTCCATCATGGATTACCTGATTCATCAACCGCCCGAGGCCGTCGTCGCCACGGGTGAGAAGCACGTCAACGGGGTCGAGGATGTTGCGTTCATCACGATTTACTTTGCCGATAAGGTGATCGCTCATCTCAATGTCAACTGGTTGTCGCCCGTAAAAGTGCGGACCACGCTGATCGGCGGCGAAAAGAAGATGCTGGTCTGGAACGACCTGGAAGCCGACGAGAAGATCAAGGTTTACGACAAGGGAGTGGAGAGAACAAACGGCAATGGAAATGGGAACGGCAACGGTGGGTACGATCTCCGCGTCAGCTATCGCGCCGGCGATCTCTGGTCTCCTCGGGTGGAACAGGTTGAAGCCCTCAAGGTCGAAACACAATACTTTGCGGATTGTGTGATCGGCAATGAGCGGCCCCTCAATGACGGACTGGCCGGCTTGCGGGTCGTGAAAATGCTCGAGGCCGTGGACGAATCGCTCGCCAAGAAAGGCAAGATGGTCTACTTATGATCCGCGTCGGTGCGGAAACCGAATCGGTCGCTCAGACCTCACCGAGCAGCATGAAGCTCCTGACGGACCAGTACCGGTGTCCTGAGGAGCTTCCGGTTTTCGGTATCGTTGGAAAATTGAAACCCGCCGACGGCTATTTCAGATTCGGCAAGGACGTGGTTTGTTATGGCCAGACCGTAGCCAACACGTCGCGGAACGTGAACGGTCACCTTTACGACGCCTCCCATGATTCTCGACGCAATGGCAATAGCGTTCTGCTACCGTTCGACGTCAGTCGTGTAGTTGACAATCTTCGATACGAGTCTTACGTGCAATCCAGCCAACGGTTGATCGAGAAATCCTGGCTGAAAAATATCTATTATTTGTTCCGTCCGATTTTCCCCGTCTCATTTCGGAAACACCTTCAGAAGATCTATCTGAGCGATTGGGAAAGCATTTCTTTTCCGGCGTGGCCCGTCGATCGCAGTGTCGATGTGCTTTTCGAACGACTCCTGGTGTTGGCAATGCAGGTACTCCAGGTGGATCGGCTTCCATTCATCTGGTTCTGGCCAGAGGGTCACACTGCCGCTGCGATCGTCACTCATGATGTGGAGACGACTATAGGCCGGGATTTTTGCGATAAGTTGATGGATATCGACGACGCTTTCGGAATCAAGGCTTCCTTCCAGGTCGTGCCGGAAAAACGCTACGCCGTTCCTGATTCGTATCTGGAGAACATCCGGAGCCGTGGATTTGAAATCAATCTCCAAGGCCTGAATCATGAAGGCTGGTTATTCAGTAACGAGAAGGAGTTCGTCGAGTCCGCAAAGAAAATAAATCAATACGCGAAAGATTATGGCGCTAATGGGTTTCGTTCGCCGATCTTGTATCGCAATCTGGACTGGTTCAAATACCTTTCATTCTCTTACGATATGTCTGTCCCGAACGTCGCGAGGCTTGAGCCGCAAAGAGGTGGTTGTTGCACGGTCATGCCCTATTTCCTGCGATGTGGGATGACGGAGCTTCCCTTAACAACGACTCAGGACTATAGCCTTCTTCACATTCTCCGGGACTATTCCACGGCGCTATGGAAGCAGCAGATGCGAATCATCGTCGACGGGCATGGACTGATTAGCTTTGTGGTTCACCCGGATTACGCGATGCAGGAGCGGGCTCAACGGGTCTATAAGTCGCTGCTCGAGGACCTCCATAGACTGCGGTCGGACGCTAACGTGTGGTTGACGCTCCCGAAAGAAGTGGATTCCTGGTGGCGTGAGAGAAGCCAGATGAACCTGGTCCGGGATGGCCGTGAATGGAAAATGCAGGGGCACGGCTGCGAACGAGCGAGGTTAGCGTACGCGCGGTTAAGCGACGACAATACTTTGGTATACGAGATTGAGCACGATCCCCCAACCCGAAACGGTCACCGCAAAGTCTGAGCCGACCTTCATTCGGCACGCAGAGATGAGCCTGTCGCGCAGACACGTAGGCTTCATTCTGTTCTCTCTCCTTTTGTGCCTTTTGATGGCCGGCACAATCAGGGACGTCATCTGGTTTTCCTTGGATCTGCGTAACAAACACGCATCTCAAATTCTCCTGGTTCCATTCATCAGTGCTGCGCTGATTTGGTGGAACCGAAAAGTCGTGTTTCAGAGTTCTCGGTGGTCTGTACTGTTTGCGCTGCCAGTCCTGTTTTTTGGTGGGATGCTCTTGATTGCCGGGAAAATATTTGGTGGGCGCCTCGGTGAGAATGACCACCTGACGGTAATGGCATCATCACTCGTCGTCATATGCTTCGGCGGCTTTCTTCTGTTTTATGGACCCAGTTCGTTCAAGGCTGCCCTCTTCCCTCTTCTGTTCCTGTTTTTCGCGGTTCCTATCCCGATTGCGGTTCTCGATGGAGTGATTGCAGTGCTCCAACGGGGATCCGCAGAAGTCGCGTTTGTGTTGTTGAGACTGACTGGAACACCCGTTTATCACAACGGTGTAATTTTGACATTGCCCGGACTCGTAGTGGAGGTAGCACCTCAATGCAGCGGCATTCGCTCGGGAATCACGCTCGTCATCGTGAGCCTTTTGGCGAATCACCTCTTGCTCAGTTCATGGTGGAAACGGATTGCATTCATTCTCGCGACTATTCCTGTACTGTTTCTCAAGAATGCTATCCGCATCGCTGCTCTATCGTTGCTCGCGGTTCACGTTGACAGGGGTATCCTGGACAGCCAACTCCACCAGGAAGGTGGGATCCTGTTCCTCATGTTAGGGCTCCTCTTGCTTTACCCGGTACTGGCAATGCTTGTCCGGTCGGAAAAGAGAGAAAAAAGTCAGTTGAACACGACAGTAAGCGCTACCTCGGTACCGTAAACGCAAAACGTCGGAAATGCTTACGAATCTCGATCGTATGCAAGCTACTCATTCTAAGAATCTCAATGCCGATGCTTCAAAACTCGTCGGTTTTTTTTCCATATGTGCGAGTTCAAATGTACGACAGCTTCTCGACCCCTGTCGTAAGCCATAGTGATTGTTGTATTTAGACAGGCGACCTCGAAGCGCGTCTGGACCTTGGATTGCTTCACCCGACTCATTCAGAGCTCGCTACGAGGAAAGGACGGATCAAGGCGATGATATCGGGATCAATAACTCGGAACAAAGGATTTGCTCGGCTCGGACTAATTGCCGTGCTTCTTGTAACAGGTATGCTGTTGGGGGCGCCCTCGCTGCATGCCTATAACTTGACAAGTGACCATTGCACGGGAGGTTGCGGCACTCCTCCATTCGGCACCGTGACGCTAACGCAAAACGGGGCCAACGTTAATGTCACAGTCACGCTGGCTGCAGGTTATCAATATGCGCAGACCGGAGCTGCAGACGGCCAGATTTTCAAATTCAACGGGGTTGGTGTCGTTCTGGGCGACATCGTCGTCGGTGCACACGTCCCGGCCTTGGCGGCAGCCGCCGGTGCTCTTAATGGGGACGGCACCGGAAATTTCGGGTTCGGGATCAACTGTCCCTCGTGCGGTAATGGGCCCACTGGATTCGGTGGCACTATCACCTTCACGGTAAACAACGCTACGATTGCTGACCTGACTGTCGCGAATAACTTAGGTAACCTCTTCGTTGCTGACGTTCTCGCACCTAATGGGAATACTGGACCGGTTGATGTCTCGGTTCCCGAACCTGCTTCCATATTACTACTCGGTTGTGCTCTCACTGGGTTAGGAGCGGCGGTGCGCAGGCTTCGAAGAGAGTAGGCAAGCAGAACGGTTATAGATCAATGACATCGGTAGAGAGGCGACTGGTCTAGTCGCCTCTCTACCGTTTCGTCGCTAAGAGCAAGTGAACGTAAACCACACGCCTTCTCACTAAGTCACACTTCAACTCACACCGCCAGTTCAGCAAGAAACCAGCAGATAGATCGAACAGAAAGGTAGTTGGGGACAAGCCCTTACCCTTCATTTCTAAAAAACAGAGGTATCTATGAAGCGAGTTCTTTTCCCATCTGTCCTCATAGCCACAATTCTTTTGGGTGGATTGCTGGGCTATACGATTTGGAAGGCGACTCCGACCACATCGCAACAGTTCTTCGACAGTGGAAAAAAATATTACGATCAGAAGAAATACGCGGAAGCCATTGTTCAGTTCTTGAACTCGGTTCAGAAGGACGCTCGAAATCGAGATGCGCGTTACTTACTGGCCCTGAGTTATCTCAATCAAAAAGACTTTACGTCATCAGTGAAGCAATTATCTGCTCTGTTGGAGTATTTTCCGGATGATGTGGACGCTAATCTGGAACTTGCCAACATCTACTTAGCCGCAGGACCGACCGATCCAAAGTTTTTCAGGCAAGCCGCGGAAAACGCTCAAAGAGTCATTTCAAAGAATCCTGATAATGTGGCCGCTTTGATTCTCCTAGGGAGCGCGACAGCGGGGTTGCAGGATTACCGTTCCGCTGTGGATTTGTTCGAGAAAGCCATAACCCTTGATCCAAAAAACATTTCGGCATTCGTAAGCCTGGGCACAACTCATGCACTTCAAAAGAATTACGCCGCAGCGGAACAAGCTTTTCTCAGAGCTCGACAAATAGATCCTAAGGACAGAAGCGCTCTGATGGCTCTCGGTAATTACTACCGTGCGGTTCAGAGCCCAGAAAAGGCCGAATCCATATGGAAAGAGGCTGTTTCCTTATACCCTTCTGACAAAGAAATCTACCTTCAGGCCGTCGATTTCTACAATCAGGCAGGGCGGGTTGAGGATGCGGAGAAGATTTTGCGGGAGGTCCAAGCGAAAAACCCTAAAGATCCTGGACCTTTGCTCGTGTTGGCAGATATTTATGCTGGAAAAGGCCGGGTTTCCGACGCACATAAGTTGCTCTTCGAACTCGAGAAACAATTTCCAGACAACCTCGATGTGGCGAGCAAGTTAGCGGACAGTTTTATGCAGGATCAGAAGGACCGGGCGCAAGCGGAGATTGACCGGATAATCAAGGCCGACCCGACAAATCCCAGGGGTTACGTCCTCCTTGGCGAGCTTCAGTTCCGCTCAGGTAAGTACGATGACGCAGAATCTACTTTGGGAAAGGCTCCCGCAATCAATAGTACCGAACCACAGCCCCATTACTTTCTCGGAATGATTGCCTTGAAAAAGGGACGATTGGATCAGGCCCAAGACCATTACCAGAAATCCCTCGCCTTGAATCGTAATTACCTGCCCAGCAGGGTTGGCCTGGCCGAAGTACTCTTCAATAAGGGTAAGCTGGCAGACGCGAAGGCGGAGCTTAGCAAGGCCCTCAACGCACAACCCAGTTTTGGACCCGGCCGTCTTTTGCAAGCCACCATCGATACAGTCGAGAAAGACTATGCCGAAGCAGAGCGGGAGTTGACCGCGTTGCTAAGGGAGCAGCCGGATTATGCGTTAGCCCATCGCCAGATGGGTCTGTACTACGAGTCCCGTGGCCGGACGATTGATGCCGAGAAGAGCCTGATCCGGGCCCTCGACCTTCAGCCCGATTCAGCGGATATGCTCAGCGATCTCACACTGTTCTACGTTCGAAACAAGCAAACCGATCGTGCTATTCAGAGAATTAATAACATTCCGGACAACAAGAAGCAGGCCTTTCATTATGAACTAATGGGCCTCGTCTATTTCGAAGGCGGAAGGCTTCAAGACGCCGAAAAGGCATACAAAAAAGCCCTCGAAAAAGAGCCCGATAGAGCCACTTCTGACATCTATCTGGTTGGAGGGTACATTAAGAGTGGCCGGATGGACGAGGCGTTAAAGAAGTTGGATGAGATGATAAGAAAGAACCCTTACTATGCCAGCGCGTACGGGGCAAAAGGTTTCATTTATAATAGCCAGGGCAAGGTGGAAGAAGCGAAACAGAATTATGCGCAAGCACTGAAACTCAATCCAAACGATGATTCCGCCGCCAACGACCTTGCTTCCATCCTTGCCGAACAGGGGCGGGACCTGGACACCGCCTTGGGGTGGGCGCAAATGGCGCGAAAAAAGCAGCCGGAAAGCCCCGACAACGCGGATACGTTGGGATGGGTACAGTACAAACTCGGCCGCTACATTTTGGCGCGGGATCAGCTGCAGTTTGCTGTTTCGAAACAACCGGACAATCCGGTCTTCCAATACCATCTGGCAATGGTCTACAAGGAAACCAAACAAACCACCGAAGCACAAGCTGCGCTCCGAAAAGCGATCGCCAGCCAGAAGGACTTCAAAGAAAAAGTACTCGCTGCGGCAGCGTTAAAGGAAATCGCTAGCCTGAAATAGCGAAGCCCCGATCCACCAAACCACTGGTTTACTTCGAGCACTGGAATTATCTAGCTCGTCGCAACATAAGCACCTCAACATGCCTATTCCGGCTGTTCTTTCATTAGCAGCGGCTTATTTCAGCCTCGTGATGGCCGCCGTCGTTTTGCTCCGCGACAAGCGGTCATTCGTACATTGCACATTTGCCGTCGGAATGTTGCTGTTCGCTGGAGAGGAAGTGTGTCGAGCACTTAGCTCCCGGGCCATTCTGCCGGGTGACGTCATCCATTGGCAAAAACGCCTCATGGCGATATCGGGTCTAGTTCCGGGTGTGTGGTTGGGATTCAGCGTCAGCTATGCGCGCGCAAATTATCGTGAAACTATATCCAGGTGGTATTGGTTCCTGGCGGTCCTCGTAGCGGCTCCTATTTTGTGGATCGTGAATTTCAGGAGTTCACTATTTATAAAATCCGTTTATCTGCAGGGCATTGAACGTCTGCTACTTCCTTTGGGCCGGCCGGCCCAAATTTTGCAGATATTCTTCCTTCTAACGTCCGTTTTCATCGTATTCAACCTGGAACGTACGCTGCGATCTTCAACCGGCCGAATTCGATGGCAGATCAAATTTATGGCATTGGGTGCCGGAGGACTCTTTGCCCTGCGCATTTATCTCGCGACTCAGGCGCTGCTGTTTTCGCGCATCGATACTGGACTGGGAACCACGAGCGCCGTGGCGCTGCTGGCCGCCAATGTTTTGTTTGCCGTCTCCTTGTCCCGGGCGCGATCTTTGAACACGGACGTCTATCTTTCACGCGCAACGATCCAGAACTCACTCACGATCATTCTGGCAGGAACCTATCTCGTCGCCGTAGGCGTTGCTGCAAACCTGGCGAGATCTCTTTTTCCGGCACAGCCGCTTCCTCTCGATGCGATCATCGTGTTTCTGGCGTTGACGGGCCTCGCGGTTCTCATTTTTTCGAATCGCCTACGTCAGGAACTGCGTCGGTTCGTGACGCGGAATTTCAGGCGACCCATCTATGACTACCGCAGCGTCTGGATGGATCTGACACAGCGGACCACCTCCCTTCTGGAGACCAACGAACTCAGCGCTGCTATCAGCAAAATCGTTTCGGAATGTCTTGAGATTCTGTCCGTAAACGTATGGTTGGTTGACGAGACGGAGCAGAAACTTAGACTCGCGGGTTCGACCGCTTTGTCGGGTGTACAGGCGAAAGAACTTGAAAATGCCGGAGAAAGTGCACCGGATCTCATCCGATTTCTTCGGCACGAACGCTCCCCTGCTGATCTCGAAGAAAAAGAATTCGAGTGGCCGGCGCAGATCATGCGAGCTGCCCCGGACTTTTTCCGTGACTCCAAGATGCGTTATGCCATCGGCCTTCATGCAGGCGGCGAGCTGGTCGGTGTAATGACGCTCAACGATGATCGCGTAGGCCATGAAACATTATCCGGTGAAGACCTTGTCCTGTTGGAGACACTCGCAGCTCAGCTCGCTGCAAGTCTGCTCAACCTCAAGCTTTCGGGACGGCTCCGAGAAGCCGGGAAAGTCGAAGCGTTCCAAACCGTATCGACGTTCTTCGTCCACGATCTGAAGAACCTGGCCTCACGGCTATCGCTGACAATGCAAAACCTGCCCGAACATTTTGATGATCCCGAGTTTCGAGCCGATGCCTTACGGGTGATCTCTGCAAGTCTGGCCAAGATAGACGGCATGTGCTCACGACTCACTATGCTTCGAGAAAATGTTGACCTTCGAGTGGCGGAATGTGACCTTAACCAACTCGTAACGGCAACGTTGGATGAATTCAATACCGACTTAAGGGCTACTGTTGAGCGGAAGTTGCGGCCGGTGCCACGGACCCTCATCGATCAGGAACAGATTCACAAGGTTTTAACGAATCTGGTGATGAATGCGAATGACGCAGTTAACGGGAACGGCGTGATTCAGGTGATGACATTTCACGAAGGGAACACCGTCAGTTTCGCAGTGACGGATAACGGCTGCGGCATGTCGGCCGAGTTCATCGAAAAATCCTTGTTCAGGCCATTTCAAACAACCAAGAAGAAAGGCCTGGGAATCGGACTGTTTCATAGCAAGCTCATCATAGAGGCTCACCGAGGCAAGATCGAAGTCAACAGCGCACCCGGCAAAGGAACTGAATTTCGAGTCGTCCTTCCTGTCGCCTAGCCGAAAGGCAATCCGCAAAAACCAACAATGGAAAAACCAGCGATCTTAGTTATCGAAGATGACGACGAGGTTAGGACCCAAATGAAGTGGGCCCTCGCCCAGCAGTACGATGTGTTCCTGGCTGAAGACCGGCTCAGCGCGGTGCAGACTTTGAAGGAACAAAGACCCGCCGTCGCGACGCTCGATCTCGGTCTGCCCCCTTCGCCCGGAGACGCACGCGAAGGATTTTCAACCTTAGAAGAACTGCTTCAGTGGGATCCTGCACTCAAAGTCATCGTCATCACCGGCCAGGATGAGAAAGAAAACGGAAGCAAGGCCATCGGACAGGGTGCCTACGATTTCTTTTCCAAGCCAGTGCAAATCGATGAATTGAAGGTTGTCCTCGCCCGTGCGGTTCGAGTGAACCAATTAGAGCGTGAACACCGCGAACTATCTTCGAACAATACAGTCGATTCATTCGAAGGAATTGTCGGATGCAGCCGTCAGATCCAGGCAGTTTTTTCCACGATTCGGAAGATGTCCCAGTCACCAGCGGCCGTGTTAGTCGTGGGCGAAAGCGGAACCGGTAAGGAGCTTGTTGCGCGGGCCATCCATAACTTGGGTTCAAGGCAAAACGGGCCATTCGTCGCGATAAATTGCGGCGCAATCCCCGAGACTCTGCTGGAAAGTGAACTCTTCGGGCACGAAAAGGGTGCCTTTACGGGAGCTCACGTCCAAAGACAAGGCCGCATCGAAATGGCACAAGGCGGAACTCTGTTTTTGGATGAGATCGGAGAATTGTCGGGGCCGCTTCAAGTTAAGTTACTGCGCTTCCTCCAGCAGCGCGAAGTCGAGCGCGTTGGCGGGAGATCCCTCATAAAAGTGGATGCACGAGTCATAGCCGCCACAAATATCGACTTGACGAAAGCAATGGCCGAGGGACGATTCCGCGAAGACCTTTATTATCGCCTTGCAGTGGTTGTCGTTTCGATGCCCCCATTGAGAGAGCGCGAAGGCGATGTTCTATTACTGGCCGATACATTCCTGCAGAGAGAGGCAGCGGCACACCAAAAGAGGTTGGTCTTCACACCCAAATCCATCAAGGCCATCGAAACGCACGGATGGCCAGGAAATGTTCGGGAGCTCGAAAACCGAATTCAGCGGGCTGCGATTATGGCGGAAAACGGAAGAGTCACTCCGGAAGATCTGGCTTTGACGACGCAGGTTACGGAGTTTGAAGGTCAGGGATTACAGAAGGCCCGCGAGGCCGTTGAACGTCAGATGATTGAGGCGGCAATACTGAAGAATAAAGGAAATCTCACACGGACAGCCGCCGAACTGGCAATCAGCAGGCCGACCTTATATGAACTCATGCAAAAACTGGGAGTATCTCGGAAGTAGGCCAAGGAGGCGGCTTGTCGAACGATTTCCTATGCATCTCTCCTGATGTTCGGTTGGGTCAGAACGTCAAGCTAGCAAAATTCATCAATCTTTACGGATGCTCTATCGGCGACAACACTAAGATCGGAGCATTTGTCGAAATCCAGAAGAATGCTGTTATCGGCCGGAATTGCAAGATATCTAGCCATTCATTCATCTGTGAGGGAGTGACGATCGAGGATAACGTGTTCGTCGGACACGGCGTGATGTTTATCAACGATCTGTATCCGAGAGCGACCAACGCAGACGGAGGGCTGCAAACAGAGGCGGACTGGAAGGTAGAACGCACATTGGTCGCAAAAGGGGTGTCGATTGGGTCAGGCGCCACGATCCTGGCCAACGTCACCATAGGTGAAAACGCGCTCATCGGTGCCGGTAGCGTCGTGACGAGGGATGTACCCGCAAATGCGGTGGTGGCAGGCAACCCTGCCCGACTGTTGAGATATGTCAGCCTTACGGAGGCCTGAGGTTGGAACTTCGCACCGTTGCGATGTGACAATAACAAGTTCATTCGTCAGGTCCAGTAAGTCGCTAGATCACGAGGCATTTATAAAAATCAACATTTTCTTGTTCAGAAAATACTTATAGTGCCGATCTATAACTCAGTGACCTCGCGGATCCGGACCGGTCCCCACACCCGGGAGGATGCGGCAGTCCGGTCGGTCCTCAAGAACACTGGCTGGACCGTGTTTGGTCAATTTGTTTCGGCCGGAGTGTCGTTCGTCGAGACGATCATTCTGGCCCGATCTCTCTCTATCACCGACTTTGGGGTTCTCGCCATGCTGACTTCAGCCGCAGAACTCGTCTATGGCTTACTCGATTTTCGTGCCGGGGAGGCGGTGATCAAATTCATTCCGGAGATTAGTGCCTCCTGGGGTAATCGGGGCTCGGCTGTCTTCATTAAACTCATCGTGCTCCTCGATGCGACTGTTTCACTCGTCGGTTTTGCCACATTGCTTATTCTTGGTCGATTGGTTCTTGGCTGGGTGTCACTCCACGATGTTTATTTCCGCCCGCTCATTATCATATCGCTTGGGCTCGCCGCCCGCGGTTTAGTCCGAAGCGTCGGCTCGTATTTCCGGATCTGCGGACGATTCGATCGAGCGACTTTGCTCGGGGCGATTTCCCTCATGGGACGACTGGTGCTCATCATAGTCGTCACTGTCATGGTACCTACGGTCGCTGCTTTATCATGGGCATCTTTTTTCGCGAATTTACTCTACATGGCGGTAATGGGAGGGTTTCTGGTCTTCGCGCTCCGACGGGACGGACAGAAGCTTCGTGGCTCTTCAATCCGAATGATCCGGGGCATATGGCGGCCCTTGACAGCGTTTCTTCTCAGCAGAAACCTCGAGGGTACGCTCCGAACGCTAGGCACGAAGTTCGATACGCTGCTCATCGCAGGATTAACGTCTCCGGCCATTGCAGCGATCTACAAGGTATCTGGACGTCTAGCGAGTTCGCTTCTACTTTTCTCTGATCCACTCCTTGTTGCGATCTACCCTGAGCTCTCCCATTTGTACGCTGAGGGTCGCGCTATCGAATTGCGAAAGTTGCTTCGAAACATGACATTTGCTCTTGCCGCTTTTGCGGTCGTCTTAATTGGCGGGTTCTCCATGGCCGGCCCGTGGATTCTGGGGGCGCTTACCGGTCCGCAGTATCACTCGGCATATCCAGTGGTCATGATCATGCTTTGTGGCAGCGTTGTTGCCATGGTTTTTTTCTGGGCGCGACCACTTTTGTTGGTTCATGGACATACACATGCGCTGGTCTTGATAGGTTTAGCGGCACTCATCGTACAACTCGGGGGACTCTACGTGCTCGTTCCTTCCTTAGGAGCGGTGGGCGCGGGGGTGGCTTTCGCACTGAACTACATCGTTACCGTCGGCCTCTTCCTTTATCTTCTCGTTAGATCACGGCCGGGAAAACCATTGCTCGAATCGCAAACGGGTGTGGCGAAGCCAAACGAGATCACCATATGAGCTTGACCCGTAAAACTTAAGGAGGCGTGAAGATGGTCGAGGAAAAGGGAGTTTCTTTTGTGGATTTGGTCACGCCACATCTGGATCTTGAAGAGGAGCTAATCAGCGTCGTCAGGAGGGTATTGAGATCCGGAGTGCTTGCTGGAGGCCCGGTTGTTGAAGAGTTCCAGGAGGACTTCGCGAGATTCTGCGGCGTTGAACACTGTGTCGGCGTAAGCAGCGGCACGGATGCTCTGAGGTTCGCGCTAATGGCAGCCGGCGTCGAACCTGGGGATGGTGTGATCACTGTTGCCAATACGTTTGTGGCTACAGTCGAGGCCATCATGCAATGTGGTGCGGCACCGCAGTTTATTGACGTCGATCCGCAAACATTCAATATGAGCATCGATTCATTGCGCGAGTACCTGGAGGTGTATTGCGACAAGTGCAATCGGACGGGCTTACCGAAGCACCATAGAACTCGTCATCGAATTTCCGCGATCGTTCCCGTGCATCTTTACGGTCAGGTCTGCGACATGGATCCCATCTTAGAGCTTGCCGAACAATATGGTGTACCTGTCATCGAGGATGCCTGCCAGGCCCATGGTGCTGA
>Ga0114129_10004790_pt1 | contig 19129 bp, 18 predicted proteins | sample RhiMetdeltSRZDD1_FD_80071 | JGI IMG/M metagenome (GOLD analysis project Ga0114129, IMG submission 80071) | Populus rhizosphere microbial communities from Tennessee, USA - Rhizosphere MetaG P. deltoides SRZDD1 (version 2) (version 2) | ecosystem: Host-associated > Plants > Roots > Rhizosphere >...
ATGACCTGCAGAGCGTCCTTCACCTCGGTAACGCCGTCGATGCCGCGCGCGAGCGCAATTGCCTGATCGCGTTCAGCCTGGCTCTTGACGCGGCCAGAAAGCGTGACGACGCCCTTGAACGTATCGACGTCGACCCGAAGGCCGCCGACCGCGGGATCGTTGAGCATCGCGGTCTTGACCCGCGTCGTGATCGTGGTGTCGTCGATCGCCTCTCCGACCGTCTTGCCGCACGCCAGCGTCGACATCGCCAGGACGAGCGCGACGACAGGCAACTTCCAACCGTTGAGCTTACGCATGCAGACCCTCCCTGGGTGTTCCAGGGAAGCAACCTACATGCCCGTCGCGTGGAATCCGCAATCGACCATCAGCACCTCACCAGTGATGCCTTTACCGGCATCACTTAAGAGAAATGCTGCGGCTTCACCCACTTCACCGGCTTCGACATTGCGGCGAAGAGGTGCCCGATCGCGATAGACGCTGAGGATATTTGAGAACCCGGAGATCCCGGCGGCCGCCAGCGTCTTGATGGGCCCGGCGGAAATCGCGTTGACGCGGATGTTCTTCGGCCCGACATCAGCCGCCAGATAACGGACAGTCGCCTCGAGCGCCGCCTTCGCGACCCCCATGACGTTGTAGTTCGGGAAAACGCGTTCACTGCCGAGGTATGTCAGCGTCACGATGCTGCCGCCGCCCCGCTTTTCCATCAGCGGCAGCGCCGCTCGCGTCAACGCAATCAGCGAATACACCGAGACGTCCAGGGCCACCCTGAAGCCCTCACGTGAGGTGTTCGAAAACGGCGCCGACAGCTCCTCGCGCTGCGCGAACGCCGCACCATGGACGACGAAGTCGAGGCCGCCGAATTCCTGATCGACCTTCGCCAACACCGCGTCGATGTCGGAGTCGGATGCGACATCGCACGGCAGGACGAGGGCCGGTTCGCCGAGTCCCTGCGAGAGTTCGTTGACGTGTTCTTCGAAGCGGCCCTGGTAGGTGAGTGCGAGCCGCGCGCCCCGCCGGGCGGTGGCCTGGGCGATCGCCCACGCGATCGATCGCTTGTTGGCCACGCCGACGATCAGGCCATGCTTGCCGGCGAAGTCGGACAACGCTTACCGTCCGCGCTTGCGTCCGCCGCCGCCGCGCCCTGCGCCCTGACCCGGACGGTTGCCGCGCGGTGCGCCGGGATGCCCGGGACGATTGCCACCGCCGCCTGGCCTCCCCTGTCCTGACCCATTGCGCTGTCCGCCCGATCCCTGACGCGGTCCTCCGAATCGCTGCTGCGATCCGCCGCCGCTGCCCCCCTGGGCGCGCATCGGCCGCCGGCCGTGCCCGAACCGCGATCCTGGTTTGTTGCCGTCGAACTCACGGCCGCCCCGGCCGCCGGGCTGGCGAATCGTGAAGTCCGGTTCCTTTCGGTCCGGCTGCTGCCCTTCGGGACGCGGCAGCGTCGCGCGAATGAGGCGGCGATGGACGGGGCCGTCTTCCTCGTCGCGGGACCCGGCCGCCAGTGGGACGCCGTCGGCATCGGGATTGTCAGCCGGCGCCGGCGCAGGCACGTCGGGGAACGTCTCGGGTGTCTCGTCGTTCAGGATCTCGGCCTCGGGTCCGTCTTCCATCTGTTCGGTGTCTTCCGCCGCGGGACGCGGCCGCAAAATGCCTTCCGCAGGCTCGCCGCCGATGGCCTCGGACCGCTTGCGGCGCGGTGGAGGGACGCGAGCGGCCTTGTACTCGTGATCTGCGTCGCAGGTGGTACAGCGCGTCTGCTTCACCTCATCTTCAATCATGGCGACGACGGCATGATTGGTAATGCGGCGCTCGCGCGGACAATAGTCGTCCAGAATGTCACCGAGCCGAAGCCGGCGTTGCTGCATCAAACTCTCCGGAGCCGTTCCTTTCAGGTGGGGTTTGGAAAGGTGTAGGCAGTCGGCAGTCTAACAAATCAAATCCCAAATCCCAAAACACAAATCCCAACCCCGGTCGGGGCCGAAATCCTTTGAAATTTCGTCAGTGGGATTTGGGATTTGTCAGCCACGCCCGGCATTCGTCCAGCGCTTCCCGCACGGCGGCTGGATTGGTGGATTGCGGCGTCCGTCGGGCCTGGACGGAGGCCAGCGCGGTCGCCGCGCGTGGCGCGTCGTCGCCGAACATGTCGCTCGCCTGGCGCCACTCCTCGAGCGTCAACGCGCTGAAATCCCGCCCTTCGGCCAGCAGCCGGCGGACCATCGCGCCAACCACTTCATGCGCCCGCCGGAACGGCATGCCGCGCGAGACCAGATAGTCGGCGACGTCAGTCGCCAGCAGCAGCCCTGATGCGGCCCGCTCCGTGCGCTCGACGTTCAATGACAGCCGCGAGACGACCGCGTGGGCGGCGGCGAGGGAAGCCGACAGCGTCGCTTCCGCGTCGAAGACCGCTTCCTTGTCTTCCTGCAGATCCTTGTTGTAGCCGCTCGGGAGGCCCTTCATCGTGACCAGCCAGCCGGTGAGCCGGCCGATGGCGCGTCCTGTCTTGCCGCGCACGAGCTCGAGCGGGTCGGGGTTCTTCTTCTGCGGCATCATGCTGCTGCCCGTCGCAGATGCATCCGCCAGATCGAAGAACGCATGTTCCTCGCCGGTGAAGATCACCAGGTCCTCGGCGATCCGGCTCAGATGCACCATCGCCACCGACGAGGCATACAGGAACGTGGCGACGAAATCGCGATCAGACGAGGCGTCCATACTGTTGCGGACGATGCGCGAAAAGCCGAGCGCTCTGGCCAGGCGCGCCGTATCCACTGGATAGCTGGTGCCGGCCACCGCGCCCGAACCGAGGGTGAGCGCGTCGGCCTCGTCGGCGGCCCCGGCGAGACGTGCGTGATCCCGGCGAAGCGCGGCGGCATGCGCGAGGAAATAGTGCGCGACGAGCACCGGCTGGGCCCGGCGGAGGTGTGTATACGACGGCATCATGGCCGTTCCGGCGTTGTTGGCCTGATCCGCGCATGCGGCTACCAGCGCCGCGATCCCGCTTTGCAGCAACGGAATGCGGCGCCGGAGGTACAGCCGGAGATCGAGCGACACCTGCTCGTTGCGGGAGCGGCCGGTATGCAGCCGCCGGCCGGCGTCGCCAATCCGCTCGATGAGCTTCCGCTCGACGAAGCTGTGAACGTCTTCGTCAGGACCCGACACGAACGCGGGGTCGCGCTTGCCTTCTTCGCGAATCGCTTTCAGCGCCGCCACGATCGCCGCCGCGTCCGCCGCGTCGATGACGCCAGCGGCGCCGAGCGCCTCCGCCCAGGCGATGCTTCCAGTCACATCGTCTTCGAACAGCGCGCGGTCGAAGCCGAAGGAGATGCCGAAGTCAAACGCCGCGGGGTCTGGTGCGCCGTCGAAACGGCCGGACCAGAGCGTCATGACCGCGGGACCGCCGGATGATCGAGCGCGGCGGCCTCCGAGGTGTGCAGCGTGCCCTTGAACAACTTGATCCGGACCGCGCCGGTGACATCGGCCTGCACCGCGGCATTCTGGACATCCATCGCCGCGCGGCCGGGGCTCAGCCAGAGGCCGTCCGCAATCACCGCCGCGTACTCGGGCGCACGCGCCCGCTTGGCGCGCAGGACGTCGGCGGGCAGCACGGCCGATTCGAGCGCCGCATGGGCGGCGTGCAGCACGAGCGCCGCGGGGGCCTCGGTGCACGAGCCGCCGGACTCGATCCGCCCGACGCCGTGATGACCGGCGATGATCGACAGACTCTCGATCAATTCAGTCATGGCCATCGGCACGCCATTCACCGCCGCCGGGACGCCGCGTTCGAAGACGATCTCGACATAGGCAGGCGCGTCGGGCGCATGCTCGGGCGATTTGGTGAGCACGCAGGCGTCGCCCTGGCGGCCCCACAGGGTTTCATCCGTGCGGCACCGATCGATGACGTCGCTCGCCTGCTCGATCGCCGCGACTTCGGCGAGCTTTCTCGCCACCAGCGGCCGCGCCAGCGCGGCGGGCATCGGATCGCGTCCATCGTGGAGCGCCCCGGCCTGCAGCGACGGCAACACGAAATCGCGGACGAACTCTTCACGCGCGTCGATGACGTGAGCGCGCGCCGCTCCCGCGGTCAGCGCGCGATCCCGGATCTCCTCGAGATCGCGGCCAGCGCCGAGGTCGAGGGTGAGCGTGACGATCTCGGCATCGCGGGCGTCGGCAAGGGCGGGAATCGCCACGGCCGTTTCAAGGTCGCCCGAGTAGGCGAGCACGATTCGCCTGCTCATGCCCTCGACAGCCCTTCGATCCACTTGACAAGCTTCTGCGCGCGCCGCGAATCCGGGGCGACGACGAGCACCGTGTCGTCGCCGGCAATGGTGCCGATTACTTCAGGAAGACGGGCGCCGTCGAGCGCCACGCCGAGGAGCTGGGCCTGTCCGGGGCCGGTTCGCATGACGACGAGCTGCTGCACGCGGTCGACGCGCGTGAGGTAATCAGCCACCGCGCGGTTGAGCAGTGCCTTCGGCGAATGCCCGTTCGATCCGGCAGCTGCCGGCGCCTGGTAGGCCGCCGCCGTGCCTCCCTTGACCAGCCCGAGCTCGCGCACGTCGCGCGACAGCGTCGCCTGGGTGACGTCGAAGCCGGCGGCGCGGACCAGGCGGCGCAGCTGCTCCTGGTTATGTACCGGCTGCCGCTGAATGACGTCGAGGATGACTGACTGGCGCCGTGCCTTCATGGTGAGCTATTTAGCTTACACCAATGTGTTGACTGTTTATGCATCGGGATGTATAAATATTCTCTTTCGGTACTGAACGACGATGCCAACAGCAGCCCCTCACACCGCGACCCAGTCCGCCACCGGCGCGGCGGCCCCCCGCACCCGCGTCGCGGTGGCGGGCGCCACCGGTTATGCCGGGCAGGAGCTCGTCCGCCTGCTGGCGCGGCACCCTGCGGTGACGCTGACCGAGGCGATGTCGTCGGGCACGACAAGCGCGCCCCGCCCGCTGCCGGCGCTCAAGCGCGTCTGGGATGGGGCGGTCTCGCCGCTCGACGTCGATCGCCTGGCCGCCAACGCCGAGATCGTGTTTCTGGCGCTGCCGGAAGCCGCGTCGGCGGAAATCGGCGCGACGCTGTTGCAGCGCGACCGTCGTGTGATCGACCTCTCGGGCGCCTTCCGCATCCGCAGCGACTCCGATCGGCAGCGCTGGTACCCGGCCACGACTTCGCTCCCGGCCGGCGTGGTCTACGGGCTGCCGGAGCGGCATGCCGACGCCATTCGCCGGGCCAAGCTCGTCTCGTGCCCCGGCTGCTATCCGACGGCCGCGCTGCTCGCGCTCGAGCCGCTTGCGGAAGCCGGCCTGCTCGAAGGCGGCGTCGTCGTTGATGCCAAGTCCGGCATTTCCGGCGCCGGCAAGACGCCCAGCGACCGGACGCATTTCTGTGAGAACCATGGCAGCGTCGCCGCGTACGGCGTGTTCTCTCACCGGCATACCGCCGAGATCGAGCAGGAGCTCGGAACGGCGGTGACGTTTGTCCCGCATCTCGTTCCGCTCGATCGCGGCATCCTCGAGACGATCTACGGATCGCTTCGCCGCGGGACGACCGAAGCCCAGGTCGCCAGGGCGCTGCAGGACGCATACGCCTCCGCGCCGTTTATCCGGCTCACCGGCGGAGAGCTGCCCGAAATCAAGCACGTCGCCTACAGCAACTTCTGCGACATCGGGTGGAAGGTGGACGAAGCGCACGGACGGCTGGTCATGATTGCCGTCCTCGACAACCTGGTGAAGGGCGCGGCCGGCCAGGCGGTGCAGAACCTGAACATCGTGCTCGGGCTTGACCAGCAAGTGGGGCTGCTGTGAAGCAGCCGGTGGTCCTCAAGCTGGGCGGTGAGCTTCTCGAGCAGCCTCAGGACCTGCAGCATGTCGCCGAGGGGATCGCAGCGCTCGCGAGCCGCACTGCCCTAGTGGTGGTGCATGGAGGCGGGAAGGAGATCGATGCCGCACTCGCCACCGCGGGCATTCCCAAGCAGCAGGTCGACGGGCTGCGCGTCACGGATGCCCGTACGCTCGACGTGGTCGTCGCGGTGCTGGCTGGCGCGATCAACACACGGCTGGTGGCGGCGGTTCGCAAGGCGGGCGGCAAACCGGTGGGGCTCACTGGCGCCGATGCCTCGGTGGTCACGGTGCGCCGGGCGACGCCGATCGCGAGTGTTGCCGGACCGAAGGTTGATCTGGGCCTTGTTGGACTGCCCGTCAACAACGGCGCGCCCAAGCTGCTGACCGACCTGCTGGCGCGCGGCTATGTGCCGATCGTCGCCTGCCTTGGTGCCACCCGCGATGGCCAGCTGCTCAACGTGAATGCCGACACGCTGGCGTCGCACCTGGCGATTCAGCTCGGCGCCCGGCGGTTGATCATCGCCGGCGGCACCGCCGGCGTGCTTGACGCCGCCGGTCAGACGATCGAGCGGCTGACCGCGCGGGGCGCGGCGCAGCTGATCAAGGCGGGCACGGCCAGCAAGGGAATGGTCGCGAAGCTCGAAGCGTGTCGCGCAGCTCTTCGCAGGGGGGTGGGCGACGTGGTGATTGCCAATGGCCGGGGCATCGCCTTCGACACGCTGGCGGGGATCAGAGTCCCGCTACCCGGCTGTACACAGGTGGTGAGATGAAGCTGACGCTCGACGACATCCGCGACGGTGAGTCGCGGCACGTCCTTCAGACCTACAGACGGCAGCCGGTCGCGTTCGTGCGCGGCAGCGGCTCGCGGCTGTATGACGTGGATGGCCGTGAGTACCTGGATTTTGTCTCTGGCATCGGTGTGACGTCGCTCGGCCACGCGCATCCGGGCCTCACGGCAGCGATAGCCGACCAGGCGGCGACGCTGATCCACACATCGAACCTGTACTACCACCCGTTCCAGGCACAAGCGGCCGGGCGTCTGGCGGAGCTCTCGGGCCTGCCGCGCGCGTTCTTCTGCAACAGCGGCACTGAAGCCGTTGAAGCATGCCTCAAGTTTGCGCGCCGCTACTGGTATACACAGGGCGTCACCGAGCGGACCGGCTTCGTCGCAGTCGAGGGCGCGTTCTCGGGCCGCACGCTCGGCGCGCTGTCGGTCACGCACGACGAGCACTATCGCGCACCGTTCGGTCCGCTTCTGGAGCCGGTGACGTTCGTGGATCCGGCGAAGCCTGCAGCGCTGGCCGCCGCCGTCACGGGCCGCACCGCCGCGATCATCGCCGAGCCGATCCTGGGAGAGGGCGGCATCCGTCCGATGTCGCCGCAGTTCGCCGCGGCCATCAACGATGTCTGCGCCAGGACGGGCACGCTCTACATCGCCGACGAGGTGCAAAGCGGTCTCGGTCGCACCGGCTATCCGTTCTATGCGCAGGCGCTCGGCCTCCGGCCTGATCTCATATCAGTGGGTAAGGCGCTCGGCGGCGGCGTTCCGATTGGCGCGGCCCTCGTCTCCGAACGGGTGGCGGAGACCATCTCGAAAGGTGATCACGGCAGCACCTACGGCGGAAACCTGCTCGGGACACGTGCGGCAGCGTTCGTCCTCGAGCAGCTGATGAGTGGCCTGATCGACCAGGTTAGAACGACAGGCGCCCATCTCGAGCGGCGCCTGCGCGCGCTCGCCCTCCAGCATCCCGTCATCGTCGAGGTGCGAGGCGCGGGGCTGATGCGCGGTCTCCAGTTGAACGTCGATGCCATGCCGGTGATTGACGGGGCGCGCGAGCGCGGGCTCCTCGTCAACCGGACGGACGAGAAAGTCGTACGTTTACTGCCGCCCTTGAACGTCTCCACCGCCGACATCGATCGCGCCGTGGAGATGCTCGATACTGTGTTCGCCACCGTACGATCGGAGGTGCAGGTGTGACTCCCGCTGCCGCGTTCGCCACCGTGACCACGCCGGCCAGAGCTGTCGTCGGCGACGGCATCTACCTCCGCAGCGCCATGGCCGACGATGCGGACGCCATCCACGCGCTGATCACGACGCATCTGGCCGAGGGTCACCTGCTGCCGCGCGACCGCGACGAGATCGCCGTCCACGCCCATCGCTTCGTCGTTGCGTGCCAGGACGATCGCGTCGTCGCCTGCGCCGAGCTCGCACCGCTCAGCCGTGATGTGAGCGAGGTGCGATCGCTCGTCGTCAGCCAGGACGCGCGCAGCGTCGGGCTCGGCCGCGAACTGATCGACGAGCTGGTGGAACGGGCGACGGTCGCCGGCTTCGAGAAGCTGTGCGCCTTCACCCATGCGCCCTCATACTTCGTCCAGCTCGGGTTCTCGATGGTGCCGCACGTGTGGCTGCCGGAAAAGATCGAGACCGACTGCCACTCCTGCCCGCACTTCCGCCGCTGCGGCCAGTACGCGGTGCTGCGGGAGCTGCGGCGCCCCAACCATGCCTTCGTGCCGCTGGCCGCGCTGCATGGCTGACGCCGCGTCGCTCGCTGACGTTCGCCTGACTCCTGCGAAGGGCGGCATCACGGCGCCGGCCGGGTTCAAGACCGCCGGCGTCCATTGCGGCATCAAGGCGACGGCCGCGCTCGACCTCGCCATCCTGGCGGCAGATGGTCCAGCCTCGGCGGCGGCGCTGTTCACGACGAACCTCGCGCAGGCGGCGCCGGTCATCCTGTCGCGCCGGCACATCGGTCACACTCAGGGCAGCGCCCGCGCGGTCGTCGTCAACAGCGGATGCGCGAATGCATGCACGGGGGACGTTGGCCTCGCCCACGCGCGCATGATGGCCGTGGAAACGGCCGGGGCAGTAGGGTGCACGCCGGAAGAAGTGCTCGTCGCGAGCACCGGCGTGATTGGCGTGACCTTGAATATCGACCGCGTTGTAGCGGGGATCCGCACCGCCGCGCGCGCGCTGTCGCCCGCCAACGGCAGCGAGGCCGCGCGTGCGATCATGACCACCGATCCGTTCCCGAAGGAACACGCCGTTACCGTGGACACACCACAGGGGTCGTTCAGGATTGGCGGGATGGCCAAGGGCTCGGGAATGATTGAGCCCGACATGGCCACCATGCTCGGGTTTCTGACGACCGACGCACAGGTGGCACCAGCGATGTTGCGGCAGGCGCTCCAGGCGTCGGCGCGCGACACCTTCAACGCGATCACCGTCGACGGTGAGTGCTCGACGAACGATTGCCTGTTTGCGATGGCGTCCGGCGCGAGCGGCGTGGCAATCGACGGCGCCTCCTATCCGGCGCTGCTCGAAGGGTTCCTCGCCGTGTCCCGCGAGCTCGCGCTGGGAATCGTCCGCGGCGGCGAGGGGGCGACGAAGCTGATTGCCATCACGGTCACCAACGCCCGCACGATCGACGCCGCCCGGCAGGTGGCGCGGACCATCGCCAACTCCCCGCTGGTGAAGACCGCGGTGCACGGCGCGGACCCGAACTGGGGACGCATTGTCGCCGCGGCGGGACGCTCGGGAGTCTCGTTCGACATCGACCAAGCGACGGTGCACGTCGGCGGCATCCTGCTCTTCGAGAACGGCCTGCCGCATGACGATGCGGCGCCGCTGGCGGCTGAACATCTGAAGGGGAAGACCGTCCAGATTGACGTCAGCCTCGGATCGGGCGCCGAGTCGGCGACCATCTGGACGTGCGACCTCACGGCCGAATACGTTCGGATCAACGGCGAGTACCGGACGTGAACCCGGCTGCCGCGCCGGCTGTGCCGGCCAAAGACTTTCTCTCCATCCTCGATCTCCAGACCGGCGGCCTCCAGCGGCTGCTCGACATGGCTGTACAGCTGAAGGCGGAACGGGCGCTTGTGGACCAGGCACCGACGGCCAACGCGCTCCGCGGCGCCCACGTCGGGATGCTGTTCGAAAAACCGTCGCTGCGGACCCGCGCCACGTTCGAGGTAGCGGTCCGCGAGCTCGGCGGAAACCCGCTCGACGTTCCAGCGCAATTCGCCGACGGCAGCCGCGAGCCGCTGGAGGACGTGGCGCGGAATCTCGAGCGCTGGATCAAGGCGCTCGTCGTCCGGACGTACGCGCACGACAAGCTGGCAACGCTCGCCTCGTCTGCACCGATGCTGCGCGTCATCAACGCGCTCAGCGACCAGGAACATCCGTGTCAGGCGCTGGCGGACATGATGACCGTCCGCGAGCACTGGGGTGCGTGCAACGGGCGCACGCTGGCCTACATCGGCGACGGCAACAACGTCGCAGCGTCGCTGGCGCACGCGGCACCGCAGCTCGGAATCTCCGTTCACGTCGCGACGCCCGCCGGCTATCAGCTCCCGGCGCGCGTCACCGACGACGCGATGCGCGGAGCGATCGGCGGGGCCCGCGTGCGCACGTTCACCGACCCTCGCGAGGCGGCAGCCGGCGCCGACGCCGTGTACACCGACGTGTGGACGTCGATGGGTAAGGAAATAGAAGCCGCCAAGCGCCGCCGCCTCTTCAAGCCGTATCAGGTCAACAGCGCGCTCATGGCGGAGGCGGCGCCGCAGGCGCTCTTCATGCACTGCCTTCCGGCGCACCGTGGCGAAGAAGTGACCGAGGACGTCTTCGAGTCGCCGGCGTCGGTCGTCTTCGACCAGGCGGAAAACCGCCTTCATACCCAGAAAGCACTGCTGCTGACGCTACTCGCATAAGATCCGTCCGTGAAGCGGTGGCTGACCCACTACGACGCCGACGTCGCTCCCACGCTTGTTCCCTACCCTGATCGGACGCTGCTCGACTATCTGGCGGACCTCGCGCGCAGCGAGCGAGACGCGCCGGCGCTGCTGTTCAAAGGCGCGTCGATCTCGTACGGCGAACTGGAACGGCAGAGCGATGCCTTTGCCGCAGCGCTGGCCTCGATCGGCGTCCGTCCCGGAGACCGGATTGCTCTGCTGCTTCCCAACTGCCCGCAGTTCATGGTGGCGCAGTACGGCATCTGGAAAGCGGGCGGCATTGTCGTGGCCCTGAATCCGATTTACAGCGAACGCGAGCTGGACGCGGCGCTCACGTCGTTTGGCGCCTCGATCGTCATCGCGCTCACGCCTTTCTATCAGCGCATCAAGAACGTCCAGGGGCGGACGCAGGTTCAACGCGTCATCGCCACATCGATCAAGGAATACCTCCCGGCCGTATTGCGGATCCTCTTCACGCTGTTCAAAGAAAAAAAGGACGGCCATCGGGTCACGCTCGCCAGCGGCGATCTGTGGTTGCAGGATCTGCTGAAGGCGCACCGATCTTCTCCTCGACCGACGGTTAATGTCAGGCCAGATGACCGTGCGGTGATCCTGTCGAGCGGCGGGACGACAGGAACGCCGAAGGGCGTGATTGGCGTGCATCGCCACTACGTGGCGGCTGGCCGTCAGCTCCAGGCGTGGCTCACTTCGGCGCTGTCGCCTCGACGCGACGTCATCATGCTGCCGCTGCCGCTGTTTCACGTCTACGCGAATGTCGGCGTGCAGCCACTGGCGCTGCTGGCCGGCGCACCTCTGGCGCTCGTGCCGAACCCGCGCGACCTTGGCGACCTGCTGAAAACGATCCAGCAGGTGAAGCCGACGTTCTTCAACGGGATCCCGACGCTGTATACGGCGATCCTGAACCACCCGATGGTGCGCTCGGGAAAAATCGATCTCAGTTCCATCAAGCTGTGTTTTTCAGGCGCCGCCGCATTGATGGCCGAGACGAAGCTCCGGTTCGAGGAGGCCACTGGCGCGCGCATCGTCGAGGGGTATTCCCTCACCGAGGGCATGATGGCCTGCTGCCTCAACCCGGTGAAGGGTCCGAACAAGATCGGATCAATCGGCCTTCCTCTTCCGGACGTCGAAGTCCAAATCGTCGACGCCGAACACGGCACGCGCGAAATGCCGGCCGGCGAAGTGGGCGAGCTGATCATGCGCGCGCCCCAGCACATGGAGGAATACTGGAACAACCCCGGTGAGACCAATGAAACACTCCGCCGGCATGGAGACGGGGGGCCGTGGGTCTACACAGGCGACCTCGGGTACATGGATGACGAGGGATACATCTTCCTGGTCGATCGCAAGAAAGACATGATGAAGACCAGCGGCTTCCAGGTGTGGCCGCGGGAGATCGAGGAAGTGCTGGCGGCGCATCCAGCCGTGATGGAGGTCAGCATCGCCGGGGTGCCCGATGCGACCAAAGGCGAGGTGCCGCGCGCGTGGGTGGTGCTCAAGGCCGGTCAGTCCGCGACCGAGGAGGAGCTGCGCGCCTATTGCCGCCAGCGGCTGGCGCCCTACAAAGTGCCGGCGAAGGTCGAATTCCGCAAGGACCTGCCCAAGACGATGGTGGGCAAGGTGCTGCGGCGGATGCTGGTTGCCGAAGCCCGCGCCGCCGAGAGTCGCTAAGCGTCCGGAACGCTCCCCACCGCAGTTACCTCGACACCGGCGTCTCGCAGCGCCGCACGAATTCGCGTGGCCAGCTCGGCTGCACCCGGCGTATCACCATGAACGCAAATCGTATCCACCGCGAGCGATATTGACGAGCCATCGATCGCTTCCACCACGCGATCGCGGGCCATGCGAACGACTCTGGGAACGACGACGGTGAGGTCGGTGATGACGGCGCCGGGCTCCTGCCGCGGCACGAGCGTACCGTCGGGCATGTACGCGCGGTCGGCGAATCCTTCGCGGGCCGTTCGGAGACCCGCGCGGGCACCCGCGTCAACGAGCTGGGATCCAGGCAGTCCGAACAGCATCAGGCCGCGATCGATGACCGCCGCCGCGCGAGCGATGGCATCGGCCAGCGCCGCGTCTCGAACGGCCATGTTGAACAGCGCCCCGTGAGGCTTGACGTGCTGAAGGCGGACCCCCTGCGCGGCCGCGATCGCCGCCAGGACGCCCACCTGGTAGCAGACGAAATCCTCGACGTCGGCGGGCGAGAACTGAAGCTCACGGCGCCCGAAACCCTCCGGGTCGGGAAAACTGGGGTGGGCGCCCACAGCAACGCCATGCTCGATCGCCAGGGCCACGGTATCACGCATCGTACGGGCGTTGCCGGCATGGAAGCCGCAGGCGACGTTGGCCGAGGTCAGGTGCGGCATCAACCTCAAATCTGGGTTGCCGACGCCTGTCGCGGCACTCTCGCCGACGTCGCCATTCAAGTCGATGCGCATCGCGTCACAGTACACGCTTGTAATTTCTTCTACATTTCTGAAAGCCCGTCCGGGGCGAAAATGCGGTTTTATTGGGGAATTGGTGCGGCACGCCCGTTGCCCTCAGGAACTGGTGTCGGTCTGTGGTTTACGGCACGAAGCCGTAAATGCTGGGGGGAGCCAGGCCGGCATTCCAGGACGGGGCGCTTTCGGGCGTCCCATCCTGTTTTTTTGTACGGGGCCTTTTTGTTAGACTCCGGCCCCTTCCGGGTATTCCAGAGCCAGCTTCAGCTCGCGCGCCAGCGTCTCCACTGTCGTTCCCTGTCGCTTCCAGGCGCCATCTGTCTCGAACCGTAGATCGCCAATACGCCGGCCCCACGGGGCGATGACGCGCCCGATGGCGCGGAAATCGGTCCGATCGACGTGCTGTTGATCCAGGCGCAGCACGACCTCCGGAGCGACCCGGATGAACGCCCGCAGCGCCGTCGCGGACTTGATGCTGTACTTGCGGCCGCCCCAGGCGGCGCCGAACACCACCGACACCTGCTTGAAGTAGTTCACGAAGAATTTCTTGGAGTCTTCGCGGAAGTCGGCGGACTTGCGCGGCCCGCCGAACGCATCGCTTGCAAACAGCTTCTTCAGCTCCTGCGCGAGCGGCGCCTGAGCGACACGGCCGCGGCCGACGCCAAGCAGCTTGATCTCGCCGTGCAGCGGAGAATCGTCGCGGTCGTTGAGCGCCCGCACGACGTCGTGCGCCGCCGCCAGCGCGTCGTCGCGATAGAGCTGCCGCCCTGACAGGCTGACGAGATGCGAGGCATTCAGCCGGGTGTGTTTGGCGTTGATCGTGACGAACATCTGCACGACGTGATCTTCCGGCAGACGATCGAAGATGATCGCGGGCACCGAGAAATCATGGTCACGAATGTTGTCGATGTCGGCATGCAGCGCCAGGAGGCGGTGCTGGCCGTCGATTGCGCGGAGAATGCCTTCGCGCTCCGGCACCTTCAGCCGGCCGACGACGGAGCCTGATTCAGCCGGCTCGAACGTCAATTTCTCGTCGCAGGAGATGATGACGGCGCCAGGAATGGACGGGAGATCGCGTGCCTGGCGGCACTGCTCGTAATAGAGGACGAGTTCGTCAATCTTTCGCCTGATGATCTGCCGCTGATAGGCCTTCTCATTGGACGCGATCCGGCGTTCGAGGAGGTCCCAGTTCACCTTCGAGGGCACCTTCTTCTTCCCGCCGCGAACGCCGCCCTGCGCCCCGGAATCCCCATAATTCAGCACTTCGAAGCGCACGAGTTTGTCGATGTCTTCGGCAGTGAGCGACGCCTGGTAAAACTGCACGCCAAACTGCTGCATCCGGATGGCCGCGACGTTTATCATGTAGGTCCTCTCCGCGACCTCGACGTCGAGTCACGGAAGAGGCGAATTGTAGCGACCTGCGGCCCTCCTGCTCAACCCGTTTTTTCGGTTTCTGTTCGAACCCGGAGTGCGCCGAACCAGTAAGGCTTTTCTCTATCCGGCTACAGGGTAAGGAGTTAGGTATGGTTCGGCCGCAAGCGGCCCTCTGCACGGTCGCGCTCGGCATTTTCACGACGCTTGGATTTTTTCCCGGACCTGCCCAAGCTCAGCAGGCGCAAGCGGCCATCAATTACGAAACTGCACGGATCGAGCGGCGCCTCCCGGCCGTTCGGGCAACCGGCCTTCTTGTGCTTGATGGGGCGCTTGACGAAACTGCCTGGGCAACGGCGCCCATGGCGCAGCACTTCGTGCAGAGCGACCCGCGGGAGGGCCAGCCGGCGACGTTCGACACCGAGGTCCGGGTTCTCTATGACGATGACTCGCTCTACTTCGGCGTGTTCGCCAAAGATGAGGAGCCTTCGCGCATCATCGTCAACGACCTGAAGAAGGACTACAACACCGAAGGCAGCGACGGCTTCCGGATCATCCTCGATACCTTTCACGACGAGCGCAACGGCTACCAGTTCGCGACCAATCCCGCGGGCGCGAAGTGGGATGCACAGGTGTCGAACGAAGGACGCGAGACGAACGCGAACTGGGACGGCATCTGGGAAGTGGCGACGCGGATCACCGAGACCGGATGGACGGCGGAGATCCGAATCCCGTTCCGCACGCTTAAGTTCAACGGAGCTGACGCGCAGACGTGGGGAATGAACTTCGAGCGCAAGGTCAGAAGACTGAATGAAGACAGTTTCTGGTCGCCCATTCCTCGGATCTACGACATCACTCGCGTGTCGCTGGCGGGCACCGTCGACGGTTTCCGAGGCCTGCGGCCGGGGAGAAACATCCGCGTCAAGCCGTATGCGCTGACCAGCTCCAATACCGTCGGCCGACTCGGCACCGATGGAGACTTCGACGCCGGGCTCGACGTGAAGTACGGCGTGACCAGCGGGCTCACCTGGGACTTCACCGTCAACACCGATTTTTCCCAGGCGGAAGCCGACGAACAGCAGATCAACCTCTCGCGCTTCAGCCTGTTCTTTCCGGAAAAGCGCGACTTCTTCCTCGAGAACTCCGGGATCTTCCAGTTTGGCGCGGGCGGGGGCGGGTTTGGCCAGGGCGGAGGAGGCGACCTGCGATTGTTCTTCAGTCGTCGCATTGGTCTTTCCGAAGCCGGCGCGTCGGTCCCCATCCTCGCCGGGACGCGTCTCACGGGACGCCAGGGCGCGTATTCGATTGGCGTGTTGAACATGCAGCAGCGATCGCTTGGCGCGGTGCCGGCAGCCAATTTCACAGCGCTACGCCTGCGACGAGACCTGCTGGCAAATTCGGACATTGGCGCGGTACTGCTGAACAAGGAAGTCGACGGGCCCGGGTTCAATCGCGTCGCCGGAGTGGATGCCAACTTCCGTTTCGGGCCGTCCGTGTCACTGAACGCCTACGGGGCAAAGACCTTTTCCCCTGAGCCGGCAGTTCGCGAGCCGGGAAACGACTACACGATGCGCGTCGCTGGCCGGTACGACGGCCGCGTCTGGCAGACGAACGGCCGCTTCGACACGATCGGGGCGCGCTTCAACGACGAAATGGGATTCGTTCCGCGGCTGGGTGTCGACAACGCGTTTCTCTTCGCCGGGCGGAGATTCCGTCCGGCGAAGATTTCCAGCTGGGTGCGCGAAATACGCCCTCATTGGCAGATCGACGCATTCATCCGGCAGAACGGCGGCGGGCTGGATTCGCGCAACCAGGACTTCCACCTTCCGCTCGCCTTTCAGGATGGCGGGAGCATGGAAGTCGGCGTCAATCCGAATACCGAGGTCGTCCGGGCGCCGTTCACGATCAACACCTCTCGGGGGGTGCGGGTCAATCCGGGTCGTTACGAGTTCAAGGAATATTTCATCTTCTGGAATACCAGCAACGCCGCGCGGGTTTCATTCAACAACCGCTATTCCATCGGCCGGTTTTACGACGGGTATCGCCGCTCGTACACGTTCGGGCCGTCGGTCCGGTTGAACGAGCATTTCAATGCATCGCTGAACCTGGCGGTCAACGACATCGCGCTGTCAACCGGCAGCTTCGTGTCGAAGCTGCTGACCACGCGCGTGAACTACAACTTCAACACGAGAATGTTCGTGAATGCCCTCGTGCAGTACAACAGCGACAATCACCAGTGGACGTCAAACCTGCGGTTTAACGTCATCCACCGTCCGCTGAGCGATTTTTTTCTTGTCTACAACGAAGGCCGGGACGAGCGCACGGGCCAGATGTTGAGCCGGGCGATAATCGCCAAGATGACCTACCTGGTGGCGTTCTGAACGTCCCTTCAGCCTCACGAGGGCAAACAGGAAGACGGTCAGCAGCGCCCATCCCACTAGTGCCCACTCAAGAGGCAGCCGACGATGAATCGGCGCGCTGAAGATCCCGTACGCCATCTCCACGTGAATCCAGTAGACAAATAACGACGACCGTCCGAATTCCTGTATTGCAGATCGGAGCGGGGTGCGCAGCGCGTCCAGGAGAAATGCGAAAGGGACCAATGCGATCACGATTCCCAGGCGCACGAAGAAGAACGTGGGCGAGCTCGTCCAGAAATTCGTCTGCGCGTAGATCGGCGGCAGGAATGACGTCGCATAGCCGCCGACGGCGATCAACGTGCCGACGACCGCTAGGCCGGCATTCGTCACGCGCACATGGCGAGGGGATCGAGCCGAATCAATCCAGAAACCCACCGCTCCGCCAGCCAGCAGGAAGCCCGCCCACGGCAGCAGCGTAAACGTGGTGGCGCCGGCGAACGGGCGCAGGTACCACTCGATCGGATCAGGCAGCGACGCGAGCCACGGCGTGGCGCGGACCAGAGGCGTCACCATTGCCGCCACGACGGCGGTGCCTGCCAGAAGCCATCCGCGCGACCACGATCCGCGGCCCAGACCCCAGAGGACCGCGCCAGCCAGCATCGCCAGCCCCATGACGTTGAGGATGTCGACCTTGAGTAGCGTCCGATATGCGTCGCCGCCGCTGATCAGCCACGCCTGCAGCCGGAACAGGAACGCGAGCCCGAAGATCTGCCAGCCGCGGCGACGAGCGAGCGCGGCGGCTTCGGCGTCGGTGCGGCCCTGCCGGAGCCGTGCGCCGGCTGCGAGTACCAGCGCAACGCCCGCGAGAAACAGAAAGAGAGGCGCCGCGATGCCCCATGTCATGGAAATCCATCGGTAGGCGCCCAGCGCCTTGTCGTCGATCCGGGTCCACGAGTCGACCGTATGGCCCTGGATCATGACCGCCACCGCCGCGCCCCGCAGCCAGTCCAGATATCCCTTCCGGGTGGAGGTGGACGAGGCGGCTGTCACGCGCGGATGTCGAACGATGTGACGAAGTCGATGTCCTCACGCATCGAGTGCCAGACCGAACAGTAGGTCTCGCGGGACATCGCGATGGCGCGCTCGACGGCATCGGACTCGACCGCGCCCGAGACGTGAAAATGAAGCGCAATGCGTGTGAATCGGCGAGGCGGCGTGGGCGCGCGTTCGCCGCTGAACGAGATGCGCAGCCCGGTCAACGGCTGCCGTCCCTTCTCGAGAATGAAGACGACATCCGCCCCCATGCACCCCGCGAGACCGATCGCCGCAACCTGTACTGGAGAGGGTCCGGCCGCGCCGTCGCCGTCGACGACGATGGCGGTCTTGCCGGCGGTCGCGCCGAAGCGAAGCCCCTCCGACCAGAGCAACTCGGCCGTGGTCGGAGGTTTCGTCTCGGCCATCGACGGCTAACGCGTCGCCGTCTGCTGCATCGCCGGCGGCGATTTGCGCCCGCCGAACAAGCCTGCAAACAGCAGCCAGCCCAGGGGCAACAGGACGAGCAGATACGTCAGCCACTGTCCATACCGTCCATCCGGGCCGTACGGCTCGGTGGCCCAGTGCAGCGGCTCGCTGTAGGGAAAGATGTTGGCTTCCGTCAATTCGTGGAATCCGTAGATCAGAAGCTGGACGACGAAAACCGCCAGGAACACCGCCGTGACCTGGAAGAAGAGTCCAAGATTCACCCGGTGGCCATACCGGGTCCAGAGCCACGCGACAATCGCCGCGCACACGGTGCCGAGCGCTGCACCGATGATCAGGTTCGTCGCGGTCTGCTGGAAGAGCAGCGTCCCCATCAGCATCGCTGTTTCCATCCCTTCGCGCGTGATCATCAGCAGCGTAAAGAAGAAGACGCCGGCGAACGCCTTCATGCCGGTCCGCAGTGCCGACTGCTCGAGATGCGTCTCGATCTCGCCTTTCATTTTCCTGGCGTGCCGCCACATGTGGATGATCAGCGATGCGACCAGCCCGGCGGCGACCAGCGCAAGCACGCCTTCCCAAAGCGCCTGGTTCGACGCCCGCTGAAACAGATAGGCGGCGCCGACGCTGAGCAGCACCGACAGCCCGATGCCCCAATGGACCGCGGGAATCAGCGCGTGCCGGCCCGTCTTTTTCAGATAGGCGAGGCTGATGGCGACGATGAGAAACGCTTCGAGGCCTTCGCGGAGGGTGATGACGAACGCTGGGAACATGCGACTTCCTTCAAATTGAGATTAAGTCGCAATACTACTAGGGGGAAGGGGTGAGGGGGAAGGGGGAAGGGCTGTCTCAGGAAACAGGCCCTTCCCGCGCATGCCGAGCTACTTAA
>Ga0114129_10004792_pt1 | contig 19124 bp, 23 predicted proteins | sample RhiMetdeltSRZDD1_FD_80071 | JGI IMG/M metagenome (GOLD analysis project Ga0114129, IMG submission 80071) | Populus rhizosphere microbial communities from Tennessee, USA - Rhizosphere MetaG P. deltoides SRZDD1 (version 2) (version 2) | ecosystem: Host-associated > Plants > Roots > Rhizosphere >...
ATCAACATCGTCGCCAGCGTGCTCTAGGGCGTCGCCGGCTCGACCTGCCCGCGCCGTTGCAGCCGTCTCATGACGAGCGAGCAGAGAAGCGCCCACGCCGCGCCTACCGCCCACCCCGCCGCGACGTCGGTCGGCCAGTGCACGCCAAGGTACACGCGGCTCGCGCCGACCAGCACCGTGAGAGCGATGGCCACCGCGAGAAGATAGATCTTGATGCGGATGGAGGCCTCCACCCGTGCCAGCATCGCGCCGAGCGTGAGGTAGGTGACGGCCGCCATCATCGAATGCCCGCTCGGGAAGCTCGTGGTGTAGACGAAGCTCCCGTGCGGAACGAGATCCGGACGCGGCCGCTCGAAGCCGAGCTTGAGGAGGCTGCTCAGGATCAGGCCGCCGGCGACGGCAGCGAACACGGCTACGGCAGCATGGCGCTTGCCTGCGAGAAGGAGATAGCCGATGACCGCAGCCGTCATCAGCGCCAGCACCGCGACGCCGCCGAGCGCCGTGAAATCGCGCGCCATCTCCTGCACCCACGGCGGTCCCCACGGCAGCGCGGGGTCGGCGGCGCTGCGCAGCGCGAGGAGCAATCGCCGATCCCAGGCGCTGGTCTCCCCCTCCAGCACCTCGCCCGCGATCGAAATGAACAGCCAGAGCGACGCGCCGAGCAACCCGATGGTCGCGAGCGCGGACGCTTCGACCACGGGCAGGCGCTTGCGAATGGAGGAGTAGAGGCGCGGCATGCGGAATCCGCCGATTATGATGTTCTCTTTGGCGGGAGTCAGCGGAGTGACGCTTTTCGACGTGATCGCCGTCGTGGCGATCGCGGTGGTGGCGGTGCTCGTCTCGCTCGTCCTGTTCGAGCCCGGGCGCCGCTCGGTCAGCGCATCCTCGCGGCGCTCGGCGCCGTGATCGAGCGCCAGGAATAATGGACCATGGCGGGGACGAGCGAATCCACCGGGCTCACGCTTACCGCAGCGACGGCCGCGGATGGCGAGTACCTCTACCGCCTCACCGAGCAGACCATGCGGGCCTACGCGGAAGCGACATGGGGTGCATGGAACGAGCAGGCGGTTCGCGAGTTCACGGACCGGGCGGCGCGCGATGGCTCCTTCCAGCTCATCCGCCGGCATGGCGTTACCGTCGGCGCGGTCCGCGTCGAGCGTTTTCCGGGCCATGTAGTGCTCGACCAGCTGTCCGTTGCGACGCCCTACCAGCGCCAAGGCATAGGCACGCAGATCGTGCGCGGCCTGATGAGCGAAGCGCGCGACGCGAACAAGCCGTTGCGCCTTCGGGTTCTGAGAGTCAACCCGGCAAAGCGCCTTTACGAGCGCCTGGGGTTCGTGGTCACCGAAACCACGAATGAGCGCTATTACATGGAGTACGGCGGCTAGGGGGTCAGGCCTCGCGCGCCGGCAGGCGCGCGAGGTGGCAGCCGTTGATCCGCCAGCTGCCGTCGGGCTGCTTCGCCATCGGGTAGATCGCCATCCAGGTGCGCCCGTCGCCGTCCGTGATGCGCACCGGCTGGACCAGGTCCTCGCCCGCCATCAGGGGCTCTTCGAAGCTTACGCCGCGCGGGCGGTAGACCACGGCGTACTGCTCGCGAACCATCGCCATGAACTTCTCCGGCGTGCCGAAGGCCTCGCGGATGCCGGGGGCGGCGTAGGAGAAGGCGCGCGGCGCGTCGTCGCGCCGGAATGCCTCGAGCTGCGCCTCGATCACCGCACGCACCGCCCGCGCGTCGGCGGCGGGCACCGATTGCCCGTGGCCGAGGCCGGGGGCCAGGAGGAAAAGCAGCGCCGCCACTCTAAGGATCAAGCGCCTCATTGTACCCAGCGGTCGTAATTCACTCCTCCGACGGTCGCGCCGTGTTACAGTGCGTTCCGCAGGATCTCAGGTAGTGGATACTCGTCCTTCAAAGCCGCCCCATGCGGCCACGCTAGTGGCAGTCAACTCCCTTCCTTGAACATCGTGCCCGAAGCGGGGCTCGGACAGCCTCGTCACTTACTGAAATGAAACCTCGAGAAGGGGAAATGAAATGGCAACCGGTACCGTGAAGTGGTTCAACGACGCCAAGGGCTTCGGCTTCATCACGCCGGACGGCGGCGGCAAGGACTTGTTCGCCCATCACAGCTCGATCCAGGGCACGGGCTACAAGTCGCTGAAGGAAGGCCAGAAGGTCTCCTTCGACGTCACCCAGGGCCAGAAGGGCCCGGCGGCGTCGAACATCAAGCCGCTGTAACCCGAGCAGCAGCGCGGCCCACGCCCGGCGTAGCGGCGTTCGAGCGCCCAGGCGAGAAACTCGCCTCGCTCGAGCGGCGTTCGCCCGGATGGGTCGCGCGCAGGCGGGGAAGGACTCCCGTTTCGTCCGCGCGGCCGGCGTCATGCGCAATTCCTGCGCGGTCGGCTGGCTTGCCTTGAGGGCGCGTCAAGAGCGACAGAGCTCGCGCAATCAAGGGCCGCCCATTTATTCCGAGTACTTGGCCGGCGGATAGTCGCGGCTGAACTGCGGGCCGGCGATGAAGGCCTTCGGGTCGTAGGTCCAGAACTGGCTCACGTTCGGGTAGGTCGCGACGGTGACGTTCACCAGCTCGCCGTTGCGCCGCTCGACCTTGCGCACGTACACGTTCAGGATCGGCTTGCCGTACTCGTCGAGGCGCAGCGGCCCCATCGGGCCGTGATCGAGCTTGACGTTGTGCAGGGCCTTCACGAACGCCGCCTTGTCCTCGAACTTGCCCTTGACGAGCTTCATCGCCTCCTCGATCCACAACCCCGAGGTATAGGTGGCGGCGGTGTAGAAGCCGGGCGTCACCTTGTATTCCCTGCGGATCGCCTCGACGAAGCGCTTGTTGTCGGGCGCGTCGCGGTCGACCGTGTACCAGCTCGCGGTGTAGACGCCGATCGCCTCGTCGCCCATGTTCTTGAGGATGCCCTCGTCGGTGAGCGTCGGGTTGCCCATCACCACCGGCTTCAACCCGTACTCGCGGTAGGTGCGCAGGAACCGGAGCGGGTTGGAGCCGGCAAAGCCGGCGTAGACGCCGTCGACATTGCCCTTGAGCTGGCCGATGAACGAGCCGTAGTCGGGGGCGTTGAGCGGCGGCCAGAGCTTCTGCACGATGCGCCCGCCCGCGTCCTCGAAGGTCTTCTGGAAGCCGGCGGCGCCCTCGTGCCCGTAGGTGAAGTCGTCGGCGATCATCGCCACGCGCTTCATGCCGAGCTTCTTCTGCGCGTAGTCGCCCATCACGTACATCGCCTGCGCCGCGGTGCCGTAGGTGTGGATCACGTAGTCGCTCTTGCGCTGCTGCGCGAGGTCGACCTGCGCCGCCGACATCGGCGGCAGGAGCGGCACCTTGGCCTGGAGCACGTAGTCGTCGATGGCGAGGGCTTCGAAGGTGGCGAGCGGGCCGACGAGGATATGCACCTTCTCGCGCTCGACCAGCTCCTGGGCCTTGGACTTCGCCTGCGCCGGCTGGCCGGCGGTGTCGGCAAAGACGATCTCGACCTTCCTTCCGGAGAGCGAGCTGCTGCGCTCCTTCAGGAAGAGGTTGATCCCTTCCTCCATCTGCCGCCCGCCCGCGGCCAGGGGTCCGGTCCGGACGGTCAGGAAACCGATCCTGAGGGGTTCCGACTGCGCGAGCGCCTGGTTGGATGACGCAATGCACAGCAAGGCAAGCGCAGCGGCGGCGTACCGAATCATGGGGTTTTCCTCTCCTCGGCCCTATCGTACCTCCGAACGGCATTTCGGCAAGCTTGCGCCCGCGAACCTTGGGAAAAGGGTGACTGTCACCATTACTGTATGGACGAAAACGGAAAGGCGGGATAACCCATTGCGGCAACGTCACGTCGCATGTCTCCTTCTATTCATCTCCAGCGCCTGCATCGCGGCTCCGCGGATCGAAGATATTCGTTTGCCGCCCGGATTCCGCATCAGCGTCTATGCCGAAGGGCTCGAGCAGGCGCGCTCGCTCGCGCTCGGCGAGCGCGGCACGCTCTTCGTCGGGACGAGCGCCGGCACGGTGTACGCGGTGCCGCCGGGCGGCGGGCGCGCGGCCGCGGTGGCGCGCAATCTGCAGGCGCCGCATGGCGTCGCGTTCCGCGGCGGCGCGCTGTATGTCGGCGAGATCGGGCGCATCCTGCGCTACGACAATATCGAGAACAGTCTCCAGAGCCCGCCGAAGCCGGCGGTAGTCGCGGACGACTTGCCGCGCGATCGGCATCACGGGCTCAAGACGCTTCGCTTCGGGCCCGACGGGCAGCTCTACGTCGGCATCGGCGCGCCGTGCAACGTGTGCGAGACGAAGGGCGAGTACGGCACGATCAGCCGCCTGGATCCCGCCGGCGGCAAGCGCGAGGTCTTCGCGCGCGGCGTGAGGAACAGCGTCGGCTTCGACTGGGATCCGGCCACGCGCGAGCTCTGGTTCACCGACAACGGCCGCGACATGCTCGGCAACGACGTGCCGCCCGACGAGCTCAACCACGCGCCCAAGGCCGGCATGGATTTCGGCTTTCCGTACTGCCACGGCGGCGACGTCGCCGATCCGCAGTTCGGCCCGAGGCGCCCGTGCAAGGAGTTCACGCCGCCGGCGCAGAAGCTCGGCCCGCACGTGGCCTCGCTCGGCATGCGGTTCTATACCGGAGCCCGGTTCCCGGAGGAATATCGGGGCTCGATCTTCATCGCCGAGCACGGCTCGTGGAACCGCGACCCGAAGTCGGGCTATCGCGTGACGGTGGTCAGGCTGAAGGAGGGTCGCGCGGTCAGCTACCAGCCCTTCGCGCAAGGCTGGCTGCAGGGCAGCGACGCGTGGGGGCGCCCGGTGGACCTGGTCGTCGCGCCCGACGGCGCGCTGCTCGTCAGCGACGACCAGGCCGGCGCGATCTACCGCATTGATTACGCCGGCAAGTAGCGCGCAGGACCAAAAGCGCAGCCTCTAGCCCGCTTCCTTCAGCGGCGGCGCGAGCCGCCCGCCACGGCGCCGCGCATGGCGTGGCTCACGGGCATGGGACGTCCAACGGATCCGTGGTGCACGGGGTGCACCGGGTGCACCGGCCGGACGAACCTTCTTCCCGTGACCACGATGTACGACGGGTAATACGGATAGTAGGGATAGCCGTACCCGTACATCGACGAATAGTAGTCCGCGGGATAGGACGGGTAGGACTGAGGCGGGTAATAGTCCGGGGGCGCGTAATAGCTGACCGGCGGCGGTTGCTGGGGCGACACGTAGGCGGGAGGCTGATTCTGCAGCGACTGAACCTGTTGCTCGAGCGCCCTGATGCGCTGCTGGAGATCGTTCGGATTCACCGGCTGGGCGGCGGCCGGCCTCTCGTCTTCCAGGGCGACTTGCACGTTCGACACCTTGGCCTCGGCCGCCGGCGCCCGGTTGGAATACACCGTCACGCCGTTCTCGTCGGTCCACTTGTAGATGGTCGCGGAGGCGGCGAGCGGAAACACTAGGGGAAGCACCAGGAAGAGCGCCACAAGGCGCACCAAAAATGACGCAAGGTTCGCGACAGCCATGGGCTCCAGGACAAAAAGACACGAAGTTCCTTCGTGTCCGTCCCGCCGAATGCTATTCAAGCGCTTCTTCGGGGAGAAAACAAGCATGCCCGCGTATCGCACGCTTCGTGTCGCGCCGCTCGCTACGGCGCTCCTGCTGTCGTGTCTCTCGGCGGCGGGGCCCGCTCTCGGGGACGAGCTCCTCGTCGGCCAGGCCGCCGCGCTCAGCAATCCGGCGACCACCGCCAACGCCAAGGGTCTCCAGGCGGGCATCAAGGCGTATTTCGACTACGTCAACGCCAACGGCGGAGTCGGCGGGAGCAAGGTGACGCTCGTCACCAAGGACGACGACCTGACCCCCGGCAAGATGGTCTCCATCACCCAGGAATACATCGCCGACAAGCGCGTGTTGGCGCTCGCGGGCTACGTCAACACCGGCGGCATCACCGAGGTCTCCAAAGCCAATCTCCCGGGTCAGGCGGGCATCGCGCTGATCGCGCCGCTGCAAGGCGACAAGAGCATCGTCGGCGCGGCGAATTTCTACCCGTTCCGCTCCGGCTATCCGGACGAGGTCGTCGCGCTCATCAAGGAGGCGGCCAACACGCAGAAGAAAAAGCTCGCGGTCGTCTACTGGAACATCACCTTCGGGCCGGCGATGATGAAGCTCGCCCAGGAAGAGGTGAAGAAGGCGGGCGTCAACGTGGTGGCGTGGGTTCCGATCGACGCCCAGGCGCAGGACAAGTTCGACGCGGTCATGAAGCAGGCGGTCGCGGCGGTGGCGAAGGAATCGCCGGACGCCGTCCTGATGCTGATCTCGGGCAAGTACTCGCTCGAGTTCATCAAGCAGATCAAGAACTCGCCGGCCGCGGACGCGCAGCTCTACGCCATGTCGATCGTGCCCCCCGGCGACGTCGTCAAGGTCGTCGGCGAGCAGAAGGCGCGCGGGCTGGTGATCGCGCAGTCGGTGCCGTTCCCGTTCGCCGTGACGCTGCCGCTCGTCACCGAGTACCAGAAGCTGATGAAGCAGTACGCGCCGCAGGAGTCCCTGTCGTTCTCCACCCTGGAGGGCTTCGTCGCGGGCAAGATCACCGTCGAGGCGCTCAAGCGGGCGGGCAAGAATCCCACGCGCGAAAAGGTGCTGCACGCCCTCAACTCGATGGGCGAATACGACCTGGGCGGCGTGTACGTGCACTACTCGCCCAAGGAGCGGCGCGGCTGGGGCCAGGTCGACCTCACGGTGATCGGGCCGAACGGCAAGCTGCTGCGCTAGGGAGTATCTACATCACGAGCGCGGCGTCGAAAAAGTCGATCAGCAGCTCGCGATACACGGCGCCGAAGCGCGGCGTGAACGCCTCGGTGTGCGCGGCGCCCTCGATCTTCACCAGGCGCTTGGGCTCGGCGGCCTTGGCGAACAGCCGCTCGGAATGCGAATACGGAATGACGGCATCGGCGGTGCCGTGCAATAGCAGAAGCGGCATCGGCGCGAGCGCGCCGACGAAGCGCTCCGCGCTGTAGCTGTCGTCGACCAGCGAGCCCGCGCCGACCAGCTTCTCGCCCGCGATTGCCGAGTAGGAAAAGAAGGTCGATTCGATGGCGATCGCCCTGACCCCGGCGCGGTTGCCCGACCCCACCGCCGCGATCGCGTTGGTCCCTCCCAGGCTCTGGCCGAGGGCGAGCAGGCGCTGCGGATCGACGTCGGGCCGCGCGCGCACGTAGTCGAGCGCTGCGATCGAGTCTTCGAACACGCCTTTCGGCTCGGGGCTCCCTTGCGACGCGCCGTAGCCGCGATAGTCGAATACGAACAGGTTGAATCCCCGCTGCGGCAGCCAGTCGACGAACTGCCAGTGCGCCGACATGTTCTGGGCATTGCCGTGGAAGTGCACCACGGTGCCTTTCGCGCGCTTCGGATCGGCATAGCCCCGCGCCGGGATGAACCAGCCGACGAGGCGCGTGCCATCCCGGCTCGCGAACGTCACCTGCTCGTACTGGAGGCCGAGCCGCGCCGGCGTGTCGTACAGCACCCGGTCGGGGTGATAGAACGCGCTCTGCACGCAGCCGGTCAGCCCGACGAGCGCCAGCGCCATCCCTAAAGCTCTAGCGGCGTTCCACATGCTCGAATAAGCGGGGTCGGACCCTGTTCTTTGCTCGAAGTCGCGAGCGTCATCGCTTTGGTCATGATCAATAAGTCCTCAGTTGGTCCGGGCGCGCAGCCGCATGCGAAGTCCGGTGGGCACCATGGTGAAGGACAGGCGCTCGCGCGGCTCCCCGCCCTCGGCCGTGCCCACGCTCTCGATCTCGAAGCCGCCGAGGAGCATGGCGCTCGCCATCTTGATCTCCTGCATGGCGAGATAACGGCCCGGACACAGGCGCGGGCCGGCGCCGAAGGGCATCGCCACGCGCTTGGCCGAGCTGGCGGCGCGGCCCGGCGCACCGTCCGCCAGCCAGCGCGCCGGATCGAAGCTATGGGGATCCGGGAAGTGATGCCCGTCGGTCGCCGCGGGGCGCATCAGGAGCATGACCAGGTGGCCGGCCGGAATCTCGATGTCCGCCACGACCCGATCGCGCGCCGCCTGGATGATCAGGAGCGGCGCCACCGGCTTCAACCGCATGGTCTCGTGCGCGCAGGCCTCGACGAAGGGCAGGGCCGAGAGCTGCTCGTACTGCGTGGGAAGCGCTTGCGCGCCGACGGCGGCGAGCACCTCGTCGCGCGCGCGCCGCATCGCCCCGGCGTTGCGGCTCAGCAGGTAGATCATCCAGGCGAGCGTGTTGGCGGTGGTGTCCTCGCCGGCCAGGAGCATGGTGAGGACGTTGCCGGCGACGTCGGCATCGTGCAGCCCGCTGCCCTCGGTGTCGCGCGCGGCGATCATGGCCTCGATCAGGTTGCCGGGGTGCGCGCGAAGCGAAGGGTCGGCGTCCATCCGTTGCCGCGCCATCGCGATGAACTCGCCGACCGCGCGATGCAGCTCGCCAAGGTGCCAGGCGAGCTTCCGGTCGGCCGGCAGCCTGAGCCAGCGCCAATAGGGGAACGGCGTCAGCAGGCGCCGGTGCAGCGCCGGGAACACCTTGTCGAGGTGGGTCTGGATGACCTCCTCGTCCGACTCGAGCGTGTTGATGTCCACGCCGAAGGCGAGTCCCGCGGTGACGTCCACCGTGTAGCGCATCAGGTCGGCCTGCAGGTCGACCGGCTCGCCCGCGGCCGCCGCCCGTTGCCACCTCGCGGCGAAGCGCTGCGTGACCCTCACGAGGGCGGGGAAGTACGACTTGATGTGCGCCGGGTCCAGGCCCGCCATCACCATCGGCCGCTGGCGGCGCCACTGCTCGCCGTTGACCGAGAACAGGCCGTCGAAGCCCATCTCCTTCGCGATCTGGGTCAGGCGCGTCGTGCGCTCGAAGCCTTCCGGGCGGTCGCGCAGCACCGTGGCGATTGCCTCGGGGTTCTGGATGACCAGCAGATCCCGGCCGCCGATGTGGCAGCGGAAGTAGTCGCCGTACTTGCGGCCCCATTCCTCGGCGACGAGGTGCAGGCGGGAAGGATCGATCTGCAGCGAGTTGCCGAGGATCGGCAGCCCGCGCGGGCCGGGGAGGTCGCGGATATTCACGCCACGAGCGTCACGCTGCGAGCGATTTTCGCTCGCGCAGCATAACGTAGAAGCACCACACGCCGCCGGCGGCGGCGAAATGTTTGAGGGCGTGGCCGCTCATCAGCCCCCCGGTCCACTGCATCAGCTCCACGTCTCCGAGCTCGAGAAGCTTGGCCACGGCGTAGCACGCGAGCGCGTAGGCGAGGTAGCGGCGGTGCGTGTAGCGGCCCGGAAGCAGCGCGAGCATGAGAACGACCGCGAGCATCGGCGCCGCCTGCACCCAGACCCACAGCGAGAGATCGCCGCTCGCGGTCCACCACCAGACCGCCGCCGCGGAGAGGACGATGAGCGGCGCGAGCAGCCGGCGCGCGGCCTCGCGCGCCGGGCCTTCGAGGTGCTCGACCAGCAGCGCGGTGAAGAAGCCCATGAACGCGATGCCGATCGGCAAGCGGTCCCAGATCAGCGTGGCGTCGTTCGGATTCGCGTGGTACCAGGCCGAGCCGAAGGCCGTGAGCACGGTGCCGCCGAACAGCGCCGCCCAGCCCGCGGCCGCTTCCTCCTGCCTTCGCCGCAGGAGGTCGAGGCCCATCAGCCCGACGACGAGGAACGGCAGGTTCGACACCACGTTCCAGAAGTGCCCGATGCCGAGGAGCGAGCGCTGGTCGGCGAGGTCGTGGTAGCCCGCGGGCTGCAGGATCGGCGCCGCGCCGAAAAACAGGAGCGGCGCGAGCGCGACCAGAACGAGGAGCACCAGGGATTCGCGGCGCAGGGTCATTTCCACGCACCCCGCAGCTCGAGCACGCTCGCGTGCAGGCCCTGCGGCGAGACCTGCTGCGGCGGGAGCGGCTGGCCGACGGCGAGGCGGATCTTCGGGAAGAGCCGCATCGCGTGCCTGAGCTTGTCGCGGTTGCGGGCGAAGAGGCTCTGCCACAGGCCCGAGAGCGCCATCGGCACGACCGGGACCGGCGTTTTCTCGAGGATCCGCATCACCCCGCTGCGGAACTCGCTCATCTCGCCGTCCGAGGTGAGGCGGCCCTCCGGGAACAGCCCGATCAGCTCGCCGGCGCTCAATTCGGCCGCGATGCGCTCGTAGGCGTGCTCGAGCACGCCGGGGTCCTCCTTGGCCGGCGCGATCGGGATCGCCCGCGCGGTGCGGAAGAAGAACGAGAGCACCGGCACCCTGAAGATCTGGTGGTCCATCACCCAGCGGATCGGCCGCCGGCAGGCGGCGGTGATCACCAATGCGTCGACGTACGAGACGTGGTTGCAGACCAGGATCGCCGCCCCTTCCTCCGGGATGCGCTCGAGCCCGCGCTTCCGCAGCCGGTACACCGAGTGGATCAGGATCCACACCAGGAAGCGCATCAGGAACTCGGGCACCAGCGTGTAGATGTAGAGCGCGACGCCCGCGTTCATCAGCGCGAGCACCAGGATGAGCTGCGGGATCGTGAGGCCGGCGGCGAACAGGCCGATCGCTACGCCCGCGGCGGCGACCATGAAAGCGGCGTTCAGGATGTTGTTCCCGGCGATGATCCTCGAGCGGTGCCGCGGGTCGCTGCGGGTCTGGATCAGCGCGTAGAGCGGAACGATGTAGAAGCCGCCGAAGAGACCGATCAGCGAGAGATCGATGAGCACGCGCCGCGCGGCCGGGTCGGCGATCACCGCGCCCATCTCCGCGCCGGCCAGCGCGAAGGCGCGGTCGGTCGCGAGCCACAGGTCGAACGCGAACACCGAAAGGCCGATCGAGCCGAGCGGCACCAGCCCGATCTCGACCTTGTGCCCGGACAGGCGCTCGCAGGCGAGCGAGCCCAGGCCGATGCCGAGCGAGAAGACGACCAGGAGCAGCGTGACCACGGCCTCGCTCGCGCCGAACACGTTGCGCGAGAGGTTCGGGAACTGGGTGACGAGGAGCGCCCCGTAGAACCAGAACCAGGAGATGCCGAGGATCGACAGGAACACGGTGCGGTTCTGCGAGGTGAAGCGGAGATTGCGGAGGGTCTCGGTGAAGGGATTCCAGTTGATGCGCAGCTCCGGATCGGCGGGCGGCGCCTTCGGGATGAGGCGCGAGAGCGCGACGCCGGCGGCGGAGATCGCGCACGTCAGGGCGCCCACGCCGGCGACGCCCCAGCCGGGCTGGATCACCAGCCAGCCGCCGAGCATCATCCCGGCGAGGATCGCGAGCGAGGTGCCCATCTCCACGAGGCCGTTGCCGCCGACGAGCTCGTGTTCCCTCAGGTGCTGCGGAAGGATGGCGTACTTCACCGGCCCGAACAGCGCCGACTGCACGCCGCCGAGGAACAGAGCGCCGAGAAGGACGGCCAGGTTCGTGGACACGAGCCCGAACGCGCCGAGCAGCATGATGCAGAGCTCCAGCGCCACGGTGACGGTGATGAGCGTCGACTTCTCGTACTTGTCGGCGAGCTGGCCCGCCGTCGCGGAGAAGAGAAAGAAAGGCAGGACGAAGAGCGCCTGGGCGAGATTCTGCAGCGTGTCGGACGACATCGCGGTGAACGAGGTCGTCTGGTACGCCAGCAGGATCACCAGCGCCTGCTTGAACAGGTTGTCGTTCAGCGCCCCGAGGAACTGCACGCCGAAGAACGGGCCGAAGCGGCGCTCGCCGAGCAGCCTGAACTGGCTCCGCTCAGAAGCATTGCCGAGCTCAGACATGGAGGGATTCGTGCCGGGTGCGCGCGAGGCGCAGCCGGCTTCGCGCCATCCTCAACGTCCAGCGCGTCAGCCGCTCGGCCCCGTACCCCTTGAGCGTGCGGTAGAGCGTCCGGCTGATGCAGATGTCGATGTTCATCGCGCCCCCTGGCGAAGCCGGTATAGCACCGAGCAGCGCAGTATTCGGAAGGCTCCCCCCTGGTGCAACTGGACGATACGGAGTGGAACGCCTCTCCTGTTCAAGTATCATTTTATTAGACTTTAAGGTACCCGGGAGGCAGGCGATGTCTTCAACGTTCGTTTTTGAAGGGCTCAAGATGCACCTCAAGGCGCGCGGCATGACCTACGCCGACGTCGCGCGGGCACTCGGCATCTCGGAGGCCACCGTCAAGCGGACCTTCGCCCTCAAGAACTGCTCGCTCGAGCGGCTCGACGCCCTCTGCGAGCTGGTGCAGGTCGATCTCGCCGAGCTCGCGCGCGGGATGCCGCGGCCGAACCGGCTCGTCAACCGCCTGACTCAGGCGCAGGAAGAAGAGCTGATGTCGGATCCGGCGCTGCTGCTCGTGGCGGTGTGCGCCTTGCACCAGATGCGCGCCGAGGAGATGGTCGCGACCTACAAGCTCAGCGACGCGCAGTGCCTCGAGCTCCTGCTGCGCCTCGAGCGCATCGGCATCCTCGAGCTGCACGAGAAGAACCGCATCCGGCTGCGGATCTCGCGCACGTTCTCCTGGATCCCGGACGGCCCGATCATGCGCTACGTGAAGTCGCAGATGCCGCACTTCTTCGATCATGCTTTCGGCGCGGCGACCGAGCTCATGCACATGATCAGCGTGCGCGTATCGCCCGAGGCGCAGGCGGCGCTCCTGCGCCAGGTCGAGCAGATCGCACGCGAGTATGGCGAGCAGCACAACGCCGATGCGCGGCTGCCTCTGCACCAGCGCCAGCCGGTCAGCGTGCTTCTAGCGGTCCGGTCGTGGGAGCCGCACCTTTTTAAGGCGCTGCGCCGGGACGGATGAGGCTGCGCCGTAGGGCGCACTATAGTTGATTCGCGCGGCGTCACGTCCGGAATCGGACGGTGATAGCGTACGGGCATGGCCGTTTACGACGAAATGCGGAGCGAGGACGGCGCCGTGCGTCCGCATTTCCGCTCGCTCGCGGCGTGGCTCGCCGATACTCCGGCGGAGCGCGTGGCGGAGAAGCGCCGCGAGGCCGACCTGCTGTTTCACCGCGTCGGCATCACCTTCGCGGTCTACGGCGACGAAGAGGGCGCCGAGCGCCTCATTCCCTTCGATACGATCCCGCGCGTCATTCCGCAGGGCGAGTGGATCGAGCTCGCCCGCGGCCTTCAGCAGCGCGTCAGCGCGCTGAATCGCTTCCTGCACGACATCTACCACGGCCAGGAGATCCTCAGGGCCGGCGTGATCCCGGCGGAGCAGGTTCTCACCAATGCGGCCTACGAGGTGGCGATGGTCGGCCTCGAGCTGCCGAATCACGTGTACTCCCACATCGCCGGCATCGACCTCGTGCGCCATGACGACGGCAAGTACTACGTCCTCGAAGACAACCTGCGCACGCCTTCGGGCGTGTCCTACATGCTGGAAAACCGCAAGATGATGATGCGGCTGTTTCCGGAGCTCTTCGGCCGCCAGAGCGTGCAGCCGGTCGAGCACTATCCGGCGCTGCTGCTCGAGACGCTGCGCGCAGCGGCGCCGCCGAAGGTGCGCGACCCCGTGGTCGTGCTGCTTACGCCCGGCCCGCACAACAGCGCCTATTTCGAGCACGCCTTCCTCGCCCAGCAGATGGGCGTCGAGCTGGTCGAGGGCGGCGACCTTTTCGTCAAGGAGGGCTTCGTGTGGATGCGCACCACGGGCGGCCCGCAGCGCGTCGACGTGATCTACCGCCGCATCGACGATGCCTACCTCGACCCGCTCGCCTTCCGCGGCGACTCGGTGATCGGCATTCCGGGGCTCGTCTCGGTGTACCGCAGCGGCAACGTGGCCCTCGCGAGCGCGATCGGCGCCGGCGTGGCGGACGACAAGTCGACGTACCCCTACGTCCCCGAGATGATCCGCTTCTATCTATCCGAGGAGCCGATCCTGCCGAACGTGCCGACCTGGCAGTGCAAGCGGCCGGAAGATCTTGAGCTGGTCATGGACCGGCTGGCGGAGCTGGTGGTGAAGGAGGTGCAGGGCTCCGGCGGCTACGGCATGCTGATCGGCCCGGCCGCGACGCCCGGCGCCCTGGAGGAATTCCGCGCCCGCATCCAGGCGGACCCGGCCAATTACATCGCCCAGCCGACGCTCTCGCTCTCCACCTGCCCCACCTTCGTCGGGCACGACATCGCGCCGCGGCATGTCGACCTGCGGCCTTTCGTGCTCTCGGGCCGGGAAGTGAAGATGGTGCCCGGCGGCCTGACCCGCGTGGCGCTGGAGGCGGGGTCGCTGGTGGTCAATTCGTCGCAGGGCGGCGGGACCAAGGACACCTGGGTGGTCGACTGATGCGAGCGCTGCTCTTTCGTCATGCTGGCTAGAGTAGCCGGCCGCATTTACTGGATGAGCCGCCAGATGGAGCGCGCCGAGAGCATGGCGCGCATCCTCGGCGTGACTTCGAATCTGGTCCTTTTCGGCGAGAGCGACCTGCAGCGGCAGAACCTGCTCGCGCCGCTCGTGATCACCGGCTCGGCCGAGGCCTTCTTCGAGCGTCACGAGGAGCTTTCGGTCGAGGCGCTGATCGAGTTCCTCGCGCTCGACCGCGACAACCCGAGCTCCATCGTCTGCTGCCTGGACTGGGCGCGCGAGAACGCCCACGCGGTGCGCTGGCAGATCACCTCGGAGATGTGGGAAACGCTGAATGCCACCTGGCTCGAGGTGCGCGCCCTGGACCCCAAGCGCATCACCGGCGCGGGCGCGAACCGGTTCCTCGACTGGGTGAAGGAGCGAAGCCACCTCTTCCGCGGCGTCACCTACGGCACGATCATGCGCGGCGAGGCGTTCAATTTCTCCCGCCTGGGGACTTTCCTCGAGCGTGCCGACAACACCGCGCGCATCCTGGACGTGAAGTACCACGTGCTCCTGCCCTCGGTCGACGACGTCGGCGGCGCGCTCGACTACTATCACTGGACGGCCCTGCTGCGCTCGGTGTCCTCCTTCGAGACCTACCGCTTGCTCTACCGCGACCAGATCCTGCCGATCCGGGTGGCGCAGCTCCTGATCCTCGAGCGGCGCATGCCGCGCTCGCTCGCCGCCTGCTTCGACCAGGTCAAGGAGGCGATGGACCGCATCAACGGCCAGGGCGACCAGTCGGCCAAGCGCCTCGCCTACGAGCTGCACGCCCGCGTCACGCACGCGGACATCGAGGAGATTTTCAAGAACGGGCTGCACGAGTACCTGACCGACTGCCTGACGGACATGGACGAGCTCGGCAGCCGGATCCAGCGCGCCTACCTGGGGGCGGTATGAGGCTCGACGTGGTCCATACCACGCAGTACGCCTACGATTCTCCGGTGCGGGCCTCCACCCAGTACTTGCGGCTCACGCCGCGGGACAGCGCGCGACAGACCGTCGTTTCCTGGCAGATCGAGGCGCCGGGCGCCCCGACGCGCACGACCGACGGCTATGGCAACGTGCTGCACGTCCTGACCCTCGACAAGCCGGTCCGCGAGATCCGGATCCGCGTGAGCGGCACGGTGGAGACGCGCCCCGCCTACGACGAGGGCGCGGACCCGGTGCCGCTCTCACCGCTCGTCTTCACCCGTCCCACGGCGCTCACGCGCGCGGAAGGCGAGCTCGCGGCGTTCGCCGAACGCTTCCGGCGCGGCGCCGGGTCGCCGACCGGTCTGGGCGAGCTCTCGTCGGCGATCCTGAAGAAGATGCCGTTTACCCGGGGCGGGACGCACGCCGGCAACAGCGCGGCCGAAGCATTCGCCCTGCGCTCGGGCGTCTGCCAGGATCACACGCACGTCTTCGTCGCCTGCTGCCGGCACCTGGGCGTGCCGGCACGCTACGTGTCCGGATACCTCTATTCGGAAGGGGCGGAGGTCGCGAGCCACGCCTGGGCGGAAGCCTGGACGGTGGACCGCTGGCGCAGCTTCGACGTCGCAAACGGCCGCTCGGCGGGCGAGCCGCACATCAAGCTTGCGATCGGCGCCGACTACCTCGACGCCTGCCCGATCCGCGGCACGCGCGTCGGCGGCGGCCAGGAAACGATGCAGGCCATCGCCTCCGTGGCGCAAAGCCAGCAGTGATCTTTTGGGTCAGTCGGCGATTTCGTCGGTCCAGACCTTGAAGCGCGCCAGTCGATTCGGACCGAAGGTGGTGCTGATCGCCACATCGGCGGCGTCGCGTCCGCGCGCGATGAGGATGCGGCCGATGCGCGGCGTGTTGTGGCGGGCATCGACCGTGTGCCACTGTCCGTCCAGAAACACCTCGAACCAGCCGGAGAAGTCCATCGGCGCATCGCTCGGGGGCACCCCGATGTCGCCGAGATAGCCGGTGCAGTAGCGCGCCGGAATGTTCATGCAGCGGCACAGCGTCAGGGCGAGATGGGCGAAGTCGCGGCACACGCCGCGCCGCTCCTCGTGCGCGTCGAAGGCCGTCTTGGTCGCGCTGGCGTACTGGTAGCCGAAAGTCAGGCGCTGGTGCACGTAGTCGCAGATGGCCTGGACGCGGGCCCAGCCCGCCGCGGTGTTGCCGAAGTGCGCCCAGGCGGTGTCCATCAGCCGGTCCGTCTCGCAATAGCGGCTCGCCAGCAGGAAGACGAGCGCATCGTCGGGCAGCTGCTCCACCGGCGTTTGCCGCGCATGCGGCATCACGGCGTCGGGCCGTCCGCTGTCGCGCACCACCGCGTCGGACCGGATCGTGATCTCGCCCGCCGGCGCGACGATGCGGGTGCACCAGTTGCCGAAGCTGTCGCGGTAGCCGGTGAGCCGCACCTGCGGCGAGGTGAGGATGTGGTCGGGCTCGACGAGGTCCGCAACGCGCGAATAGTGCACGTTCAGCATCAGGATCATGAACGTCGGCTGCGGACACTCGAACATCAGCTCATAGCCGACGCGAATTTTCACCGTGAAGCTCCATGAACCAGGTCGCCGACCGACTGCACAAGCACCTCTCGCAGCATACGCCACTGGCGCTCGCCGGCGAGCACGTGCTTCTGGTTCACTTCGATCTCGAAGCCGATGTAGCCGTGGCGCGAGTAGCGCCGGCGCAGGTAGGTCGTGAGCCCGTCGGCGTACCCTCTGTAGGGATAGTTGCGACGTACGCGCAGCCGCGAGGCGCGTGCGCCGAGGCATTGCCGCCACCGCGCGCACAGCGCGCGCTCGGCCGGGCGCCTGGGATCGTAGAGCAGGCCGATGTCCGCGTTGCGCGCGCGGCCGTTCAGCACCGGCACGAAGCTGTGCGCCGAAATGTGGATCACCCGCCGGCGCGCGGCCGTCGCCTGCGCGACGCATTGCTCGACCTCCCGGCGATACGGCTCGTAGTAACGCGCGGCGATCTTCGCCTTCTCCGAAGGCGCCAGATCGCGCGTGATCTCCGAGTGCAGCTGGGGGTGGCCGGGAGAGCGATTGAGCTCGACCAGCAGTCGGGTGACGGTCGAAGCGACCAGCGGCGCATCGAAGGCGCGGGCGAGATCCCGTGCCAGCGCCAGCGCCCCGGGGTCGTACCCGCGATGCGATGCGAGGACCGAATCCCAGCCGGCGAAGAGACGCCGGTACTCCCTCGGCACGCGATTGCCGCCGTGCTCGCAGGTCACCAGCAGAAACGCGCCGGCTACCAACGCAGCACGGGCAGCTCGGAGAACACCTCGCGGATGCCTTCGCTCCACGCCTTGCTGAGCTGGTCGAAGTAGGGGTCGTGGTGGTCCAGGCGCCGCCGCATGCTGACCTGGAGCGCATCGCGCTCGTAGCCGAGGAGATCGATCGGCAGCCCCACCGAAACGTTGCTGCGCATGGTCGAGTCGAAGGACACCAGGATGCACTTGGTCGCATCCGGCAGGCTGGTCGCGCGGGTGATCACGCGATCGAGGATCGGCTTGCCGTACTTCAGCTCGCCGGTCTGCAGGTAGGGCGTGTGCTCGCTCGCCTCGATGAAGTTGCCCTCGGCATAGGTGCGGAAGAGCCGCATCGGTTCCCCCGAAATCTGCCCGCCGATGATGAACGAGGCGTTGAAGCTGATGTCGTTCGCTTCGAGATACTTGCCGTCGCGCCTCTCGACCGCGCGCGTCGCGTCGGACACGCAGGTCACGGCGTCGAACATGGTGCGCGCGGTCCACAGGTTGCACTGGCCGTCGTCCACTTCGCCGCGCTGCCTGAGGGTGCTGATCACGGCCTGCGTGCCGGCGAGGTTTCCCGAGCTGAGGAGCACGATCACCCGATCGCCCTTGCGCTCGAACACCGTCATCTTGCAGAACTTCGACACGTTGTCGAGCCCCGCGTTGGTGCGCGAGTCGGACGCGAAAATCATGCCCTTGTCGAGAAGGACGCCGACGCAGTAAGTCATGGGCCTATTATCTACTCGCGTGCACCAGCTGCGGCATCACGAAGGCCTCGTACGAAAGTCCGATCCGCGCGCGGATCGCCGGATCGTTCGCCTGCAGCTTGCCCAGCTCCTCCTGGTCGCTCACCGACACGATCCCGACGCCCCACGGGCCCTTCGGATCCATCACCGCCTTCGCGAAACTGGGGCGCGGCGGGATCAGGCGGCAGAGAAAGTACATGGTTCAGCCTCCGAGATAGCCGACGCCGCGCGCCATCAGCGCGGCGCACAGCAGGATGACGACGATGCCGGCGAGCTCCCAATGGATGACCTTCCGGATGGCGCGCAGCTTTCCCGGCGCCACCGCCGGCATCGGGCCGCGCTTGAGCGCTTTGCGCCACGAAGCGAACTGGACCGTCGGGTAGATCGAGGCCAGCGCGACGATTACGAACACGCTCAGCTTCACGATGAACGGCACGCTCTGGAAGTAATACGACGCACCCTTCTCGAAATAGAACACCCTCAGCAGCCCGACGACCAGCACGGCCAGCGCGGACAAGCCGAGGACGGCGTCCGCCGCCGAGAGCCTGCGCGCGTTCGCCGCGTCGAGCTCGCCCCGGATGAGGACGAACTGGATCGCGACCGCCGCTGCGAGCGTGAAGACCGCTAGATGGTGGAGGAACGCGAGGAAGGCAGCCATCGCTCTTCTTTCCAGTATTTGAGCAGATAAACCCAGGTAATGTAGTGCGTCACGAGCAGCGCGGGCACCCAGAACGACGGGATCCAGTACGCGGCGCCCATGAACTTGTCCGCGCCGTGGGTCGTGCCGAGCGCGATCGCCGCCGCGAGGTCCACCGTTCCCTCCAGGTTGAAGATCCACACCAGCGCCTTGCTGACGCGCGCGCCCGCGGCCAG
>Ga0114129_10004797_pt1 | contig 19110 bp, 19 predicted proteins | sample RhiMetdeltSRZDD1_FD_80071 | JGI IMG/M metagenome (GOLD analysis project Ga0114129, IMG submission 80071) | Populus rhizosphere microbial communities from Tennessee, USA - Rhizosphere MetaG P. deltoides SRZDD1 (version 2) (version 2) | ecosystem: Host-associated > Plants > Roots > Rhizosphere >...
CGACCGCGGCGAACGTCTCGTACGTTCCTTGGAGGATCCCCTGGGTCCCGATGTAGATCCAGGAGCCCGCGGTCATCTGTCCGTACATCGTCAGACCCGCGGCTTCGAGCTCGCGGAACTTCTCCCACGTCGCCCACTTCGGCACGAGGAGCGCGTTCGCGATCAGCACCCGCGGCGCCCAGTCGTGCGTGCGGAAGACACCAACGGGCTTACCCGATTGCACGAGCAGCGTTTCGTCGTTCTTCAGGCGACGCAGCGTCGCGAGGATCCGATCGAACGCCTCCCACGAGCGAGCCGCGCGGCCGGTGCCGCCGTACACGATGAGCTCGTCGGGATGCTCCGCGACCTCGGGATCGAGGTTGTTCTGGATCATGCGGAACGCCGCCTCTTGCGGCCAGTCGCGGCACACCAGCGTGGTGCCGCGGGGGGCGCGGACGGCGCGCGCGGTGACGGTCATGACGTCGATTGTCCCCCCAAGCCGTGCCGGTCGAGGAATCCCTGCACCGCGGCGTTCCAGGCCGGCGCGGCCTCGCGTGGCGCGGCGTGATGCGCGCCGGGCAGGATCAGGAACTCCGCGCCGGGGATCCACGACGCCCATTCGCGCGACCCCTCGATGGTCGAGCGCGGCTCGCGCTCGCCGACGATCACGAGCGCCGGCACCTTGATCTTCGCGAGATCGGCGCGCCGTGGTCGCTGATCCCAGTCGCGCAGGACCGCGATCGCGCGAGCGATGTCCTGCGGCGTGCGGCCGAGGCCGGTGCCGGTCGCCGCGATCATCCGTCCGAGTGGCGACGCGGCGAAGACGGGATCGGTCGTCGGCGGCTCGCTACCGCCTGGAGTGTCCGCGGGCTGGCGTGCGATGACCGGCCGACCCGCGCGCGCGTCGGCGACTTGCTGTTCGAGCCAGGCGCGCCCGATGTCGTCGAGGTACGGGACGGTGTGCCCGATGACGAGCGCGAGCGCGCGCTCGGGGTGGTCGACGGCGAACTGCGCGGTGATGACGCCGCCGAGCGACGAGCCTCCGATGATCGCGCGCTCGATGGCGAGCGCGTCCAGGAACCTCACGAGATCGTTCGCGAGATCGGCGGCACTCCAGTCGCCGTCCGGGCTCGACGAGCGCCCGGTCCCGCGCCGGTCGTAGACCAGAACGCGGTAGCGCTGCGAGAAGACCGGCGCCTGTCCGAACAACCAGGGCGTGTGGTCGTGGCCCTGGAGCACCATCGGCATGCCCTCGCCGAGCGACTCGTAGTACAGCTCGACGTCTCCAGCCATCACTCGCGGCATCGGCGCATCATCCTAGGAGCGCGGGAGGGACGGATGCCGGTCGAGCTCCAGATCGGGTTGGCCTTGATCTCGACGGCCACGGTGGTCGGCGGATTTGTCTTCGCCGCGTACCAGTTCATCGCCTTCGTGCGCCAGCGGCGCCAGGAAACCGCGCTGACCCTCATGAAGACCACGCAGCCGCCGGAGCTGTTCTCTCGTTCGGTCCGCAAGATCTTCGAGCTCCCCGACGATGCGTCGCCCGATCAGATCCACGGGCTCGGGCCCGAGCTCGAGCAGGCGCTCATCGAGACGTTCGTGAAGTTCGAGAACCTCGGCTACCTGGTGTACTCGCGCGCGATCCCGCTCCACATGGCAGACGACCTCATCGGCGGGATGGTCCGGCTGACGTGGCGGAAATGCCGCGGGTACATCGGTCAGTTCCGCACGGTCACCCCGACGGCGTTCGAGTGGTTCGAGTGGCTGTACGACCGGATGGAGCAATACCCCGCCGCGGCGGATCCGGGCGTCGGTGCTCACATCTCACGAAAAGCCTGGAAGCCATAGGAGGAGATCTCTCCGTCGCGGCGACCCGCGACAGCGGTCCGTCCTACACGCGCTGCCCGTGCTTAAGAAGACTTGAGCCTATTAGCGCGGCGCCTATCGACGCTCATCCGCCGATTTACTTCAGCCGTACCTCGACGAAGCCGCTCCGCAGGAGTCAGCCGGAGATTTCTTCGGATCTGCTCGTAGTCGATGCCCTTTCCCTTCTGTCGGACCGCCGTGAGCTCCCAGCCACAGCCGTTGATGAGCCTACTCAGGGTGCTGACACGCGGATCGCGCGACCCAACTTCGATGGCCGCAATCGTCGGCTGCGGCACGCGGGTGCGCCCCGCTAGTTGCCGCTGCGACAGGCCGCCATTCGTCGCACCTCGAACAAGAGGTCGGCGTAGGGCCCCCGCGGACTGATCACGAATTCATTATCACCCTGCGACTACTCGTCGTGACGGGAAGGCGCAGCTGCGCTGCGCCTTTAGCTCGGGCCACTTCAGTCTGCGACGAGTCGAGCGACACAACAAGACTGTTCTTTTCCTCGTTTCTGCGCGAATACTGCGCGGCTCCCTGATCAAGCGAGCGGCGGAGGATCGTGTGGATCGACACCTCGTTTGGCCGAATCTTCTCAATGCGCGCGACCTCGGTGGTCTTCGCTCGGCATCGGGAGAGACGACATGGCGTCGGGTCGTACGCGCGGACAATCTCAACAAACTCGCGCTAGTCGGTGTCGTCGCGTTGGTGGAATACGGTGTCCGCACGGTCATCGACCTACGTGACCCCCGCGAACTGGAAAAATTCCCGAACCCGCTCGCCGCGGCGCCTCCTCTGGGAGTGGTCTTCGCCAACGTCCCGCTTATCAGCGACGCCGAATGGGAGGCGATCAAAGATCCCGGGCGCACGGCCGAGGGCTACGTGCTCACGGCGAGGCTCTCACGCACCAACATTGCGAACGCCTTCGCGGCGTTATCTGATGCCACGCCGGGTGGCGTCGTGATCCACTGTCACGCCGGCAAAGAGCGGACCGGTATCGTGGCCGCGCTCCTCCTTTCCCTCGCCGGCGTGTCAGACGAGACGGTCGCCGCCGACTGGACCGCGAGTGACGCATATCTCCAGCCGCTATATGAGGAGTGGCTCGCGAACGAGAGGGATCCCGCGATCCGTGCGAAGCGTTCGGAAGGATTCGTCATGCACGCGGAGCACATCGTGGATGTGTTGACGTACGTACGGAGGACTCACGGCAGCATCGAGGAGTACCTGTTGGCGGGCGGCGTTACGGCGGACCAGCTCGTTCGAGCCCGGCGACGCCTGTTGTCGAGTTAGTCGCTCACGCTGGGGATCCGAGGATCAAGCGCGTCGCGGACTGCGTCGCCGAGCAGGTTCACGCTCAATACGACGGTCACGATCGCGAGCCCGGGGAATACCGACAGCCACCACGCGACGCGCAGGTACTTGCGCGCCTCAGACAGCATCAGACCCCACTCCGCCGTGGGCGGCTGCGCGCCGAGCCCGAGGAAGGAGAGCGACGCGATCGAGAGGATCGCGGTCGCGAGTCCGAACGTCGCGATCGTGATCGCCGGACCGAGCACCTGCGGGACGAGGTGCACGAACATGATCCGCAGGTCGGCGGCCCCGATGCTGCGCGCCGCCTCGACGTAGAGCTCATTCTTCGTGTTGAGCACCGAGCCGCGTACGACGCGCGCGAAGCGGGGGATACCGCCGATGCCCACGGCGATCATGACCTTCTCCAGCCCGGTGCCGAGGACGGTGACGATCACGAGCGCGAGCAGGATGCCGGGGAACGCGAGCTTCACGTCGATGAGCCGCATGAGGATCCGATCCGTCCAACCGCCGAAGTACCCCGCGACCAGGCCGATGAGCCCGCCGATCGACGCGGATATGACGACGGCGAGAATGCCGACCGACAGCGACACGCGTCCGCCGTCGATCAGACGCAGCAGCACGTCGCGTCCGAAGTGATCGGTGCCGAGGACATGTCCTGCCGTGCCAGGCGGCAGCAGTGAGTCGCGCAGGCTCTGTTGATAGGGATCGATCGCCATGAGGAGCGGCACGACGTAGGCGATGACGACCATCAGAGCGAGGATGAAGAACGCCAGCATCGCGATGCGGTCGCCGCGCAGGCGCCACCACGCGCGCCGGTATGGCCCGGCCGGGGTCGACAGCTTGGGCAGCCGTCGCTGATCGGCGATGACCGCCGACACGATCGGAGCGCGCGCGATGTCAGGAGGCGGTACGGATCCTGGGGTTGAGGAAGCCATACGACACGTCCACGAGCAGATTCGCGAACACGTAGGTGATGGCGGTGAGCAGGATGATCCCCTGCACCAGCGGGTAGTCCTTCGAGAGGATCGCGTCGACGGCCAGCTGCCCGACACCCTGACGTGCGAAGACGGTCTCGACGATGACGCTTCCGGCGAGTAGGCGGCCCAGCTGCAGGCCGACCACGGTCACGACGGGGATGAGTGCGTTGCGCATCGCATGGCCGAGCACCACGGAGCGCCGCGGCAACCCCTTCGCGCGCGCGGTGCGGATGTACTCACGCGACAGCACCTCGAGCAGCGACGCGCGCGTGAGGCGCGCGATGAGCGCCGCGCCTTCGTACCCGAGGACGATCGCGGGAAGGATGAGCCGGCCGAATCCGCCCGAACCGGTCGCAGGCACGAGATTCAGCGACACGGAGAAGACGAGGATGAGGATCATCGCCGACCAGAAGCTCGGCATCGACACGCCTGCGAGCGAGACGAGCATCACGGCGCTGTCGACGGGTGTGTTGCGGCGGAGCGCGGCGATGATGCCGGCACTCACGCCGATCACAACGCTGATGAGGAGCGCGGCAACGGCCAGCTCGATCGTGCTCGGCAGGCGCGCGGCGATCAGCTCGGTCACCGGTGCGTGCCTGATGAACGACTCGCCGAGATCGAGACGCACGGCTCCGAAGAGCCAGCGCACGTACTGCTGCCAGATCGGGTCGTCGAGGCCGAGCTGCGTGCGGATCTGCGTGACCAGCCGCTGATGTTCCACGGGATCGCCCACCCCGAACGCCGCGGCTCCGAGCATCGCATCGATCGGATCGCCCGGGATCAGGTGCAGGATCGCGAAGACGAGCAGCGACGACAGGAGGAGCACCGGGATCGTCTCGACCAGGCGCGTCAGGACGAACTTCGCCAACGTCTTCTCCTAGGCCGCGTTGCGGCTGCGCTTCCTCCGCTCGATCTCCTCGGGCGGATGGACATTCCGGAATGTGATGTACATGAGCCCGTCGTATAGGACCTTGAGGCCGCCCGACACAAAGAATGGCACGCCGAACGCGGCTGCCGACAGGGCGAGACCGGCGAACGCGGGGGCGATCGCGCTCGCCGTCGTGCGAGCGACGTTGGTGATGCCGGCGGTCGCCGTGCGCTCGTCTGGGTCGACCACGGCCATCGTGTACGACTGCCGCGTCGGAACGTCCATCTGCGACACGCTCATCCGGAGGAGGTAGAACGCCACCGCCAGCCAGGCGGTCGGCGCAAGAGGTACGAGCACGAGGAGCAGGTTGGAAGGTAGGTGCGTGAACACCATCGTGTTCAGCAGGCCGATGCGCTCGGCCAACCACCCCGCCGCGAGGAGCGAGAGCCCCGAGAGGATCCCGACCCAGAAGAAGATCACCGCGAGTTCGGCGATCGTCAGGCCCCACTTCAGGTAGAACCAGTACGAGACGAACGACTGCACCACGAGACCGCCGGCGAACGAGTCGAGCGCGAACAGGGCGGACAGCCGCGCGACCGTCCCGCCGCTGCGATGGATGCCGATGAATCGCCGCTCGCCCTCGACGTGTGCGAGCTCGACCTTGGGGCTGAGGGTCAGGAAAATGAGGAGGTTGACGAGACCGACGAGCGCGTACATGACGAACAACGGCCGATACGTGTCGGCGCCTTCGAGACCGAGCGAAGCCAGGTAGCCGACACTGGCCGCCGCCAGCGACCCAAGCGCGCCTGCGAAATTGGCGGCGGTGTTGTAGATGGAGAAGAGCCACGTGCGCTTCTCGTTGGGGGCGGTCTGTGGCAGCACCGCCTGCTCGACGGTCTGGAACACGCCGACCTCGGAGCTCGTCGCGCTGATCGTTCCGGTGAAGGCCCCGATCAGGAGCACCCAGAAGTTGTCCGTCAGCGCGAACACGAGGCCGCCGAGCGCCATCAGCGCGGCCATGATCCTGACTGTCTTGCGACGGCCGACACGGTCGGCGACGAGCGACCAGAACACGGTCATCACTGCTGAGCCCGCGATCGCAGCGGTCAGGACGACGCCGATCTGGGTCGGATCCATACCGAGCCGATCGAGGTACAGACCGAGGACGACCGCGAGATATCCGTACGCGAACGTGCGGAGGATGCGAGTGGCCAGGAGCTTCTTGCCGTCGGGGCTGAGCCAGTCGAGCATCCTGCCTCCTAGTCGCGCGCGGGTGGCGCGAATCCCTTCTTCGTCAAGTACGCGCGCGTGCTGTCGCGTAGCTCCGTGATCTTCGCGAGCGACACATTGGTCCGTCGGATCTTCGAGAGCGGGCGCACCGGCCCCGTCACCGCGCTCGGGTTCACCGGAGTCTCGCCGAACATGCGCGCGAGTAGCGTCTGCGTGTCGGCAGACAGCAGGAAGTCGATGAATGCCTTGCCGGCGTCCTGGTTCTTCGCGCCCCTCACCAGCGCGACGACGTGCGCTTCGACATGCGTGCCAAGACCTCCTTCGTCCTGGTCCAGCCAGGCTTCGCCGACGGGATTCCCCTCCATGAGGAACACGTGGTAGTTGGACGAGTTCACGAGCGCCACCGCATTGCCGTCCCTGATGAGCGCCTCACGCGTCGCCTTGTTCGACTCGTACGTGCGCAGGCCGTTGGCCAGAAGGCGATCGATCAGGCCCCATGCGTACGCGTCGCCCTTCGCCGCGCGGATCGAGCTGATCTGAGAGACGGTCGTCTCCTCGTTCGTTGTCGCCATCGAGATCCGACCGCGGAAGCGCTCCGTCGCGAGCTCCTCCAGGCCGCGCGGCCACGACGTCGGATCCGGAAGCACGCGGCGGTTGATCATCGCGGTGCGTGGCCAGGCGGTGAACGACAACCAGGTGAAGTCCGGTGCGCGCAGCCACTCGTCGTAACCGCGCGCGACCTCGGCGCGGTACGGCTCGAAGATGCCGGTGTGACGAACAGCTTCGACCGCAACCTGGCTGTTGGTGATGAGGACGTCGGCCTGCGGATCATCGCTTTCGTCGATGAGGCGCCGCTCGACGTCCAGGTGGTAGATCATCTCGACTTCGACCTTCGTGTCGGTGAGCCCATCGAAGAGCCGATAGATCGGCGTCAGGTCCGGGCGGTTGCGCCCGGAGTAGACGCGCAGCGTTCCGCCCATCAGGCCCGGCTGGCGGTTGTCTCGAGGTCGGGCGCGCGCTCGGACGCTCCGTCGTAGATGTTCCAGATGCGGTTGTACGGACCCTGGCATGGCGGTCCAGCCGACAGCCAGTAGTCGCCGCTGGTGAGATCGACGATGCTCGACGCGATCGTGTGGTAGCGATCGCCTGTCCCGAGGCGCCCGTCATCGTGCTTGCAGAGCGAGTTCGGATAACCGAAGTGATCCTGTAGCGCCGCGACGATCGCCTTGAAGACCTCGCCAGACGTGCTCGCGCTACGGACAGACTCGAGCCCGCGCTTCAGACGATCGAGCCGCCACAGGGAGTTGACCGAGAACGGCCGGTAGGTCGCGGCGATCTGCTCGGGAACGAACGAGATGAAGTGGTTCGTGTGCACGAGGATCCCGTCGGTCGCGTACATCCAGCCGTGGCGACCCGGCGTCGTCTCGAGATCGATCGTGAAGCCGTCGCGGTGCGTGATCACGAGATTCGTGCAGACAGACTGCGTCGAATCGAACACTGCCTTCAGCGCGCTCTGCATGTCGGCCGACTCGAGGATCCTGCGGCGGATGAACGGCTGGGGGATCGCGACGCCCTTGCCGAAGCGCGACCCGAGGCCGTTCGCGTTGAGCGCGATGCCGGCGGAGTTCGCGCCGTGCCGGCCGATCTGGCCCGCTTCGGTCTGCATGAAGACGGTCGGCTTTCCCGGCTGCGTGATCTTCAGGAGGACGATCGTCTCTCCGGTCTGCGCGAGCCAGTCCCAGTTCTGTCCCGCGTAGACGTGACGATCGCCGGAGGCCTCGGGAAGGATCGCGTACGAGGAACACCCCTCGGGCTCCTCCTCCGACTCGGCGAACGGATTGCCGTGGGACAGCTCGCCGCGCGCGTTCAACGCGAGCACTTCCTCGAAGCGGATACCGGCGCCCTCGGCGATGCCGCGGAGCTCGTCGGAGATCCCGGGCAGGAAATCCTCGACGATCGGCGTCCAGCGCGGAGCCTGCTGAAGGATCTCGTCCCAGCTCAGACCCGAGGCGCGCTTGAAGCTCTGCTGGTAGAAGGCGATGGAGCTGCGGATCTGCGCCCGGGCCGCCTCGCCGTGCTGGCGCCCGATCTCGCGACGATCGCCGCTGACTTCGATGACCGGTAGCTCCATCGCACCGACCCCCTTGAAAAGTGTCCGCAGCATACACTACAGTCCAGCCGTGGCAACAGCAGCGAACGCTACTACGAGCGGCCGACGGCGCGCTGAGCCGGATCCCTCCCTCGACGAACGCATCGCCGCGACGCTGCCCACCCTCAGCCCGGCAGAGGAGCGTGTCGCGTCATTCTTCGCGCAGCACCGCGAAGAGGCGGTCTTTCTCTCCGCGGCTGACATCGCCAGGCAACTCGATACCAGCGACGCCACGGTGATCCGTGCGGTGCAGTCGCTCGGGTACAGCGGACTGCCCGCTCTGAAGTCCGAGCTGCAGGAGGCGCTGCGCTCGCGTGCGACACCGACCCTCCGCCTCGGGCGGAGCATCGAGGATCTCGGTGACGATCCCGCCGTCGTGCTCGAGCACGTTCTCGCCACGGAGATGCAGCTGCTCCAGGACGCGCGCGAGACCCTGCGGGGCGCGGACTTCACGCGGGCGCTCGGCCTCATCGGCGCGGCGCAGCGCGTCGTGATCCAGGGCCTCGGGCCGAACGCGCCGCTCGGCGAGTACTTCGCCACGCGTTTGCGGCGCATGCGCCGTCCGGCGATCGCGGTCGGCGCGCGCGGCCAAGCCCTGGCGGACGCCCTCATCGACATGCGGCGAGGCGACGTCGTCATCGTCCTCGCCTACGACAGGTCCAGCCTGGAAGCCGAGCTGACGCTCGAGCGGGCGCGCGAGCTAAGACTGCCGTCGATCCTCATGACCGATACGCTGGGTCTCGCGCTCGCTGGCCAGTTCACCGTCGCGCTCTCGGCGCGCCGCGCTGGCGGGGGTATGTTCCATCTGTCGGCGATGACGGTCGTCGTCCTGGACGCTCTGTTGTTCGGTCTCGCGGGTCAGGATCGCGCGGCGGCGCTGGCCGCCGCCGACGAGCTTCAAGAACTGCGCGCGCGCATCGACAAGCGCGCGCTGGGGAGAGTGGAATGAGCGGTTTGGTGGAAACGCGTAAGGGAACGAGCGGGGTTGCAGGGGGTTCTCCCCCTGCGATGAACCGGGGGGTTGCAGGGGGTTCTCCCCCTGCGATGAGGGGTTCTCCCCCTGCGACGAGCGAGGAGATACGCCGGCTTCGCGATCAATACGTGCCCAAGGGTCTGCATGTCGGAACGCCAGTCGTCGTCGCGCGCGCATCCGGTGCCGAAGTGTTCGATCCCGAGGGCAAGCGCTACCTCGATTTCGTGGCCGGCATCGGTGCGCTGAATCTCGGCCACCAGCACCCAGAGATCATCGCGGCCGTCCGCGAGCAGCTCGAGCGCTACGCGCACGTCGCTGCGCAAGTCGCGACCTACGAGCCGTACGTCCGTCTCGCGCAGGAGCTCGACCGGATCTATCCGCGGGCGGAAGGGTCGAGCGTCAAGACGAAGAGCGTCTTCGCCAACAGCGGTGCCGAGGCCGTCGAGAACGCGATCAAGATCGCGCGCGTCGCCACCGGTCGTGAGTGGATCATCGCGTTCCAGAACTCGTTCCATGGGCGCACGTACACGGCGATGACCGCGACCGGGAAGACGAAGAACTCGCGTATGGCGTTCATGCGCTCCACGACACCGAACATCGCGCATCTGCCGTATCCGTATCCGTATCGACCGATCGCGAACGTGAGCGAGGAGGAGCTCGCCGAGCTGCACGTGCGGCTCTTCGAGCAGGCGCTCGAGACGAACCTCGCTCCCGAGCACGTCGCGGCGGTGATCATCGAACCGGTGCAGGGTGAGGGCGGGTTCGTGGTACCGCCGGCACGCTTCCTGAAGCGCATCGCCGCGATCTGTCGCCGGCACGACATCCTCTTCATCGCTGACGAGATCCAGACCGGCATGGCCCGCACTGGCAGGATGTTCGCGGTCGAGCACGCCGGCCTGACGCCCGATCTCCTGATCACCTCGAAGTCGCTCGGCGCCGGATTCCCGATCGGCGCCGTCACCGGGCGTGCCGAGCTCTTCGATGTGCTCGGGCCCGGCACCCTCGGCAGTACCTTCGGTGGACATCCCATCGCGTGCGTCGCCGCGCTAAAAACGATCGAGATCATCGAGCGCGACCGGATCGCGGAGCGCGCGACGGCGATCGGCACGACGATCCGCGCACGCTTCGATGCGATCGCGTCGCGCAGCACCAACGTCGGCGAGGCCCGTGGCATCGGCGCGATGCAGGCAATCGAGCTCGTCCGCGACCGTGCCACCAAGAAACCGGCTCCCGAGCTCGTCGATGCCGCGATCAAGCGCGCCTGCGAACGCGGCCTCCTGCTCCTTCGCGCCGGCCTCTACAGCAATGTCATTCGCACGCTCGTGCCGCTCACGATCACCGACGCACAGCTCGGCGAGGGGCTGGACATCTTGGAGGGATCGCTCGATGGCTGATCGGACACTCCTCTACCGCCGCGAGTTCCTGCGCCGTTCTGCGCTAGCGGCGGCCAGCGTTGCCGTCGTCGCGTGCACGCCACCGGGCGTCACGACCTCGTCGCCGACCGTGAAGCCGTCGGCGTCGCCGGTGCGCGGCGGCACGCTCACCTTCGGTCAGTGGGACAAGATCGACTCGATCGACCCCGCGCTGACGACCGGCGCCGCTGCCGGCGAGGTCGCGCAGAACATCCTCGACACGCTCGTCACGATGGACGCGGATCAGAAGTTCTACCCGGCCCTCGCCACGAAGTGGACGATCGAGGACAGCGGTAAGAAATTCACGTTCACGCTCCGCGACGGCGTGAAGACCCACGACGGCGGCACGATCACCGCCGACGCCGTGAAGCGCTCCTTCGAGCGCATCCTCGACCCAAAGCTGAAGGCGGGCGCCGTCACGTCGCTCATCGGGCCGCTGGACACGATCACGACGCCCGATACGAAGACCGTCGTCTTCACCTTCAAGCAGTCGTACTACGCGTTCATGCTGCAGATCTGGCGGTACTTCTTCGGCATCCTGTCGCCGAAGTACCTCGACTCGCTCAAGCCCGGTGACTCCGCGGTCGCGCCGGTCGGGTCGGGCCCGTTCAAGTTCGTGAGCCGGTCCGCCGATGGCGTGGTGACGCTGGAGCAATTCGCCGACTACAACTGGGGCAACGACCTCACCGTGAACAAGGCCGTTCCGTACCTGCAGACGGTGAAGTTCCGCGCGATCACGGACGCGTCAACCCGCGTCGCGACGCTGGAGTCCGGCGAGAACCTCCTCATCGACGAAGTCACGGAGGCGGACTACGCGCGGCTCAAGGCGGACAGCCGCTTCACGTTCGTGAACTCGCCGCGCGCAAGCCACACGCTCGGCTTCTTCATGAACGTCACGCGCGCACCGACGGACGAGAAGGCCGTGCGCGAGGCCGTGAACTGGGCGATCGACCGCAAGTCCATCGTCGAAAAGCTGTTCTTCGGCGTTCACAAGGTCTCGGTCGGGCCACTGTCCGAGGGCGTCTGGGCTCGGCTGGCGGAGATCGAGACGAGCCTGGGCTTCGACCCCGCGAAAGCGAAGTCCATCCTGGATGCCGCCGGTTGGAAGGCCGGGGCATCGGGACCGATCCGTGAGAAGGCGGGTCAGAAGCTCGAGATCCTGCTCGCCACCTTCCGCAGTCCGTGGAGCGAGATCGCCGAGGCGATGCAATCGCAGCTCCGCGACGTCGGCATCGATCTCAAGGTCCAGAAGATGGAGCGTGGCCCGTACCTCGACTACGTGCGCGCCTACAAGCACAACATGGCCGCGACCGCGTCGACGAGCGTTGACCCGGACGGCGTGCTCCGCATCGTCTACCACTCGTCGGGCCGCGGATCCGGCAGCAACTTCGCGAATGTCAACGATCCGGCGCTCGACGCCCTCCTTATCAAGGGTCAGGGCCAGGAGCTCGGCACCGCCGACCGCAAGAAGACCTACGAGGACGCGCAGCGCAGGGTCATGGAGATCCTCCCGTACGTTGGCGTCATGAGCCAGGTCCGTGTCGAGGCGATGTCCACGAGGGTGCACGGCTTCAGGCCAGGTCCGGACGGGCTCACCGGCGCACCGCTCAACGACGTCTGGGTGGACAAATAGGTGGATCTGGTCAACCTCGCCATCGCTGCAACGCCCGCGTTCATCGCGAGCGCGGTCGAGTTCGTCGAGGCGACGACGATCGTGCTGGCCGTCGGGATCACGCGCGGCTGGCGCGCTCCGCTTGTCGGCAGCGCGCTCGCCGCGCTCACGCTCGCGGTCATCGTGGCCACGCTCGGCGTCGCCCTTGTCACGGTCGTTCCCGAGCATCTGCTGCTCGGCCTCGTCGGGACCCTGCTCCTTCTGTTCGGGCTGCGGTGGCTGCGCAAAGCGGTGCTTCGCTTCGCCGGCATCGTCGCCCTGCACGACGAGGACGAGATCTACCGAAGAGAGGTCGCGGATCTGCGCGCGCAGGGGCTCAAGAAGACCGAGTTCGACTGGGTCGGCACGATCGTCGCGTATAAGGCGGTGCTGCTCGAGGGCATCGAGGTGGCGTTCATCGTCATCGCCTTCGGCGCCAAGGGCGTCGCCGCGATGAACGCCGCGATCGTCGGCGCTATCGCGGCGGGCGTCATCGTTACCGCCCTCGCCGCCGCGCTGCGGCAGCCGCTGACCGCCGTTCCGGAGAACTGGATGAAGTTCGGCGTCGGCGCGATGCTCTCGGCCTTCGGCGTGTTCTGGTTCGGCGAGGGCATCGGGGCCGAATGGCCAGGCGATGCCGCGTCGATCCCGATCATCCTCGCTGCGTTCCTCGCCGCGAGCTGGCTCGCGGCCCGCATGCTCCGCGGGCTCCTGCCGGAAGGCGCGCGGGTCGAGGCGCGCAATGTCTAGCGTGCTTCGCGGGATCTGGGACAACACCTATGGGCTACTCGTGGACGACGGGCAGCTCGCCATCGGCGCGATCGCCTCGCTGGCGATCACCTGGTTCGTCGCGCAGTCGGGCACCGATCAGCTACGCGAGAACGCTGGGTGGCTCTTGCTCGCGCTCGTCGTCGCACTGGTGATCGCGAATCTCTATCGCGCCGGCCGCAACGCGCGGCGCCGCGTCAGCTAGCAACGGCCGAACTCGCCGACCTCGTCATCCACGGCGGTCGGGTCTGGACCGTCGATCCGGCGGTGCCCGAGGCGCAGGCCGTCGCCGTGCGCGGCGACCGTATCGTCCACGTCGGATCGTCAGCGGACGCGCTCGCGCTCCGCGGGCCGCACACGAAGGTGATCGACCTCGCCGGACGTCTCCTACTTCCGGGCTTCATCGACGCACACACGCACTTCGGCAACGCCGCGGCGTGGGCGTTCCGCGTCGGCGCCTACGAGCTGCGCGAGCCACGCGAGGTCACGGACGCGGTATCCGCGGTGGCGAGCCGCATGCCCGAGGGACTCTGGATCACGGGTGGTGACATCGGTGCGGCTGCCGCCTGGGAAGCCGATGCGGCGGGCCGGCCGCGACCCGCGCCGATGCCGATCGATCGGCGCGCGCTCGATGCCGCCGCGCCGCGGCATCCGGTGCTGCTCCGCCGGGTCGACGGCGCCCATGTCGCGAACTCGCTGGCGCTCTCTCGCGCGCGTGTGAATAAGGACGCGCCCGATCCGCGCGGTGGGCGGAACGAGCGCGACGCGTCGGGGGAGCTGACCGGCGTGATGCACGGTCGCGCCGCGGAACGCATGGTCGAGCTCATGCCACCCGATACGATGGAGCTCAAGCTCGTCGGCGCGCGCGCTGCGCTCGAGGAGCTGCGACGAGTCGGCATCACGTCCATCCACGACGTCGCGCGCCTCGATGAGGCATCGCAGCGACACATCTTCCACACCGATGTCGAGCGCAGCTCCACCGACCTCGAGATCTTCCGCGAGCTGCAGCGACGCGGCGAGCTCAGCGTCCGCGTGTACGCGTTCCTCTCGCTGCCGGCGTGGCGCGAGGCTGTCGCGGCGGGCATCCGGCCACGCGCCGATGAGGGGCTCATCCGGTTCGGCGCCATGAAGGCATTCATCGACGGCTTCCTGATGGACGCGCCGTACGAGGGGAGCCGGCACTCCGGCGATTTCACCTTCCGTTTCGTCGACGAGGCCACGATCGCCGCGGACATCGCGGGCGCCGATGCCAAAGGATTCGATCCGGTCGTCCACACCGTCGGCGACAAGGCCCATCGCCTCCTGCTCGATTGGTACGAGGCTGCGATCGACGCGAATCCTGCGCGCGACCGCCGCTTCCGCGTGATCCATGCGTGGTACCCCAGCGCGCGCGAGGTCGCGCGCATCGGGAAGCTCGGACTCTTCGCCGACATCACGCCGCAGCATCTGGTGAACGACCTGGGCGTCGTCGACCGCAAGCTTGGGCCGGAACGTGCGCGGACGGCGCACGCGTGGCGGGCACTCAGCGACGCCGGCGCGCGGCTCGACATCGTGTCGGACTGGCCCGGCAGCTACAACGAGCAGCGGGCCACGCCGCTCGATCCGCTGGAGAACATCGCGCTCGCGATGACGCGCCAGTCGCCCGACGGCTCACCGGCTGGGGGCTGGCACCCGGATCAGAGGCTCACCGTGAAGGAAGCGATCAAGGCGTACACCATCACGCCCGCGCATGCGTCGTACGAGGAGGATCGCAAGGGCAGCATCACCGTCGGCAAGCTCGCTGATCTGGTCGTGCTCTCGCGGGACATCCTCGGCGCGTCGGCTGCGGACGTTCGCACGACGCGGGTGGACCTCACGGTCCTTGGAGGTCGGGCGATCTACGGGACGGGCTGAGCCGACGCGAGATCGGTCCCGGGCAACGCGCCGTGCGCGAACGCGGCGAAGAACGCGACTTCAGGAACTGGTCGCGAGGCGTAGTCGGAAGCGCGCGCCGCCGCCGGTCGCCTGCTCGAGCGTTACCGAGCCGCCATGCGACTCGGCGACATCCTTCACGATCGACAGGCCGAGACCGGAGCCCGGCAGGGAACGCGCGTTGCTCGCGCGCCAGAAACGGTCGAAGACTCGCGCGGCGTCCTCGGGCGCGACGCCGGGGCCGTGGTCGCGGACGCTCACCTCGCCGTCGTGCACGGTGATCTCGACCACACCGCTCGCGGGACTCCACTTGCCCGCGTTGTCGAGGAGATTGGTCACGGCGCGCGCGATGCGCGGACGAACGCCACGCACGGTCGTCTCATCCAGGACGGCATCGAAGCGCACCTGCGGGTACCGGCCACGCATGTCGTTGATCGCTTCGCCGACGACCTCGTCGAGCCGGACATCTTCGATCGGAAGGTGCGCCTCTTCATCGCGGGCGAGATCGATGAGATCGCCGACGAGCGTCGATAGGCGCTCGATCTGGCCGACGAGCTCGACGAGCACCTGCTGGCGCTCCTCGGGATCGGTGGGTTGCCCGCGTGCGAGCAGCTCGAGATTGGTGCGCAGGCTGGTGAGCGGCGTTCGCAGCTCGTGCGAGGCGTCGGCGACGAGCTGACGCTGCTGACGCAGCGACACCTCGAGCGCGCTGAGCATGCTGTTGAAGCTGGCAGCGAGACGCCCGAGCTCGTCGGGACGCTCACCTGCCACCCGTCGGGACAGGTCGCGCGTGCGCCCGACCTCCTCGACCACGTCTGTGAGACGGCGGACCGGCATCAGCGTCCCTTGCGAGACGATGACGCCGAGCACCGTGGCGAGCGCGACCGCGCCGAGCGCGACGATCGCGAGACGCAGGCGTGTCTCGTCGAGCACGCGGTAGATCTCATCCAGGGGTCGCCACAGCTCGATCGCGGTGCCCTGCGTGAACTGCGTGGGCGACGTGAACGGAGCGACGTACACACGCAGGTGCGAGCCCTCGATCTCGGTGGTGAAGAAGTACGCCGGCTTCGTTCCCGCGGCGACCGCCCGCGCGTCCGCGGTGACGAGCGCCGTGACCGGCTGGTTGTCGACCCGCCCCACGCTGCCCGAGGCATCGATCACCTGGGCGAGGATGTCGGGGCGACCGGACAGTGGAGAGCCGAGAGAGCCGGGGAACCGGGGTGGCCCGCCCCGACCACCACCGCCGCCTTGCGGTTGACGCGACACGGTAGCGGCATCCGTCAGCGTCTCGTCGAGCTGCGTCGTCAGCTGCTGCTGGACGACGACGTACATGATCGCGGCGGCGCTGACCGCGGCGAGTGCCACGGCACCGGCCGCGAGAAGCGCGACGCGAACGCGGAAGGTCACGCTTCCCTCAACACGTAGCCGACGCCGCGCATGGTGTGGATGATCCGTGGCTCGCCCAGCTTCCGGCGCAGGTACCCGATGTACACATCGAGTGAGTTCGAGTCGGGTCCGAAGTCGTATCCCCACACCTTGTCGAAGATGACGTCGCGGCTGAGCACGCGGCGCGGATTCGACAGAAAGAGCTCGAGCAGCTGGTACTCGGTCCGCGACAGCGGGATCGTCCGATCGCCGCGGCGGCAGGTCATCGCGTCGCGGTCGAGAGAGACATTCTCGAAGCGAAGCGTGCCGCGGGACTGCCCGCTCTGAGGTGCGCGCCGCTCGAAGGCGCGTAGCCGCGCCAGGAGCTCATCGAGCGCGAAGGGCTTCACGAGGTAGTCGTCGGCCCCAGCGTCGAGGCCCTCGACGCGCTCCGCGACCGCCGCGCGTGCGGTGAGCATGAGGACCGGCACCGCGTTGCCGGTCGAGCGCAGGCGGCGGCAGACCTCGAGTCCGTCGAGACCGGGCAAGCCGATGTCCAGGACGACCGCGTCGTAGGGGTTGGCCGTGGCCACCTCCAGCGCTCTCGCGCCGTTGGCGGCGGTCTCGGTCCGGTGGCCGGCGCCGCGAAGCGCCCGCTCCACGGCTCCCCGCACTGCGGGATCGTCCTCGACGAGGAGGACGTTCACGAGGGCGAGTGTATGGGCGCTCGGCTAAGAACCGAGTAAGAAAACCGTCACGCGCGGCGCTTCTTAGAGCCCTTTCATGAAGCGCGACGGCGCGAGTGGTGTCCTGATCGCAGTCACCTCCGAGGAAAGGACACCGAACATGAAGTACATCGACAAGATGCTCATCGCGAGCGGCATCACGCTCCTACTCACGGGCGGGGTCGCGGCCGCGGCGCTCGCGCCGGGCACCGCCGACGCCGTCATCACGCAGCTGCCGGGCGAGATCGCGATCTTCGCGTCCCACGGCCCCTTCGGCTCGCCGAACACGCTCGCGACCGCCGCGACATACATCGGCATCACCGAGGCTGCCCTGCGGACCGAGCTCCAGACCGGGCAGACGCTCGCCCAGATCGCCGTCGCACATGGCAAGACCCGCGATGGCCTCATCGCCGCGCTGTCGGCCGAGGCGACCAAGCAGATCACGACCGCCGTCGACCAGCCGGGAACCAGCTTCATCGGCCGCGGTGGCCCGGGCGGTCCGCGCGCGCTGATCACGAATGACTTCGCAGCCGCGGCGACGTACATCGGTACGACCGAGGCGGATCTTCGTACCAAGCTCCAGGCAGGCCAGACCCTCGCTCAGATCGCGACCGCCGCGGGCAAGACCCGTGACGGACTGATCGCGGCGATGGTGGCTGACGGCAACGCGAAGATCGATGCGGCCGTCGCGGCCGGCACGATCACCGCGGCGCAGGCCAGCGAGAAGAAGGCCTCGCTCACCGCGCACATCACCGCCGAGGTCGACCAGACCCGTCCCGCCGGTGGTCCGGGCAGGGGTCGGCGCCCTTAGTCAGCCTTTCCGTCTCCCTCCCTCCTTGCGCTGCGCCCGCCCCTATGGCGGGCGCGGTGCTGTTTGCTCATCGCAGGGGGAGAACCCCTTTTCCATCGCAGGGGGAGAACCCCCTGCAACCCCCCTCGTTCCCTCGCGCTAATAAAAACGAGCGGCCCGGTTTCCCGGGCCGCTCGTGGACTGCGATATCGCAGACGCTTAGGTCAGGTTGTTGCCGATGTTGCTGAAGATGTTCTGGATCTGGCCACGAAGGAAGACCATCGCGACGATGACGGCAATCGCGATGACGGCGATGATGAGTGCATATTCGACGAGGCCCTGACCCTCTTCATCACGGAAGAAAGCGATCATGAGAACCTCCTTTCCCTGCGAACTGGACGGGCGAACCCGCCCATCTGTGGAAAAGGATAGGTTCAGCCGGGCGCTCCACAAGCCCCCTAGGGCAGGGACCCTTTGGTCATTGATACTCCTACGTCACCCCGTACTGGAGTACTAGCCACACTGCGAAAGCACCCGCGCTCATGGTGGTTGAGAATGCCGGTCGCTTCCATGAATGACTCGCAGATGGTCGGTCCGACGAAGCGGAAGCCCCGTTTGCGAAGGTCGCGCGACAGCACGGCCGGGTCCCGGAACCCCCAGACATAGGTATCAAAGCGCCCGTACTCGTGCGCGACGGCGAGGAACGCCTTCGCGTTCGCGATGGCAGACGCGATCTTGAGGCGGTTGCGCACGATGCCCTCGTCGCGCATGAGTCGCGCAGCGTCGCGCGCACCGAAGCGCGCCACCTTCTTCGGATCGAAGCGCGCAAATGCTTTGCGATATGCCGCGCGCTTTCGAAGGATGGTCTCCCAAGAGAGCCCCGCCTGTGCGCCCTCGAGCACGAGGAATTCGAAGAGCGTGCGCTCATCGTGGTTCGGCGTGCCCCACTCCTTGTCGTGGTAGCTGAGGAGCGGCTCTCTCGTCGCCCAGGAGCACCGCTTCATGCGCCTCCCCACGATCGGAGGAGGTCGGGAAGCTCGGCCAGCGCGTCGACGATCGCATCAGGTGCCACGTCCGAGGTGGGGAAGCCCGAGTCGTTCCGGCGCCAGATCGCGCGCATGCCGATCGCGCGCGC
>Ga0114129_10004798_pt1 | contig 19109 bp, 21 predicted proteins | sample RhiMetdeltSRZDD1_FD_80071 | JGI IMG/M metagenome (GOLD analysis project Ga0114129, IMG submission 80071) | Populus rhizosphere microbial communities from Tennessee, USA - Rhizosphere MetaG P. deltoides SRZDD1 (version 2) (version 2) | ecosystem: Host-associated > Plants > Roots > Rhizosphere >...
GAGGTCGGCCAGGAACGCCTGCTGCTCCTCGCCCGCGAGCTGGGCGACTTCCGCCTCGATCACCGCCGACACCCAGCCCACGCGCGTGCGCGGGCGCGCGCCCACGGCCTCCAGATCGAAGGTCGTCACGACCCGCTCGCCCTCGCCCACCGCCTTCTCGTCGAGGTTCACGCAGTGGAGGATCGGCTTCTGGGACAGGAACGTGAAGCCGCGGACGATCTTCGTCTCATCGGCGGATAGCTCCACCGCGCGGAGAGGTGTCTCCGTCTCGAGCGCGGTTTTCAGCCGTCGCAACAGCGCTTGCTCGTTCACCTCCGCGTCCGTCCGTCGTTTCTTGATCGACGCCTCCAGGCGCTCGAGCCGCCGCTCGACGACCTCGAGATCGGCAAACACCAGCTCCATCTCGAGGTCCAGGATGTCGCGGCGCGGATTGGGCGCCCCGAGCACGGGGTCGGGAAACGCCCGCACCACGTGGAGAAGCGCGTCCGCACTCCGGAAATCTTTCGTCTCGAGACCGGCGCGCGCGCCTTTCTCGATGCCGGCGAGATCGACGACCTCGAAGCTGGCATAGGTCGTCTTCTTCGGGTGAAAGAGCGCGCTCAGGCGATCCACGCGCGGATCGGGCACGCGGGCGACGCCGGTGTGGAGCTCGGCGCGACCCGTCTCGAAGCGCGCGGTGGGGACGCTGCCGCCCGTGAGCAGGTTGAAGAGGGTGGTCTTGCCGCCGCGCGGGAGCCCGATGAGACCGATCTTCATGCTGCGATTATGCCATCGGTGCTCGTGATAGATTGAGCGCGGAGCGCGGGCCGCACCCATCGCGAGGGCCGATCTGACCACCGTCCGCCGAGACATCGACGCGAAGGGCGCGGCCGTCGCCGTGCTCGTCTCCGTGCTGTGGGGCGCCAATCCGGTGGTGATCAAGATCGGGCTCGCCGACGCCCCGCCCATTCGCCTCGCCTCGTTGCGCTTCCTCGTGGGCGGCGTCGTGATCGTGCTGTGGGCGTGGCTGACGCGGCAGTTCCAGGGCTTCACGATCGCGCCGGGCGAGTGGCGGCCGCTCCTCGTCCTCGGGCTTCTCTTCACCGCGCAGATCGGCGCCATGAACGTCGGCACCTCGCTCACGAGCGCGTCCCACGCCGCCATCCTGCTCAACCTCTACGCCGTGCACACGGTCGTGCTCTCCCACTTCATGATTCCCGGCGACCGGCTCACCGTGCGCCGGGTCGCCGGCGTCGTCGTCGCCTATTCCGGGATCGTGCTGCTCTTCGGTCGTCAGGCCAGCACGGGCTCCGCCACGCTTCTCGGAGACGTCATCATGTTCGCGAGCGCTTTCCTGCTCGCGGAGCGCACCGTCTACCTCGCGCGCGCGGTGCAGTATCTGGAGCCCGCGAAGCTGCTCCTCTCCCAGGCCGTGATCGGGACCGTCTGCTTCGTCGCCGTCTCCGCCCTCTTCGAGCCGGCGCCCACCACGTGGACGCCGCGGCTGGCGGCATCGGTCGCCTATCAGGGCGTCCTCATCGCCGGCTTCAACTTCGTCGTCAATCTCTGGCTCCTCAAGCACTACCGCCCGGGAGCACTGGCGACGTTCTTCCTCACCCAGCCGATCTTCGGCGTCATCGCGGCCACGCTCATGACGGGCGATCGCCTCACCGTTGATCTGCTGCTCGCGAGCGTGGCGGTGGCGGTGGGAATGGGCCTCACCGCGCGCTGATATACTTTCGCCATGCCCACGCGGCCGTCGCGCGCGCTCACGGTGGTGCCGAACCCGCACCCGGATCGCGATTACGAAGTCGCGATGGCGGTCCCGGAGTTCACGTGCCTGTGCCCGCTCACGGGTCAGCCGGACTTCGCGACCATCCGCATCCGCTACGTGCCCGATCAGCACCTGCTCGAGCTGAAGGCGCTCAAGCTCTACATGTGGTCGTACCGGGACGAGGGCGCGTTCCACGAGGACGTCACCAACCGGATCCTGGACGACATCGTGGCCGTGGCGCGCCCGCGATGGGCGGAGGTGGTGGGCGACTTCAACGTCCGGGGCGGCATCAAGACCGAGGTGCGCGCCACCTACGGCAAGCGGCCGGAGATGTAGCGCACGTTCTCAGGTGGCGAGGGCGAGCAGCACCATCCCCGCCAGCATGACCGCGCCGCCGAGCGCCGATTCGCGCACGCGTTGGGCCTCGCCGAAGGCGATCACGCCGATGGCCATCGCGAACACGATCTCCACCTGCTTCACCGCCTCCACGTAGGACGAGAGCGTCATCGTGTACGCCACGCCCTGGCTCAACGTGGTGAGGGCGGCGAAGAGGCCGAGCGCCACGAACTCCTTCCAGTAGCGCGGAAGCGACGCGAAGTGCGCGGCCGACGTGCGGAGCGCGATCGGCGTCATGATCAGGCTCGCCGCCGCGTAGGCACCGAGCGTGCCGGTGGGTGTGTCGGAGGCGAGGATCGCCTGCTTGATCGTGATCACGGACGGCGCGTAGAACAGCGCGGCGAGCAGCGTCCACCGCTGCCCGCGATCGGTGAACAGCACCATGAGCGGTGCCAGCGGTGAGACCCGCGCCCGGGAGACGTTCAGCAGGTAGACGCCGACCGCGCTGAGGATGACACCCGCCACCCCGAGCGCGCTCGGCCGCTCGCCGATGGTCACGTACGCCATGCCGAGCAACACGAGCAGGCTCACCTTCCAGAGCGCGGTCACGAGCGAGATCTGCGACAGCTTCAGCGCCTTGGACAGGGCCAGCGTCGAGATCGTCTGGGAGACCCCGAAGAGCCCGCACCAGAGCAGGAAGTCGGGCTTCAGCACCGGCCACCCCTTGGCGAGGCAGAAGAGCAGCGCGAAGGGCAGGAGAAACGTGAACCGCCCCCAGACGTTGATGTACTCGTCGAGGGCGTGGCCGAGGCGCTTCATGGCGGTGTTGCGGAGAACCTGGAACAGCGCCGAGGCCAGCGCGAGGATCACCCACACGGAGGCGTCACGGCACCACGGCGACCTTGATCGACGCGCGGTCGCGGTGGGCGGCGAATGCGTCCGCGATGGCGTCGAGCGAAAAGCGGTGCGTGACGAGCGGAGCCCCCTGCACGGCGCCGCGGGCGAGCAGCGCGATCGCCTCCCCGAACTCGTCCTGGTAAATCATGGAGCCGGTGATCGTCACCTCGCGTCGCACCACCGAGAAGAAGGAGACGGTGCTCGGCGCATGCGGCAACCCCGTGAGCACGATCCGGCCGCCCGGACGCACGAGCGCGAGCGCATGCTCGACGGCCTCCGCGGTGCCGGCCGTCTCGACCACGAGGTCCACGCCCTCGCGGCCGGCGAAGCGCGCGGCGGCGGCGTCGAGCGCACCCTCCGTCACCGTGTGCGTCGCGTCCGCGCCCAGGCGACGCGCGAGGTCGGAGCGACGGTCGCTTCGTCCGACCGCGAGCACGCGGACCCCGCGCGCGCGCAAGACCTGGATCGCGAGGAGCCCGAGCGTTCCCACGCCGACGACGGCGGCGGTGTCCGTGCGCGACGACAAGCCGCGGGCCACCGCGCGGACGACCACTGCCAGCGGCTCCGCGAGAAGGAGATCGTCTTCCGCCACGGTCGCCGGGGCGGGCCAGCAGCAGCGCGCCGGCACGCGCGCGATCTCGGCGAAGCCGCCATCGACGTCGATGCCGACCGCCGTGCGCGACAGGCAGAGGTTCCGGTTGCCTTCGACACAGAGCGCGCAGGTGCCGCACGAGTAGTTCGGCTCGACGACCACGCGCTCTCCCGGGCGTACCCGCGTCACCGTCGATCCGACCGCGTCCACGATGCCGAGGAACTCGTGACCGAGGACGAGCGGATAGCGGACGGAACGGTCACCGCTCCAGATCCGAAAATCAGTGCCGCACAGTCCCGCGAGACGCACGCGGACGCTGACGTCCTCGGGGCCGACGTTGCCAGCGACGGCGCCCTCGACACGGAGGTCGCGCGGACCGTGGAGGACCGCCGCTCTCACGCCGTCGGTCCGCGCGTGTCGCGCGCCGTGCCCTGCGCGTCGCCAGTATCTGCCGGCGTCCGCGCGTGCGTCCGGTATTTCGGGATGACGTAATCGCGATACTGGTGCGGGTTCCCGCTCTCGCCCGCCTCGGCCGCCTTGATGATGTTGAAGAGCTCGCGCGCGGTCACGTAGTGGAGCCGGTACCCCGGCCGGTCGCGATACTCGGTCTCGAGCGTGGCGTACATGGTCTCCGCGATCCCACCGAGGAGGACGTCGCGGTTCCGGTCCTCGGCGCCGTGACACGATACCTTCACGTAGATCCACTCCGGCCGCCCCTTCACGTGGATGTGCTGCGACACCCAGAGCCGGACCTTGGCCGGAGTGGGGATGTTGTTGCTGTGGACCTCGCTGTTCTCCACGGTGGGGAGGACGCCCCATTTGCGCCGACGGAAGTCGAGAGCGAGGGGACCCTGGATCATCAGCAGATCGCCGCTCGGCTTGCCGCCCACTTCGACCTCGACGCCGTCGTCGTGGGACTTCGGCCGTCCGGGGACGTTGGCGGCGTAGTAGATGCAGTTGACCCGGCGACCCTGGCTCTTCGTGGGCGCGGTGGGCAGGCTGAAATCGGCGTAGCACCCGGTTTCTTTCAGGATGACCATTTCTTCGTTGACGCCGCACTTCGCGGGCCCGAGCGCGTTGTTGAGCCCGAGGTTGCCGTGGATGAAGCCATAGGTGTAGCGCGGCGGATCCTCGGTCGTCGTCAATGCCCCGTGACGAGCGAAGTTCCGGACCGCCGTCTCCAGCTTGGCGCGCAGGCGCTCGGGAATGTCGTAGCCATGGTGCAGGTGGAGCTCGATTTCGCCGTAGCCGCCCGCCGCCAGCTCACCGAGTCCCCGCAGACACTCCTCGTCGTAGGTTTCTCCCGGGTAGAACCACGTGTGCTGGACGGGGATGCCGTTGGAGTCCCGATGCGCACGCGCCAGCTTCGGGTAGCCCTCGAGCCAGAGACGCATGCGCTCTCGCTCCACCGCCTTCGTGGGACCGGCGAGCGGCTCGAAGTGATCGACGAAGCAGAACATCACATCGACGGTCTGGCCAGGAGGCGGCACGTACCGCGGCTGCAAACGGCGGCGCGCCCACGTCCAGACCCAGTCGGAGAGATTGCGGCTCCGCACCTCGCGCACGAGCACGAGCGCAACGCCGAGCAGACCGACGACGGCGACGAGCAGGAGCGCGGTCATCGATGACCCTTCCGGAACACGAACTCGTTACACCCGAGACTTCCGCCTTCCGTGTGCAGCTTCGTGAGAGAGAAGTCCCGCGCCCGGAAGAAGTCGAACACCGCCTCCGGCTTCGCGACCTCGAACGGGTAGCCTCCGATCCAGTCCACCCAATCGTGCCACTTGCTCATGCCCCGCGTGCCCGTGGTGCGCCATGGCTCGAGCGGATTACGACCGTGGACCACGTCGCCGAGCATGATGCGCGCCTCGCGCACGATCACGACCGGCAAGAGCACGACCGGGCGCAGCGCGCGGGGCGCGCCGTTGTAGAGGCGCTTGATGGCGGTCCACCGGCGGCTGATCGGTCCCTGATCGTTGTAGATCGCGATGGCGAGCTGCCCGCCGTCGGCGACGAGCGTGGCGACGTTCTCGAGCGCCGTCCACATGGCGCCGGTGTGGTGCAGCACCCCCCACGAGTAGACGAGGTCGAAGCGGCCGAGGCCGGCCAGGAATTGGCGGTCGAGAACCGACCCCTCCTCCACCACCCAGCTCGCATCCGGCGCATAGCGTGTCTTGAGGTACCGCGTGCACGCCACGGAATCGGGGTCGTAATCGAACGAGTGCACGCGGGCGCCGAGCCGCGCGGCCGCGAGCGAGAAGAGGCCACTGCCGCTGCCCACGTCGAGAAACGTTTTGCCGTCGAGCCGGTTCGCTTCGAACATGGCCCGGAGGGAGGTCTCGGCGGCCTCGATGCGCCGGTCGTCGAGCACGCTGAGGAACCGCTGCCAGTTCTTGCCGAACTCGAAACGCTGAGCGGATTGCACCTCGTGCTGATGCTGCGATACCCCGGGGGTCATGCCGTCTCCTCTCGAATGGCCGCGGCACTCCGCGCGATTTGACCAGTATATCCGCAGAGGCGCTCGGCGACCGCGGCGGCGCTCAGGCCGCGGAGTGGCCGCCGTCGAGGAGCAGGGTCTGCCCGGTCATGAAGTCGGAGGCGGCCGAGGCGAGATAGACGGCGAGCGGCCCGATTTCCTCGGGCCGCCCGATGCGCCGAGCCGGGATATCGCGCGTGAGTCGCTCGTTGATGCGCGGATCCGCGAAGGCGGCGTGGGTCATGTCGGTGGCGAACCAGCCGGGCGCGATGGCGTTGACCTGGACGCCGTGGCGCGCCCACTCGACACCGAGCGCCCGTGTGAGCGCGATCACGCCACCCTTGCTCGCCGCGTACATGGCGTAGCCCGGCAGACCGACGGCGCCGAGCACCGAGGCGATGTTCACGATCTTGCCGGACCGCTGGGCGATGAGGTGCGGGGCCGCCGCCCGGCAGCCGTAGACGACGCCGGTCAGGTTCACGTCGATGATCGACTGCCAGTCGGCGGGCGTCGTCTCCGCGAAGGGCGTGACCTTGGCCACCCCGGAGTTGTTGACCACGACGTCGAGGCGCCCGAGCTGCGTGATCGCCTGCCGCATCAGAGCTTCGACCTCGTCGTAGCGGCGCACGTCGGTGGGGACCACCAGCGCGCGCACGCCGGTCTTCTCGGCGACGTGCGCCGTCTCCTCGAGGTCAGGACGCGAGCGCGCGGCGAGCGCGACGTCTGCGCCCTCGGCAGCGAGCGCGAGCGCGATGGCGCGGCCGAGCCCGCGGCTGGCCCCGGTCACCACGGCCACCTTGCCGCGGAGCGCGCCGCTCACGGCCACCGCCTCCCGACGAGCCGGCGCCTGCTAGCGATAGAGCTCGTCGATCACGGCGCGATACTTCTCCGCGACCACCTTCCGTTTCACCTTGAGCGTGGGCGTGAGCTCGCCGCCGTCCTGCGTGAAGTCAGCGGGCAGCACCGCGAACTTCTTGATCTTGGCGTACGACTGGAGCTGTGTGTTCTTTTCCTCCACCGTGCGCCCCACCCGCTCCGTGACCTTGGGATGGCGCGCGAGCCCCGCGGCGTCGGTGGTCAGGATCCCCTGCTCGCGCGCGAACTTCGCGAGCTCGTCCGGATTGACCGTGACGAGGGCGACCGGATAGGGTCGGCGATCGCCGTACACCATGACCTGGCTGATGAAGGGGTCGGCCTTGAGGATGTTCTCGATGTTCTGGGGCGCGATGTTCATGCCGCCCGCGGTGACGATCAGATCCTTCTTGCGGTCGGTGATGTAGAGGAAGCCTTGGTCGTCGAGACGCCCGATGTCGCCCGTGTGGAACCAGCCGTCCCTGGTGAAGACGTCGGCGGTCGCCTGCGCCTGCTTGAAGTAGCCGCGGGTGGCGACGTTCGGCCCCTTGATCAGGATTTCGCCGTCGGCCGCGATTTTCACCTCGACGCCGGGGAGCGCCTGACCCACCGACCCGAACTTGAAACGCGTGGGCCGGTTGAAGGTCCCCACCGGACACGTTTCGGTGAGCCCGTAGCCTTCGAGGATGAGAATGCCGGCCGCGTGGAAGAACTCGGCGATGTCGCGCGCGAGGGGGGCGCCGCCGGACACCGCCCACTGGAGGCGACCGCCGAGGGCGGCATGGAGCTTCGTGAAGACCAGCTTGTGGGCGAGACGACGCTTCAGCTCGAGCAGCGGCGGCACCGGCTTGCCTTCCTGCTGGAGACGACTCACCTGCCGGCCCACCCCGATCGCCCACCGGAAGATCTTCTGCTTCGCGGGCGAGCCCGCCTCGACACCCGCGAGCACCTTCGCGTACACCTTCTCGAATACGCGGGGAACGCTGCAGATGAAGTGCGGCCGCACCTCGCGCAGGTTCTCCGGCATCTTGTCCAGGCTTTCTGCAAAGGCCGTGGTGAGGCCCTCGTGGACGCCGAGGAACGACTCGAGCCGTCCGAACGAGTGAGCGAGCGGCAGGAAGAGAAGATGCGTCCAGCCCGGGGTCACCGGCGTGGTCTCTCCGCTCGCCCGCAGCGCCGCGACGTGATTGCGGTGCGTCTGCACCACCCCCTTCGGCGGTCCCGTTGTCCCCGAGGTGTAGACGAGCGTCGCGATGTCCTCCGGCATCGTCCCCGCCACCCGTTCCGCGAGCGTGCTCTTGTGGGCGGACTGGCCTTCCCGTCCGAGCCGCCGCAGCGTCGCCCACGTCAGGACCGACTTGGGGGGCTGGGGCGCGTCGTAGCCGGTCATCACGACGATGGTGTCGAGGCCCGGCATCTCCGCCCGCACCTCCAGCGCCTTCGCGAGCTGGCCCGGATCCTCCACGATCAGCGTGCGCGCCTGGGAGTCGTTGACGACGTACGCGATGAGGTCCGGCGGATACGTCGGATAGATCGGGACGGTGATGCAGCCGGCGCTCATGATCGCGAAGTCCGCCTGGACCCACTCCGCGCGGCTCGTCGACAAGAGCGCGACGGCGTCGCCCTTCTCGCGCCCGAGCGCGATGAGCCCGAGCGCGACCTCGCGCACGATGTCGCCCACCTGGTGCCAGGTCAGCGTCACCCACGCCCCGCCTTGCTTGCTCTGCTGCGCTGGCTGGTCCGCTGACTTCTCGACCCGACTCCAGAACACCCGCGGCAGCGTATCTTCGGCCATGGGTCCCTCCCGGCGACCGCCACGAGGCCGTCCATCGCCCAGAAAGTTAACGTACTCAGCGACTTCGAGACATACCACGCCCGCCGTGACGCGCCGCACTAATTAGCTTGCGCGCGATGACGCGGGGCGTTATAGTGACGGCCGTGAAGGGCGATGCCCATGCCGAAACGAACGATGAGCCCAGGACGGGCTGGCGAGGAGATGACGATGAGCGACACGGCGAAGGCACAGGAAGAGATGAACCGGTTCGCGGGCAAGGCCATGGAGACGATGACGATGTGGGCGGACGTCAACCAGCGCGTGCTGCGCGAGATGACCGAGCTGGCGGCGGGGACGGCGAAGGAAAGCGTCCGGCTCTATGCGGAGCTGCAGCAGGGCGCCATCGATGCGCTGCGTGATTCGCACGCGGTGACGCTGCGGTGGCAGGAGTCCTGGCAGCAGGGCGCCAAGGATCCGCTCCTCTGGTACCAGAAGGCGCTCGCGGAGGGCGTGGAGGCCGCGCAGAAGATGTTCCGTTACGTCGAGGGCAACGTGCAGGCGGTCGCGCGCAGCGCGGAGCGGCTGCAGGCGTCGACGGAGAAGACGGGCAAGGACATCCAGGAGACGGTGGGCACGCTCGCCACCAAGATGAAGGACGTGTACGCGCAGAACTGAGCGATCGCGGCCCTGCGCACGACGGACGGCCCGGCCCTCTGCCGGGCCGTCGTCATTTCACCTCGCTCTTGCGCTTCTCCAGCCGCTCCTCGAGGGAGCGGAGCCGCTCGCGGAGCGTGGCGACTTCCTCGCGTAGCTTCTCGGCGTCGCGTGGACGCTCGCCTTCGGGCTCGGGCTCGCGGCGTGGCTCCGGGCGCGGCGTCACCGCCCCCCACCCCGCGCGCGATGCCCACTCGCGGAAGACGCGGTCCATCTCGCGCTGGCTCGAGATCACGCCCTCCAGGCTCGAGCGCATCGAGCGCTGGACGAAATCCTGCCACGCTTCGCCGTGCTTGATGAGCTGGTGGAGGAAGGCGGAGGGAAGCGTGCCGCGGTGATTGCGCTCGTTCTCGAGGATGATCTGGGTGAGGGTCACCGAGGTCAGATCCTCGCCGGACGCGGCGTCCACCACCGAGACTTCCTTGCCGGCGCGGATCATTTCCTCGATCTCTTCCAGCGTGACGTAGCGACTCTCCTGGGTGTCGTAGAGCTTTCGGTTGGAGTAGCGCTTGATGACGTACGCCATGGGATGCCTCCCGCCCTCTTGCGTGCGGAGTCTAACACCACGCGTCAAGGCCGACAAGGACGGCCGCGTGCTACACTGACGCCTTCGATTCCGACGCAGGAGGAGTTGCATGAAGCTCAAGGGACGCACCGCCGTCGTGACGGGCGGCTCCCGTGGGATCGGACGCGCCATCGCGATCGCCCTCGCCGAAGAAGGCGCCGATGTCGCCGTCAACTACGTCTCCAGCGAGAAAGCGGCGCGTGACGTGGTCGAGCACGTCGGCAAGATGGGACGCCGCTCCATCCTCGCCCAGGCCGACGTGGGCGATTATCCCGATACATTCCGCATGGCGCAGGACGTGCTCCGCGAGTTCGGACACGTCGATATCCTCGTCAACAACGCCGGCGTGAACTCCGACAAGACGTTCGTGAAGATGGACCACGCCTCGTGGCGCAAGGTGCTCGGCATCAACCTCGACGGCGTCTTCAACTGCACGAAGGTGTTCGTCGATCAGATGCTGAAGCAGAACTACGGTCGCGTCGTCAACATCACCTCGGTCATCGGCCAGATCGGGAACTTCGGCCAGGCCAACTACGCGGCGTCGAAGGCGGGAGTGGCGGCCTTCACGAAGTCACTCGCGAAGGAGCTCGCGGGCAAAGGCGTCACCGTGAACGCGGTGGCACCGGGATTCATCGAGACCGAGATGGTCGAGAACATTCCGGAGAAGGTGCGGAATCGGCTCCTCGAGCAGATTCCGTTGAAGCGGTTCGGGACGGCGGCGGAAGTGGCGCGGGCGGTGGTCTACATCGTGTCGAGCGACGGTGACTACATCACCGGCGCCGAGGTGTCGATCAACGGCGGCCTCCTGATGTGACCGGTGTCGTCCGGCTGCCGTAGGCGCCGGCGAGCAACGAAAGCCCGAGCGCGCCCCAGAGCGCCATCGACTGCGCCGCCCACGCCCACGGCTGGAGCGCGAGCGTCCCGAGGCCGGCCGCGCGCGGCTCGCTCCGGTTGTTCTCGTAGACGACCGCCGACTTCGACGGCATGACCCACGCCTCGCCGGACAGCACGTCCTCGCCGCGCTGGTTGGTGCACACGGTGAGGAGACGCACGCGGTTGCGCTCACGCAGGACCTCGGACACCTCGACGCGGGCGGTGATGGTGTCACCCGCCTTCACGGGCTTGATGAACTTCAGGCTCTGCGAGAGATAGATCGAGCCGGGACCGGGAAGCTGGGTGCCGATGACGGCGGAGATCAGGCCCGCGGTGAAGATTCCGGGCGCGATGGGCTCCCGGAATGGTGTGGTGGCGGCATAGGCGGGATCGCTGTGGACCGGGTTGTAGTCGCCCACGGCCTCGACGAAGCCGGCGATGTCGTCTTCCGCCACCACGCGCACCAGCACCGCGGTGTCGCCCTCCGTGAGCTGACCGATCGTCTTGCCGATCATCGGGGCTCTCATCGGGACTCCTTTTCGCGCTCCCCGCGCTCGCCCGCCTCGCGATCCGTGATCATCCGCGCGACCTGGTCGAGGCGACGGAGAACGGCGTTGACACTCTCCTCCACGCGCTCCACGCGCTCTTCGAGCTGCACGATCTGCTTCGCCACCGACGTCAGCTGCGACCGCGACGGTATGTTGAGCGCGTGCTGGGCGGCCTCGATCTGCTGATCCGCCGCGCGCTTGAGCGGTCCCTGCGTGAGCAGCGTCTGGTCCAGGGTGCGGCCGAGCATCTGCGCGAACCCTTCGGTGTTCATCGCCTGCCCGAGCGCGCGTGACCACGCGTCGATGGACTGATCGAGGAACTGCTTCCACTGCGTCATGAGGTCCGGAGTCACCGGCGTCTGTGCGAACAGGCGCGCCCAGTGCTGGAACCCCTGGTCGAGGAACGGACGCCAGAGGGCGGCGGGGTCGGCACCGGCGGGCGGCGAAGCCTGCGTCATCATGCGCGCCCACGCCTGCGTGCCTTCCTCGAGCTGCCGTTTCCACATGTCGAACAGCTGCTGGCCGGCGCTGCTATCTGCCATGGCTCACCTTACCGTTATCGTAGCCCAAATGACGCTTTGCGCCAAGCTCACGACCGCGGCGCCAACCAGCTCGAAACCTTGGGCCAGCAGTGGATCGCCGCGCCCCGGCCCGCGATGAGCGAGATGTGTCCGCCGGGCAGCTCGACATACTCTTTGTCCCGGCTGCTCACGGCGTCGATGAGCGCGCGCACGCACGCGGGTGGCGCGATGTAGTCCTCTTTGGCGCCGACCACGAAGACGGGGCACCGGATGTTGGAGAGCCGCACCGGCCGTCCCCCGAAGCGGAGCTCCCCGCGGACGAGCTTGTTGTCCTGATAGAAGTCGCGAACCCACTGCCGGAAGAACTCACCCGGAAACGCCACGTACTCGTTCGCCCACTTGTTGAGGGCGTTGAAGCCCTCCACGTACTTGTCGTTCCACAGGTTCCACCAGAGATTGAGATTGGTGGAGAGATCCATGGTGGGCTTGATGAGCTTGAAGCCTGCCTTCACCATGTCGGCGGGGACGGCGCCGACCGTATCGACGAAACGATCGACGTTGAAGTACCGCTTGTCCAGCCAGAGGCCGAAAAGGCCGATCTTCGAGAAGTCCACCGGGCCCGCCATGTCGATGTAGTTCTTCACGGGCGCCTCGGGATACGCCGCCACGTAAGAGGCGGAGAGCGGCGCGCCCATGCAGTAGCCGAGGATCGACACCTCGGAGGCCCCGGAGGAGTCGAGGACCTGCTGCACCATCCGGGGCAGGATCTTCACCACGCAATCCTCGAACGTGAGGTCGTTGTCCTCCGGCCCGAACACGCCCCAGTCGAGCAGATAGAAGTCGAAGCCTTCGCGGGTCATGTGCTCGATGAAGCTGCCGTTCGGGAGCAGATCGAAGATGTACGGGCGGCTGATGCCGAGATTCGGCACGAAGAGGAGCGGAGTCTTGTGGCGCCGCGACGACTCGTAGCGGTAGAGGCGCGACTTGTTCCGCCGATACACTTCCTGACGCGGCGTGGGACCCGTCTTCGGCTCGGTCGGGTTGAACAGCATCTCGCCGAGATTCTTCACGCGCCGGGTCTGGCGCTCGAGCTCCTCCTGCCACTGCTTCACCGCCTCCGCGGCGGGTCCGGCCGCACCGTTGCCGTGACCGCTCGTGAAGCGTTCCACCACATCCGCAAAGCGTTCCTGTGCCATGCGCTCCTCATCCGGCAACGGTGACCCCGGCGCGAGCCGAGGCCTGAGCACTGCGCGTCGCCGCTCTGATTTCAGTATCTCACCGCGAACGGAGGAGCGCCTCGCGCCGCCGACGACCGGGCGCGGAGGCGCTCCGTGTGGCGGCCACTACATCTGGAAGAGCGAACCGAGCTTCATGGCGAGGCCCATGTCGCCCTTCACCTTGAGCTTGCCCGACATGAACAGCATCTGGCCGGACTGCTTCCCCGACAGCATGTCGAGCCAGTCCTGGGCCGCCATCTGGAGGGTGAGGTTGGGGCTGGTGGCCGCGCCTTTCTGGACGATGCAGGTCCCGTCCTTGATCACGGCGTTCCAGGTGCCGCCGCCCTCGCCGCTCACGTCGTACTGGATGGTGGCGTTGGTGCCGCCCGCCTTGTCGGGACGGAAACGGGTCGCCATCGCGTCGAACGTCTCGCTCACCGTCGGCATCGTGTTCTCCTTCTCAGAACGTGAACAGGTCCATCCCACCGGTCACCGTGAGGACGGCGCCGGTGATGTAGCGTGCCCGCTCCGAACACAGGAACGCGATCGCGTTCGCCACGTCCTCGGGCGCGCCTTCCCGTTGCATCGCCACGCGCTTCACCATGCGGTCGTACATGGGGCTCAAGTTCGCGTTGGGGCCGATGATGCCGGGCGCGATCACGTTGGAGGTGACGTTGTAGCGCGCCCCTTCCAGCGCCACCGATTTGGCGAACCCGATGAGCCCCATCTTCGTGGTCGCGTACGCCGTCTGCCCGAAGCCGCCCATCAGTCCCGCGATCGACGCCATCGACACCACCCGGCCCCACCGGCGCTCGCGCATCCCGGGAAACACCGCTTTGGTCACATGGTAGGTCCCGGTCAGATTCACGGCGAGGTTCAGGTCCCAGTCCTCGTCGCGCATGTCCTTGAGCTGTCCCATCGTGTAGATGATGCCGGCGTTGTTGACGCAGATATCGACGGGGCCGAGGTCGCGCTCGATCTGCGCCACCACCTGCGTCACCGCTGCCGCGTCCCGGACGTCGCAGGCGTAGCCGCGCGCGCGGCCGCCCCCGCCTTCGATTTCCTTCGCGGTCTCCTCGGCCCCGTCGGCGTTGAGATCGAGAATCGCGATCCGACAGCCCTCGGCGGCGAGCGTGACCGCGTCCGCCTTGCCGAGGCTGCGCGCGCCCCCGGTCACGATGGCGACACGATCGCGGATACCGAGATCCACGCTAGCGTCCCTTGAACTGCGGCTCGCGCTTGGCGAAGAACGCCTGGAGCCCCTCGGCGGCGTCCTCCGTGCGCAGCGTCTGTAGGAACGCGCGGGTCTCGATCGCGAGCGCCTTGTCGATCGGCTCCTCCAGCCCATCGTCCACGGCCTGGATGAGCAGCCGCGTGGCGATGGGCGGGCGCGTCGCGATCTGGCGGGCGAGGGCACGGGCATCGTTCAGCGTCTCGCCGTCCTTGCTGAGCCGGTTCACGAGCCCGAGCGCCAGGCACTCCGCGGCGGGGACCTGGGTGCCGAGGATCAGGAACTCGAGCGCCTTCGTGCGGCCGATGAGCCGAGGCAAGCGCTGGGTGCCGCCGTAGCCAGGGATGATGCCGAGGTTCGACTCCGTCTGCCCCATGCGCGCCGTCTCCTTGAGGAGCCGGAAGTGACACGCCATCGCGATCTCGCAGCCGCCGCCGAGCGCGTGTCCGTTCATGGCCGCGATCACCGGCTTCGGAAACCGCTCGATCTTCCGGAGGACCCCGTTGCCGAAACGGATGAAGGCGTCGACGTTGCCGCCCGCGAAGGCGGAGCCGAGGTCGGCGCCCGCGCAGAAGATCCGGTCCCCGTGACCGGTGACGATGACGGCGCGCACGCCGTCGTCTCCTTCCAACGAGGTGAGGGCGGCGTCGAGGTCGTGCATCAGCTGCTCGCTGATGGCGTTGGCGGGAGGACGGTTGAGCGTGATCACAGCGAAGCTCTCCTCGCGCGCGAAGAGGAGCGTCTCATACGCCATCGGCCCGCACTCCTTTGAGGAAGATGGTGGCGACCGCCTCCGCGCTGTCGGTGAGCCGGTACGTCCGCTTGCCGAGCACCCACGACGTGGCGAGCTGGTCCATGGCGCCGAACAGCGTCTTGGTGGCGATCTTCACGGGCAGGTCTTTCCGGACCAGGCCGGCCGCGATGCCTTCCTCCAGCACCGAGGCGATCAGGTCGAAATACGCCGACACCTCGTGGGCGGAGGCGCCCCGGAAGAACTTGTGGCCCTGACGCAGTTCAACCTGCACCACCTCCGCGAGGTCGGGATTCTGCTCGAGCACGCTGAAGTGGAGCAGCACCAGCCGGCGAATCTTCCGCACCGCATCCGGCTCCCCCGCGATCTCCCGCCGGACCTCGGCCACCCATTCCGCCATCTTGTCCCGGAAGAGCCGGACGAGGATTTCCTCCTTCGTCCGGAAATAGAGGTAGATGGTGCCGCTCGCGATGCCGGCTTCGCGCGCGATGTCGGACACGCGGGAGTTGTAGTAGCCGTTGCGGGCGAACACCCGGACGGCAGCTTCGATGATCTGATGCGGCTTGTCGGGATCGCGCATGCGTGACTGAACCGTCGTTCATTTTACGGGTCGGCCCAAAACCGTGTCAACCGAACGGCGGCGCCGCCGCGGAGTGGGGCGCGTGCTCGCACCGCGCGTGCTAGAGTCCCCTCGTGCGCATCAAGTACCGCCTCGGCGTGATGCCGGGCCCGTGGCCGGCGGACGGCGGAGCCGATTTCTTCTGGCGATTCGTCGATCTCTGCGAGGCGAGCGAGATCGACTCGCTCTGGTTCTCCGAGCGCCTCTCCTCGCCGTCGCCGCTTCCCGAACCGATGACGACGATGGCGGCGGTGGCGGCCCGCACCCGGCGGCTCAAGTTCGGGCCGAGCGTGCTCGTGGCCCCGTTCCGCTCACCCGTGCTCGCCGCGCGCGAGCTCGCCATGATCGACTACCTGTCCGCGGGCCGCGTCCTCCCCGCCGTCGGCATCGGTGTCGAGCAGGAGCGGGAATTTCGCGCCGCCGGCGTCCCCTTCAAGGAGCGCGGACGCCGCACGGATGAAGCGATCCGCATCATGCGCCTCTGCTGGGAGCGCGACGACGTCGATCATGCCGGCGATTTCTGGCAGCTCGAGCACGTGACCGTGCTTCCGAAGCCCGTGCAGCAACCGCTGCCGTTGTGGATTGGCGGTAACAGCGAGGCTGCCATGCGACGGGCGGGGCACCTTGGCGACGGATGGATTCCATCCTTCATCACGCCCGACGCGCTCCGGGCCGGCGTGGAGAAGACGCAAGCGTTCGCGGCCGAGGCCGGCCGCGAGGTCCCGCGTGATCACTTCGGCGTGCTGTTCTACGTTGCGCTCGACGACGATCCCGCGGCCGCCCGTGCCATGGCGGCGCCGTTCATTCCGCGCAACCGCGTTGACGACGCGACCCTCGCCGCCTGCACCGCGTTCGGGCCCCCGGCGCTCGTGCACGAGCGCCTGGAACAATACATCGCGGGCGGCGCCTCGAAGTTCATCCTCCGCCCGATGTGCCCGCCCGACCGCATGCTCGATCAGCTCGCCCGTCTCGCTGCCGACGTCGTGCCTGCGGTGCACGCACGGTAGGCGCCCGGACGACTCTCAGGTCGAGAGAATCGTGACGAGCAGCTCGGGGTCGATGTTGCCGCCCGAGAGCACCACACCGACACGCGCCCCGCGCTCGACCGCGAGCTTTCCGTGGAGAGCGGCGGCGGCGCCGACGGCGCCCGTCGGCTCCACCACGATGCGCGCGCGCAGCGTGAGGAAGCGGACGGCGGCGGTGATCTCGGGATCCGTCACCAGCGCCATGTCGGTGACGTGCTTCTGGAGGATCGGAAACGTGAGGGCGCCCGGCGTGGTGGACCGGATGCCGTCGGCGATGGTGGGCGGCGGCGGGATCGTCACGCGCTCGCCCTTCTGCAGCGACAGCATGGTGTCGTTCGCGGTATCGGCCTCCACCCCGATCACCTGCATCCCCGGAAACAGCGTGCGGGCGACGGTGGCGCAGCCGGCCATGAGCCCGCCGCCCCCCACGGGCGTCACGAGCACGTCGAGTGACGGCATGTCCTGCAACAGCTCGAGGGCGGCCGTGCCCTGCCCCGCCATGATGGCGGGATCGTCGTACGGCGGCACCAGCACGCGCCCGGTCGCCTCCGCGAGGCGCCGTGCCTTCTCCTCACGATCCTCCTTCTCGCGGTCGTAGAAGACGACCTCCGCGCCGTAGCCGCGCGTCGCCTGGATCTTCAGCATCGGCGCATCGGTCGGCATGCAGATGATCGCGGTGGTGTCGAGCATCTTGGCGGCGAGGGCCACGCCCTGCGCGTGGTTACCGGAGGAGTAGGCGACCACGCCCCGCGCGCGGTCGGCGGCGGAGAGCGTGAGGAGCTTGTTCAGCGCGCCTCGGATCTTGAACGATCCCGCGCGCTGCAAGCTCTCGCACTTGAAGAACACGCTGTAGCCGCTGGCATCGTCGAACGACTGCGAGGTGACGACGGGAGTGCGGTAGACGCGGGTACGCAGCCGGCGCGCAGCGGCGTGAATATCGTCGAGGGTGATCAGGTGCAGGGTCCTCGGAAGAGGATTATGCCGTAGCGACGACGATCGTCGCAAGCGTGGGCGTGCCCGTATACTGGCGCCATGCGAGTCCTCGTCGCGATCATGGTATCGCTCACGCTCGCCGGTTGCTCCGTCATCAGCCTCGACCTTACGCCCCGCATCCGGCCGCTCGAGGAGCAAACCGTCGAGGGCCACGGCGAGAGCAAGATCCTGCTCCTCGACATCTCCGGATTCATCAGCGACGAGGGGCCCGCCACGGTTCTGACGATCGGCACCGCGCCGCCACGGGTGCCGCTGCTCGTGCGCGTGCGCGAGGAACTGAAGAAGGCCGCGGAAGATCGGCATGTGCGGGCGCTCGTGGTGCGCATCAACAGCCCCGGCGGCACCGTCACGGCGTCCGACATCATCTTTCGCGAGCTCGAGCTCTTCAAGGCGCGCACGAAGGTGCCGGTGGTCGCCGTGATGATGGACGTGGCCGCGTCCGGCGGCTATTACATCGCGCTCGCCGCCGATACCATCGTCGCGCATCCCACCACCGTCACCGGCTCCATCGGCGTCATCATGATCACCGTCAACGCGCAGGGGCTGATGGAAAAGATCGGTCTCTCCACCGCGACCGTGAAGTCGGGGCCGCGCAAGGACATGGGCAGTCCGTTCCGCACGCTGGAGCCGGAAGAGCGTGCGATCTTCCAGTCCGTGATCGACGACCTCTATGCGCAGTTCGTGTCGAAGCTCGTCGAGCGCCGCCGGATCCCGGCGGACACGGCGCGCACGGTCGCCGACGGTCGCATCTACACTCCCGACCAGGCATTGCGACTCCGACTGATCGACCGCATCGGCTACATGCCGGACGCGCTCGATGTGGCGCGGCAGGCGGCGGGTGTGAGCGAGGCGAAGGTCGTCGTCTATCACCGCCCGCGCGAGTACCGCGCCACCTACTACGCGGCCCCCGCCCGCGCCGCGGCCGGAATCGAGGCACCGGTGGCCGAGCTCGCCGCGCTCGTCGGCGCCGGGCCCAAGTTCCTCTACTTGTGGTGGCCGTGACTGCGGTGGTGGGCGGCGCGCGGTGAACTAGCCCCCGGCGCTGCGCGTCGGATCGGCGGGCGTGAAGCCGTCGCAACGCACGACGGGAAGCCGCGGATAACGGGGAAAACGCGGGTCGTCGGCGCTCTTCCCGCACAGCACGAACGTCGAGCCGCGGCCCGACGTGATCCCTCGCCGATGTGGGCACTCCGCGCAGAGGCCCTCGCCTTCGCGCCGCGCCTTGACAGTGGAACCCAACCTGACTACCGTGAGCCAGCCCTGAGGAAACCGGCCGCCGGTCTGAGCACCGGCCGGGGGTCGCGCGCGGCCCCCAACAGGAGTTCCTCAGGGCCTTGCCACGCCGGCGCTTCACTCATTCCGCGACGAGATC
>Ga0114129_10004799_pt1 | contig 19109 bp, 15 predicted proteins | sample RhiMetdeltSRZDD1_FD_80071 | JGI IMG/M metagenome (GOLD analysis project Ga0114129, IMG submission 80071) | Populus rhizosphere microbial communities from Tennessee, USA - Rhizosphere MetaG P. deltoides SRZDD1 (version 2) (version 2) | ecosystem: Host-associated > Plants > Roots > Rhizosphere >...
AAGGCGACCCGGACCACTATTTCACCGATGACGAGAGCGCATAGCAGGCTCGCCAGCACGAGGATCAGGGGGCCGAGAACTGCGCGGGGGCGCGTGGTCATTTCGAGGTCCGATGCTTACCGCGAGAGCACGCCGAGTCCGCGGTTCGTGTTCGTGCGCCCAGGTTCCGTTGCGCGACGGCCGCCAGCCCGGCACCGCCGCGGCCGGTGGGTCCTCAATCGAGCTCGAACGCGTGCTTGTAGTCGAGCCTGAGCGAGGGGTTCTGCTCCTCCTTGTGCAGCACGCAGTTGCCGACGATCAGCGTCTCGATGTCGCTGCCCATAAAGCACCGGAATGCGTCTTCCGGAGTGCACACTATGGGCTCCCCGCGCACGTTGAAGCTGGTGTTGACCAGCACCGGGCAGCCGGTGCGTTGTTTGAACGCCTGCAGCAACGCGTGGTAGCGTGGGTTAGTCTCGCGGTGCACGGTCTGGACGCGCGCGGAATAATCGACGTGGGTCACCGCCGGTATCTCCGAACGCGGCACGTTCAACTTATCGATCCCGAAAAGCTTCCTTTCCTCCTCGGTCATCGCGCGCCGTCGCTCGGGTCGGACGCCGGCGACGAGCAGCATGTAGGGCGAATCGTAATCGAGCTCGAACCAGTCGGCGACGTCCTCGCGCAGGACCGACGGTGCAAACGGTCGAAACGACTCTCGGTATTTCACCCTCAGGTTCAGGGTCTTCTGCATCGACGGCGAGCGCGGGTCGCCCAGGATGGACCGGGCGCCCAGCGCGCGCGGCCCGAACTCCATGCGCCCCTGGAACCACCCCAGCGCCTTCTGCGCGACGAGCGCGTCGGCGCCCTGCGTGATCACGGTGTCGTCATCCACTATGTCGAACCGGGCGCCTGCCGCGCGCAGGCGCTGCTCGATCTCGCGCTGTCCGTACTCTGGGCCGAGGTATGCCCCGCGCATGCCGTCGAGCCTTCCGTCCAGCGATCGCGGCTGGCTCTTGTACAGATGATAGGCGACCAGTGCCGCGCCCAGCGAACCGCCGGCATCGCCCGCCGCCGGCTGGATCCAGATGTTCTCGAACTTGCTGTCGCGCCACACCTTGCCGTTGGCCACGCAGTTGAGCGCCACCCCGCCGGCCAGGCACAGGTTGCGCTCGCCGGTCTCGCGCGCGACCGCGCGCGTCATGCGCACCATGATTTCTTCGGTGACCTGCTGGACCGAAGCCGCGATGTCCATGTGGAACTGGGTGAGCAGCTGCTCGGGCGTGCGCGGCGACTGGCCGAACAATCCGTCGAACTTCCGGTTCGTCATGGTCAGTCCGACGCAGTAGTTGAAGTACTCGAGATTGAGCTTGAACGACCCGTCGTCCTTCACGTCGATCAGCTTGTCGAGGATCACCTTCGTGTAGCGCGGCTCTCCGTACGGAGCAAGCCCCATCAACTTGTACTCGCCCGAGTTCACCCTGAACCCGGTGTAATACGTGAAGGCGGAGTAGAGCAGCCCCAGCGAATGCGGAAAATGGATTTCCTTGATGACCTCTAGCTTGTTGTCGCGGCCGAGCGCGACCGAGCTCGTGGCCCACTCGCCCACCCCATCCAGCGTCAGAACCGCGGCCGAGGCATAGGGCGATGGGAAAAATGTGCTGGCGGCATGGCTCAAATGGTGCTCGCTGAATACCAGGCGCGCGTCCCAGTCGAAGTCCGGCCGGTGCTGCCTCAACTGATTTTTCAGAAGATTCTTCAGGAACAGCTTTTCCCTCAGCCAGACCGGGATCGCCATCTTGAACGACTCGAATCCGCGCGGCGCAAACGCGAGATAGGTTTCCAGGAGACGCTCGAACTTGAGGAACGGCTTGTCGTAAAAAGCGACGAGATCGACCTCATCCAGCGTTATCCGGGCTTCCGACAGGCAATAGTCAAGCGCGTGGCGTGGGAATCGAGAATCGTGCTTCTTGCGGGTGAATCGCTCCTCCTGCGCCGCGGCCACGATTTCGCCGTCGCAGACGAGTGCCGCGGCGGCATCGTGATAGAACGCAGAAATGCCCACTACGCGCATCGTGGCTCGCCTAGAACAACGTATAGATGAATGGCGCCACGGCAGAGCCCTGGGAGAGCACGATCAAGCCGCCGAGCACTACCATGACCAGGAAAATCGGAATCAGCCAATACTTCTTGCGGGTCCGCATGTAGGCCCATAACTCTTTGGCGAATGACATGGCTGCTCCTTCTGGATCCGTGAACGCCTGAGTGGGTTCGTATGGCTCTCAGAACTGGTTGTGGAGGCTGTCCGGCTTCGGACCGGGCGGATCGCGCCTGATCCAGTAGCTCCCGTCTATCTTACCATTGCGCAACCGCAGATTGTCCTTGGCGAACCGCCGCATGAGCGCGCCCATCGGCGTGAAGACCGCGTAGAACAGGAACCCGAGCGCGACCGGACTGATGACGCGGTTCAACCGGAGGCCCAAGCGCAGCCAGAGCCGGTTCGGCAGTGCGAGTAGTGCGGGGGCCGTGAAGGCAACGAGCGCAAATACTCCGGCGATGATCAGGGACCACCAACGCACCGGCGCGCCTCCGAAGAGCGGCCGCAGGCCGATGACCAGAAACACCACGGAGAATACCCAGCCGAAAGCGCGGTTGCTCGAGGATTTTACGTGGTGTGTTCTCGATAGATCTTCGTGGGTGGCCATCGGTTTCCGCTTCAGTGCTCAGGGGGCAATACTGGGTTCCTAGTGTTTTCGGCCGATCATCGTGTAGAGACCGCCGTCGCGCCCGCCGGTCAGCAGCATCTCCAGCTCGCTCACCGCGTAACCGAGGTTGCCGTGCGGGGGACGCGGACGGAAGAGCTGCGTGTCTTCGGTGAAATCCTCCCCGCCGACCGGGGGTATGGTGAACGTCAGGTCGATCCCAGAAAGGTCGAACCACTTTCCCACTTCGGCCATCGAGTGCTTGCTCTCGTGCGGGTGCCGGTGCTGGGCTCGGTACCGTGCGGACAACCTGCGCCGCCAGAGCGTCGGCAGCCGTCCGAGCCAGTTGTACAGGCCGACGATCACGTGACCGCCGGGCTTGAGCTTGCGCGCGATCGAGTGGAAGCCTCCCTCGGGATCGCTCGTGTGATGCAGGACGCCGTTGCAGATGACCAGGTCGAACGTTCCGTCCTCAAACGGCGGCCGGAACAAGTTCATCTGCACGAACTGCACGTTCGCGATCGAGCAGCGATCGCGGAACGACTTTGCCAGCCGCAGCGAGTTCAGGCACAGGTCCGCGCCGATCACGGTGCGGCCCCAGCCCATGCCCAGGAAGTTCGACAACTGGCCGGTGCCGCAACCCGCCTCCAGCACCATCATCGGGCGGCCGAGCTGCTCGTCGAGCAGGCGCTCGAAAACGCCGCGCCGCAGCTTGGTGAGCAGGCTTTCGCGGCCGTCGAGGTCGTCGTAGTTGGGAAACGGCGTGTCTTCGTAAAACGATTTGGCCATTTCCGTGACGTCGGACTTGCCCTCCGGCCACTCGTTCGGAGCGAACAAGCACGGAATGTCGTCCACGACCGGATAGCGGCGCTGGCCATCGGAGCTCAGCAGGACGCCTTCGCTCTCGATCCACCGCAGCGGGCGCATGTCGACCGGACAGCGCAGGGTCTCCTGGATCTCCAGAAATGCAAGCGGCTCGCGCCAGTGCGGGCCTGCGCCGGTCCCGGCCGTCGATTGTTCCTCGTTCGAGGCTCCGCGGTTGATCACGCTCATTACTTCGGGCGGTCGAGGACTTCGCGGACCTTGGCGATCAGGGCGAGGGGTGTGAACGGCTTGCCGAGCAGTAGCATGCTCGCGTCGAGCACGCCGTGCCGGACGATCGCGTCGCCGGTATAGCCCGACATGTAGAGCACGCGCATGTCGGGCCGGGTTGCCCGCACCCGGTCCACCATCTCGCGGCCGCTCATGCGCGGCATCACCACGTCGGTGAGGATCAGATCGATCCGCGCGCCTTCCTTCTCGTAGACGGTGACGGCCTGGGCGCCATCGCTCGCCTCCACCACCGTGTAGCCCTGCCGCTCCAGCACCTCGCGGGCGAGCGCCCGCACGTCGTCCTCGTCCTCCACCAGCAGGATGGTCTCCCGACCGGTGGCGGGCTGGGACGCCCCGCTGTCGTCGGCGACGCCGGTCTCGGCCGCGGTCTCGACCTGCGGCAGATAGATCTCGAAGGTCGTGCCGCCGCCCTCCACGCTGCGGACGTGGATCGCGCCGCCGTGCTGACGCACGATCCCGTGCACCATCGACAGCCCGAGGCCGGTGCCCTTCCCCGGCTCCTTGGTGGTGAAGAACGGTTCGAAGATGCGGGCCTGGGTCGCCGCGTCCATGCCGGTGCCGGTGTCCATCACGCGCAGTACCACGTACGGACCGGGGGGCAGCGCCTCCGGCCGATCGGGCGGGACGGCCCCGAGCTGCACGTGGTCGGTCTCGAGACCGAGCGTACCGCCCTGGGGCATCGCGTCGCGCGCGTTCACCGCCAGGTTCATCAGCGCCTGCTCGAGCTGAGTCCGATCGGCGTTGACCCGTCCGGCGTGCGGCCCCAGCGTCAGCAGCAGGTCCACGTCCTCGCCGATGAGCCGCCGCAGCATCGTGCTGACGTCCGCCACCATGGCGTTGAGATCGAGGACCTTCCGCTGGAGGACCTGCTTGCGGCTGAAGGCCAGGAGCTGCCGCGTCAGGCCGGCGGCGCGGTCCGCCGTCTTCTGGATCACCTCCACGCTGCGGCGTACCGGATCGTCGGCCTTGAGCCGGCCCAGGACCAGGTGGGTGCGGCCGGTGATGATGGTGAGCAGGTTGTTGAAGTCGTGCGCGACACCGCCCGCGAGGCGACCCACCGCCTCCATCTTCTGAGCCTGGCGGAGCTCCTCCTCGAGCTGGAGGCGCTGGGTGATGTCCATCATCGCCCCGATCATGCGGGTGGGCCGGCCGTCGCCGTCGTGCAGCACGTAGCCCCGGTCGAAGACGTGGGCGTACGAGCCGTTGGCCCGGCGGTAGCGATACTCCGCGCTCCAGCTCTCGGCGCCGCGCTCCACCGCGGCATTGATGTCGCTCTTCACGCGCTCGCGATCGTCCGGGTGAATCGTCTCGTACCACCACGTGATGTCCGGGCCGATCTGCTCCGGGGGGTAGCCGAAGAGGATGCTGACGCCCTCGTTCCACCACAGACCGTGGCTCACGAGGTCCCAGTCCCACACCGCGTCGTTGGTGGCGCGCGCCACGAACTGGAAGCGCTCCTGGCTCTCCCGCAGCGCCCGGACCAGCCGCTCCGCGGTGCCGCGGGCGATCTGCTCCGCCTCGAGGATCTGAGCGTTGCGGATCGCGATGGCGGCCTGCGCGGCCAGCCGCACCAGAACCGACTCGTCGTGGTCGGTGAACACACGGGCCGAGCGGTTATCCACATAGAGGAGCCCCTCGACGCGGTCGTCGATGAGGATCGGCACCGTCATCTGGGCCTCGATGCCCAGCCGCCGGACCCGTTCCATGTAGCGCGGGCTGAGGCGGGTATCGCGCAGGTAGTCGCTCGTGCGCAGGGGCCGGCGTTCCTGGAGCACCTGGCCGCCGAGCCCCTGGCCGGGCTCGATCCGCGCCGCGACGAGCTCGTCGTACCACGGGGACGTCCAGTAGCGGAGCTGCACCGCGTCGGACTCGGGGATGCGCAGGCCGATCACCGCGCCGTCGCTGCGGCAGAGCTCCTGCGCGGCCTCGGTGACCCGGCGGAGCACGGTGGCGAGCTCGGGCGCGGCCCCGATCGTGCGGGCCAGGTCGGCCAGCACCTCCGCTTCACGCCGGCGCCGCTCCTCCTCCGCGAAGAGCCGGGCGTGCTCGAGGGTGATCGCGGCCTGGTCGGCGAGGGCCTCGGCCAGCTGCACCGCGCGCGCGTCGAAGACGGTGCCGGTCGCGCTGCGCACCGCGAGCACGCCGATGAGCCGGTCCTGGGTGAGCAGGGGGACCGCCAGGATGGCCCGATCGGGTCCCTGCTCCATGTGCGCCTGCAGGGCCGGCGGGATGTCGATTCGCGTGTCGGCCAGGACGTCCGGGCTGGTGATGGTGCGCCGTTCGCGCATCGCGAGGCCGATCGCGCCCGATCCGAGCTCCCGCACCCCACGCCAACCTGCGGTCGGCGCCGCGGGCCCATGCGCCACCGCCATCGCGAGCAGATTCGTGGAGTCGTCGTCGAGCCGGTAGACGACCGCCGAGCCGCCTCCGACCAGGGAGCGGAGGCTCTCGGCGATGCGCCCGCCGACCACGTCTGGGTCGAGTCGCTCTGACAGCAGCCGGCCGATGCCGGTCAGGGCGCGCGTCTCCTGCAGTCGTGTCCACTGCTCCTCGAGGAGTCGCGCGTTCTCCTGCTCGAGCGAGCGCAGGCGGACGTGGAGCGCCGTCTCGTCCTGCATGTCGGCGCGGCCGTGGGGGCTCGTCGGTAGCATCCGCCCGTAAGGCAGCAAGGACCACGCCACAGATAAATAGCTGAAATGGCGGCGGATCCTGGGCCCCGGCCGTCGCAAAGTGTCAGCCTGGCGACTGAAAATGAGCACCCCGGCTGGGGACAAGTCCCCCGGCGCTCTGCTAGGATCCGCTCACCGTCGCCAGCCGCTCACCTCTTCCGGGAGACTCGCCGCTATGACGACCGACGCGAGGATGATCAATCACCTCTGGACGCACAAGACCCAGGACCATCCGTTCCTGTCCGACGAGGAGCTGGTGATCGATCGGGGGGAAGGAGTCTGGGTGTGGACGGAGCGGGGCAAGAAGCTCCTGGATGGCTTCGCGGGGCTCGCGGTCGTCAACGTGGGCCACGGCCGCCGCGAGATCGCGGAGGCAATCGCCGAGCAGACGGTGCGGCTGGCGTACTACCCGACCACGCGGCAGTTCTCCAATCGCCCCGCCGCGGAGCTGGCCGCGAAGCTGGCGGCGCTCACGCCCGGCGACCTGCGCTACACGATGTTCGCGGTCAGCGGCTCCGAGGCCAACGAGCGCTCGATGCAGATCGCGCGGCAGTACTGGCTGGCCACCGGCAAGCCCGGCAAGCACAAGGTGATCTCGCTCGAGGGCGGCTACCACGGCGCCACCATGGGCACCTTCGCGGTCTGCGGCCTGCCCAACCTGTCGCAGGCCTACGCGCCCCTCGAAGTGCCCGGATTCGCGAAGGTCAAGCCGCCGCATCCGTTCCGCGACCTGGCGGGCGGCAGCGAGGCCGAGCTGATCGCGCGCCGGATCGCCGAGATGCGCGAGGCCATCGTTCGCGAGGGCCCGGACACGGTGTCGGCGGTCATCATGGAGCCGGTGCTCTCCTCGGGCGGCTTCATCATGCCGCCCATCGGCTGGCTCCGCGCGGTGCGCGCCCTCTGCGACGAGCTCGACGTGCTGATGATCGCCGACGAGGTCATCACCGGCTTCGGCCGCACCGGTCGGTGGTTCGCGTGCGAGCACGACCAGGTCGTGCCCGACCTCATGTCGGTGGCCAAAGGCATCACCTCGGGCTACATCCCGCTCTCGGCCAGCATCGCGCGCGGCCGGCTCGCCGACGCGTTCTCCGACACCACCACCCAGGAGAACGTGCACCCCAACACCTACGCGGCGCATCCGGTGGCCTGCGCGGCCGCGCTCGCCAACCTGCGCATCATGGAGCAGGACAAGCTGGTGGCCAACGCGGAGACGATGGGCGCGCGGCTGCTCGAGGGCCTGCAGCGGGCAGTGGGCAAGCACCCGATCGTGGGCGACGTCCGCGGCCGTGGCCTCATGGTCTGCGTGGACTTCGTGCAGCCCGACGGCTCCGGCAAGCCGCTCGATGCCAAGCTGGTCGCCGAGCTCGACCGCAAGGCCTGGGACCGCGGCGCCATCATCTATGCTCGCGGCACCGTCCTCCGCCTGGCCCCCCCGCTCTGCATCACCGCGGCCGAGGTCGACGAGCTGGTCAGCGTGGTCGCCGACTGCGTCGACTCGCTCCAGCGCGACGTCGCGGCGGGCCGGTAGCGCGCTAGGCGAGGAACTCGCGGGCGAGCGTCTCCCACATCATCGCGGAGAGCTTGAGGCTCTCGGTGTCCACGCGCTCGTTGTGGCCGTGGAACATGAGCGGGTAGTCGGTGTAGGGGATGCGGAGCGACTGCAGGCCGAAGCCGTAGGCGGGCACGCCCTGCCAGCGGAAGAACTTGGCATCGGTGCCGCCGGTGGTCATCTTGGGCACCACGCGGCTACCCGGCATCAGCCGGGACGTCACCCGCTCCATCGCGGCCACCAGCGGGGTGTCGTGGGTGCTGAGCGAGCCCTCCTGGCCGCGGCCGGTGCGGATCGTCACCCGCGCAGCCAGGTCGCCGATCGCCTCCCGCAGCATCACGTCCACCTCGTCGCTCGTCACCCCGGGCAGGGCGCGGATGTCCACGTCGATCTCCACGCGGTCGGGGATGACATTGGTCTTCACGCCGCCGTGCATGACGTTCGGCGAGAACGTGGTGTGGGTGCAGGCGTGCGCCTCGCGCGCCAGGGCCAGGTTATCCATCCCGCGCACCGTCTCCAGCACGCGAGCGGGATCGGTGAGCCCGGCGGTCAGCGCCGGCCCGAGATCCATGGCCTTCACGTACTCGCGCCACACGTCGAGGATGCGCGCCTTCGGCTGGTAGGCCGCGATGCGCCGCACGACTTCCGCCGCGGTCACCAGGGCGTTGTCGGTGCGGAACGGCCGCGAGCCGTGGCCCGGCGTGCCCGCCACCGTGAGCCGCCGCCAGTTGGCGCCCTTCTCGCCGATCGTCACGCCCAGGACGTGGCCCTTGCTGGTCGGGATCGGCACGCCGCCGCTCTCGGTGATGACGTAGTCGGCTTTCACCGCGTCGGGCCGCCGCTCGACCAGATGTCCCGCGCCGAGATTGCCGCCCGCCTCCTCGTCGGCCACCGCCAGATAGATGAGGGTGCCGCGCGGGCGAAAGCCGCTCTTGGCCAAGCGCCGCGTCGCCACCGCCATCGTGCTGGTGAGGTTCAGCATGTCGATCGCGCCCCGGCCCCAGACCACGCCGTCCACCAGCTCGCCCCCGAAGGGATCGCGCTTCCAGCCGTCCGGGCTCACCGGGACCACGTCGGTGTGGCCCATCAGGAGCAGGCGCGGGGCCCTGGGGTCCGAGCCCTCGATGCGGGCGATGAGGCTTTCGCGCCCCGGCTCGGAGGTGTAGCGCTCGCACGCGACTCCCGCGCCCGCGAAGTAATCCTCCAGCGCCGCGCAGCTCCGCGTCTCCTGGCCGGAGGCCGCGGTGCCGTCGTTGACGCACGCGTTGCGGATCAGGGTGCGCAGCAGCTCGGTCGCCTCGGTCTCGATGCTCTGCTCGTCTGGCATGGGGTCCTCGATTCGGCTGGGGTCAGGTCTTACATTCCGACATTGCCCGAGAAGTTCCGGATGATCCAGCCCGCGATGGAGTGACGGGCCGGGCCCACCGGCATCTCGGTGCGCGGAAACCACCGCGCGTCCTCGAGCTCATCGCGGTCGATGGTGATCTCGCCGCCCGCGTAGCTCGCGATGAAGCCGATCATGATCTGGCTCGGGAAGGGCCAGTTCTGACTGCCCACGTACTGGATGTCCTTGACGTCCACCCCGACCTCTTCCTTCACCTCGCGCGCCACGCAGCCCTCGAGCGATTCGCCGTTGTCCACGAAGCCCGCGACCAGCGCGTAGCGGCCCGGCGCCCAGATCGCCTTGCGCGCGAGCAGCACCCGGTCGCCGTCGCGCACCAGCACGATGACCGCGGGGTGCAGATGCGGGTAGTGCTCGTACTGGCAGGCCCCGCAGCGCTTGCCCCACTCGCCCTCGAGGCGTCCCGCGGGCGCGCCGCAGCGCGGGCAGTGGCCGCTCGTGGACTCCCAGTACAGGAGCTGCATCGCCATGCCACCCAGGGTCAGCAGGTCGTCGGCGAGCCGCGTTCCCTGCATCGGCACGAGCGTCTCCGACCGGAGCCCCTCCGGCACCGGCGCACCTTTCGGCCGCCCCGCGACCCAGCACGGCTCGCCCGCCCACGTGCCGAGCCAGTGGCGCGGGCCCAGCTCGTCGACGCCCCGCGGCGGCGCCTCCGGCGTGGCACCGGCGGGCAGCCGGAAGCCGTCGCCGTCGGGCACCACCAGGAGCTTCTGGTCCTGGACGATGAGCCAGCGGCCGGTGCCGGCGGGCAGGCCGCCGCCCCCGCGCTTGGCGGGCGTGAACTCGCCGCGGAGGCAGTCGACGTTGAAAGGCAGGTAGACGGAGAGCGGGGTCATCGTCGTCGTCATCGGCGCGGCCGAGTCTATCACGGAGAAAACCCAGTTGCGCTCCGGCCCCGGCCGGGGTACCACTACCCCGTGCCCGAGCTGCTCTCCGCCCTCGCCGCCTCCGTCGCCGCGCGCCTGATCGCGCGCAAGGAGACGATCGCGATCTCCGAATCGTCGACGGGTGGCCTCATCTCGGCCGCGCTGCTGTCGATCCCGGGCGCCTCCGCGTACTTCGTGGGCGGCGGCGTGATCTACACGCAGACCGCGCGCCGCAACCTGCTCATGCTGCCCGACGACGCGGTGCGCGGCAGCCGTTCCAGCACCGAGGCGGCGGCGCGGCTCAACGCGAGGACGGTGCGCGAGCGGCTCGCGACCAGCTGGGCGCTCGCCGAGACGGGCGCGGCGGGCCCCGCCGGCAATCGCTACGGCGACGCGGCCGGGCACTCGTGCTTCGCGGTGGCGGGCGTGATCGAGGAGGCCCGCACGCTCGAGACGAAACGGAGCGACCGCGAGGCCAACATGTGGGCGTTCACCCGGGCCGCCCTCGAGCTGCTCGACACCTGTCTCCAACAAGCGGGAGAGTGATCATGACTGACAGCAAGATTCGCGTCGGATTCATCGGCGCCGGCGCCAACACGCGCAAGCACCACATCCCCAAGTTGAAGGCCCAGCCCGGGGTCGAGCTGGTCGCGGTCGCCAACCGGTCGAAGGAATCGGGCGAGCGGGTGGCGAAGGAGTTCGGGATCGGGCGGGTGCACGCGGGGTGGCAGGAGATCGTCAACGCGCCCGACATCGACGCGGTGTGCATCGGCACCTGGCCCTACATGCACTGCGAGATGACGACCGCCGCGCTCGGGGCGGGCAAGCACGTGCTCTGCGAGGCGCGCATGGCCATGAACGCCACCGAGGGCCGGCGCATGCTCGAGGCCTCGCGGAAGGCCCCGAGCCTGATCGCCCAGCTCGTGCCCGCGCCCCACACGCTGGAGCTGGACGCCACCGTCCAGGCGCTGCTCGCCGAGGGTTTCCTGGGCGAGGTGCTGGCGGTCGAGCTGCAGTCCTCGCCCGGCCGCTTCGTGGAGCCGGACGCCCCGCTGCACTGGCGGCACGACGCGGCGCTGAGCGGGCACAACATCCTCAACATGGGGATCTGGTACGAAGCCATGATGCGCTGGCTCGGCCCCGCGCAGCGGGTGACCTCGATGACCAAGGTCGCGGTGCCCAGGCGGAAGGACGCGGCGGGCGCGACGCACGAGGTCAAGGTTCCGGATCACGTGGACATCCTGGCCCAGCTCCGACGTGGCGCGGTCGCGCACATGCGCTTCAGCTCGGTGACCGCGCTCGCGCCCGCCTCCGAGGCGTGGATCTACGGGAGCGAGGGGACGTTGAAGCTTGAAGCCGACGCGCTCCGGCTCACCGGGGCCCGGCGGGGGGAGTCGTCGCTGCGCGAGATCCCGGTGCCGCCCAAGACGCGCATCGGCTGGCGAGTGGAGGAGGAGTTCGTCAACGCGATCCGGGGCCGCGAGAAGATCGCGCGCACGACCTTCGAGGACGGCGTGCGCTACATGGAGTTCACGGACGCGGTGACCCGCAGCGCCACGACCGGCCAGACCGTCGACGTGAAGGACCTGTAAGTCCGGGGGACCTCAAACCTATTCCCCTCTCCCCTCAGGGGAGAGAGCAGGGTGAGAGGTAGTCGAGGGTGAGGGCTAAGCCCGGTACCAGTACGCGATCCGGCCGAAGATCGAGTCCCACGAGTTGAGCTCCACGCCGGCCAGGTGGTTGGCGGCGGCGTGGAGCACGTTGCGCCACGTCACCGGGATCACCACCGCCTTCTGCACCACGAGGTCGTTCATCTTGATGAAGAGGGCGGCCCGCTTGACCGGGTCCATCTCCGCGTCCGCCTTGCGCCACAGGCGGTCATAGTCCGCGTTCCGCCACCGCGCGATGTTCCGCCCCGTCCACGCGTTCTCCTTGGTGGGCACCTCCCAGGAGACGAACTGGGCCATGAAGAGCTGGGGGTCGAGCCCGGTGAACACGGTGTAGGTCTGGAGATCCGCGAGGAAGCGGACGTTGGTGTCGGCGTTGTTGACGTCGGCGGAGAAGAACACCGAGGCCGGAATCGCCTTGACCTCCATCTCCACGCCCGCGCGCGCGGCCGACTGCTTGACGACCATCTGGATCTTCTGCACGGTCGTGTTGGCGGCGGCCTGGAAGAGTAGGCGCATCCGCCGCCCGTCCTTGGCGCGGACCCCGTCGGCGCCGCGCGCGTAGCCCGCCTGGTCCAGGAGGTCGTTGGCCTTCTCGACGCTGAACTCCCAGGTGCTGTTCTGCGAGCGGAAGCGCTCGGGGGAGTTCAGGAAGTTGGCCGTGATCTGGCCGATGCGCCCCACCAGGTGCTCCTGGATGGCCACCCGGTCCACCAGCAGGCTCAGCGCGGCGCGCACCGGCTGCTCGCTCAGGTGCGGGTGTGGGGCCTTGAGGCTCGAGCGCTCGCCGTCCACCTCGCGCCACGGATCCGTCTGGTTGCACTGGATGAAGCTCACCCCGCTGCTCGGGACGGAGAGGACGCGGCCCTTGCCGCCCTGCTCGATCCGCCGCAGCACCTCCTCCTCGACCAGCACGTAGTAGGCGAAGTCGTACTCGCCGGTCTGCAGCACCGCGCGGGCCGCCCCCACCGCGTCGCCGCCGCACTTGATCTCGAGCTGGTCGAAGAACGGCCGGTTCGGCACGTGGTAGTGCTTGTTGATCTCCGCGCGGATGAAATCGCCGGGCCGCCACTCCGCGAGCCGGTACGGCCCGGTGCCGACCGCCGGGAGCATGCCGATCGCCTCGCGGGCGCCCGCGCCCTTCGCCCGCTCGAAGAGGTGGCGCGGGAGCAGTCCGCCGCCGGTGAACGCGGAAGCCCAGAAGGGCTGCGGCTTCTTGAAGATGAGCTTCACGGTGTGCGAGTCGATCTTCTCGATCCGCGTGATGTCCTCGTACGCCGCGCGAGTGCCCGCGGCGGTGGTGGGATCGACCGCGAACTCCCAGTTGAAGATCACGTCGTCGGCGGTGAACGGGGTGCCGTCGTGCCAGAGGACATTGCGCTTGAGCCGCCACGTTACCCACTGGCCGTCCTTGGCCAGCGTGCCCGCCTTGCGGTTGGGCAGCTCCTCGGCCAGGACCGGCACGAGGGTGCCGTCGGCGGCGGGGGCGGCCAGCGGCTCGTAGAAGATCCGCTGGACCGTGAAGTCGCGGAGGCCACGGCCGAAGTGCGGGTGCAGCAGGGTGGGCGCGTCCCACATCAGGATGCGGAGTGTGCCGCCGCCGCCCCGCCGGGTGGGGGTGAACTCGGCCTCGCGCGGCTGCGCGGTGGCCACGCCCGCCGCGCCCAGGAGGTGGCCGGCGACCGGGCCGCCGAGGCCGGCCGCGGCGAGCGCCTGGACGAAGCGCCGGCGCGTGAGACCGCCGTGCTTCACCTGCGCGAGCATCTCCCGAAGAGCCTGTTCGTCCATGGATTCCCGGTGGGGGTCCGACACCGATAACGCGTGGAGGCGACGAAGTCAAGAGCCCAGGTCGCTTGTCGCGTCGGGAGGAATCGGTGACAATACGGCGCCTCATCATGGTGGTGTGGCTCGAGATCGGCTTCATCACGCCACCGCTGGGGCTGAACCTCTTCGTCATCCAGGGCCTGATGCCGGGCAGCACCGCTGGTCCTGCTCTTCCTCTGCCCCGAGCTCGCGCTCTGGCCCCCCCGCCAGATGGATGGCCCGCTAGAGGTCAGGCGGGGACGAGCATTACGCAATGAGCCGAGGCGGCCGCCAAGCTTGTCGAAAAATTGTCCGCGATCGTAGACTTGGAAGCACGACGACGCAGGAACCCGCATGATTCTCACCCGCCCGTTGCTCGCCCTGGCCACCCTCATCGCGCTCGCTCTGCCCGCCGTGGCCGCCGAATCGCAATGGTCGGAGGACCCTCGCGTCGAGGAGCGTCCCCCCGACCTGCCTCCGTGGCTTCTCGCCTCGCGCCTGGGCCGGCCGCTGGAGGATCGCCCCCGCGATGACTCGGGACTGAGCGACATTGGCGCGGTGCTGCTGCGTGACGCGCCCAGCACCGCGATCCAGTCTGATCCCCTCACGCTGCGGTCCACCGGCGAGGACGAGAGTGACCTCCGGTCGCTGCTCGGCAAGGGCGAGCGCTGGCACCTGATGCGCTTCGGCGCCGCCGCGGCCTCGCGGCCGCAGGATGCCAAGGTGACCGCCTACGGCGCGGTCGCCTATGTCCCGCCGAGCCTCGCGTCTTCCCGCCCGGACGGTGGCCTGGGCTATGGGCCCATGGTGTCGCCCGGTGCCGCCTTCGGGCTGGGCCTCGATGAGCAGGAGGAGCCGGTTTCGCTGGGGTTCAAGGGCTCGATCAGCGACTTCGAAGGCGGCGCCGAGTACCGCTCGGTTGGCAAACGGTTCGAGCGCCTGGTGAATGGCCCACCGTCGCAGCGAGACCGGGAGGGCACCGAGGTCTGGGTGGCGCAGCGGCTGGGCTTCCTGCGCCTGCGCCTGTCGCAGTCCGACTTGGCCGACAATGTGGACCGCAACCTGGCGCTGCCCCGCACCACCCGCGCCCAGACCGCGATCACCGCGCAGGTCACGCCGCGGGGCTGGCCGATCTTCGGGTTGACCTATGCCACGGGCGATTCGGAGCGCGTGTGGTTCACCGGGGACGGCCTCCCGCGTGCCACCGAGGAGCAGACCTTCGACAGCCTCTCCGGCAGCGCCTACTACGCCGGGCCGCGCTGGGACGTCTCGGCGTCCTCCACGTACATCGCGAGTCGCGACGTGGCAAAGCCGGATCACGAGATGACCATGCTGTATCACGATCTACGCCTCACGCTGCGGCCGCTGGAGTCCCTGGTGGTGGCGCCGTCGCTGAGCACCGGCCTCGATCGCTACGAATGGTCGGACACGCGCAGCAATACCACCTCGGCCTCGCTGCTGCTGGCCTACGGGCCCCCCACGAGCTGGTGGAAGCTGTGGACGCTCGGCGCCTATACGGCCTCGCAGGCCACCGACGGTACCGTGGACGGGCGGACCATGAGCCTGAGCGGCGGGCTGTCGTGCGGGCTCGGCCGGCTCCTGGGCGCACCCACCAGCCTGTCCTTCCAGGCCGGCTACGAGCGGTACGACGACTCCGTGTACCGCGACAGCTCCGCGCGCGGCGTCTTCGGCCTCGTGCGGCTCAAGGTCGTCTCCTTCTAGTCACCCCGCCGGGTTGTCGCCTCACCCGTGCCGCATGCGCGGGTCGAGGTAATCCTGCAGCGCGTCGCCGAGGATATTGAGCGACAGCACCACCAGAAAGATGGCCAGCCCTGGCAGCAGCGCCACGTGCGGGCTCAAGATCACGAAGGTGCGCGCGGTCGCCAGCATGCTCCCCCAGTCCGCGGTCGGTGGCTGGGTGCCGAGCCCCAGGAAGGACAGGCCCGCGGTGGCGAGGATCTTGGCCCCGACGTCGAGACTGAACGCCACCACCACGGGGGCGAGCAGGTGGGGGAGCAGGTGGCGGCGCAGGATCAGGCGATCGGTGCTGCCGAGCGCGCGCGCGGCCTCCACGAACTCGCGCTCGCGTAGCGAGAGCACGACGCCGCGCGCGAGCCGCGTGTAGATCGGGAAGCCCACGATCGCGATGGCCACCATCGCGTTGGCGAGGCCGGGACCGAGGCCGGCCACGATGGCGATCGCGAGCAGGATGTAGGGGAAGGCCATCAGGATGTCGGTCAGGCGCATCACGACCATATCCACCCGTCCGCCCCAGTAGCCCGCGTGCACGCCCAGCAGGACCCCGATCACCATCGAGGCGGTGGCGGTGCCCACGCCGGCCAGCAGCGAGATGCGCGCGCCCCACACCAGGCGGGCCAGCAAGTCGCGGCCGAACTCGTCGGTGCCGAGCCAGTGCCCGGCGGCGCCGGGCGGCCGGAGCCGGTTCGGGGTGTCCACCGCGTCGGGATCGATCAGGGGCAGGATGGGCGCGAGCAGGGCCGCCAGCACCGCGGTTGCGATGACCGCGGCGGCCGCCCACGCGAGGCGATTGCGGGGCGCCCGGCGCGCCTCGATCCGATCTGCGGTGGTGGTGGCCGCCGGAGTCATTCGTACCGGATGCGGGGATCGAGCACCGCGTAGAGCAGATCCACCGCGAGGTTGAAGAACACGAAGACGAGCGCGATCACCAGCACGCAGCCCTGCACCAGGGGGAAGTCGCGCGCGAGGATGCCCTGGATCATGAGCGTGCCCACGCCCGGCCACGCGAAGACGGTCTCGGTGAAGATGGCGCCGCCCAGCAGATAGCCCGCCTGCACGCCGACCACGGTCACCGTCGGGATCAACGCGTTGCGGAGGGCGTGGCGGAGCACCACCGCGCGCTCGACCAGCCCCTTGGCCCGCGCGGTGCGGACGAAGTCCTGGCGGAGGATGTCGAGCAGGGTGGAGCGGGTGAGCCGCGCGATGATCGTCATGGACGCGGCGGCCAGGGTGATCGCGGGCAGGGTCAGATGCGCGAGCAGGTCGCCGAGCCCGCCGCCACCGTGGGACGAGTACATGCCGGAGGCGGGCAGCCAGCCGAGCCAGAGCGAGAAGCACACCATCAGCACCAGGCCCAGCCAGAAGCTCGGCATGCTCGCGCCGAAGATCGAGCCCACCGTGCTCAGCCGGTCCACCATCGAGTTCGGGCGCGAGGCGGAGAGCACGCCAAGGGTGACCCCGCCCACCGTGGAGAGGAGGAGCGCGGTGGCGGTGAGCAGCAGGGTGGCCCGGAAGCGGATCAGCACCTCGCCCAGCACCGGCTGCCGCATCCGGATCGAGCGGCCGAGGTCCCCCTGCAGCACGTGGCCCATCCAGCGCACGTACTGCATCGGCAGCGGCTCGTCGAGGCCGAGCGAGGCGCGCAGGCGGGCGACGTCTTCCTGGCTGGCCTGCGAGCCCAGCATGATCTCGGCCGGGTCGCCGGGCGAGAGATGCAGGACGAGGAACACCACGACCGAGACGCCTAGCAGCACCGGCGCCAGCAGGAGCAGGCGACGGAGGAGGTAGCGGCTCACCGGGGGGCTCCCGGCTCTCCGGCTACTTCAGCGAGATCGTCTCCACGCGCAGGTCGAAGCTCGGGTGCAGCTTGAAGCCCTGCACGCGCTTGGCGAAGGCCGCGGTCTGCACCTCGTGGTCGATGAAGATCCACGGCGGATCGTCGTGGAGCAAGCGCTGCGCCTCGCGGTAGAACTCGGCCCGCTTGGCCTGGTCGGTCACCAGCCGGGCCTGGGCGAGCACCTCGTCGAGGCGCGGGTTCTTGTAGAGCGCGCGGTTCGGGCCCACCGGTGTCCACTGGCTCGAGTGAAGCAGCGGGTACATCACGAGATCCGGATCTTCGGACCCCGCCATCCAGGACAGCGCGAACATGTCCTGCTCCTTGGTGCGGAGCTTGGCGAGGAACGTGCCCCACTCCATGGTCTGCAGCGTCACGTTCACGCCCACCGCCTTGAGGTTCGACTGGATGATCGTGCTCATGGCCACGGGCGATTGCATGCCCGAGCCTGACTCCGGCACCCAGAGCGTCGTTGAGAACCCGCTCGGCAGCCCGGCCTCGGCGAGGAGCTTCCGGGCCCGCTCGGGATCGTACGGGAAGGCCTTGAGCCCGCCCTCGTCGCCCCAGGTCCCGGGCAACACGGGCCCCTTGGAGACGGCGCCGGTGCCCTTCAGCACGTCGCGGACGATCGCCTCTTTGTTGACCGCGTAGTTCAACGCCTGCCGAACGCGCTTGTCATCGAAGGGCTTCTTGGTGTTGTTGAAGCCGAGGTACCAGACGTGAGCGCCCACCTGCTTCAGGAGCGTCACCTTCGGATGGTTCTCGAGCTGGGCCACGAAGTCGGGCGGCGTGCCCACGATCAGGTCGAGCCCGCCGGTGAGCAGCTCGGTGAGCCGCGCCTGGTCCTCGGTGACCGGCCGGAAGATGACCCGGTCCACCTTGACCGGGTAGCGCCAGTAGCTCGGGTTCTTCTCCAGCACCACGCGCTGCCCGCGGTCCCAGGACGTGAACTTGAACGGGCCGGTGCCGACCGGGCTCACCGCGTAGTCCTGGCCGGCCTTCATGGCCGCGGTCGGGCTCACGATGGCGGCGGCCCCCGAGGTCATGACCGCGAGGAACGACGCGCGGGGCTCCTTCAAGACGAAGCGCACCGTGCTCTCGTCCATCGCCTCGACCGCCTTGACGTTGCCGAAGTTGAAGGCGGCGAAGGGATACTTGCCGAGCTTGTTGGCCGGATGCTCCGGGTTGATCTGCCGCTCGATGGAGAACTTGACGGCCTGGGCGTTGAAGGCGGTGCCGTCGTGGAAGGCGATCCCCTTGCGGAGCTTGAAGGTGTAGGTGAGCCCGTCCTTCGAGATCGTCCAGGACTCCGCGAGCCCGGGCACGATCTGGGTGGACTCGTCCGCGAACGCGACCAGGGACTCCACGACCCGACGGCCCACGCGGTTGGAGTTGAGATCGGTGACCTGGGCCGGGTCGAGCGCCACCGGCTCCGCCACGAGCCCGACCACCAGCGTGCTCGCCGACTGCGCGGGCACGGTGGGCGCGCCGGCGGCCAACAAAACGAGAAGCGCCAGGACCATACCCGACCAGAATCGTCTCCGTCTCATCGCGATTCCCTCCTCAGTGGAACCGGCCGCCTGCGTGGCCGCCGGAGCGCGCCGAGTATATCACCGCGCGCCGCGGCCTTGACATCGCTCGCGCCCGCACCTAGGGTGAGCCCGACTCGAAAGGAGGCCTCATGGCCAAGCTGAAGTTCGGGGCGTGGATCCCCACCTACGCGTGGAGCGGCAAGAAGACGGATCCGAAGAACATGCGGCGGATCCGCGA
>Ga0114129_10004801_pt1 | contig 19106 bp, 5 predicted proteins | sample RhiMetdeltSRZDD1_FD_80071 | JGI IMG/M metagenome (GOLD analysis project Ga0114129, IMG submission 80071) | Populus rhizosphere microbial communities from Tennessee, USA - Rhizosphere MetaG P. deltoides SRZDD1 (version 2) (version 2) | ecosystem: Host-associated > Plants > Roots > Rhizosphere >...
ACGGCCGCTGCCGGCGGCATCTCGAACGGCTCGGTCACGCTGGTGGTGCCGGCGGGCTGGAGCGCACCCTCGACCACGGGCAGCGCGGCCGGCTACTCGACGGCCAGCACCGGCACGCTCTCCGTGGCCGGCCAGACGATCACCGTGTCCTCGGTCACGCTCGCGGGCGGCGGCACGCTCACGATCACGTACGGCGACACGAGCGGCGGCGGCACGGGCGCGACCGCCACGTCGACGACCGGCGCACAGACGTGGACGACCCAGGAGAAGTCGACGTCGAACGGATCGCTCACGAGCATCGCCTCGTCGCCCAGCATCACGGTCTACGCCGCGGACGGCTCCGGCACGATGGGCGCGTCGATCAGCGCCGTCTCCGCCTCGCAGACAGGCAGGACGATCACGTTCACGTACACAGCGCCGGCCGGCGGGATCTCGAACGGATCCGTCGCGCTCGCCGTCCCCGGGGGCTGGAGTGCACCGTCGACGACCGGCGCCAATGCCGGCTACTCCACCTCGAGCGCCGGCACCCTCAGCGTCGCCGGCAGCTCGATCACGGTCTCGTCGCTGACGCTCGCCGCCGGCAACACGTTCACGATCACGTACGGCGCTACAGGCAGCGGCGGCCCCGGCGCAACGGCGACCTCGTCGACCGGCGCACAGACGTGGACGACACAGGAGAAGTCCACGTCCAGCGGATCACTCACGAGCATCGCCTCGTCGCCCAGCATCACCGTCTATGCCGCCGACGGCTCCGGCACGCTCAGCGCCGACACGAGCTCGGTCCCGGTCGGATCGACAGGCAACACGATTACGTTCACGTACACCGCACCGGCGGGCGGGATCTCGAACGGCTCCGTGACGCTCGCCATCCCTGCCGGCTGGAGCGCTCCGTCGACGACGGGCTCGGCCGCCGGCTACTCGACCTCGAGCGGCGGCACGCTCAGCGTCGCGGGGAGCACGATCACCGTCGCATCGCTCACCATCGCCGCCGGCAACACGTTCACGATCGTCTACGGCTCGAAGGCGAGCGGCGGGGCCGGTGCAACCGCCACGTCGTCGTCCGGCGGACAGACGTGGCAGGCGCAGGAGAAGTCGACGTCGGCGGGCAGCCTCGCGAACCTCGGCTCGTCGCCGAGCATCACGGTGCTCTCGTCGGACGGCTCGGGGACGCTGACGACGCCGACCGGTGCCGTGAACGCGTCGTCGACCGGCAACACGATCACCTTCACCTACACGGCCGCGACGGGTGGCCTCGCCAACGGCAGCGTCACGCTCGCGGTACCGACCGGCTGGAGCGCACCGTCGACGACGGGCAGCACGGCCGGTTACACCACGGCCAGCGCGGGCTCCGTGTCCGTGTCGAGCCAGACGATCACGGTCTCGAGCGTCACGCTCTCGGGCGGGTCGACCTTCACGATCACCTACGGCTCGACGGCAGGCGGCGGAGCGGGCGCGACGGCGCCGGGCACCGCCGCGGCCCAGGCCTGGCAGGCCCAGGAGAAGTCGTCGGCCGGAGGAACATTGACGAACCTCGGGTCGTCTCCCGCGATCACCGTCAACGACGTCACGGCACCATCGGCGCCGAGCCTCTCCTTCGGCTCCTTCACGAACGCCAGCGTGACCGGGTCGACCGTCTACATCCGCCAGGGCAGCGCCGGCGGCTTCACCGTCACCGGCAACTCGAGCGATCCGGAGTCCGGCATCGACCATCTGACGTTCCCGAGCGGTCTCGGTTCCGGCTGGAGCGGGGGCGGACAGGACAACAGCTCGCCGTACACGGGCGTGTACACGTTCAGCGCCGCCGCGACCGCACCGGCCGGCAACCAGAACGTGACGGCGACGAACGGATGGGCTTTGACGTCGAGCTCGACCCCCTTCACCGTCGTTGCCGACTCCACCGCGCCGAGCGTGACGGCGCCGTCCGTGACGGCCGGCTACTACACGAGCCTCTCCGTGCCCGTCTCGAAGAACGGCGGAACGGACGGCGGCTCCGGCGTCGACAGCACCACGAGCATCCTCGAGCGCGACGACGCGACGCTGACGAACGGCAGCTGCGGCGGCTTCTCCGGCAGCTGGACGACGGTCACGCTCAGCGGCGGCAACGACACCGGCGTCCTCAACGGCCACTGCTACGAGTACCGCGAGAAGCTGTCCGACAACGTCGGCAACCAGGGCACCTCCGGCGCCGGCAACATCGCGAAGATCGACACGACGGCGCCGTCGACGCCGACGCTCGCGTTCAGCGGCCTGTCCGGGAACGCCTACTACGACGGCTCGGGCACGCTCTACATCCGCGCGTCCGCCGGGGGAACGTTCACCGTGACGGCGTCCTCGACGGATGCACAGTCGGGCATCGGCAGCTACACGTTCGGGACGCTCAACTCGAACGGGGGCGCCAACTTCGGCGGCTCGCAGACGGGCGACCACTTCGGCTACACGTTCGGCGCCACGACGACGGCGCCCGCCACGGCCCGCACGGTTGACTCAACGAACGGCGCGGGCACCGGCTCGGCCGACGCGACGTACTCGATCGCCGCGGACACGACCGCGCCGTCGGTGACCGCCCCGTCCGTCACCGCCGGCTACTACACGAGCCTGTCGGTCCCGGTGACGAAGAACGGCGGCAGTGACGGCGGCTCCGGCGTCGACAACACCACCAGCATCCTCGAACGCGACGTCGCCAACCTCAGCGGCGACAGCTGCGGCAGCTTCTCCGGCAGCTGGACGACCCTAACCCTCACCGGCGGCAACGACACCACCGTCCTCAACGGCCACTGCTACGAGTACCGCGAAAAGCTGTCCGACCACGTCGGCAACCAGGCCACCTCCGGCGTCAGCAACATCGCCAAGGTCGACAACGCCGGCCCCGGCAACGCCCTCTCGCTCACATCCGTCAGCGGCGGCGCCTTCAAGAGCGGCACGACCGTCTACTACCGCGGCGCGGCAGCCGGCAGCTTCAAGCTCCGCAACGCCGTCAGCGACAGCGAGTCCGGCCCCGCCTCCTCCGCCACCGCAGCACTCGGCGGCACGACCAGCGGCTGGACGCACACCCCCTCCACCGTCAACACCCCGGCCGGCGGCCCCTACGACTCCAACACCTTCAGCTGGAACGCCTCCACCAGCAGCTCCCCCACCGAGGTCGTCACCGCTGCAGACACTGCAGGCAACACCACCGCTGCCTCCACCCTCACCTTCACCAACGATTCGAATGCGCCGACCGGCGGCGCGCTGAGCGTCAACGGCGGCGCGACGTGGTCGACGACCGGCAGCTTCAACATCGACACGCGCACGGACTACACGGAGACGCAGTCGGCGACCGAATCCGGTCTGTCCTCGTCCACGCTCACGCGCGCGTCGGCCTCGCTGACGAACAACTCCTGCGGGACGTACGGTTCGCCGACGACCATCGTCGGCACGCCCGGGCAGTCGCTCCCGACCGGGTGTTACCTCTACACGCTCACGGGCACCGACAATCTCGGCAACACCGCGTCCGTCACGGCGACGGTCAAGGTCGACACGACCGACCCCTCCGCCCCGGGCTTCAGCTTCTCCAACTTCACCGGCACGACGTCGTCCGTCGGCGACACGGTCTTCTTCCTGCCCTCGAGCACCGGTAGCTTCGACGTGACGGCGAGCTCATCGGACAGCGACTCCGACATCTCCGGCTACACGTTCCCGAGCGCCGCGTCGTTCGGCTCCGGCTGGTCGGTCTCCGGAACTGGGAGCACCCGCACGTACAGCTATACACCCGGGTCGGCCACTCCGGGCTCGCAGAGCGTCACGGCGACGAACAACGCCGGCGGGACGAACAGCGCGTCGTTCGACGTCGAGGTCTCTGACACGACGCCGCCGACGACCAGCATCCAGTGCAACAGCGCGACGTGCCAAGGCTCGTACTACACGGCCTCTCCGGTGAGCGTGACGCTGTCCGCCGACGACGGCCCGACCGGCTCCGGCGTGAACGTCATCCGCTACACGATCGACGGCACCGACCCGACGCCCGTCAACGGCTCGGACTACCTCGGCGCCTTCGACATCTTCACGACGACGACGGTCAAGTTCCGCGCCTACGACAACCTCGGCAATGCAGAGGCGGTCGGCTCGCAGCTGATCCGCGTGGACGGGTCGCCGCCGACCCTTTCGCTCGCGCTTGCCGAGCAGCCCGCGAGCGGCGCGCAGCACATCTCGGGGACGACGGTCTACTACCGGCCCGGCGCCTCCGGCGGCACGTTCCGCGTCACCGCGACCGCCGCTGACCCGCAAACGGGCGTCGCGTCGGTCGACTTCCCCTCGGTCGCGAACATCAGCGGCGGTAGCACGCAGACGACGGCTCCGTACCGCGAGGACTACACCTGGGGTTCGACGACCACCGACTCGGGCTCGCACGACGTCGTCGCCACGAACGGCGCCGGCGCGACGACGAACGTCGTCTTCACGCTCACGCGCGACTCGACGGCGCCCGGCGGCCAGTCGATCACCCTGACCGGAACCGGCGCGCCGTACTACGGGTCCACCTCCGTCACGTTCTCGCTCGGGAATGGCAGCGACAGCGGCTCCGGCCTCGATCTCTCGAGCGCGATCGTCACGCGCGAGACCGGCACGCTGTCGGCCAACTCGTGCTCCGGCTTCACCGCCGACACCGGCACGTTCACGAGCCCCGACACGTCGGTGAGCGACGGACACTGCTATCGCTATACGTTCACGGTCGCCGACAACGTCGGCAACGTGTCGAGCGCGGTGACGGCGACCGCGAAGGTCGACACGCAGGCGCCGACGATCTCCGTCGACAACCCGACCGCACTGTCCGGCGCGGCCGCGCAGTACTACAACGCCGGCTCGAAGACGCTCTTCTTCCGCTCGACGGCGACGGGCAGCTTCCGGCTCAACTCCACGAGCTCCGACGCGCAGACCACGGTCACGAGCGTCACCTACCCGGACCTCTCCGGCGTGAGCGGCTGGAGCACCAGCGGCACGGACAGCAGCTGGAGCAGCGGCGCGGCATCGCCGGGCTCGCGCAACGTCACTGCGACCGACAGCGCCGGCAACAGCGCGAGCGACAGCATCACGATCTCGGACGACACAGCAGCGCCGACCGGGCAGGCGATCACTCTCACGGGTGCGCACGCGCCGTACTCCAACTCGGCGTCGGTCGCGTTCTCCCTCACCGACGGCAGCGACGGCTCGGGTGCGGGGATCAACGCGTCGACGCGCACCGTCACCCGGGAGACGGGCGACCTGGCCGGCGGCGTCTGCTCGAACTTCACCGCCGACGGCGGGACGTTCTCCAGCCCTGACACCTCTGTCTCCAGTGGACACTGCTACCGCTACACGTTCACGATCGCCGACCGCGTCGGCAACGTCTCGAGCCCGGTCACCGCCACCGCGAAGGTCGACACCGATGCGCCGACCGTCAGCGTCACCGCGCCGGCCGAGGTCACCGGCGCCGGCAACCAGTACTACGACGCCCTGTCGCAGACACAGTGGTTCCGCCCGAGCGGCTCCGGCTCGTTCATGCTGACCGGCACGGCGAGCGACAACGAGTCAGGCATCGCGCAAGTCGCCTTCCCCGACGTCTCCGGGACGACCGGCTGGAGCGGCTCGACCGGCGGCGCCGACGCGACTGCGCCCTACTCGTCCCCAAACGACTACACCTGGAGCTCCGGCGCGAGCGCACCCGGCTCCGTCACGATCACTGCCACGAACGGCGCGGCGATCGACGGCAGCGCCGGCTTGACGATCGCAGCCGACTCCACGGCCCCGAGCGGACAGTCGCTCACGCTGACGGGCGCCGACGCGCCGTACTACGGCTCGGCGTCGGTCGGCTTTACGCTCGGCGACGGCTCGGACGGCCAGGCCGGGCTCGACACGTCGACGCGGACCGTCACGCGCGAGACCGGCACGCTCAGCGGGGACACGTGCACGGGCTTCACGCCGGACGCCGGCACGTTCACGAGCCCCGACACCGCCGTCAGCGACGGCCACTGCTACCGCTACAGCTTCACGATCGCCGACCGAGTCGGCAATGTCTCGACACCTGTGACGGCCGTGGCGAAGGTCGACACCCAGGCGCCGACGATCTCGGCCGACGCGCCAACCGAGCTCACGGGCACGGGCAGCCAGTACTACGACTCCGCGTCGAAGACGCAGTACTTCCGCAGCACGAGCAGCGGGAGCTTCCGGCTCGAGTCGACGAGCTCCGACGCGCACACCGCGGTGCGCAGCGTCACGTATCCCGACCTCTCCGGTGTGAGCGGTTGGTCGACGAGCGGGGCGATCGAGACCTGGAGCAGCGGCGCGACCGCACCTGGGATTCGGACGATCACCGCCACCGACAAGGCGTCGAACGACGGGACGGCCACCATCACGATCGCGGACGACACGACTGCTCCGAGCGGCCAGACGATCTCACTCGGCGCGACCTACACGAACGGCGCGCCGGTGACCTTCACGCTCGGCAACGGCTCCGACGGCAGCGCCGGGCTCGACCTCTCGAGCAGCACCGTAACGCGCGAGACCGGGACGCTCGCCGGCGACAGCTGCTCCGGCTTCAGCGCAGACGCCGGCACGTTCACGAGCCCCGACGCGTCCGTCACCGGCGGGCACTGCTATCGCTACACGTTCACGATCGCCGACCGCGTCGGCAACGTCTCGGCCGCCGTCACGGCGACGGCCAAGGTCGACACCGACAACCCGTCGGTCACGCTGACGGATCCGGGCACACCGCTCGCCGGGACCGTCTCGCTGAGCGCGAGCGCCTCCGACACGTCGACGGCCGTCGATCATGTGACGTTCGAGCGCGCCCCGCACGGGATGTCGACGTGGACGACGATCGGCACCGACTCGAGCGCGCCGTACACGGCGAGCTGGAACACCGGTGCCGTGACGGACGGCCTCTACGACGTGCGCGCGACCGCGACCGACACGGTCGGCAACACTGGAAGCGACAGCGTCGCGAGTCGTCGCGTCGACAACACGGCGCCCGACACGTCGCTCGACGGCGGGCCGGCCGACCCGTCGAACGACGCAACGCCGACGTTCGCTTTCAGCTCGACCGAGAGCGGTTCGACCTTCGAGTGCCGCGTCGACGGCGGCAGCTGGAACACCTGCACCAGCCCGCACACCACGTCCGCCCTCGGTGAGGGCAGCCACACGTTCGACGTTCGCGCGACCGACCAGGCCGGCAACACCGACGCCTCCCCCGGCTCCCAAACGTGGACGATCGACCTGACCGCGCCGAACACGACGATCGACTCGGCTCCGCCGGCGCTCGACAACGATGCCACCCCGTCCTTCACGTTCCACTCGTCCGAGGCCGGCTCGACGTTCGAGTGCCGCGTCGACGGCGGCGCCTGGACCACATGCACGAGCCCGTACACGACGGCGTCGCTCGTCGACGGCAGCCACACCTTCGACGTCCGAGCCACGGACACCGCCGGGAACACGGATGCCACTCCGGCGAGCCACACCTGGTCGATCGACCTCGGGCCGCCGACGGTCACGATCACGGCGCCGACCACGTACGTCAACGCGTCCGACCCGAGCACGTACTCGGTGACCGCCTCGACCCCCGACGGAGATGTCACGCGCGTCGACTTCTACGAGTGCTCGAACGCGAGCGTCGCCTGCTCGAGCGGGGCCTGGAACCAGTTCGACACGGACTCGAGCGCGCCCTACAGCGGGAGCTGGTCGACGCCGGGCACCGACGGCAAGCGCGCGATCCGTGCTGTTGCCGTCGACGCTGCGCTCAACACCGGCGCCGACGTGAAGACGATCACGATCGATCGGACCCCGCCGACCGGCGTCACCGTCTCGTATGCAGACGGTTACGCCTTCGGCACGGTGCCTGTCACCACCGGCAACGGTCCTGACGCCGATGTCGACACGTCCACGGCGGTCCTGGAACGACAGACCGGCGACCTTGCGAACGACGCCTGCAGCAACTTCAGCGGCTGGACGCCGGCGACCAGCCCGGACACGGTCGCCTCGGGCAAGTGCGCGAAATACCGCTACCGCGTCGCGGACAACGCCGGGAACTGGAGCACAGCCACATCCGGGAACGTCGTCAAGTCCGATACGGCCGCGCCGACGAGCGCGCAGGACGACCCTGGAGCGAACCTCCGGCAGACCGTCACGCTCACGGCGAGCGCAGGCGACACGGGCGGCTCGGGGCTGGCTTCGGTCGCGTTCCAGCACCGGCCGGCGGGCGGCGGCACCTGGACGACGATCGCGACGGACAACACCTCACCGTTCAGCGTGGATTACGACACGACGCCCGACACCGACGGGCTGTACGACTTCCGCACGGTCGCAACCGACAAGGCCGGGAACGTCGAGGTCGCGCCGAGCGTCGTCGCGGGCCGGCGGATCGACAACACCGCGCCTGCCGCCACGATGCAGAGCCCCGGCGACCCGGTTCGCGGCACCCTCGCGCTGAGCTCGAGCACGAGCGACGGCGGCTCGGGCATCGACACCGTCACGTACGAGCTCGCGCCGCACGGCGGCAGCTTCAACACGCAACCCCCCTCCTGGGACACGACGCTCGGGGCGGACGGCCTTTACGACCTACGCGTCGCCGCGACCGACCACGCGGGCAACTCGACGACGTCCGCGCTCGTCACGACCCGCGTCGACAACACCCCGCCGGCGCTGACGTTCTCCAGCCCCGTGACGGGCGCCACGGTGAGCGGCACCGTCTCGCTGACTGCGACGTCGAGCGACGCCTCGCCCGCCAACCCGGCAATCAGCTTCTTCTACAAGCTGCACTCCGACCCGCCGAGCGCATACACCGCGACCGGCTCGTCCTGGAACACGACGTCGCTGCCCGGCGGCGATGGTCTCTACGACCTGCGCGCCCGCGCGACCGACGACGCCTCGAACACGACGACGGTCGAGAACACGAGCATCCTCGTCGACAACGTCCCGCCGTCCGTCGCGATCACCGCGCCGGCGGCGGCGATCAACGGCTCGCTGCCGAGCCCGACGAGCTTCTCCGCGACCGCGGGCGACCCAGGCGGCAGCGGCGTCCAGGACGTCCAGTTCTTCGAGTGCTCGAACCAGAGCAACAACTGCTCGACCGGCGTCTGGAGCCCGCTCGGCACGGTGCCGGCTCCCGGCCCGTACAGCGTCTCCTGGAACATCCCCGCGACCGACGGCAACCACGCGCTGGCCGCAGTCGCAACCGACAACGCCGGACATGCCTCGAGCGCCATCCGCAACGTGGACGTCGACCGCACGGCGCCCGAGACGACGATCACCGGCAAGCCGGCCGACCCGTCCAATGCAGCGACGCCGAGCTTCACATTCAGCTCGTCCGAGGCCGGCTCGACCTTCGAGTGCCGGATCGACGGCGGCGCGTGGGCTCCCTGCACGAGCCCGAAGAGCCTGAGCGGCCTGACCGACAACGCCCACACCTTCGACGTGCGCGCGACAGACCCGGCCGGAAACACCGACGCATCGCCCGACACCTGGACGTGGCACCGCGACACCACCAACCCGGCGGGCACGCTGAACAGCCCGGGCGCCAACATCCGTCAGACCGTCACGCTGACGTCGACGGAGAGCGATCCGCTGTCGAGCGGCTACGCCTCCGGTCTCGCCTCGGTCAGCTACGAGTACTCGTCCGACGGCTCGACCTGGGCGACGATCGGGACGCTTTCGTCGGCGCCGTTCGACAGCATTCTCTGGAACACGACGGGTGTCGCCGACGGCGTCTACCAGCTGCGCGTCGTCGTGCACGACATGGCCGGAAACAGCGCGCCGTCGGCCGCCGTGACGAACGTGCGGATCGACAACACGCCGCCGACGACGAGCCAGGACGACCCGGGCCAGTACCTGCGCGCGACAAAGACGCTGACGGGCTCCGCCGCAGACTCCGGCTCCGGCGTCGACCACGTCGACTTCCAGCGCGCGCCGGCCGGCAGCGGCACGTGGACCACGATCGCGACCGACACCACGTCGCCGTTCAGCGCGTCGTTCGACACGACGGCGGTCGCGGACGGCCATTACGACTTCCGCACCGTCGCGTACGACGTCGCCGGCAACCAGGCTGCCGCAGCAGCGGTCGCCAACCGCCTCGTCGACAACACGGCCCCCAGCGCGACGCTCAACGACCCCGGTGCATACCTGCGCGGCGCGGTCGGCCTCAGCTCGAGCACGAGCGATCCGGGCGGAGCGAACGCCTCGGGCATCGCGAGCGTCGCGTACGAGTACTCGACGAACGGTGGCGCGACCTGGCAGCCGACCGGCTCGACCTTCGATTCCACGTCCGTCGCCGACGGCAACGTCTCGCTCCACGTCATGGCGACCGATGCGGCCGGCAACAGCACCAGCTCGGCGGCGCTCACGAAGCTCGTCGACAACACGAAGCCGAACACGACGGACGACGCGCCGAGCGGCTGGCAGGCGAGCCCGGTGACCGTGAATCTCAGCGGCAGCGACGCCGGCTCCGGCGTGAACGTGACCGAGTACAGCGTCGACGGCAACCCGACGTACACCGTCGGCACGAGCGTCGTCATCCCCGCGCCGGCCGACGGCTCGAACGACGGCGCGCACACGATCGCCTACTTCTCGGTCGACAATGCCGGCAACATCGAGACCGTCGAGAGCACGACCGTCCTCATCGACGCAACCCCGCCGGCGTGCCCGTCGTGCTCGGCCGCCGACTACCTGCGCGGAACGGTGACGCTGGACGCCAGCCCGGCGCCCGACGGCTCCGGCATCAAGTCGGTCGCGTTCCAGTACTCGCCGGCAGGCGCAGGCACCTGGACGACGATCGGCACGGACACCACCGGCCCGGCGCCGTACACGGCGGACTGGGACACGGCCCCGGTGCCCGACGGGCACTACGACATTCGCATCGTCATCACCGACAACGCGAACAACGCCACGGCCTCCGACCTGCCGGACAAGGTCGTCGACAACACGGCTCCGAACGTGGCCACGGTAGGTGCGCCGACGGAGGCTCAGATCGTGACGGGCAGTGTCGCGATCTCTGCGACCGCGTCCGACGCCACGTCGCCCGTCGCCTCCGTCGAGTTCTTCGTCCGAGGCTCGTCGCTCGGCACCGACACGACGGCTCCCTTCTCGCTCAACTGGAACACGACGAGCGGCTCGGACGGGCCGGCCACGATCCAGATCGTCGTGACCGACATGGCCGGCAACTCGACGACGTCCTCCGTCCGGAACGTCACCGTCGACAACGTCACACCGACGCCGACGCTCGCCGATCCGGGCCAGAACCTGAGCGGCACGGTGTCCCTCTCGGCTTCATCCGATCCGGACACGACTCAGGTCGACTTCGAGCGGCGTCCCGCCGGCGGCGGCTCGTGGACGACGATCGCGAGCGACTCGTCGCCGCCGTGGGGCACGTCGCTCGACACGACGACGCTCACGGACGGTCTCTACGACCTCCGCGCGGTCGCGACCGACGGCACCGGCCACACCGGCACGAGCCCGCTGCGCTCGAACATCCGGATCGACAACACCGCGCCCGCCGGTTCCGTCACGGCTCCCGCAGCCGGTGCGACCGTCGGCGGCCACAGCGTGACGCTCAGCTCGTCCGACTCGGACGGCGGCTCCGGCGTCGCGTCGGTCAGGTACGAGCTCCGCCCGACAGGCGGCGGGGCGTTCAGCCCGATCGCCTCGTCCTCGAGCGCGCCGTTCAGCGCGACATGGGACGCGACGACGGTCACCACGGGCAGCTACGACCTCCGCGCCGTCGTCACCGACCGGGCCGGGAACACCTTTACGACGCCAGCCGTGACGTTCAACGTCGACGTCACCGCGCCGACGGTCACGCTGACGAATCCAGGCGCGACAATTTCCGGCACCGTCACGTTCAACGCGAGCGTGAGCGGCAGCGGAGCGGCGAGCGTCGTCTTCGGCGCGACCCCCACGGGCGGCGCGACGTGGACGTCTCTCGGGACCGACACCTCGGCGCCTTGGAGCGTCTCGTTCGACACGACCAAGCTGCCCGACGGCGTCTACGACCTCCGCGCCACCGTCACCGACGACCTTGGCAACTCGTCGCAGGACAGCGTCTCCGGGGTCCGGATCGACAACACCGCGCCGCAGGTCGTCTCGTCCAGCCCGGCGGACGGGTCCTCGGTCGGCTCAGCCACGGCGATCTCGCTCGTCACCAGCGAGCCTGCGACGCCGGTCGGCGTCACGCTCGACGGTGGCGCGACGGTGGCGCCGGTGATCAGCGGTACGCACATCGACTACAACACCGGCGCGCTCGCGCCCGGCCCCCATACGCTCGCCGGCGAGCTGCAGGATCCGAGCGGCAAGCGTCAGGCGTTCCGCGTGCACTTCACCGTCGGCTCTAGCGGGTCGGTCGAGAAGAACACGAGCTCGTCCTCCCCCACGACGGTGACGTCGGCCGACGGTTTCGGCTCGGCCACGGTTCCGGCCGGCGCCTGGTCGACGACGGGGAACGACTGGCTCGTCATCCGGATCGCACCGACCGCTGCGCCGAGCGGGCTGACGAACGGCTTCGGGCCCGGCCCGGAGGCGCTCGACGTCACGGCGTACTGGGCACTGTCCGGCGCACAGGTCCACGAGCTCGCGCAGCCGGTCGAGATCGTGATCCGCTCGACCGCGGGCGGCCTCGTGCCCGCGACGGCCGACGGCTCCGCGTGGCGCGTGATCCATCGCGTCCCGACGGCCGGGGCCCTGCCCTCAGGCTGGGTCGACGGCTTCTTCACGGCGTCGGACGGCGTGCACGTCCTGACCAGGCACCTCTCGCTGTTCGCGCTGCTGAAGGACCTGCAGGCTCCGGAGGCGCCGCAGAACGTCCGCGGCTACGTCGGCCCGAGCGGACTGACGATTCGCTGGCTCCCCGGCAGCGACAACAGCGGCACCTACGACTACGTCACCGTCTTCGCCGGCTCGAGCGATACCGGCCGCTACGGCCCGGACTACACGGCGGCCACGGTCGCCGGCTGGAATCCCGGCGACACGCGCATCTTCCGGCTGCAGGAGACCGACCTCGCCGGGAACACCAGCGTCCTCACGGAACCGCTTCAGCAGGTTCCGGCGCTCGTCGGGCTGACGGTCGACCAGGCCGAGGCTGCGCTCGCCGCGCAAGGCCTGAGCATCGGCTCGGTGACGGTCGGGGGCATCGGCGGCCCCGGCACGATCACCGGCCCCGCCGGCCTCGCACTCGCGCCGCAGGGTGCGGCGATCGACGTCACCGTCGCGCCGGGCGGCGCCACGGCGAGCCTCGTCTTCAAGGTCGTCACGGCGCCGAAGCTGAAGGCAGCGAAGCGAACGACGATGGCGGCGCGCGTGCTCGTCACGCGTGCTGCGCAGGTCACCGCGCAGCTGATCAGCCCCCGTCGCGTTCGCCTCTACACCTGGCACTTCAGGGTGCAGGCCGGACGGACGATCGTGCGTCTCCACATCCCGCGCGACGTGCGCCGCCCCGGCATCTACACGCTTCGCTGGACGGCACGGGCCGGCCGCGACACGGCGAGCCGCACGGTGCGGTTTCGCCTGGTCGGCCGCCGCGCGCCGGTGCAGAAGATCCAGGTCGTGTTGGCAGGGACCGCGGCGCAGGGCGTCGCCGGCACGCTCGGCAAGCAGAAGCCGGCGGTGGTCGCGAGTGCCGACCCGACCTTCGACGCCGCTGCGAATCGCAATCGCGACGTGCGCGTGATCGTCGTCGACGCGGACGAGCTCGGGCTCGCGACCGTGCACGACCTGCACGTCGTGTTCCCGTCCGTGAAGATCGTGGCGCTCGCCGCCGGCCCGAAGACGATGGCGGCCGCGCTGAAGGCAGGCGCGACGATCGTCCTACCGCGGACGACGCCGGCCGCGACGCTCGCGAAGATCGTCCAGCGGCTGGCGAAGAAGCGCTAACGCTCATTGGGACGTGTCTTAGGGACAGTCCCGCCAGGTTTCCAGAGCGGCTCATCGGCGCCGGCGTCCTTGTTCGCCCAGCGGGCCGCGATGAAGAGGAAGTCGGAGAGGCGGTTCAGGTACGCCAGCACGAGCGGGCTGATTCCAGTCTCCTGCTCCGCCGTCAGCGCGTCGCGCTCGGCGCGACGGCACGTCGTGCGCGCGACGTGCAGCCGCGCCGCCGCCGGCGTCCCGCCCGGGAGCACGAAGCTCTTCAGCATCGACAGCTCGGCGTTGAACTCGTCGCAGAGGTGCTCGAGCCGGTCGACGTGCGCCTGGTCGATGCGCAGCCGGTCGCCGATCCCGTACGGGACCGACAGGTCGGCGCCGACGTCGAAGAGGTCGTTCTGGATTCGTCCGAGCGGCTCCCGCAGGCGCTCCGGCAAGCCCGGCTCCGCGAGCACAACGCCGAGGGCGGCGTTCAGCTCGTCGACGGTGCCGAACGCGCCGATGCGGCAGTCGAGCTTCGGCACGCGCGAGCCGTCGCCGAGCGACGTCTCGCCCCTGTCGCCCGCGCGCGTGTAGATCCGCGTCAGGCGCACGGGCTCGTCGCGCTTACGACTTGACGGCAAGCGTCCGTTCCGTCAGGCCTAGAATGGAGCGGGCGATGACGAGCCGCTGGATCTCGCTCGTCCCCTCGTAGATCTCGGTGATCTTGGCGTCGCGGTAGTAGCGCTCGACCGGGAACTCCTTCGTATAGCCGTAGCCGCCGAGCACCTGGATCGCCTCGGCCGTCTGCCGGCGCGCCATCTCCGACGCGAACAGCTTCGCCTTCGCGCCTTCCTCCGTGTGCGGGCGGCCCTGCTGCTTGAGCCAGGCCGCGCGGTACACGAGCAGCCGCGCAGCGTCGATCTCCGTCGACATGTCCGCGAGCTTCTGCTGGATCGCCTGGAAGTCGCCGATGCGGTGGCCGAATGCACGCCGCTCGAGCGCGTACGCGCGCGCGACGTCATACGCGGCCTGCGCGATCCCGAGCGCCTGCGCCGCGATGCCGATGCGCCCGCCGTCGAGCGTCGTCATCGCGACGCGGAAACCGCGGTTCTCCTCGTGCAGGAGCCGGTCACGCCCGATCTGGGCGCCCTCGATCACGATGTCGTTCGTCACGGACGAGTTGAGGCCGAGCTTCTCCTCGTCGCGCGTGACGCGCACGTGATCGGCGTCGAGGATGAAAGCGCTGACGCCGCGCGCCCCGGCTGTGGCCTGGTCGGTGCGCGCGAACGTCAGGAACGTTCCCGAGTAGCGGCCGTTGGTGATCCACTGCTTCGCGCCGGTGATCGTCCAGCCGTCGCCGGCGGGCTCGGCCTTCGTGCGGATCGCTCCGGCGTCGGAGCCGGCCTCCGGCTCGGTCAGCGCGAACGCGCCTAGATGCTCGCCGCGTGCAAGCGGGGGAACGAAGCGGGACTTCTGCTCGACGGTGCCGTACGCGAGCAGCGGCAGCGTCACCGCGCTCGTGTGCACCGCGACCGTGACGCCGACGCCGGCATCGGCGCGAGAGAGCTCCTCGAGCACGAGGATGTAGGAGAGGAAGTCGACGCCTGCTCCGCCGTACTCCTCCGGCACGCACGCACCCATCAGGCCGAGCTCGGCCAGCTTGCCGAACAGTTCACGGGGGAAGTGGTGGTCTCGGTCCCACTGCGCGGCGTGCGGCTCGATCTCCGCCGTCGCGAAGTCGCGCGTGAGCGCCTGGATCTCCTTCTGGTCCTGAGTGAGGTCGAGCTCCACTCCGGACAAAAGGGTAGATCAGGCGGCAGCGAGCTCTCGGCGGATCTCCTGCAAGTCGCCCTCCGCCTCGAGGAAAGCGTCGACGACGTACGGGTCGAACTGGCGCTTGCGCTGGTTGAGGATCTCGGTGCGGGCGGTCTGCCAGCTCAGCGCGCGGCGGTACGGCCGATGGCTCGTCATCGCGTCGAGCGCGTCCGCGACGGCGAAGATGCGCGCCCCGAGCGGGATCTCGTCGCGGGCCAGCCCGTCCGGGTAGCCGCGTCCGTCCCAGCGCTCGTGGTGCGAGCGGACCACCTTCAACCCCTCGCCCTTGAGGAAGGCGACGCCCGAGAGCATCGCCTCGCCGAGAACCGTGTGGGTATGCATGCGCCGCCGCTCAGCGGGGCTGAGCGGACCGGGCTTCCGCAGGATCCCGTCCGGGATCCCGATCTTGCCGACGTCGTGCAGCAGGAACCCGTACGGCGTGCTCGGATCCTGGGCGACGGCCTTCTCCCCCACGGCGTTCGCGAGCGCGGTCGCGTAGCTCTGCACCCGTTGCGAATGTGCCCGGGTGCCCGTGTCCTTCGACTCGAGCGCGCTCGCCAGCGCCGAGACGGTTTCCATGTAGGCGCTTTGCAGGAGCTCGCGCTGCCCGCGCTCGAGCTCGAGCATGTGGCGCAGGTCGCGCGCGTACAGAAGCAGCGGCTCGTCCGGGCCGGCGCCGCGCTTCTTCGTGGCGCGGAAGGGGACGCCGTACAGCCCACCCGCGAGGCGCTCGGCGACGGCGAGCAGCTCCAGCGGGCTGAAGGGCTTGCGCACATACGCCTCGGCGCCGACTCGTCTCGCGGCGGCCCTCGTGCCGCCGACCGAGCCCGTGAGGAGGATCACCGGGATGGCGCTCGTCGCGGGATCGGCCTTCAGCTCCTCGCAGAGCTCGAGCCCGCTGGTGCCCGGCATGTGGACGTCGAGGACGATGACGTCGGGCCGTGCCGCGCGGATGCGGCGGCGCGCGGCGTCGGCGCCGTCGGCTTCGCTCACGTCGACGTCCGCGACCTCGAACGTCGTCCTCAGCAGCGTCCGGAGCGCTGGATCGTCATCGACCAACAGGATTCGCAAGCTGCGGGGCCTCCCGGGTTCCCCTACCTGAACCGGTCTTTCGGCAACTGCGCTCTCTGGCTTGAGCCATGTAAGAGAAGACACCCCGGCCGGCAGAAACCTGCAAGATCCGGGTGTTTTACGAGTTGTTACGAGTACTCGTAGAAGCCTGAACCAACTTTTCGGCCCAGACGGCCGGCCTCGACGTGCTCGCGCAGTAAGGGACACGGCGCGTAGCGGTCGTCGCCGAGGCCTTCCTGTAGCACCTCCATGATCGCCACGCACGTGTCGAGGCCGATCAGGTCGGCCAGCGCGAGGGGCCCCATCGGATGGGCGAAGCCGAGCTTGGCGATCGTGTCGATTGCTTCCGCCTCGGCGACGCCGTCGTGCAGCGCCCACACCGCTTCGTTGATGAAGGGCATCAGGATCCGGTTCGAGACGAAGCCGGGGAAGTCGTTCGCGACGGCGGGCGTCTTGCCGAGCTCACGCGCAAGCCCGGTGATCTTGTCGGCCGTCTCGTCCGACGTGTCGCGGCCGCGGATGATCTCGACGAGCTTCAGCACCGGGACGGGGTTGAAGAAGTGCATGCCGATGACCTTGTCCGCCCGGTCGGTGGCGGCAGCGAGCGTCGCGATCGGGATCGACGACGTGTTCGACGCGAGGATCGCCGCCGGCGGAAGCTCCTCGTCGGCGCGGTGGAACAGCTGCTCCTTCGTGTCGGCGTCCTCGACGACGGCCTCGATCATCAGCGCCGCCGGAACCAGGTCCTCGACGACCGTGATGCGGCGCAGGACCTCGCCGGCCGGTGCTCCGCCTTTTTCCTCGAGCTTCGTGAGGCTCCTGCGCATCGTCTCGAGCGCGCGGTCGGTCGCGCCCGGCTGCGCGTCGTACAGGGAGACATGCCGTCCCGACGCTGCAACCACCTGCGCGATCCCGCCGCCCATCTGCCCCGCGCCGACGACGAGCACGTCCTCGAAGTCCATCCGGCGAGCCTAACGAGACATGTCTCGGGACAGTCCCGAGACATGTCGCTAATTGACTGTCAGACCTCGATGAGGAGGGCGTCGCCCTGGCCGCCGCCGGAGCAGATCGCCGCCAGCCCGAGCCCGCCGCCGTTGCGGCGGAGCTCGTAGATCATCGTCGAGAGGATCCGCCCGCCGGACGCGCCGATCGGATGCCCGAGCGCGACGGCGCCGCCGTTGACGTTGACTTTCTCCGGATCGGCGTCGAGCATCTTCGCGGAGTTCAGGGCGACGGAAGCGAACGCCTCGTTCAGCTCGACGCGCTCGACGTCGCCGATGTTCTTGCCCGCCTTCGCCAGCGCCCGCGCGCCCGCCTTCGCGGGAGTGCGCGCGAGGTAGGCGAAGTCGTCCGCGACATAGGCCTGCGAGACGATCGTCGCGAGCACTTCCAACCCTCGCTGCTTCGCGAACTCCTCGCTCGTCACGACGAGCGCGGACGCGCCGTCGTTCACACCGGGCGCGTTGCCCGCCGTCGTCGTCCCCTCCGGATCGAACACCGGCTTGAGCCTGGACAGCCGCTCGTACGACGTATCGCGGCGCGGGCCTTCGTCGACGGCGAACTCGCCGACGGGAACGATCTCGTCCTGGAACTTGCCCTCGTCGATCGCCTTGACCGCGCGCTCGTGGGAGCGGAGCGCCCAGCGGTCCTGGTCCTCCCGGGCGATCCCCAGCTCGCGCGACACGAACGACGCCTGCTCGACCATGTGCTTGTTGTCGAACGTGGACGTCAGCCCGTCGTGCGTCATCAGGTCGATCAGCGTCCCGTCGCCGAGGCGGTAGCCGAAACGCGCCTTCTTCAACACGTAGGGTGCGTTGGACATCGACTCCATCCCGCCCGCGACCACGACCTGGTGATCGCCGGCGCGGATCATCTGGTCGGCCATCTCGACGGCTCGGATCGACGACGCGCAAACCTTGTTGATCGTGTCCGAGCCGATCTCGATCGGCAGGCCGGCACCGATCGATGCCTGACGGGAGGGCGCCTGCCCCGCGCCGCCCTGCAGCACCTGGCCCATGATCACGTACTCGACCTCGTCGTTCTCGAGCCCGACGCGATCGAGCGCGGCGCGGATGACGATCGAACCGAGCTCGGTCGCCTGCTTGTCGGCGAGCGATCCGCCGAGCTTGCCGAACGGAGTGCGAACGGCGCTGACGATGACGGAACGGCTCACGAAGTCACGGTACCAACCGCCGTTCGGCTGGGTTCCGGCTCGCTTCAGCTGGGTACGAGGAGGACGCGGCCAACGATCACGAGGTGTCTATGCCTGCGGAAGCTCAGCAACCCGTTCTTCGCGGCGTCTACGCGCGGCGGCCGGCGCTCGTCGCCGTCGCCGGCATCGCGCTGCTGGCGCTCCTCGGCGTCGTGCTCTGGCTGCTCCTGCGCGGCGA
>Ga0114129_10004804_pt1 | contig 19100 bp, 18 predicted proteins | sample RhiMetdeltSRZDD1_FD_80071 | JGI IMG/M metagenome (GOLD analysis project Ga0114129, IMG submission 80071) | Populus rhizosphere microbial communities from Tennessee, USA - Rhizosphere MetaG P. deltoides SRZDD1 (version 2) (version 2) | ecosystem: Host-associated > Plants > Roots > Rhizosphere >...
CTCTGGCGATCTGCTCTTGCACTATCGACTAGCGATCTCCGCCTCCTGGCTCGATTCACGTGACGAGGCGATGACCGAGTTCGACTGGGTCGTCGCTCACACCACGGCGGCCTCCGAAGAGGGGCGCGTGGCGCGCGAATGGCTGGCCGGTGCACGCCGAAACGTGGCGCGTGTGGGCGCGACGACGAATGAAAGCGATGCCCGAGACGAACGGGTCGGCGAGAGCGGCGTGCACGGTCGCATCGTCTGGGATGAGGGCCAGGGCGTCGAGCCGCTCAAGCGCTTCCAGGTTCATCTCTACGCCCAGTCGCCGGACGGTAGCCCCAAGGGGATGAGCTTTCACGTTCGTACGGACCGGGACGGCAATTACAAATTCGAGAAGATTCCGGCCGGTATCTACAAGATGACCGACAACAACGTCGGCGCACCCCGATGGCGCCTGAAGGTGGAAGTCCGGCCCGGCGAGGATGCCGTGATCGACCTCGGCCCTGAGAACAGCGTCAAGGCGCGCGACGACTTTCCGAAGCCCAGCTAGCGCGCTGCCCACCGCGATCGCGTAGGTATCGCGATGGTCCCGTTCTCAGACGTCATGGAGTTCGCGCAAGCCCACCACCCCTGCGGCGGCATCGCGCCGGCCGTTCGTTCCAAGCCCGACGGCGGATATCTCCTGACGCTCACGTGCGTGTGCAGCGCCATGTTTCATCGCGACGTCACGCCGGAGGAAGCGGCTCACCTGCCCAGCGCAAGCATGGCGCCGTCCTCACCTCGTGGCGCCGCTCGCCCGCGGCCAAGCTCGAGCCCCGAGCTCGAGCGCGTCATGCAGGAGGCGCTCCTCGCCGAGGAGCAGGCGGCCGCGGCGGTCGCGCCGGCGACGGAACGCAAAACACGGCGCATCGAGCCGAGCCAGGCGCTGGAGGACGTCCTCCGCGAAGCGCTCGCAGCCGAAGAGCAGGCAGCCGAACCGGTCGCCGCACCGCCGCGCGCGGCGTCTGCGGCGGGCGCGTCGTCGAAGCGCTCGGTCGCGCCGTTGGCAGCATCCAACGTCGAGGCCACCGTCAGGGCCGCGCTGATAGAGCAGGAACAGTTGCGTGATGCGCTCAGTCCCAAGGTTCCCGATGCGCAGCGCCGATCTCGCGCGCGCTGGATCGCCGTGGCGCTGCTCGTCGCCATGATTGCCGGCGGCGCGGCGTTTTATGTCGCCGAGACGTTCGAGCCTGACGCGCCCGTCTTCGCGCGATCGAGCAAGACGCCGGCCGACGAGTCGATCTCGAGCGAGGCGCCGACCTACGGCAACGCGGTCATGGCCCTGCGCCGGCTGCAGGCGGCGAGCGTCCCAACAACCTCGCTGCCGTCCTACGCGACGCGGGTGAACGCAGCCCAAGCGGTCGTGGGACGCTACGTGGACGGCGAAGCACCGCTGGACGCCAAGCACAGTCTGCGGACGATCCTGGATTTGCACGTGCTCGCCGTCACGGCATGGCAGCTGCGAGCGATCGATACGCCTCGGGCCTGGGAGCCGGTCTCGCGCAGCACCACGCTGGAGCTCTGCGACCCGGTGCGAAACGCCGCGTACATCGCAGAGCAACAGGGTCAGAACACTGCGCAGACGCGCGGGCGCGCGATCGCGGCGTCGATTCCCCTGTTGTGGGAGTGCGCGGCGAAGCGGCTCGCCGAGCTCGACAACGCACGGTAGCGCCGCTCAGCGCGGCGTGACGAAAGACGTCGTCGGCGAGAGACTCGTCGTTTCGCTGAGATCGAGGACGGTCGGACCGCCGTCGTACACCGTGACGTTCATTTCCCACAGACGCGCCGCGTTCAACGGCGACTGCGCCGTGAGCCGATACGCGCCCGGCTGCACCGATGCGAACTCGTAGTCGCCGTTGAGCGAGCCGACCGCGTTGTAGACGAGGCCCTTGTTGCTCGGGTCGGTGCCTTCGAGCCGAAGGTGCACGCGCGGCGCCGGCCGTGAGGGATCGACCTTCGACCACGTGATGTGACCACGGAGTCGACTGTCGGTTTCGAGCCGGTCCGCCGCCTTGTCGGCCGCCGGCTCCGTCGGCGTGGTGATCGTGGCGGTCGTACCGAGCGCGCCTTCGGCCCGCAGCCAGGTCTCCGCGCGGTCGACGAGGTCTGAATTCGGCAAGCCATTCGTGGCGACCCACCTGAAAGCCTCTATTGCCTCCGCGCGCCGGGTGAGCGACGCCAGCGTGGTCGCGAGGGCATACCGCAGGGCGACGTCGTTCGGCTCCTGGCGCAACGCCTCCTCGTAGACCGCGAGCGCCGCCTCGTACTCACCACGCTGGCTCAACTCGTCGCCGCGCGCCTTCAGAGCAGCCGCGGTCTTCGACTCCGACGTCGAGGCACGCGGCGCCGACGACGGTGGACTTTGCTCGCAGCCGCTGAGGCTTGCGGCGACGACCATCAGGGCGATCGCCGTTCGCCACAATCCGCACACGCGAGGCATCGTCAGAAGAGCCCTGTGACGTTGCCCGAAGCGTCCACGTCCATGCCCTCCGCGCCCGGGACCTTCGGCAGCCCGGGCATCGTCAGCACGTCGCCCGTGTAGGCGACGACGAAGCCCGCGCCGGCGCACAGTCGCGCGTCGCGCACGGTGATGTTGAAGCCGCGTGGGCGTCCTGTCTTCTTCGGATCGTCGGACAGCGAGTTCTGTGTCTTGGCCATGCACACCGGTAGACGCCCGTGACCCATCGTCTGCCAGCGCGCGAGCTTCTGTGCCGCAGCGGGCAGCAGACGAACACTGTCGGCGCCATACATGCGCGTGGCGACCGTCTCGATCTTCCGCTCGAGCGGCAACTCGTCCGGATAGAGCAGGCGAAACGCGCTGCGGTCGCCGCCCTTGACCACGTCGAGGACCGTTTGCGCGAGCTCTGTCGTGCCGGCGCCGCCCTCGGCCCAGCCACGTGAAATCTCCGCCGGCACGCCCCAGTCGCGGCACGTCTCGATCACGGCCGCGACTTCTGCGTCTGTGTCGCCGGTGAAATGATTGAGGGCCACCACCGGCGCCAGACCGAAGAGGCGCACGTTCTCGACGTGCTTGGCGAGGTTGTCGCAGCCGCGACGCACCGCCGCCACGTCCTCGACAGGAAGCTCGGTGAGCGCGACGCCGCCGTGCATCTTCAACGCGCGAACGGTGGCGACGATGACGGCCACCGACGGCACGAGCCCGGCCGTCCGGCATTTGATGTCGAGAAACTTCTCGGCGCCGAGATCGCTCGCGAATCCCGCCTCGGTGACGACAACGTCGCCGAGCTTGAGCGCCAGCCGCGTCGCGATCACGGAGTTGCAGCCGTGGGCGATGTTGCCGAACGGACCGCCATGCACCAGCGCGGGCGTACCCTCGAGCGTCTGTACCAGGTTCGGCTTGATCGCGTCCTTCATGAGGACTGCCATCGCGCCCGCGGCGCGCAGGTCGGCCGCGGTCACGGGCGCGCCATCGGCGGTCTCCGCGACGACCACGCGTCCCGCTCGCGCCTTGAAATCGGCGAGATCGGTGGACAGGCACAGGATTGCCATCACCTCCGACGCCACCGTGATCTCGAAGCCGCCCTCTCGCGGGACACCGTGCGCGGGACCACCGAGCCCGAGCACGATGTTCCGAAGGGCCCGGTCGTTCATGTCCACCACGCGCTTGAACAGCACGCGGCGCGTGTCGACGCCGAGCGTGTTGCCCTGCGCGAGGTGGTTGTCGAGCATCGCGGCCAGCAGATTGTGCGCCGCGCCGATGGCATGCATGTCACCGGTGAAGTGCAGATTGATGTCTTCCATCGGCGCGAGCTGCGCGTGACCGCCACCCGTCGCGCCACCCTTCATGCCGAACACGGGACCCAGCGACGGCTCGCGCAGCGCGACAACCGCGCGCCTGCCCAGCCGCCGCAGCCCGTCGGCGAGGCCGACGGTGGTCGTCGATTTGCCCTCGCCGGCCGGGGTCGGCGTCATCGCGGTCACGAGCACCAGCACACCGTCGGGATGATCACGACGCCGCGCGATGGCATCCCACGCGATCTTTGCCTTGAAACGCCCGTACGGCTCGAGCTCGTCCGGAGCCAGGCCCACCGCGCCCGCAATCTCATGGATCGGCTTGAGGGTCACCGTGCGCGCGATCTCGAGATCTTGCTTGCCCATGAGCGATCAGACCTTTCTCTGTGGAGGACGCGGCAGCCGCGCGAGCCGCTCGGCATCGATGGGCAGCGCGGTGATCGAAAGCCCCAACGGCGCGACGGCATCGGCGACGGCGTTGGCGACCGCGGCCGGCGCGCCGATCGTCCCGCCCTCTCCCATCCCTTTGACGCCGCCGGGCATCGTCGGCGATGGAGTCTCGAGGTGACCGATGCCGAACGAGGGCACATCACTCGCCTTCGGCAGCGCGTAATCCATCAGCGTGCCGCTGAGGACCTGGCCCGCGTCGTCGTGCGCGACGCGCTCGAAGAGCGCCTCCCCGATTCCCTGGGCGACGGCGCCGTGAATCTGTCCCTCGACGATCGTCGGATTCAGCACGGGGCCGCAGTCTTCGACGACCACGTACCGTGGAATGCTGACGCGCCCCGTGTCGGGATCGATCTCGACCACGGCCACGTGGACGGCGCCGGAGAACGTCGGCCCCGGGGGATCGAAGTAGACGGTGGCTTCGAGGCCGGGCTCGAAGTCTGACGCCAACCCGCCCGGCGGCGCATACGCCACGCGAGCGACCTCGGTCAGCGTCACCGCGCGCTGGGGAAAGCCGCGGACGTAGGCGCGGCCCTCTTCCAGCACGACATCCACCGGCGACGCTTCGAGCAGATGCGCGGCGAGCCGCTGGATCCTCGGGCGCAGCCGTTCGACCGCCGCCGTCACGGTGCCGCCGATCGAGACCGCGCCACGGCTGCCGAACGTTCCGCTGCCGAGCGGCGCCACGCGCGTGTCGCTTGGCTCGACGCGAATGCGCTCGAACGCCACGCCAAGCCGATCAGCCACGATCTGGGCGATCGTCGTCGCGTGGCCCTGCCCCTGCGAAGGAAAACTCGTCGCGCAGCGCACGCCGCCGTCCGGCTCGACACGCACGCTGGCCGCCTCGATGCCCGACACGTCGTCCATGCCGCGCCCGCGATAGACGTCGGAGCCCATGCCCGTGTATTCCGTGTAGCACGCGAGGCCGATGCCGACGAGTTTTCCGTGCCGGCGCGCTTCGCGCTGAGCCGAGCGCAGAGCGTCGTAGTCGACGGCGGCCAGCGCTTGCTCGAGCGCCTTGGGAAAATCGCCGCTGTCATAGCGCATGCCGCTCGGCGAGAGATGGGGGTAGGCCTCCCGCGGAATGAGGTTCCGACGGCGCACCTCGGCCGGATCCAGCTCGAGCCGCGCGGCCACGAGGTCGAGCAGGCGTTCCATGACGAAGGCGCCCATCGTCATGCCGACACCGCGGTACGCGCCGAGCGGCGGCTTGTGCGTCTTCACCGCGATCGCCTCGAACGCGTACACCGGCGTCACGTAGGGTCCGGGCAGGATCGTCGCCGTGCCGAGGGGCTCGAGCATCGCAGTCAGCGGGTAGATGTGATATGCGCCCGCATCCGAGATGACGCGGGAGCGCAGGGCGAGGAGCCGGCCGGCGGCGTCCGCCGCGACCTCGGCCTCCACGTGCTGCTCACGCGCCTGTGACGCCGCCGTGAGGTTCTCGCGGCGCGTCTCGATCCACTTCACCGGACGACCCAGACGCCGCGCGAGGGCCGCGATAGCAACGTCCTCCGGGAAGACGTGCATCTTGAGGCCGAACCCACCGCCGACGTCCGGCGCAATCACCTGTACGGACGCCTCGGACAGCCCCAGCGTGGCCGCGAGCGCCCCGCGCATGATGCCCGGCGCCTGCGTCGATGCCCAGATCGTGAGCGTCTCGCCGTCCCAGTCGGCAACGAGGCCGCGCGACTCTAGCGGTGCCGCGGTCAGGCGTCCGTGCGTGAACGTCTCGCGAACCACCACCGGCGCTGACGCGAACGCGGCCTCGACGTCACCACGCCGATGCGCACGGCGGAAGAGCACGACCTCGTCGCGCAACGCTTGCTCGAGCGTGACGCATGCAGGCCGCGTGTCGTACTCCACGCGCACGCGCTCAACTGCATCCGCGGCCGCGTACGCCGACGTGGCGACGACCACCGCCACCGCCTCGCCGCAGAACCACGGCTCGCGCGCAAGGGCCGGCCATGCTGTCGGCGTGAAGCCTCCACCGCTCACCCGCGGCGCGAGCGCCTGCGCTTCGAGGTCGTCGGCGCCGAGCACAGCCACGACCTCCTCGATCTCCCGCGCATGCGCACCATCGATGCGCCGGACCACCGCGTGGGCGTGCGGGCTTCGGACGAACGCCGCGTGCAGCATACGCGGCAACACGATGTCGTCGATGAACCGCCCTTGGCCGCGCAGCAGCCGCGGGTCTTCGATGCGCTTGACGCGCGCGCCGGTGTAGCGGATTACCTGCCACCCAGGACGCGCGGCAGCACCTCGCCCGCAATGAGCTCCAGCTGCTCGAGGCCCCAGTTGAGCGGGTTCAGGACAACCCAGTCGACGCCATTGTCCAGCGCGGCGATGCGCGCGCTGATCCGCGCGGCCACTTCTTCCGCCGTCCCGAGGAGGTAATACGTCTTCCAGTAGTCGAGATTCATGCCCGAGTACACGGAGAAGTGCGGGATCGCCGATTCCGGCTTCTCCCCGGGCTTCAGCACCCAGACGAAATTCGAGTAGACCCGCCCGATCTTCGCGGGATCGCGTCCGGCTTCGCTCGCGAACCGCTGCACCTTATCCCAGTCACTCTTCACCATCTCTGGCGTGGCCGACGAGTGCGGCACCCACGTGTCGGCGTACGTCGCGATACGCCGCAGCACCGGATCGATGTTCGCCACCGTCTGGCCGTACACCTTTTCCGACGGCTGCGTGCCGCCGCCGATCCAGATGGGCGGATGCGGCCTTTGTGCAGGCTTGGGATCGATCGTGAGGTCCTCGAAACGATAAAATCGGCCTCGGTACGTGACACGGTCTCCCGCCCACAGCGCGCGCACGGCCTCGATCGCCTCGTTCATGCGGGGCCCGCGCTCTTTGTAAGGCACGCCCATCAGCTCGAACTCGTCCTCGTGCCAGCCGACACCGATACCGAGGATCGATCGGCCACCCGATAAGAGGTCGAGCGTCGCCCACTCCTTGGCGAAGTAGACGGGATTGCGCAGCGGCAGCACCAGCACCATCGTCCCGAGGCGGATCGTGCGCGTCACGCCAGCCAGCGCGGACAGCAGCGACAGCGGCTCGAGCCACGTCGTCGCATACGCCGGCGGCGTGAGGAGGAGATGGTCGATCGTCACGGCGGCCTCGAACTTCAGATCCTCGGCGCGACGGAGATAGCGCCCCATCTCCTCCAGCATCGCGGTCCGCGGCCCTAATGCGAACGATGGGATGCGCAGCCCGTACTTCATCGCTGGCCGTCCTCTTTCTTGGCCTCGTCCTTCGTCAATCCGCCGACGCGCGGGTGCGGACGGCCGCCATCGGTCACGACGATGGCCAACACGATTTCGTTGGCGCGTGGCGCGTCGGGAATTCGCACTTCCATCGCGTCGTAGTGGCTGCGCACGAACGCCGCGTCCTTGAAGTGCAGCGGCACGTCGATGGCCGTGCCCGATCCGCCGAGCTTCTTGGCGGACGGGATGATGGCTTTGCCGCCGCCCACGGCGGCGCGCAGCGGCGCGCCCAGCTTGGGATGCAACAGCGCCGCCGCGTGCTCGTATTCGCCGTGCTCGCCGACGATCGCCGCCTTGCCGTAGGACTCCGCGGGCGCGCCGAGCGCCTCGGTCGCCTTCTTCGCCAGCACGGCGCCCAGCTCCTCGCCGGCGTCGATCAGCTGGGTCAAGTCGTCGACGAAGCGCCCGGCGAAGGGGTTCTCGAGCACGACCACCGCCGCGGCCTTGCGCACTGGGCGTTTGGCTTCACGCCCGCCGTCGCTGAGGATCTCTTCGACCACGGTCACGATCTTCCGGATTTTCACCATGTCAGTCTCCGACTCGATAAAACACCAAACCGTCGAGCAGCTTGGGATAAAAGTGCGTGGACTTCTGCGGCAAGACTTCGCCGCCGCGCACGACGGCCTGCAGCTCCTCGAGCGTCGTCGGCGCGATCAGAAACGCCGCTTGATAGTCTCCGGCGCGCGCGAGACGCACGGCCTCCGCCTGCTCCGCCGTGTAGTCGACGTGGGTTTTGGCATCGAGCTTCGCGTCCGTGATGCCGCAGAGGGGCTTGAGCATCCCTTCGTGCAGGATCGAGACCGCGAGCTCACGCCACGCCCGTGACGTGCCGGCCGGCCACGGCAGCGCGTCGAACGCGTCGGCCCGCAGCGCCAGGGTCACGGCGCCGTCGGCGCTGACGACGCCGAGTCTTCGATTCGTCGGTCGAAACGCGAGCGGATCGCTGAGCGGCGCCACGTCGAACCACCGGCGCGCGGCGTCCGCGAGCCGCGGGAGCGAAAAATCCTCGACGTTGTGAACGAGACGGTGGTTGGGAAAGATCGTCAGTCCCGGCGCATCGACGCTAAAAAAGGCCATCAGCTTGTCGTCGGCGCCGGGATGGCGGCGCGCATACTCGACTGCCGTCTCGTAGCGATGGTGGCCGTCGGCGATGATGACGCGGGCCGCGGCGAGCGCGGCCTGCACGCGCGCAGTCACGTCGGGATCGGTCACGCGCCACAGGCGATGCCGCTCGCCCTTGAGATCTCGCGCCTCGGCGATCGGCTCGCCGCTCGGCGCAGATGCCTCGAGCAGCGCGCCGGTCGCGTCGGCCACGAGCATGAACAGCAGACCGATGTCGGCGCCCGTCGCCTCGAGCAAGCGCATGCGATCCTGCTTGGGACCGGTGTGCGTTCGCTCGTGTGGCAGGACGTCGCCATGCGCGTAGTCCGTGACCTGCCCCAGCGCGACGAGCCCGACCCGAGTGATCTCACGTCCGTCGACACGGTACGTCTGGTGATAGGGATAGACGGCGGCCGCGACCTCCCGCTCCCAGACGCCCTCGGCGAGCCATCGGTCGAGCGTCGCTCGTGCTCGCACGTACTTGTCGTCGGTGCCGCTGGGCTCGTCGCGTGGATACGAGACCCGGACGATGTTGGCCGGGCTCATCCCGTAGAGCGCCGCTTGCTGCTCGGGAGAGATCTGATCGTAGGGCGGCGCGACGACTTTGCTGACGTCTCGCTCGCGATCGATCGCAACGCGATAGCCGCGCAGCGGCCGCACGCGCACTAGTGGCCGGCTCCGGCGGGGCCGTGGCCCTTCACGACGTCCGCCGCGCGCGCCGCCGGCGGCGTGTTCCGGCTGCGGCCGATCGTGATGCGACCGTCGATGAGCACCATCGAGATGCCGGGCAAGTCCCCGGCCGCCAGCGCGCCCAGCGCGTCGGCGGCGATCGACCCCGTCGGCGCGTCGCAGATCACCAGGTCGGCCGCACGACCTTCGGCGATCACTCCGCAGTCGAGTCGGTGTACGCGCGCCGTGTTGCCGGTCGCACACGCGATCGCTTCCGCGGGTGGCAGGCCGCCGAGTCCCGCGAGCAGGCTCAGCGTGCGCAGCACGCCGAGCGGAATGACTCCCGTCCCGGACGGCGCGTCGTTGCCGACGATCAATCGGTGGGTCGCCCGCGCGTCGCGTGCGACGCGCAGCGTGTGCAGCGCGGTCTTCATGTTGCCGCATTGCACGATCTCCAGGGCCATCGTCGTCCCGACCAGCCGTTCGATCTCCGCAGGGCTCATCGACGTCGTGCCGCCGTTGATGTGACCGACGACGTCGGGATTCGCCTCGAGCACGACGTCGGCGTTGATGGGATTGCTGCCGGCGATCGACGGTCCCCCGGTGTGGATCGTCACCGTCATGCCATGCGCCTTGGCCCACCGCACCATCGGCGCCGCGTCTTTGCCGGTCTTCACCGAGCCGAGGCCGATCTCGCCGACCAGCCGCACGCCGGCGGCGGCCATCTCGGCGAAGTCGTGTTCTGTCATGCCGAGCTCGAGAATCGGCGCACCCGCGTGAACCTTGACCCCGCCCGGCCGAAAGCTCGCCCAGGCCTTCGCGGCGACGATCGCGAGCGCCTTGAGCCCGACGATGTCCTTCGGCCGACCCGGCAGATGCACTTCGCCGGCCGAGATGGCCGTCGTCACGCCGCCGTGCATTCCGGAGTCGATGAAGTCGACCGTGCGCTGCCGTGGCGTGAAATCGCCGAACACGGGGTGCACGTGCGAGTCGATCAGTCCCGGCATCACGGTCGTGCCACGGGCGTCGATGACGGTGTCGGCATCGCCGTCGAGGCCGCGCCCGATCGCGGCGATTCTCCCGTCGCGAATCACGACCGAGTCCGCATCCAGGAGCGGCCGGCCGATGTCGCCGCTCACGAGTGTGCCGATGTTGTGCACGAGAGTGATCACGTGGGCCTCGTCGCGCGAGTGTGTCAAATCGTGAAACGCGGTGCAAGTCGCTCGCGGCCCCACACTTGCTGTGATGTCACGCCGTGGGCGATCTGATGTCGATCATCATCCCCTGTTACAACCAGGCCCGCTATCTGGACGACGCGATCGCGTCCGCGCGCTCCCAAACCTATCCGTTCGTCGAGGTCATCGTCGTCGACGACGGCTCGACCGACGACACGGCCGCGGTCGTCGCGCGTCACGCGCCGGTCCGCTACCTGCGGCAGCCGAACCGGGGGCTGCCCGCCGCCCGCAACGCGGGCTGGCAGGCGAGCAAGGGACGCTACGTTATCTTTCTCGATGCCGACGACCGGCTTCTGCCGAACGCGGTCAACGTCGGCGTGACCGTGCTCGCCGCACGCCCCGACGCCGCGCTCGCCGTGGGCCTCGAGCGGCGAATCGCCGCCGACGGGTCGCCGTTGCCGACGCCGCGGCGTGCACGCGTCGACACTGACCATTACGCCTCGCTCGTTCGCCGATGCTGGATCGTGGTCGCCACCGCCACGTATCGGCGCGACGCCCTCGTCGCCCTCCGTGGCTTCGACGAGCGCCTGCGTTTCGCCGAAGATTACGACTTGTACCTGCGGCTGGCCCAACGCTTTCCAATCGTCGATCACTACACCGAGGTGTCTGAATACCGGCAGCACAACGGGACACTCAGCCGCAACATCGAGCGCATGCTCGTTCACACGCTGCGTGTTCTTCGTCGCCATCGCCCCGGGCCGTCGTCGTCGTCTGTGCACCACGCTGCATATCGAGAGCGAGACAACGTCGTCTGGTACTTCGACCGGCTGCTGGAGGCGATCCGCGCCGATGTCAACGCGCGCAACTGGCGCGATGCCGCACGCCGGGCGATCGTGTTCGCGCGCTGTCTCCCGCAGCATCGCCGCTATGCCGCGCGGCACCTGAGTCGTCCCATTCGCGCGATGGCCCGCCTCACGCTCGCGAAGAATTCTTAAACTGCGAGGTATGCGCGGCGAAGCGATTCGTCGGCGTCGAGCGCAGCCATCGAGCCGTCGAATCGGATCTGCCCTTTCTCGATGATGTAGGCGCGGTCGGCGAGACGGCGCGCGAATTTTACGTTCTGCTCAGCCATGACGATGGTCAAACCCTGACGTTTGAGTGCCGCGATATTGGTGGCCAGCGCCTGTACGATGACCGGCGCCAGGCCTTCCGACGGCTCGTCGAGCAGCAAGACGCGCGGCCCGGTCATGAGTGTGCGCGCGATCGTCAGCATCTGCTGCTCGCCGCCGGAGAGGCTGCCGCCGCGCTGGCGCGCCAGCTGCGCGAGCTTCGGGAACAGGCCGAACACACGTTCGAGCGTCCAGCCCGCATCGGGGCGCGCGCCGACGGCAAGGTTTTCGACGACGCTGAGATCCCCGAAAATCCGGCGGTCTTCGGGCACGAGGCCGACGCCCAGGCGAGCGATGGTATGCGTCGGAATGCCGCGCAGCGAGCGCCCGTCGACCAGCACGTCGCCGCTGATGATCTCCACCAGGCCGACGATCGCGCGGAGCGTCGACGACTTTCCAGCACCATTACGACCCAGCAAACACACGACCTCACCCTCCGTCGCACGCAGCGAGACCCCGTACAAGACGCGGCTCTTGCCGTACACCGCGTGGACGTCGCGCAGCTCCAGGCTCATGACCCTTCGCCGAGATACACGGCCTGCACCTGCGCGTCTGCGCGCACGGCCATGGGCGGACCGTCGGCGATCACGCGGCCCTGATGCAGCACCATGATGCGATCGGCCACCGCGAACACGACGTCCATGTCGTGCTCGGTGAACAGCACGGTGAGCTGGCGCTCGCGCGCGATCCGCGCCGTGACCCCCATGAGCGCGCCACGCTCGGCCGGCGCCATTCCGGCGGTCGGCTCGTCGAGCAGGAGCAGCGTCGGGTCGTTGGCCAGGGCGATCGCCAGCTCCAGCTTCTTGAGATCTCCATACGCGAGCACACCCGCCGGCCTCGTCGCCTGCTCCGCCAGGCCGACCTGCTCGAGCAGCGTGCGTGACGGCGCGGTCTCGAGCCGCGCGGCGGGCGTCACCAGCGCGCGGCTGCGGCCGGTGTGCGACAGCCGGGCGACCTGCACGTTCTCCAGCGCGGTGAGCGTGCCGAAGGTGGCAGTGATTTGAAACGTGCGGCTGATCCCCAGGCGCCAGATGGCGTGCGGCGGCAGCCCGAGGATCGACCGCCCGTGCCAGCGCACATCGCCGGCATCGGCGCGCAGCTGGCCGGTGAGAATGTTGAAGAACGTCGATTTGCCCGCGCCGTTGGGGCCGATGAGCGCGCGGATCTCGCCGCGCGCGAGCGCGAACGAAACGCCGTCCACGGCCTGGACGCCGCCGAACGCGCGGCGGACGTCTTCGACCTCGAGGACGGGCGTCGGCTCAGTCACGGGCGCGCGCGCCGAGCACGCCGAGAATGCCGCGAGGAAACGCGAGCACGAGGACGACGAGGATCGTGCCGAGCACGAGCTGCCAGTACTCCGTGTACCGCGTCACCACCGTGTCGAGGAGCTTGTAGAGCGCCGCGCCGAGCGGCGCGCCGGCCAGCGAGTGGATGCCGCCCAGCAGCACCATCACCAGCGGTTCGACCGACACAGGCACCGCGAGAGACTCCGGAAAGACGCTGCCTTTGAGAAACACGAACGTGCCGCCAGCGAGACCGCCGAACACGCCGGCAACGATGAACGCCAGCCACTGATGCGCGCGCACGTCGATGCCCACGGCCTCCGCGCGGCGCGCATGGTCACGCGCCGCGCGAAGCGTCAGCCCGAACGGCGCGCGGCCGATCGCGGCGAGCAGCGCCAGACCGGCGCCACACGCGACGAGTGCGACGTAGTAATAGCGCACCGGCGACGCAACCGCTCGCGCCGGCCAGATGCCCAGCAGACCGTTGTCCCCTCCCGTGACGTCGTACCACTGGTGCGCGACGGCGTAGGCGATCTGGGCAAACGCCAGCGTGAGCATCGCGAAGTAGATGGATGACAGACGCACGCAGAAGAAGCCAATGATGATCGCGGCCAGACCAGCCGCCACGGGCGCGCCGAGAAACGCCACGGGCATCGGCGCGTTCGCCCAGCGGACGAGCAGTGCCGCCCCATACGCGCCGATGCCAAATGCCGCCGCATGGCCGAACGAGACCATCCCGGCGCTGCCCATCAGCAGATGGAGGCTCGCCGCGAACAGCGCAAAGGCGAGGATCTCCACCAGCACCCAGACGTAGAACGTGGGGAGCAGCGGCGGTACGGCGACCAGCAATGCCACGAGGGCGGCAACCACGAGGCGGGGCACCGTGACAGCATGCGCGCCCGCGATTGCAGCGCCCGCGGAGCGAGCCTGCGCTTCCGGCCGGCCGAGAAGTCCCCACGGTCGTGTCACGAGGACGATCGCCATCACCACGAACGTCAGCACGAGCGTCGCGCGCGGCAGCACGAGGACGCCGAAGGCGTCGATGACACCGATGACCACCGCGGCCAGCAACGCGCCGGGCACCGAGCCCATGCCACCCACGACCACGACGACGAACGCTTCGGTGATGATCGCCGCGTCCATGACGGTGGTGAGTGCCTGTCGCGGGATCTGCAGCGCGCCCGCGAGACCGGCGAGCAGCGAGCCGAGAGCGAACACGCCGGTGAAGAGTCGTGCCTGATCGACGCCGAGCAGCGCCACCATCTCGCGGTCCTGGGTCGCCGCGCGGATGAGCACGCCCCACCGCGTGCGATAGAAGACCCACCACAATCCGGCGGCGACGGCGGGGCCCAGCACGATCAGCGCGAGGTCGTAGGTCGGCACGAGCTGCCCCGCGATGCGAACGGCGCCGGCGAGCCCGGGCGCCATCGGCCCCGTTTTGTTCTCGCTGCCCCACACGAGCTTGACGAAGTCCGAGGCCACCAGGACGAGGGCGAAGGTCAGCAGGAGCTGGTAGAGCTCCGGCGCGCGATACACACGGCGCAGCAGCGCCATCTCGACCGCGGCTCCGAGCAGTCCCAAGAAAAGCGCGGCCAGACCGACGGCGACGTAGAACGACGCGGCCCCCAGCGGCAGCGCGGCGGTCAGCGTGTACGCGACATACGCCGCGAGCATGTAGAAGGAGCCGTGCGCGAAGTTGACGACGCGGGTGACGCCGAAGATCAGCGAAAGGCCGGACGCGATGAGGAACAGGACCATCGCGTGGGCGAGCCCCGCGAGGAGCTGGACGAGGAAGAGCGACGGGCTCAGCTGCCGCTTCGGAGCTTTTTCACTTCGTCGTCGGACGGCAGGACTTTCTCACCCGGCACGTACTCGTGGTTCACCATGATCCCGACGCCGCGCTTGGCATCCAGCCGGGTGGTACCCACCCACGCGCCCATCGTCGACTGCCCGTCGGAGGCGCGATACGAGATCGGACCGATCGGCGTCTCGACCTTGAGGCCGCGAAACGCGGCCACCAGCTTGTCGGTATCCGTCGAGCCCGCCTTGCGGAGGGCCTCGAAGATCGAGAGATACGTCACGTAGCCCACCAGCGAGCCGAGCACCGGATTCTTGTCGTTGCGCTTCGTGAAGCGCGCGACGAACTCTTTGTGCGCGGGAATCGCGATGTCGTACCAGGGATAGCCGGTGACCAGCATGCCCTCCGGCGCCTCCAGCCCGAGCGGATCGATGTATTCCGGCTCGCCGAGGAGGATGCCGACGACGAACATCTTGTCGAACAGGCCCCGCTTCTTCGCCTCGCGCACGAAGGCGATCCAGTCGCTGCCGAAGAGCGAGACGTAGAGGGCGTCGGGATTCTGACTGAGGATGGCAGTGACGAACGGTCCTGCCTCCAGCTTGCCCAGCGTCGGCCAGTGCTCGCCGACGACCTGCACGTCCGGCTTCAGATCTTTGAGGCGATCACGAAACGTCTCCCACGCGCGCTTGCCGTATTCATAGTTCGGCCCGATGGTCGCCCACTTCGTGTACTTCATGCGGCCGGCCTTCTCGGCGAGCATCCGTCCCTGCTCGTAGGTGTTCGGGCGAACGCGGAAGACGTGATCGTGGCCCTTCGACCACGTGATCGCTTCCGTCAGCGGTTCGGCGGCGACGAACAGCGTGTTGTTCTGCTTCGCCCAGTCCGACACCGCGAGTCCGACATTGGACAGGAAGGTCCCCGAGATCAGGCTGACCTTCTCCGCCGCGACGAGCTCCTGCGCATGCTTCACCGCCTCGGCCGGCTGGCCCTTGTCGTCGCGGAAAAGCACCTCGATCCGTCGGCCGAGCACGCCACCCTTGGCGTTGATCTCGTCCACGACCATCTCGATGGCTTGCCGGTACGGCCCGGTGAATGGCGCCCCGATGCCGCTGAACGAGTTGATCTCGCCGATGCGGATCGGCGCCTGCGCCACGGACGGTGCGGCGATGACGACGAGCGCAGTGACGAGCAGCAGAGCGATGGAGCGGCGTGGCATCAGGACGCGGCGTGCGCGATGATCGCGGGCTCGAGCCGGCGCTCGACGTCGAGGATGTGCGCGTGCATCGCCCCGCGGGCGGCGTCGGGGTCGCGCCGTGCGATCGCGTCGTGGATGGCGAGATGCGCGGCGATGATCTCGGCGTCGTCCTCGGCGGTCAACTCCGGCCGCTGCGCCGAGAGCTTGACTTCCAGCGTGGTGAGCGCGTGCGTCACCGCGGCGTGGATCGGATTGCGCGCTGCCGCCGCCACCAGCCGGTGGAACTCGGCGTCCAGTCCGCGGCGACGGCGCGAGGTCAAACCGACCTGCGTGCGCGCCTCGAGGCACTCGCCGAGCAGCTTCAGCTCATGATCGCTCACGCGCGCTGCGGCCAGCCGCGCCGACTCGGGCTCGAGCAGCAGACGCGCTTCGGCGAGCTGCGCCGGTGACACGCGGCCGAGACGGAACAGCGTCGAGAGATCGCGCACGACGGGCGTGGCGTCGACCTCGCGGATGAAGTAGCCGCCCGCGGACCCTTGACGGACCTCGACGAGACCGCGGTGCTCGAGCGCGCGCAACGCTTCGCGCACGGCCACGCGGCTCGCGCCGAACTCGCGCACGAGCTGCCGCTCGGGCGGCAGCTTGTCACGACATGCGAGGCGTCCCTCGTAAATCGCCCGCTCGATCTGCGCGACGATGTGCTCGTACACGCGTGGCGTCCTTACGGCTCCGAACATCGCGCGTCACTGTCCGATCAAAGCGCTCCGATGTCAAGTGCACCACCCGGCCGTGCGTCGGCGCGAACCCGTCGTGCTCGGGCACGGAAAAATAATTCCGTTCCTGGGTACAGCCCTCCGACGTCAGCGCGATGACATGAGTGTCACGCCCACGGTGCGTTGCGCGACACCGCACCCGCGAAAATCCCACATTTCCGGTCTGGCTCGCGCGTTGCAGCCAGATCGACAGGTCCAGGGGCGCTCGACGTGTACTTTCGGACAGGAGGACTCAGCAATGCGACGACTAGTGATCTGGAGCGCGCCACTCGTGCTTGTCGCGCTGGCGACCACGGGCTGCATCGCGACTCGGGACTGGGTCAACGAGAACCTAGGCAAGCGCCAGGTGCAGATCGACGACCGCTTCTCACGGGTCGACGGCGCGGTGAAAGACGTCGGCGACGCGACCAAGGCCGCCCAGGGTCGCGCCGACGCCGCGAATGATCGCGCCGAGGCGGCGCAAGGCCGAGCCGAGGCCGCGGTCGGCAAAGCCGACGACGTGAACAGCCGGCTGTCTCGGCTGTGGAGCGGCCGCAACAAGCGCACGGTGGTCGAGACGCTTCACGTGCAGTTCGCCTTCGACCGGTCGGATCTCTCCGATGGTGCACAGACCGCCCTGCTCGGCATCGTGAAGGAGCTCAAGACGAACGCCGACCTGAGCGTCGACCTCGAGGGTTACACCGACCCGACCGGGACGCGCGAGTACAACATGGCGCTCAGCCAGCGGCGCGTCGAGTCGGTGCGTCGTTATCTGATCGAGAATGGTGCGGATCTCGCGCGGATTCACTACATCGGTATGGGTCCGCTGACGGCGGCCAATTCCGAGCACGCGAAGCTTCGCCGCGTGACGGTTCGCCTGATGGTGAATCCGACCGACTAACGTTCGGCAGAAACAATTGAGCCCGGAGACGGTCGTGGTCGCGCCACCGACGGCCGCCTCCGGGCTGGCACCGAAGCTTATGAGAGCCGCGGCACCATCGTGGCCACCACCATCGCCCACGCCTGTGACGAAAGCATGAGCTGTACGTGGCGGGCTATGACGAGTCGGCCGTCCGTGCGGATGGCCGCCATTGTCGGATCGCCGGAGCGCAGGATGCCGCGCCAGGTTGCGAGCCAGCTCTGCGCGTCGCGGGTGTAACCCCAGCACGGCAGCCAAAGGTCGAGCCGGAGGTGCGGGTAACGTCGCGTGACGTGCGCAATCAGCCGCGCCGCCACCAGCGCCCCGTGCGCCAGGTTCATCACCGCGACGGCCAGCACCACCAGCCCCGTGATCTTGACTATCACGTCGACCATGCCACGGGGTAAGGCAAGCCTGATACCAGACTTACCGTGATACCTAAGTTATTGTAATAGCGGTCTTTTTACCGTCAGGTTGGTTGATCAAGAGGGATTCGGTGGCCGGTTTCTGACCACCCTGGTCGATCAGAAACCGGCCAGCCGACGAGGGTCAGGCGGCATGGCGAACGACAACTTCATAGTCGGTCGGAGCGTGCTCAATCACCGGATTCCAGGCCTCGTGAACCAGCCACTCATAACCGGTGGGCGTGGAGAGCACCACTCGGCCGGGATGAAAGCTCGACGGCGGCTCGACACGTACCGCGAGCAGCGACTCACCCTCCAGCGCGCGATTCACGGCGCTCTGGATCTCGGCACGCACCGTCAGCGCCCGATCCTCCACCTGCTCCCTGCGCTTGAGCCACACGAGCCACACCGCGACTACCGCCGCCAGCACGGCTGGCGCGATCAGCGCCTGCATCATGGTCATCGCCTCCCATGCATAAAGATGCGGTGCCCTGCCCGAGAGATGCGTTCGCTCGGGGTACACTAGGCAGCCGCGGGAGGCCTCAATGGAGGACAGCGCACGCGCCACCGAGGTGTTCGATCTGCACGCGCTGAAGGCGTTCGCGCCGGACAAACGCGTCCGCAAGATGCTCTTCAAGAGCGAGCAGCTCTGGTCGGAGATCGCGTGCTACGAGCCGGGGCAATCGACCGTGATGCACTCGCATCCGCGGGAGGAAGAGGCGATCTTCGTGCTGGAGGGCACCGCCAACATGTCAATCGACGGCGAGGAAGTCGTCGTGCCCGCCGGCGCGATCGTGAAGTTTCCGAACAACGTGCCGCACGACGTCCGCAATCTCGGGCCAGAGCGCTGCGTGATCATGTTTCTCAAGGTCAATCCCAAGGTGCTCCGTGGGTAACGTCGAGCGCTGCGACAAGACGCTGCCGCTGAACCAGATGATGTTCCACGTGCGTCGCGACGCGCGTCTGCGCGAGCGGTGGCGCACCGACTTCGAGGCCCTCGCGGCGGAGTTCGGGCTCAGCCGTGCCGAGCTCGATGCCGTCCAGGCGAAGGATCCCCGGAGGCTCATGGATCTGGGGGTCCACCAGTACTACGTGCCGCAGATCCTGCGCCTGTTTTTCGGCGCCGCGCAGAACAGCAACAGCAGCGA
>Ga0114129_10004805_pt1 | contig 19099 bp, 14 predicted proteins | sample RhiMetdeltSRZDD1_FD_80071 | JGI IMG/M metagenome (GOLD analysis project Ga0114129, IMG submission 80071) | Populus rhizosphere microbial communities from Tennessee, USA - Rhizosphere MetaG P. deltoides SRZDD1 (version 2) (version 2) | ecosystem: Host-associated > Plants > Roots > Rhizosphere >...
ACCTTGCCCTGCATCGGCTTTTCCTTCGCCGTGTCGGGGATGATGACTCCCCCCTTGGCGGTTTCCTTGTCTTCGATGCGGCGGACCAGCATCCGATCGTGCAGCGGACGTACTTTCATGACTTCTGTTCTCCCATCGGGCGAAGTCCGGCTCCGCCTGTTCCGAGGCCGGCCGGCCTAGAGGCGGGCTCGGTCTCCGCAATCGCGATCACCTGCGCCAGAGTGGGGATCTGTCGGCTGCGCACCACGACGGCGGTAGCGACCGCGGTACCCATCACGGCGACCGCCAGGACGGCGGTCCAGAAGATGCCGTTGGGGACGACCACGGCCCACACCAGAGTCACGAGCGCGAACATGCCCGCGCCTCGAGCCCAGCGATAGAAGACGTCCGAAGTCGTTACTCTCATTGGCTGCCTCTCAACCGCACACGCCCACTCTAGCCGCCGGGACGAGCGTGGAACTAATCGATTGTTCGGCCGCAATCCATTGGAGCGGGCCGATGCTCGCGCGGCGTGAGGGCGGCGACGGGCGAAGCCAACGCGAGCCCGGCCGGGATGGCGAGGTACACCGGGCGGGGGTGACGAGCCCTCGCCCGACACCTTGGGGGATTAAGCTCCTCAGTCCACCTTTGCTTTCGGGTCGAGCGTCGCGAGGAGGTTGGCCAGGTCATCGGCGTGCTCTTCCTCCATGGCCAGGATCCCCTCGAGCATGGTGCGCGTCGTGGGATCGGAATCGCCGATATAGCGAATCATCTCGCCATAGCTGTCGATGGCGATCCGCTCGGCGACGAGATCCTCGCGAATCATGTCGATGAGGCTCTCCCCGGCCACGTACTCCGAATGGCTGCGTGCGTGCAGCCCTTGGGGATCGAAATCAGGAGCACCCCCGAGCTGGACGATGCGGGCGGCGATCTGGTCCGCGTGCTGCTGCTCCTCGCCCGCATGCTCCAGGAACTCCGCGGCCACACCCTGCGAGTGAATGCCCGTGGCCATGAAGTGGTGCCGCTTGTAGCGCAGAACGCACACGATCTCGGTCGCCAGGGCCTCGTTCAGGAGCCGCAGCACGACATCGAGCTGCCCCTGGTAGCCCTTCGTCACTGCCCCACGCTCGATGTGCTGGCGGGCGCGCTCGCGAAGAGTCTTGACGTCGGTGAAGAACTCGCCAGGCGTGGAATGACTCACGGCTTGACTTTGAACTCCTTGTGTCCGGCCGGGGCCCCGTTCAACGAGACCTCGACCTTGTAGCTGCCCTCAGGCCAGCCGTCCGGTTTGGAGACGTGGAATTCGGTGACCGCAGGGCCGCTCGGAGCGATGCTCTGCGTGGACTCGCTCACGACCTGGTCGCCTTCATACGTCCAGCGGGCGGAGAGACGGGCGCTGGCAGCGCTACCCTCCGTCTTGACCGACGCGTAGATCGTGTCTGCAGGCCGGAAGGAATCGGTCTGGTCGGCGACCGTCTTGTCCGCCGCGATCGCGCGGCCCAGGTCGATCGAAGCAACCTTCACGGCGCTTTGCGTCGCGGGCGGTGGCGCACTCTGATTGCGCGAGCACCCGGCCAAGGCACAGGTCACCAGCAGCAGGCTTACGGAGCGGAAGTTATGCATCGCACTCTCCTCAGGCCTTCTCGGCCGCTGGAATCTTTAGTTGCTGCCCCGGGTAGATGAGGTCCGGGTCCTTGATGACGTCCTTGTTCGCTTCATAGATCCTGCGCCACTCCGAAGCCTTGCCGTAATGCCTCTGCGCGATCTTCGAAAGGCTGTCGCCCTTCGCGACCACGTAGGTTCCACCCGACGTCGGCGTCGGCGCCAGATCGGGTGGAGCCTCAGGCGCGGTGGACGAGCCGCCGCTCTTGACATTCGAGAAGTCCGGCTTGGTCTTTTCCTTCTTCGGACCGAAGATCCCCATGCTTCCTCCTTCGTTCAGTCTCGCCGCGCGAGAAGAATCCCACCGGCGATTGCAGCGGGGTGAGCTTCCAATCTTGTAGCAACCTCCGTGCCCGGTGCCAAGCAGAGTTCACGCGAGGACAGGTGAGCACGATCGACTACCAGCAGCCTCTCTCCCGCTTGAAATTCACGGCACTTTGCACAAAAGGGCTTGCCGAAACAGCCTTTGGCGGCTCGCCGAAGCGCCGGTTGAGCCTTCTGCCTGCCCCGGCGGCTCCGGAACCAGCGAGGGCGGGACGACTAGTTTGGTTGGCTCGTGTCTTGCACCTATTGAGACCAGCGTCCGCCCCTCCTGCTGACTCGAGCCGGTAACGCGGGCGCCTGGAGGACACCATATGGACTTGGCATCGACGAACCTGTTCGTGACCCTGATCATCGGCGGCGTCGTCGGTTGGCTGGCGAGCATCATGATGAGAACCAATGCCCAGATGGGCATCCTGGCGAACGTCATCGTGGGCATCGTCGGGTCGTTTCTCGGCGTTGCAATCGCGACTGGACTGGGAGTGCGGGCTAGTACAGCGCCTGGGGCCTGGATCGTCGCGATTCTCGGCGCAGCGCTGCTGATCGCTCTACTCCGCGCACTGGGCGTCTTCAACAAGTTGGCCTCAGCCCGCTAACGACAGTCGTTTGCTAAGGAGGACACGTGAGCTCCGTAGCCAAAGTTTCCGAGATCAGCGCCCGCTCAGAAAAGAGCTTCGAAGACGCAATCAACCTGGGGCTCGCGCGCGCGAGTAAGACCTTGCGCAACGTGAGATCGGCCTGGATCAAGGAGCAGCGACTCGACCTGCAAGACGGCAAGATCAGCGGCTACCAGGTCAACATGATGGTGACGTTCATCATCGACGACTAGTCTTCAACGAGACCTCGATGGTGCCGGGTGAGGGCGCGCGCCACGCGCTTTCACCCGGCCCTTCGCACGCCATCCGCTGCCTCTCGCTAACGCCTGGAGATGAGGTGGATGATCGCCACGAACAGGCGCATGCGCGGGGAACGGGTCGGCGCGGTGCTGGGGTGGCTCCTGGCCGCAGGCGGATGCCTGCTTGCCACTTCGCTCGCCTGGCGTTGGCTCTGCGTCAGCACCGATCGCCTCTACCTCGACGAGCGGCGGGCGCCGGAGCTCGGGGCGCCCGCCCGCGCCCGGCAGCGGTTCGAGGTCGTCGGCGGCCGGGTCGAACCGCAGATCCTGACGCACGAAGACGAGCGTCTCTCCTTCCCCGTAGACCTTCCCCGGCCATCCGAGTTGCGTCTCCGAGTGGTCCCCGCCCGCCAGGCCAGCGTCGAGATCGCCGTCGTTCAGGAGGGGGCTCGGCGGGTGCTCTATCGTGGGAGGCTGGAGGCGGCAGCCGACATCGCCCAGCCGCTGCCGGCGACCGTCGGTTTCATCGAGCTCATCAATGAAGGCGAGCTCACTTGGTCGGACCCGAGAGTCGTGCGGGAGGCCAACCTGGCGCCGGAACTCCTGGGCCTTCTGATTCTCCTGGCGCTCGCCGGCCTGTCGACCGGAAGGCTCGTTCCCCTCGCGGTCCCGCGCGCAGCCTGGGCCCGCACTGCCCTCATGGGCTGTCTCACCGCCGGCATTAGTGCCAGCCTCTGCCTCCTCGCGCTCGAGCTCGGCCTCCGGGCGATCGGGGAGCGCCTCCCCTCCTGGATCACGGCCCCGCGCCGGAATCTGGGCGAGGTGCACGCGGATCCCCGCTGGCAGGGCTCGGTACGCTATGGCGCCCGCCTGGCAGGTCACCTCAACACCTTCTGCGAGTGGCAGCACGGCGACATCGTCCGAATGGGGTTCGTCCCGCCCGGCCTCGCTCGCCATCCCACCTACCGCTTCCCTTTCGTCACCGATGCCGACGGCTTCCGCAACTCCGAATCGGAGTCGACGGCCAGCATGCTGGCGGCCCTGGGGGATTCCTTCACCGACGCCATGACACTTCCGGTGGAGCTGACCTGGCCCGCTCGCCTTGCGCGTCTCGTGGGCGTGGGCGTTCGGAACTACGGCACCGCAGGTTTCGGGCCTGGGCAGGAGCTGCTCGTGCTGAAGGAGCATGTGCTGGCGCGCCGCCCGCGCCGGGTCGTGGTCGGGTTCTTCGCCGGCAACGACCTCTTGGACGCGGAGAGGTTCGAGAGTTTCCAGCGCGACGGCGCTCCTTTCCCTTCCCCGGGTCTCGGATGGAAGTTCAAGGATGTGATCGCGCGCTTCGACCAGTTCTATCTAACGAGCGTGTACGAGGGAGCGTCCGGACTTCTCGGTGAGCGAAGCGGAAGCCCAGCGGAGCGCTGGCCGTCTCAAGGTCCTGAGGACTACAGCGGTGAGGATGCGCAAGCGTCCCTGAGCGCACGGCCTGGCTACGACCGTGGCCTTTTCACCGTTCCCGTGGCTGGCCGCGTGCTGCAGTTCGCGTTCCTTCCTCCGTACCTGAACAGCCTGAAGCTCTCGCGGCAACAGCTGCAGGCGTCGCGGGGATGGGAGCTGACCCGCCGCTCATACCTCGATATGGAACGCCTGCTGCGGGCGCAGGGCGGCGAGCTCGTCGTCCTGTTCATCCCGACCAAGGCCCAGGTCTACCTGCCGCTGCTCGAGGCATCCTTTCCAAGGGCTGAGCTGGAGAGGGCGCTTCGTCTCTGCCTCGGCGACCAACCGCAGCCGCCGGGGCTCGCGGTCATGATGCGAAACCGGCTGGCTCTCAATGAGCTGATGCGGGAATTCTGCGCGCAGGAGGGCATCACGTTCCTGGACCTCACTGCCGAGCTTCAGGCGAAGCTGAGAACCGGTCACAACGTGTACTTCCCGGACGACTCGCACTGGAATCCGGCGGGGCATGAGATCGCCGCGAGAGCGCTCGTTCGGCTGCTGAGAGCGCAGAGCTTGTGACACTTGAGCCTGGCGGTCGGGCGGAGGCCCGTCACGCGCGGGCGAAGTCGACGAAGCCCCGTTCGACGTCGGTATGCACCAGCTCCACGCGGACCTGGTCGCCCACGTCGAGGCCGTGCTCACCGCGCACGACGCGGCCCTCCGCCGCCGGGTGGAGGATGCGCACCCAGGTTCCCTTCGGCGAGGCGCCGGTGACGATCGCTTCGAATTTCTGGCCGACGCGCGGGGCGAGCAGCAGCGCAGCCGCGGACTTGCGCACCCGCCGCTCCACCTTGGTGGCGTTGTCTTCCTGCAGCGTGCAGTGGCGGGCCAGCTCCGTCAGCTGGTCCACCGTGTATGGCGAGGGGCTAGAAGCGATCGCAGCCTTGACGAGGCGCTGCGTCGCCAGGTCCGGGAAGCGACGGTTCGGCGCGGTGGAGTGCGTGTAGTCTCCCACCGCGAGGCCGAAATGGCCTTCCAGCGAGCCGCCGGGGAGCTCCACCGCGTACTCACCCGAGCCCAAGAGCTTCACGACGGAAAGCGACACGTCGGCGAACCGCAGCGGATCGGCCGCGCGCCGACGCGCGAGAAACCGCTGAAGCGCGGGAGCGCTCGGCTCCGCGGGCAGCCGCTCACCGAAAGCGGCCGCCAGCCCAACGATGCGGTCCCACCGCTCGGGGGTACGCAGGACGCGCCGGAGCGAGGGGAAGCCGTGGCGCTCGAGGTGCTGCGCGGTCGCAGCGTTCGCCGCGATCATGAAGTCCTCGATCAGCTCCTTGGCCGAGTTCTTCAGGTCCGGCCGCAGGTCGGCCAGGAGGTTGCCGTCGAATACGCCGCGCGCCTCCGTCGTCTCGAGGGTCAAGGCACCGCGATCGTGGCGCAGGTCCTTCATGGCCCGCGCGATCTGCGCCTGGAGGCGGAGCTGGTCGGCGATCGCGGGAAGTGCTTCGAGCGGCTCCGGAGCCGCTCCGCTGCCATCGAGCCAGGCGGCGACGGAGTCGTAGGCGAGCTTGGCCCGGTTCCGCACGAGCGCACGGTAGACATGCGATGCCGTCACCGCCCCGTGCGGATCAACCGCCATCTCGACGACGACTGCGAGCCGATCCCGCGCCTCGCCGAGCGATGTCAGGTCGGTCGAAAGCCTCTCGGGCAGCATCGGGAAGATCTCGGCCACGGTGTAGACGGACGTCGTGTTGGCGCGGGCGTGGCCGTCGATCGCGCTGCCCTCCGCAACCGTCGCATCCACGTCGGCTATAGCCACGAGCAACTTCGCCGCCCCTCCGGCGAGGGGCTCCGCCACCGAGAGCTGGTCGAGGTCGCGCGTGTCGTCGTTGTCGATCGACATCCACGCGAGGTCCCGCAGGTCGCGGATGCCGGGCCCCGTCTCGACGACGCGCTCGCCGAGCGCCGAGATCTCGGCAAGGACCGCCGGAGAGAAATCGGGCAGCAGGCCGCGCTCGACCATCGCCCGCCGGGCGATGGCGCGGAGCGTCTCACGCCCGGCCGAAGCCTTTGGGCTCATCGCGAGATCATCGCGAACTCGCGGACTATCCGCCAGCGACCTTCGCCCCGCTCCGGCTCCGCGGGCATCAGTCAGGCTAGCCGCGGACTCCGGACCAGGCGACCAGCGCCGAACAGCTTGATGAGGACCAGCCCGGCGATGAAGCCGCCGACGTGGGCCGCGTAAGCGACGCCGCCCGCTTGCGAGCCCTCTCCCAGGACCCCCATGCCCGCAATGACCTGGAACACGAACCACATGCCGATCGCAACCCAGGCCGGCATGTCCGCCGTGCCCCTCCCCATCATCATGCGCACGCGCCTGCCTGGGTAGAGGAGCGCGTAGCCTCCGAGCACGCCCGAGATGGCCCCCGACGCCCCGAGGCTCGGCACGAGCATGTCGCCGTGGGTCGCGGCGGTCGTGAAGACGTGGGCGAGCGAAGCCAGAACGCCGCAGACGAGGTAGAAGCCGAGATACCGCCCGCGTCCGAGTGTGTTCTCGAGGTTGTCCCCGAAGATCCAGAGATAGAGCATGTTGCCGGCGATGTGAGCGATGCCGCCGTGCATGAACATGGAGACGAGGAGGGTCAGGTAGACCGTGATCGGCGTGTGCTGCAGCCCCGGCTGCTTGAACGTCTCCCCGCTCGCCGGATCCTCGACCGTGTGAGCGGGCGTCACCACGTCCCGCCCGCTGACGATCTCCTGGGGGACCGTCGAGAAAGCGTAGGTAAACTTGTCGTTCGCACCCATTCCCTGCAGGAGCACGAACACCGCGATGTTCAAGGCGATCAGGATGTAGTTGACGAACGGCTTGATGGTGCGGTCGGAGTTGTCGTCACCGATCGGAATCATGCCCATGAGAACCTCTCAGAACTTGCACGCAGAGCAACCTCCGTGCCACACACGAAGCTGTGCCGATTGTGAATTTATGACGCTTGGCGTGTGGATCTACGTGTGCCGCAGGGCGGAGGAATCTACAAACTGGCGTCGCGCAGCTGGCTGCTCTGCTGAAAAGGTACAGCCGCTAATTGAGCGGCCTAGCCGGCGAACTCTTCCCGCACTCTCAGGCGGCGGATCACGCCGTTCATCGTCAGCAGGCCGACGAGCTGCTCTCCTTGCATGACCAGGAGTTGCGCGGCTCTCGTCTTGGCCATTCGGGCGATCACCACCGGAAGTGGGGCGTCCGGATCGGTGACGATGGCATCCGTCATCGGGCGCATGGCGCCCTGAACGGACGTCGACTCCCGCTCCTCCGCCGAAAGCCGCAGCACGTCTTTCAGGCAGAGCAGGCCGACGACGGCTTCGCCCCGCGTCACGGGATAGCTGCCGTAGCCGGTTCGCATGAAGTACTCGCGCGCCGCTTCGGCTACGGAGCCGCTTCCGGGCAAGGTCGCGACGGCTTCCAGCATCAGGTCACGGACCGTGACGCCCCGCAGGGCTTCGTCGAGCCGAAGCTTCTGGTAGCGGGCCATCGAGGCCTGCTTGATGAACCAGCCGGTCAGGATGTACCAGATACCGTCGAGCGCCCCGCGGAACAAGCTGAAGATCCCCGCCGAGATCAGGAAGAAAGCGATCGAGATCCCGACTGCGCTGACGATCCGGCTCACGCGTACGTTCTGGACCTGATCCATGCGATGGCCCCGCTCATGGCGGGCTCGTTCAGGGCTGCTTGAAGGCCGGAGCGCTGGCGACGGGGTCCGGCTTGATCGTCGAGATCTCGAGCGGCGTGAGGCGCGACCGATCGCAGTAGCCGCGGCCCGTCACGCATGCCTTGTAGTTCCGGGCCCGCTCGGCGGTGGCCAAGGTCGCGGCCTCGGAAGGACTCAGCATGGAGTAGTCGCAGTCGGCGAGGGCGCCGCGGCAGTCGGCCAGGTTGCGGACGCGCAGGGTCGTGTCCACCTCGATCGTTTCCTGTTGCCCGAGCTTCGAGCGGTCGCAGTCGTCCCAGCCTTGCATGCAATCCGAGAAGTTGCGCTGGCGATCGGCTCGCTGGACGTCGCGCGCCTCGGGACGGGTGAGTCGCGAATGGTCGCAATCGGCGGATCCGGCCTGGCAATCCGAGACCAGGCGCTCACGCACGACGGTCGCGACATCGGCACGCTCGGCTACGGTGAAGCCGCTCTCGTCGCAGACTCCGATGCCGTCCTTGCAGTCGGCGACCCGGCGCCGACGCGCGGCCGCCTCCACGTCGCGCGCTTCGACTCGCGTCAAGCGAAAGGGATCGCAGGTGCCGATGCGGTCGGTGCAGTTCGAGACGTTGCGATCGTGCTCGGCGACGGCCAGGGCGGCCGTCTCCGCCTGACTCAGCCTCGAGCGATCGCAGGCCGCGAAGCCTTTTCGACAGTCCGCGACCTCCCGTGCGTGGTCGGCGCGAGCCACTTCGGTCAGCTCCGACAAGGTCAGCCGCGAGCGGTCGCAGGCCGCCGAGCCCTGCCTGCAGGCCAGGAGGTTCGCCGCGAGGTCAGGCGACCCGGCCACGACCGCCGCTGGCCACAGGCCGACGCAGGCCACGAAGACCTTCAGGTTTCTCGAGATTGTCCTGGTCATGGATCACCCGTGTCTCGCGGGCCAGTAGCGACGCCGAGCCCGTGCTCAGGCGGTCGTGCCCGCAACTCCACGCTACGCGGCTTCGGGAGAGGCCACTAATCGATTGTTCGCAGCCGATGCATCGGAGTGGCCCGATGCCCGCCGCCGTCTCAGGCGAAGAGCGCCCGTGCCCGCTCGGAGATGGCGATCACCGCGGGATTGCGCAGCTTGCGCTCGACTGTGATGGCGTAGAAGCGTTGCCGCACCGCCTCGAGGCGGCCCACGAGTCGGACGCGATACTGGCGCTTGACCTCCGCGTCGATTGCGGAGGGCATGGCGAAGAGCCCCGCGCCCGCCTGGCCGAAGGCGTCGATCAGCGCGCTGTCCTCGAACGTGCCGACGACCTGCGGTCGGATCGCTTGCTTCCGAAACCAATCCTCGAGCGAGAGGCGCAGCCCGGAGTCCCCGCTGGGCATCAGGAAGGGCGCCCCATCGAGCGAGCGGGGAAAGCGACGACGGACGCGCGCGGCCAGGCGCTCGCTTCCGAAGATCGACACGCCGCACTCGCCGAGCAGGTGGCTGTAGGCCCGCACCTTGATCGCCGGGGGCGCCGGTGTGTCGGCAAGGACCAGGTCCAGGGAGTACACCGCCAGCTCGGCGACGAGACGCTCCGGCCGCTGCTGCACACAATCCAGCTGGATCGGCTCGGGCAGGTGGAGCGCCGGCTCGAGGATCTGGTAGGCGACCAGCTTGGGTACCACCATGGCCACCCCCACCGCCAGGCGCGCGGGTCTCGTCACTCGACCCTTCACGGCCTGCTGCAGCTCACGACCCAGGGCGAAGATCTCGTCCGCATAGCGGTAGACAGTGCGGCCGACGTCGGTGAGGACCACGGTTCGGCCGCTGCGGATGAGCAGCTTCTCCCCGAGCATCTGCTGCAGCTCCCGCAGCTGACCGCTGACCGTGGGCTGCGAGACGTTGAGCTTCTCGCTCGCGCGCGTCACGCCGCCTTCGCGAACCACCGTCCAGAAATGAAAGAGGTGGTGGTGGTTCAGCGGGTCCATTCGCTGACGATACATCGAAGCGTGCCTATAGGACTCCCCGAAAACAGGTATTGGATCTCTTCGCCCTGACGTCCCTAGACTGCAAGTGCCGCAAGGGGGGAGCACCAGGCCATGCCGCTGCTACGAGTTTGAGGATCGACGTGACGAGCGCGGGCATCACGCTCACGAAGGCGGGCCGGGGCGAGGTGCGACGGCGCGTGCTCTTGGCGATGAGCCGCTTCGGCCAGGAAGTCGACGGCGTGAGGGCGCATCTCGGCGAGGCGCAAAACCCCCTCGGGGGCGTCGATCAGCGCTGCCGCGTCCGGGCCCGCCTGCACTCGGGTCTGGTGCTGCGAGCCGAGGCGATCGGTGGCCAGGTCGAGACGACCGTCGGCCGCTCCGCGACCCGCCTCGCGCTGCTCGTCGCCGCGGCGCTCGACGGGCGGCGGTGATTCGCGTGCTACCATCGCGAGTCTGAGCCGCGCGGGCCGCTCCGGTCCCTCCACGAGCTTGCGAGGGCAGGATGGGGGGCTGGCGACGTCGCGTACGCACTCCTGAAAAGCCCCTCCGCGACGAGCTGCTGAGCATCGAGCGGCTCGAGGAGCGCGCCAAGGCGCTCGCGGCCCGCTTGACCGTCGATCCCACGCCGCGCTGGAACGCGCGCGACGTGTTCCCGCGCTTCGCGGACAACGCGCGCGTCCTGCGCCAGGCGTACCTCAGCATGGCCGAGGACGTGCACCGCGGCGAGTTCGTCACGCCTGCGGCGGAGTGGCTGCTCGACAACTACCACCTGGTCGCCTCCGAGATCCGCGACGTGCACCAGAACCTGCCGCGCGGCTACTATCGCGAGCTGCCCAAGCTCGCCACGCGCGAGCTCGCGGGCGACGCGCGCGTCTACGCGATGGCGGTGGAGCTGATCCGCCACAGCGACAGCCGCCTCGACCGGCAGCAGCTGGTGCGCTTCATGAACAGCTACCAGACGGTCGCGCCGCTCACGATCGGCGAGCTGTGGGCGTGGCCGAGCATGCTCAAGCTCGCGCTCTTCGAGAATCTGCGGCGGCTGGCCGAGGAAGCGACGGGGGCACGCGATGCGCGCCGGGCGGCCGACCAGTACGTCGCCCGGATCGACGCCGCCGGGCACGGGCAGCCGCCGCCGCTGCCGCCCGAGATCCACCCCGCTTTCGTGGTGCAGCTGCTGCAGCGCGTGCGCGAGTACGGCCCGCGCCTCGCGGCGGTCCGCGACGCCGTGGATGCGTACCTGGTCGCGCACCAGACGGCCTCGGAGGAGGCGATCCGCAGCGAGCACCAGCAACTGGCTGCCTCGCAAGTCTCCGTCGCCAACGTCATCACCAGCCTGCGCCTGCTGTCCGCACTCGACTGGAGCCAGTACTTCGAGTCGGTGAGTCTCGTCGAGGGCGTGCTGCAGCGCGACCCTGCCGCCGCCTACGGCCAGATGGACTTCCTGAGCCGCGACCGCTATCGCCAAGCGGTGGAGGATCTGGCCGACGGCACGGGCGAAGGCCAGCTTCGAGTGGCGCTGCGGACGGTCGAGAGCGCGCGCCAGGCCTCTGAGAGCGGCGCCGCCGGGCGCACGGCCCACGTCGGCTACCACCTGATCGGCGGGGGCCGGGCCGATCTCGAGGCCGACCTGGCGTTTCGACCCGGGCTCGTGCGTCGCGCGCGACGCTTCGTCTTCGCCCATGCCACCGCCGCCTACCTCGGGGCGATCGCGCTCCTGACCGCGTTCTTGCTCGGCCTCGGCTTCCGCTACGCGCAGCTCAACGGCCCCTCGCCCTGGCCGTTGGCCTGGGTAGCGCTCTTGCTGCTGCTTCCGGCGAGCGACGTGGCGATCGCCGTCGTTCAGAGCCTGTGCGTCCGCATCGCCCCTCCGCGCCGGCTGCCGCGACTCGACTTCCTGGGCGGCGTGCCCGAGAGCGCGCGGACGATGGTCGTCGTGCCGACCTTGCTGACGAGCATCGAGAGGGTCTCCGAGCTCCTGGAGCATCTCGAGGTGCTGGCCCTCGGCAATCTCGACGCCAACGTCCATTTCGCGCTGCTGAGCGACTTCACGGACGCCCCCGCGCGCGAGATGCCGCACGACGCGGCGATCCTGAGCGCCGCTCGATCCGGAATCGACGAGCTGAACGCGCGCCACGCCGAGGGCCGCAACGACCGCTTCTACCTGGTCCACCGCGTCCGGCAGTGGAACTCGCGCGAGGGCGTCTTCATGGGCTGGGAGCGCAAGCGCGGCAAGATCGAGGAATGGAACCGCCTGCTCCGGGGGGCCACGGACACGAGCTTCTCCGTGGAAGCCGGCGACGCGTCCGTCTTCCCCGCCGTCCGCTACTGCATCACGCTCGATTCCGACACGCGGCTGCCGCGTGACGCCGCGAAGAAGCTGATCGGTATCGCCGCCCATCCGCTGCACCAGCCCCGCATCGACCCGGCGCTGGGCCGCGTCACCGAGGGGTACGCGATCCTGCAGCCGCGGGTGAGCGTGACGATGGCGAGCGCGGCCGGTTCGCTGTTCGCGCGGCTCTACGCCGGCCACACCGGCGTCGACCCCTACACGACCGCGATCTCCGACACGTACCAGGACCTCTTCGCCGAGGGGATCTTCACCGGCAAGGGACTCTACGACGTAGATGCCTTCGTCGCCGCGCTCGACGGGCGCGTGCCCGAGAACGCCCTCCTCTCGCACGACCTGTTCGAGGGGCTGTACGCGCGCACGGCGCTCGTCACGGACATCGAGGTCGTGGACGACTACCCCTCGAGCGTCCTCGCCCACGCGCGCCGACAGCACCGCTGGGTGCGCGGCGACTGGCAGATCCTGTGGTGGCTGTTCCCGATCGTCCCGACCCGTTCGGGCTTGCGTCGCAACCGCCTGCCGCTGATCTCGCGCTGGAAGATCCTCGACAACCTGCGGCGCAGCTTGATGGCGCCCGCGACCCTGGCCCTGTTGCTGCTCGCGTGGACGGCGCTGCCCGGCAATCCGGCGGTGTGGACCGCGGCGCTATTGTTGGCGCTCGCCTTCAACCTCTATCCGCTTGCGCTCAAGACCGTGATTGGCCCGCCGCCGCAGCAGCCCTGGCGTGTCTTCCTGCGCCTGGTGAGAGAGGACGCCAACACGGCCGTCGCGCAGGCCGCTCTGCAGCTGACGTTCCTCGCGACGCAGGCCTGGGAGCGAGTCCACGCGATCGGCCTGACCCTGGTCCGGCTGGCGGCCACCAAGCGGCGCCTGCTGGAGTGGGAGACGGCCGCGGCGAGCGCAGAGCGGGGACGACACCGCGACGGCGCTTCGGCCTTCGTGATGGAGATGATCGCGAGCCCGCTCCTCGGCTCATTCGGTCTGGTGCTGGTGGCGATCGCGCGTCCGGCCGCGCTCCCGGCGGCCGTACCGGTGCTGCTGCTCTGGGTCGCCGCTCCGATCATCGCCCACGCCTTGAGCCGACCGGTGCCGCAACGCCTCAAGCAGCTCGATGCCGAGGACCGCGTCCTCTTCGAGCAGGTGGCCCGCGCTACCTGGCGCTACTTCGAGGCTTTCATGGGTCCCGAAGATCACGGCCTGCCCGCCGACAACTTCCAAGAGACGCCCGAGCCCCGGGTGGCGCATCGGACCTCGCCCACCAACATCGGCATGGGCCTGCTCGCGACCTTGGCCGCTCACGACCTGGGCTTCATCGACCGCGACGAGCTCGCCCGGAGGATCGACGCGACGCTCACGACGATGGACGGCCTGGAGCGGTACGAGGGCCACCTGCTCAACTGGTACGACACCGAGAGCCTGGAGCCGCTGCTGCCGCGCTACGTCTCGACCGTCGACAGCGGCAACCTCGCCGGGGCATTGATGACGCTCGCCACGGGACTCCGCGAGGCGGAGCTGCCGGAGCTCGCCGAGCGCGCCTCGGCTTTCGCGGAAGCGATGGGCTTCCGCTTCCTCTACGACCCCCAGCGCCGGATTCTCTCGATCGGCTTCCGCCTCGCGGACGCCGAAGGGCCGGGACGCCTCGACCCGTCGTACTACGACCTGTTGGCCTCCGAGGCACGCCTGGCGAGCTTCATCGCCATCGCTCGCGGCGAGCTGCCCGAGGCACACTGGTTCCACCTGGGCCGGCTGGTGACGAGCGTCCACGGCGTGCCCACGCTCTTGTCGTGGAGTGGCACCGCCTTCGAGTACCTGATGCCGCTGCTGTTGATGAAGAGCTACGCCGGAACCTTGCTCGATCAGAGCTGCCGCATGGCTGTGCGCCGCCAGGCCGACTACGCCGCGACACGCGAGGTGCCTTGGGGCATCTCTGAATCCGCCTATGACCTCACCGACCATCTCGGCAACTACCAGTACAAGGCCTTCGGCGTGCCTGGCCTCGGTCTGAAGCGCGGCCTCGCCGACGAGCTGGTGGTGGCGCCTTACGCGACCGCGCTCGCCGCGATGCTGGAGCCGCAGCTCGCCGCGGGCAACCTGCGGAGGCTGGCCGACGCAGGGCACGCGGGCGCCTACGGCTACTACGAGGCGATCGACTACACCAACGCCGCGGCCGGCGAGCCCACGGACGAGAGCCGCGCCCGCTCCGGCGGGACCGTCGTGCGCGCCTTCATGGCCCACCATCAGGGCATGACGCTCGTCTCGCTCGCCAACGTGCTGCTCGGCGACCGGATGGTGCGGCGCTTCCATGCCGACCCGCGTGTGCAAGCCACGGAGCTCTTGCTGCAGGAGCGCGTGCCGCGCGAGGCGGCGATCACCCAGCCCCGGCCGGTCGAGGAGACGCGCGTCACGGGTCCGGCGGTCGCGCAGTCGCTGCGGCGCTTCCGCTCGCCGCACACGCTGTGGCCGCACGCGCAGTTCCTGTCGAACGGCAGCTACACCACGGTCGTGACGAACGCCGGCGGCGGCGCCAGCTTCTGCCACGACCGAGCCGTGACGCGCCACCGCGACGACACCACGCGCGATCCGGGAAGCCAGTTCATCTACCTGCGGGACGTGCGCAGCGGGGCAGTCTGGTCCGCCACGCACCATCCCGTGGGCGGCGAGGCCGAGGAATACCTGGCGACGTTCCTGGCCGAAAAGGCGACCTTCAGCCGCCGCGACGACGGCATCGCGACCTTGCTCGACATCGCGGTCTCGACCGAGGACGACGTCGAGGTGCGGCGCCTCGCGGTGACCAACCACAGCGACCGGACGCGCGAGATCGAGATCACGAGCTACGCCGAGATCGTGCTCGCGCCGGCGGCGGACGACCTGGCCCACCCCGCCTTCGGGAAGCTGTTCGTCGAGACGGAGTACCTGCCGGAGCGAACGGCGCTCTTGTGTAGTCGCCGGCCGCGCTCGGCCGACGAGACGGGGCTCTGGGCCGTGCACGTGCTGAGCCAGCTCGGCCGCACGCAGGGACCCCTCGAGTGGGAGACGGACCGCTCACGCTTCCTCGGCCGAGGGCGCTCTGTCGACGATCCCCAGGCCCTCGACGGACGCTCGCTGTCCGGCACGACCGGCGTCGTGCTCGACCCCGTGGTCTGCTTGCGCCAGCGCGTGCGGCTCGCACCCGGCGGCTTCGTGCGGCTGGCGTTCGCCACGGGCATGGCCTTCTCGCGCGACACGGCGTTGGCGCTCGCGCAGAAGTACCACGAGCCGAGCTCGGCGGCGCGCACCTTCGCCCTCGCCTTCGCCCACACGCAGAGCATGCTGCGCCACCTCGGCATCAGCAGCGAGGACGCGCGTCTCTACGAGCGGCTGGCATCGCGCGTGCTCTACGCCGATCGTTCGTTGCGCGCGCACCCCGAGCTCCTGGCCCGGAGCGAGCTCGGCCAGGAAGGCCTCTGGCCCCACGGCATCTCGGGAGACCTTCCGATCCTGCTGTTGCGCGTGGTCGAGGAGGACGATCTGCCGCTGGTGCGGGAGGTGCTACAGGCGCAGGAGTACTGGCGGCTCAAGGGACTGCGTGCCGACGTCGTGATCCTGAACGAGCACCCCGTCGGCTATCTCGACGAGATGCACGGCGCCCTCACGGCGCTCGTCGCCAACGGTCCATGGCGGGCGTGGAACCACCAGCCCGGCGGGGCCTATCTGCTGCGCGGGGACCGCATGGGGGACGCCGAGCGCGCCCTGCTCGCGGCCGTGGCGCGGGTCGTGCTGAGCGGCGAGCGCGGCGACTTGTCCTCGCAGCTCGAGCACGCTTACGCTCACTGGCCCGAACCGGAGCCGCCCGCGCTCGTGGTCTCGCGCCAGCCGGCTCCGGCTGCCGAGCCCGACGCGGGCCTCGAGCTTCCGCCGCTCGCCCTCGCCAATGGGTTGGGGGGCTTCGGCGACGGCGGGCGCGACTACGTGGTGCTGCTGGAGGGAGAGCGCCAGACGCCGCTGCCGTGGGCGAACGTGATCGCAAATCCGGGATTCGGCACCGTGGTGACAGCCGCGGGGTCCGCCTACACCTGGGCGGGCAACAGTCGCGAGAACCGCCTGACGCCGTTCGCGAACGATCCGGTCAGCGACCCCACAGCCGAGGCGCTCTTCGTGCGTGACGACGAGACGGGCGAAGCCTGGTCGCCGACGCCGGGTCCGCTGCGTCGCACGGCGACGAGCCGGTTTCTGGCCCGGCACTCGGCGGGCCGGAGCACTTTCTCCCGGATCGCGCACGGCATCCACCACGAGCTCGCGGTGTTCGTGGACGCGCGCGATCCCGTGAAGCTCTCGCGCCTGACCTTGACGAACCTGGGCGGCGGCCCGCGGCGCCTGAGCGTCTTCGCCTACAACGAGTGGATCCTGGGTCCGCCGCGCGAGGGCCAGGCGCTCCACGTGGTGACCGAGCTCGACACGGCGACGGGCGCGATCTTCGCGCGCAATCCCTACAACACCGAGTATCCCGGGCACGTGGCCTTCGCGCACGCGAGCGAGAGCCTGCGCTCGGCCACCGCCGACAGGGCCTCGTTCCTGGGCCGCAACGGGTCGCTCGCACGGCCGGCTGCCCTCGCCCGCGTGGCGCTCTCGGGCCGCTTCGGCGCGGGCCTCGATCCGTGCGCGGCGTTGCAGGTCGAGGTCTCGCTCGGCCCCGGCGAGACGCAAGTGCTGGCGTTCCTGCTGGGCCAGGCGAGGGACGCCGCGGCGGCTCGTGAGCTCGTCTTGCGGCACGGCTCCGCGGCGGCGGCCGAGTCAGCGCTCGTCGCCACGCGTCGGGCATGGGACCAGACGCTCGACGCGGTGCAGGTGAGCACGCCGGACGATTCCTTCGACCTGCTGATGAACCGCTGGCTCCTCTACCAGAACCTGAGCTGTCGGCTTTGGGCGCGATCGGGCTACTACCAACCCGGAGGAGCGTTCGGCTTCCGCGATCAGCTCCAGGACGCGATGGCGGTAGCGCTCTCCCGGCCGGAGCTCACCCGCGAGCATCTGCTCAGGGCAGCCCGGCACCAGTTCGTCGAAGGCGACGTGCAGCACTGGTGGCACGAGCCGAGTGGACGGGGCACTCGCACGCGCTGCTCGGACGACCTGCTGTGGCTGCCGTACGCAGCGGCCCACTACGCGCGGACGACCGGGGACGCGGGCGTCTTCGACGAGAGCGTGCCGTTCCTGGAAGCCCAGCCGCTCGCCGCGGATGCTCAGGAGGCCTACATCCTGCCGCGCGTGTCGGCGGAGCGTGGCTCGCTCTTCGAGCACTGCCTGCGGGCGATCGAGAGGGGCCTGACCGCCGGAGCGCACGGGCTGCCGCTCTTCGGGAGCGGCGACTGGAACGACGGAATGAATCGCGTGGGTTGGCAGGGCCGCGGCGAGAGCACCTGGCTGGGGTTCTTCCTCCACGCCGTCCTCGCCGAGTTCGCGCCGCTGTGCGAAGAGCAGGGCGACGGCGAGCGGGCCGAGCGCTACCGCCGCGAGATGGCCCGGCTCGGGGGCGTGCTCGAGCGAACCTGGGACGGCGAATGGTATCGGCGCGGTTACTACGACGACGGCTCGCCGCTCGGGTCGGCGCAGAACGAGGAGTGTCGCGTCGACTCGATTCCCCAGTCCTGGGCCGTGCTTTCGGCTGCCGTGCCGGAGCGGTTCGCGGACCGAGCCATGGATTCAGTACGGGCGCACCTCGTGCGGCGCGGGCATCGGCTGCTGGCCCTGCTCACGCCGCCCTTCGACCACTCTCAGCAGGAGCCGGGCTACATCAAAGGCTATCCGCCCGGGGTGCGCGAGAACGGCGGCCAGTACACGCACGCCGCCGTCTGGGCGGTGATGGCCATGGCGCGGCTCGGATACGGCGATGAGGCCGTCGAGCTTTTCCACATGCTCAACCCGGCGAACCACACACGCAGCGCGGCCGGCGTCGAGCGCTACAAGGCGGAGCCATACGTCCTGGCGGGGGACGTCTTCGCGCACCCGTCCCACGCCGGCCGTGCGGGCTGGAGCTGGTACACGGGCTCGGCGGGCTGGATGTATCGGGCCGGCCTCGAGAGCATCCTGGGCCTGCGGCGCCATGGCGCGTTCTTCGAGCTCCAGCCCTGCATCCCACAGACCTGGCCCGGATTCTCGATCGTCTGGCGTCTGGGGGCGACGCAATACGCGATCGACGTCTCAAACCCGGAGCGTCAATCCGGGGGCGTCGCCCACGCCCTGCTCGACGGAAAGCCTGTCGACCCACGCGCGATTCCGCTGCTCGACGATGCGCGACGCCACGAGCTCCGGGTCGTACTCGGCGAGCGGCTCGCCACGGCGGCACAGGGCTGAACAAGTCTTAGCCTCTCAACCGACTCACGACGCCCGCGGCGAGGTCGAGCGAGCCGGTGCCGGAGCCTCCACGGGCTTGCGGAGCGTGAGAACGAGCAGCCCCGCCGCCGTGAGCGACGCCGCCAGATAGAGGAGCGCGCCCGCGAACGACCCGGTCGTCTGCTTGACCCAGCCCGTGAGGTAGGGACCGACGAAGCCTCCCAGGTTGCCGATGGAGTTGATCATGCCCACGGCCCCGGCCGCGGCGGCACCCGACAGGAACGTGGTGGGATATGACCACCACACCGCCATCGGCGCATAGGTGCCGACAGCCGCGAGCGTCAGGAAGCACACGAAGATCCAGGGGTCGCGCGTGAAGGCGGAGGCACCCACGCCAACGGCGGCCAGCAACAGGTGCAGCGCGCCGTGCCAGCGCTTCTCGTTGCGCTTCGACGAGGAGAGCCCCGTTGCGACCGACGCGACGAGTGAGACCAGCATCGCGACGGCGAAGATCCGCCCGATCTCGGAGTTCGAAAAGCCCGAGACCTCCTTCAGCACCGTCGGCATCCA
>Ga0114129_10004808_pt1 | contig 19092 bp, 13 predicted proteins | sample RhiMetdeltSRZDD1_FD_80071 | JGI IMG/M metagenome (GOLD analysis project Ga0114129, IMG submission 80071) | Populus rhizosphere microbial communities from Tennessee, USA - Rhizosphere MetaG P. deltoides SRZDD1 (version 2) (version 2) | ecosystem: Host-associated > Plants > Roots > Rhizosphere >...
ATCTCCACCGCCGCAGAAGAGCTCAGCCCGGAGCCCTGCGGCACATTCGAGGTATAGGCGCCTCTGAGGGCGGGTGTCGCGAGCCCCGCTTCCCGTAGCGCCCACATCACCCCGGCAGGATACAGCGCCCAGGTCGGCAGGTCCTTACCTGAGGCGTCCGTTTTGGCGAGAATCGTTTCCGGAGTAAATGAAACATCCTCGGACAGGTCCACCGCGCTGAGCGTGGTCCGATCCGTGTCACCTGGCGAGAACGCCAGCCAGATCTCGCGGTCGATCGCAATAGGCAGGACAAACCCATCGTTGTAATCCACATGTTCCCCCAGCAAATTAACGCGTCCCGGCGCGCGGACAACATGGGCAGGGACCTCGCCAAAACATTCCTGAAATTTTGCAATGATGGTTTTGTGAAGACTCATGATGCGTTCCTTTGCTTGTAATGGATTTCAGGCAAACCTCGCAGGCGCTCGGCGGCAGTCTCCGGGGTGATATCGCGCTGCGGCATTCCCAGCATCTCATAGCCTACCATGAATTTCCGCACCGTTGCCGAGCGCAGCAGCGGCGGATAAAAATGGGCGTGAAGCATCCATTCCGGATGACTCTGTCCATCGAACGGAGCCTGGTGGAATCCCATGGAGTAGGGGAAGGAGATCTCGAACAGGTTGTCGTAGCGGGTCGTGATCGACTTCAGGATCTCGGCGAGAGCAGTCCTCTCGGTGGAGGTCAATTCTGTAAGACGGGACAATCCCGGGCGATGCGCGCTGATCAGGACCTCGAACGGCCAGATCGCCCAGAAGGGAACGAGCGCGGTGAAGTGATCGTTGGCAGCCAGGATGCGGTCTTTGTGTTTGTGTTCCTCATGGATGTAATCGGCGAGCAGAGGCCGCTGGTATTGATTGAAATAATCAGTCTGCGCCTCAAGTTCCTTGGCAGGTTCATTGGGGATGTGACCGCTGGCCCAGACCTGGCTGTGCGGGTGCGGGTTGGAGGCGCCCATCACTTCGCCTTTGTTCTCAAAGACCTGTACATAGTGAATGAAGTCGCGGCTGCCAAGATCTGCAGATTGCTCTGCCCAGGTGGCGATGACAGTTTCGAGGGTCCGCAGGTTAAACTCCGGAAGAGACAGGTCATGACGCGGCGAGAAACAGATCACGCGGCACAGTCCGCGTTCAGATTCGGAAACCAACATCGAGGGATCCGCGCTATGGATCTCTGCAGAGGGATCGGGCAGGAGCGCGGCAAAATCATTATCAAATACAAATGTGCCGGTGTAGTTGGGGTTGTGGACACCTCCGGCGCGTTCGTTGCCCGGGCAAAGATAACAGGCAGGGTCGTACTCCGGAAGAGACTGAGCGGGTCTTTTTTCCACCTGCCCCAGCCAGGGACGTTTGGCGCGGTGCGGCGAGACCAGCACCCATTCCCGGGTGAGGAGATTCAGGCGGCGGTGCGGGCTGTCGAACATGGAGGTCACTCCTGGGATGGAATCGACTGCGACGTGTTCGTTGGACCTGTTACATACAACGAACCATCCTCACGAAACCCCATGCGATCGATGCACACCTGGCGGTCGCCGCTGGGATTCTGTGGATCGGTATGGATATGATACACGATAAATAACTCACGTCCATCCGGAGACGTTGTGACAGAGTTATGACCCGGCCCGGAGATTTCCGCACTCGGTGAAAACAGGATGGGATTCTCCGCGGCTTTGACAAACGGTCCCACGGGACTCTCCGCCACAGCATATCCCACCGAGTACTCGCGGCTGGCGTAGAAGTTGGCGGAATACATCAGGTAATACCTGCTGTCATGTTTCAATACAAAAGGACCCTCATTCCAGAGCCATTCGGGGCCAGAGCGGCGTTCCCAGTCCTGTTCGGGCCTGGTGATCAGCCGTGGCTCACCCTTCAATGAGGTCAAATTGTCATCAAGCTCAGCGACATAGAGATGACTTTCATGTCTGCCATCCACGACATTTTCGCTGCAATCGCGGGAATAATAGAAGTAGTTGCGTGCGTCGTCATCGAAGAAGACATGACCATCGATCGCGGCGTAACCAAAATCAAACATGGGGTGGTTGAACACATCCGTAAAGGGGCCGCTGGGGGAAGCTGAGGTTGCCACACCAATGCGCAGGCTCTGGTTCTTACCCCAGCGCGCACTATAGTGCAGGAAATATTTGTCCTTATAATGAACTACTTCCGGCGCCCAAAAATCGGATACGCCCCACGACTCTTCCCTGCGTTTGTAGATATACCCGATATCCGTCCAGTAAACGAGGTCTGCTGATGACCACGCTTTAAATCCATCCGGTGCTGAGGTGGCATAGCAGTAGTAGATCCCATCCGGGGCACGCAGGATAAACGGATCACCGATGTTTTTGATCGGTAGAGGATTTTGATAGATGAGAGTCATATTTCTCCAAACAAGTTGACAATACCCCACCAGTGGATTCAGGAGATTAATTCCAGCAATTGACAAAACAAGTACCTTGCCAGCGGATTCGTTTCCAGGTTTTTTCCCAACCGGAATGTGGAGACCAGCAATTCACCACGCCCCACACGCTTACGAGCAATGGTGGGAATCGGTTTATGCAGCCAGCCCACGAACAGGCCTGCGAAAACATTCAACGCAAAATCGCGCGGAGCGAAGCCGTGAATCACGTGCTCGGGTGTGAGATCGGCAAAAGCAAAGTTGACAACGTGATCCGTGGGCAAACTCTCAAACCGATGCCAGCCCAAACTACTGGCCCAGTCCCCTTGCCAGGGCGTTCCATCGCGCGGGGCAATGCCAATTCCCGGAATGTAGGTCTGAAGAGCATCGTCACTTTCTGCAAGCAGCAGCACGCGCCCGCCGCCCAGGAGGAATTCGCGGCAGGCGTCGTCGAGCGTTCTTACAATGGCCATATCCGTATGTGAGAGATCATCTACAACTTCATAATCCAGGTGTTGGAGCGTAGATTGAAATTCTGGTGCATATACTGGTTTTCCGCGCTTCCTCTTCGTAGCAACTTGCGCCACTTCCCACACAGGGTTCCAATGCTCTTCCAGGAGCACGACGTCAGTTGGAAAAACATACAATTCCTGTTCGGCTTCAGCAATCAGCTTTTCACCACTGACCAAACGCAGCTCCAGCCGCGCCCTGACTGGATGGTGAACATGAGGAATATCAAAACGTACAACACCCAGCTCATTCACCTGATAAGCCACAGTCTGATCGACGAAGAACTGCTCGCTGATGTCTAGCAACTCGGGACCCACTACTTTCCATCTCAACACAGCGTCTTTGATTTCAACCGCCGAATAATGGGAGAAGAGTATCTCCATCTCGCAAGTCTCATCTCCATAATACACCAGCCGCTCCCAGCGCGGGATCAACAGATCATCTGCATTGATTTCCTTAAGTCGTGAATGATAGACCTTGGGATTGCGGTACATATCGAGCAAGCCGTTGCATTCCCAGTGCAGGTCCGTGAATTCGGTAATGACATAGCCCTGGATGCTTGCATGGGAACGGATGTTTTCGATCTCAAATTTGACTGCATCGAATTGCAAACGCTGGCTGGCTTCGGAAAGTGCAGATAAGGAGGCAAAGACTCGATCGAGGTGGTAATCCTTGAAGCGTTGTTCGATGCCGCGTGGATAGACTATGCCATCTCCCCACTCGAGCCCGGTATCGAACCACCAGGGTGGCGTGCCGCCATTTCCCTCGTAGAGTTTTGATACATCCGGCAATCCCCAGTTGCCGAACTCTGAGACGAGCAGCGGTTCATCGCCGCGCTGACTCACTTCGGGGGCGGGCGGACGCTCGACGGCTCGCCAGGGGTCGCGCGCAAATTCGCGCCGCTCGGCATAATCTTTGTACTCGTGAGCGAACAGCCAACCCGGACGGCCCGCATAATTCTCCATCCAGGCGCGCCACTGCCGGTGATGGTCTGGCATGGCATAGTAGATGTGGAAATCCGCAATGTCGGTTGCTATATGGAAATTCCCCCAGCAGGCTGAATTCCCGACCACCAACCGGGTAGGGTCGAGAGACTTCAACCACTCATACGTTTCTGTCAGCCAGGCGCGCTGAGAGGCATCCGTCAGGTCGATGCCCCAGCTTTCGTTGATGATCGTCCAGATCCCGATCGAGGGATGGTTCCCGTCGCGCTCCAGCATGCCAGCCAGGGTCTCGCGGGCGCGGCGCTTGGCATCCTCACTCAACAAGATATGGTTGGGCAGCTCGGTCCAAATCAGCAACCCCACCTTGTCCGCGGCGGCGTAGTAGCGCGGGTCGGCAACTTTGATGTGGACGCGCAGGCAGTTGAGTCCCATCTCTTTGGCTTTGCGGAATTCCTCTTCTATATATTCCTGCGAGGGCGGCGTGGAGATCAACTCCGGGTAGTAATCCTGATCGAGGGCAGAGCGCAGGTAGAACGGGCGGCCGTTGAGTAGAATCTTTCCATCACGAGTCTCGATGGTGCGAAAGCCGAAGGTTTCGGTTACTTCATCGGTACCCGTGGAAATCTTTAACATGTACAGATTGGGCGCGTCGATATCCCAAAGTTGGGGATTGGGGATTTGTGCGTGGTGATTGAGGGAGGAAGTTTCTGCCCCAGCAACCTGAACACCATCTGGACTTAGAATCTCAAGGGATAGAGTGTGATCAGAGGGAAGAGGGCTGCTCAGTGTGACAGCTACATCCACTGAATTTCCAGAAGGAGTGATTTTGACTCGTTGAATATGAGTCGTTGCGCGACTCTCCACCCAGACTGATTGCCAGATCCCGGAGAGCAACCCGTACCAGGATTGCTTACCATGAGGCACTTCCGGAAAGATCTCGAGCGGATCATCCACGCGGGCAGTACAGGTATTTACACCAGGACGAGCGGCGGAAGTAATATCCAATTCAAAAGGCAGATATCCGCCCTCATGCTCTCCCACTTTAACGTCGTTGACCCAGACCTCGGCAAAATAATCCACTGCGCCGAAACCAAGAATAACCACACGATCCTGTTCCAGCCATCCGACCGGGATCTCGAATTGGCGTTGATACCAGGCGGTACCTGTGTGATCACGAAAACGCGCATCCGCCTGCCAGGGAGAGGGGACGATGACTTGTTGAAAATCTTCCGTATTCAGTTTTTCGGTTGGCGAGAAATGCCATTGACCATCAAGGGAGAGGCGAGTGCGAAGAGACATGAGGGGCTCCGGGATAGGGGAAGTGAGTGGAGATTAAAGATTAGAGACTGGAGATCGGGGGCATAGGCTGTGCCGCGTGTTCCTGGTAGCGCTTGACGAGCAGGGTTTTGTGACGTCGAAGAACACCCTTCGAGTCAATATCAGAGTCGTACAGACCGAGGTCGATAAGATAGTCGTCGAGCGGACGTCTGCCCGTGCGATACGCCCAATCGACCATGGTGAAGAGCGGGAACCAGGTATAGCCAACAACAGGGATACCCTCCAGGCGCAGAGCACGAACCGTATCCAGCGTTTCATCCATCCATTTTCCCCGCCCGGCAATGTCTTCTCTGGCGGAGGTTTCGGTGATCATCACAGGTATATGATAACGCTCATACGCTTCGCGCAGAACAATGGCGATTTTGTCGCCGGATGTCTTCCCCGTGACATGGCGCACGGAACCCTTTGATCCCTTTCTAAGTTCGCCATACGACCATGGATAGAAGTTCGCGCCGAAGAGATCAAAGGTCACGGCGTTCCGGCGAAACCACTCCATATCAGCATTGCTCATGCCGTGCGAACAGAGGAAATCTGCAAGAGCATGGTCATCCGTCACGCGCCCGGTGGTCAGATCGAAGCACAGATACTGGCGAACATTATTGTGGGAAACTTGTTCCTCCAGTGAGGGGTCTTTTGTGAAAGTATGCCAGAGCGCCTCCACCTGTACCGTGATGGCATCCGGAAGTTCTGCTTTGATCGCCTGGGTTGTTAGGATAATGCCTTTCGCCAACGCAAGAGCCAGCTTGACGTAGCCATCGTCGCCGGAAAGATAGGGCGGCCATTCTGCGTTACTGCCGCACATATCGGCGTTGACCATAGGCTCGTTGAGCGGCGTGTAATAGCGCACGAGCGACTTGTACCGCGCAACCACTTCCTGAGCATACTCAGCCACTCGCTCCGGATAACTGGCGTTGACGAAGCTGTTCTCCAGCCAGAGCGGCGTGCCATAATGCATGAGGTCAAGGATCGGTGTAATCCCTTTGACGTTGACCAGGTAATCGAGAGCCTGGTCCGTCCATTCCCAATCCCATTTGTCGTGGGCGGGCTGAACGCGGTACCAGGGGATGCCCCAACGAAGGAATTTGACTCCCGTCGCCGCGACCAGATCGAAGTCGCGCTTCCAGAGCTTGTAGTGCTGGGTCAATTCATATTCATCCAGGGCACGCAAGCCGGGGCGCGCCTGGGGAATAAATGTGTCCTCGATCCCGGTTGCCCAAAGGAAGGTTGTATCCATGGTCCCTTGTGTATCACTGTATTATGGGAATAATTGAGGCGTGGAGGAAGGTCCGTTTGTCACGGGTTTGTCACCTTCAAATGTGACGAGGTCGATGTGCAGACTGCGCGCTCCGCCTCCGCCGTAGCCCACGTTGGCGCCGGTCCAGGCATGGTATGCCATCCATAAATTTCCTTTTGTATCTGTGAAAAAAGACTCCCCGCCAGGTCCCATCACAGGGTTTTTATATTCAAACCAGGGTTCATTCAACGGTTTTTCACAGGGACCTATAACCGTCTCGCAGACAGCATAGCCAACAGCATACTGATGGGATTCCCACCAATTGCCCGAGTAGAACAAGTAATAGTTGTCATCGTGCTTGAGCATGGCCGGGTTCTCGATCAGCGGACGTTCCCAGGGCTGGTCCCGCACGATCAGCTTGACCGGTTCACCAACCAGAGTCAGACCATCGGGGCTGAGCTCCTGGACCCAGAGCGCGACCTCCAGGCCGCAGCAGTTGCCATCGTTCTTCCAGAACAGGTACAGCTTGCCGTCATCATCACGAAATGGATAGGCATCGATCGAGCCACCCAGTTCGCTCTGACAGATAAAGGCATCCTCGTTGGGATCGAGAAATGGACCGACTGGATCATCACTTACGCCCACACCGATACACTGCTTGTCGCTCTCCTTATCCCGCGCCACAAAGTACATGACAAATTTATCCTCGATCTGGATCACACCCGGCGCCCACGTCAGGCCGGCATTCAGGGCTGCCCACTTGGGCAGGGCAGGCAGGGCATCGGCCGGGCTCTCCCAATTGACCAGGTCCGGCGAGCTCATCACACGGATATTGATCGAGCTACCGTTGGTGGTCCCATAGGCGTAATACATATCATCCACCAGGATGATATGGGGATCGGGAAAATCATGGTTGTAGACCGGGTTGGTGTAGGAAGGTCCGGAGGGCTCTGTCGGTGCGGGGGGAAGGGTGGGACTCTCTGTTTGGGTGGAAACAGGTTCCTGGGGAGGCTCTACCTTCGCGGTGACTGTAGCACTGGGCGCAGGGGAACAGGCGCTCAAAATCAGGAGTCCGATTATCCAAAGCTTGATATGCATATGTGCACGTGGCAAATGTTTCATTTAGCCTTTAATGCCTGTCATGGAAATCGAGCGGATGATGTAGCGCTGGAAGATGGCGTATAAGATCAGCACAGGCACGGTCAGCACCAGCGCGCCTGCCATGAGCTTGCCGTAATCGAAGGTATACTGCCCCTGAAGTGTTGCCAGCCCAACCGGCAGGGTCAGGGCTTTCCGGTCACCTCCCAGGATGAGCAGCGGCCATAAAAAATCATTCCAGGACGTAAGGAATGTAATGATACCCAGGGTAATGATCGGTCCTTTTGAGAGAGGCAGTATGACAGAAACGAAGGTGTGCCACACACTTGCACCGTCGATATAAGCGGCTTCCTCCAATTCCTTGGGTAGACTCTGGAAAAACTGGCGCATAAAGAACACGCCGAACACTCCAGAGAGTCCGGGGGCAATCACCCCCTGGATCGTGCCAATCCAGTCGAGCCTAGCTACGGTAAGGTAATTGGGGATCAGAAACATGATACCTGGCATGACCAGCGTTGCCAGCATCAGCCCGAACAGAAAATTCTTTCCGGGGAATTCCAGACGAGCATAGGCGTAACCGGCGAGTGAGTCGATGATCAGGATAGCGGCGGTAAAGAGGAAGGCAATGAGGAGACTATTGAAGAACCAGTTTAGGACCGGCAGAGATTTGTCATTAAAGATCGATATGAAATTGTCTAATGTTGGGTTCGCGGGAATCCAGCTCGCACTCAGCCATTCCTCAAAGGGTTTAAAGGCCGTCGAGACCATCCAGAGCAGCGGCAGCAAAAAGAAAAGCGCAAACAAGATCATCAGCACATAAAAGCCGAACTTGCTCAGCTTTGATTCGCCGATCTCCACTTCTGTTTCCTGAACATCATTACGAGTGGGTTGTAAAGTAGCCATGACTGCTCTCCTATTGTTCCTGGGAAGATCCGAAAAACTTAAAATTGAGATACGTCAGAGAAAGCAGCAGCACCGCGACGAAAATGGACATGGCTGCGGCCCTACCCATTTGACTGCGCTGAATGCCTTCGATAAAGATACGATAGATCACCGTCTGAGTGCCCTCCGCCGGTCCCCCTCCTGTCATTAAGTAGGGTTGCCCGAAAAGATTGGCAGAGGCGATCAGCGTAATCGTCAGAACGAACACCATCACAGAGCGCAGCATCGGGATGGTGATTAGCATGAACTGCTGCTGTGAGTTGGCTCCGTCGATGGAGGCCGCTTCATACAGACTTTTCGGAATTTCCTGCAACGCCGTCAGGAAGATGATCGTGTTGAACCCGATGGTCCACCAGACGGTTGCGATGGTGATGGCGATCCATGCCCCGGGCATGTCGCCCAGCCAGTTGGGAGGATTCAATCCAATCCCCTTCAAAACATTATTGACCAAACCGCCCTGTCCCTGGAAGATCCACCACCACAGGACGGAGGCAACGGTCACGGAAAGGGTATAGGGCGCAAAGAAGATCGTTCGAAAGATTCCTCTTCCCGGATAATTACGGTTCAGTAAAACTGCGAGCACCAGAGCAATCCCGACCAATGGCAGCACCGACCAGAGAATAAACTCGCCTGTGTTGCTCAACCCGTTCCAGAAGTCATCAAACGGGACACTTTTTGGGTCGAACAATTCGGCATAATTCTTTAAGCCAACAAAGGGCCTTTTCTCCGGCCGCAAAAAATCGAACTTAAACAGGCTGATGTAAATGCCATAAAGAAAGGGCCAGCCTAAGAATGCAGCAAAAAACAAGAGGTGAGGCGCGATAAAAAGATAAGGAACGATGGATATCTTTTTGCGGCTTCGCTGGCTGGCAGCAGGAACTCTTAGGGGTTCGACTTTTGTTGCCATGCTGGAATCTCCTTTCGAGCGATGGGAGCTCAGGTAAAGAAGCCGAGGAGGCGCAGTCATGCCTCCCCGGCTACGAATCAAAATGAACTAGTCCCCATACGTGGAGAGGTTTTCTTCCATCACTTGCTGGGACTTGGCAGCGGCCTCGTCCAGGGCAGCTTTGGCATCGGTCACATCGCCGGCCAGAAAGGCATCGATCACAGGTCCAAATTGATCCCACAGGGCACCCTCGAGTCCGGCCGCCTGCGTTGGGAGCGCCACCATGTTGGCAGATTCAACAACCCGTGCGATAGGTGCTGCTACACTGGAAAGGTTGGGATCGTCGCGGACACTCTGGCGGGCGGGAACCTGGCCAGCTGCGGCCCATTCCGCTGAATTGTCGGAGAGCCATTTAATCCACACGGCAGCAGCCGCCTGAGTGGCAGGATCGTCGCTAGTCAGCGCGAGATGGTGTGAACCACCCCAGGTAGCCGGCTGGTCACCGATGGTGGGCAGCGGGGCAAAGCCGACGAAGTCCAGCTTCTGAAGGTCAGAAATCCACCACGGACCGTGGAAGGTCATGCCCACATTGCCTTCCTTGAAAAAGTTCACTTCCGGATCACCCGTACCCGCGATATCGGGTGTGTATTTATCCCTGAGTTCTTTGATTTTTTCGAGGGCTTTTACACCTGCTTCGGAATTATAGGTGGCAGTGGCGCCTGCTTCATCAGTTAGAGAGCCACCGTACTGGCGGATGAGTGCCTGGAAGAGGGCAGCTGCCTGGAAAGCATTGCCGAGCGAAAGCGGGGTCACGCCACTGGCTTCAAGCTTTGCCAGCGCGTCCTCGAACTCTTCCCGGGTCCAGGGTTCTGTGCCGGGCTCTTCTATACCGGCAGCCGCAAACAAGTCCTTGTTATAGAACATGATGAGCGGGTGGACATCCAAGGGAATGGAATAGCGTTCGCCTTTGATTTCGCCAACGCTCCAGAGTTCCTCGGGGAATTCGCTGCCAAAATCATCACCGAAAACAGCCATGGCTTCCGGTCCGAACGGTTTGAGCACATTGCGGGAGACCAACGCCGCTATGCGGGTTGCGTGGACAGCGGTCATCGCCGGCAGTCCACCCGCCGCAGCCGCGGCCTCCAACTTTTGTTGATAATCGGGCTGGGCAACATGCGAGACTGTGATACCGCAGGTATTCTCGGCGCTGAAGCGATCTGCCAGAGCAGTCATTTCGTCGCCATCCGGGCCGGTGAAGGGGCTCCACATTTCAATCGCCATGCCATCGACGCCCTCAGGACAGGCAACGGTGCCAGCAGGTGCCTCTGTTGCCGGAGCTTCCGTTGCTCCCGGCGCTTCTGTGGGAGCTTCTGTCGCGGGCATCTCTGTTGCTGCTGGCGCTTCTGTGGCGGGCAAGTCGGTCGCCGCCGGTGGTTGCGTAGCGGTTCCACCTCCACAGGCAGTGAGCAGCATGCTGAACACCACCAGTAGCGGAAGAAGATAATGGGTGATCTGTTTCATCTTTTCTCCTCGTGAAATAAGTTGGATAGAACGAGCGTAAAGCGGCCCTTATACCTTACATAAGGGATGGACCATAACTGCGTTGTAATCGGCGGGGATAGATTATGATAAACTTTATTTTGAGACGGAACCACCTCCTCTCACTGGCGCTGCGCATTGTTGATGTTTGCCAAGACACAGAACGCGCAGCGCCTCCTTGTTAATTACCTGGGGGCGCGTTTGAAATGCTGTCTCAGGACAATGTCCTGAGGATAATTGCCGAACTTGCTTCCGAACAAATTGAGTCCGCCGACGTTCGCGGCGTTTTCCTTGATGCCGATCCGCACGGGGATGGGCTCGCCGGGTTTTAATGTCAGATCGCGGAGTGCAACTTTGGAGACTTGGACGCCATCCACATAACTGCCACTGTTTGTCACCCTCCAGACCTTCAGCAGGCCATATTGTGAGTTCTGGCTGTCCCACCAGGCCGGGGTTAACGTGCCGCGTTCGCCGCCAAAGTCCGCCGGGCTGGTCCAGGTGCCGATCTCCACACCGCTGATCCACACGGTAATGTCGGAGGGCCAGTCCGTGTGATGCAATGGGGCTTCGGAGCAGACCTCAAAGCTGACTTCGATGTCATCGAGCACCACGTTCGGCGGCAAACGATTTGGAAAGCGGTATTCCACATGCCCACGCCGAAACCACAGGAGCTGGGCATAGATCCGGTCCGGCTCATAAAAAGTAGATAGATCATCAAAGTGACCGATGATGCCCACTTCGCCCGCCAGGCCGCAGGTCGGAATGATCTTCACATCCGTGTATGCCCCGATCGGCATGGACACTTCCACCAATGTCTCCTCGAGCTCGTGCTCGGCTGGCAACTGAATCACGACACGGTCAAACACACGCGCACACACTTTTTGCAGGCCCCGTGTGGCTGGGCGCAGGTCGGTTTTAATCAGGCCGGCTTTTTCAAGGATGTTTATGTGGAGGGTGGCAGTGGAAGGGGGAAGCTCAAGCGCTTCGGCGATTTCCAGAAGGCTGCAAGTGTGGGCGCTTAAAAAGCGTAAGATCTCCAGGCGCGTCTCGGAACCCAGTGCCTTGGTCACCGCCTCCAGTTTTTGGAGGTTATGGTCATCGGCAAGGAGTTCCAGCACACGTGCGTTAGGGATTTTTGGGGAGCTGGTCGTTGTCAGTGGTACGCCAGTTGGAAACATAAAATTATGTTTTGCTACATAAAATTATATTTCAATCGGGGAAAAAGTCAAGGGGCAAAGTTGTGCATTCCCCATCTAATTACACAAACGTTTTCAGTTACATTTTGTTACACTTAGATTCCCACTGGTAATTCAACCCATCTGGTGGAAAGTGGACTTCAGCGCCGGATACAACTCCTGATAAAGTGGATATGCTTTCTGGTACACATCCACGTCAGAAGACTCCGGCTGTGTACTTCCTGTGATTTTGATGCACGCATCAGTTGCGGAGGGGACATCGGTCCACGCGCCCGCGCCGACACCCGCCAGCAACGCCGCGCCATAGGCAGCGCCTTCCGTCGTGTTGACCGTAACAAGCTCAGCCCCCAGGACAGAAGCGAGGATCTGCCTCCACAACGCGCCCTTCGTCCCGCCCCCCGAGGCACGGACCTGGGTGATCGCGCCTAATCCCGCGTTCTGGATCAGCGTGAAGCTGTCCTTCAAGCCAAACGCCACCCCCTCGAGCACGGCACGCGTCATGTGGGCGCGGTGGTGACGGATCGTCAGCCCGATGAACGCGCTGCGCGCCAGCGGGTCCGGGTGAGGCGTGCGTTCCCCGGTTAAATAGGGAAGGAACTGCAAGCCTTCACTCCCAGCTGGAATTGATTCGGCTTCTTTTAACAACTCGTCAAAGCTCATATTTGGCGCCAGGGTATCACGATACCACTGCAAGCTTCCTGCAGCGGAAAGCATCACGCCCATAAAATGCCACAAGCCCGGCACCGCATGGCAAAACGCATGCAGCCTCCCCTCCGGCTCGATCAACGCCGAGGAGGTTGTCGCGAAGACGACGCCGCTTGTCCCGACTGTTAGACCCACAATACCCGGGTTGACCGCGCCCACGCCAACCGCCTGCGCCGCCTGGTCGCCCCCTCCAGCCGCAACCGGCGTGCCAGCTTTGAGTCCAGTCAGAGCCGCAGCTTCTTCTGTCACATAACCGGTAAATTCAGGGCCCTCAAATGTGCGCGGCATCCACTCACGTGGAATGTCAAGCGCGGACAAAACTTCATCTGACCAATCGCGCGACTTCAAATCGAATAGTACCGTCCCGGCGCCATCGGCTTTGTCCATGGCGTATTCGCCAGTTAGTTTGAGGCGGATGTAGTCCTTCGGCAGCAAAACATGTTTGGCCCCGGCGTACACCTCCGGTTCATTTTCCTTGACCCACAGGATCTTCGGCGCGGTGAATCCCGTCAGCGCAACGTTGCCACTGATCTGGATAAACCTTTCCCTGCCGAGGCGCGCGTGAATCTCATCGCACTGGCTCTGCGTACGCTGGTCGTTCCATAGGATGGCAGGACGCAGGACATTCCCCGCCTCGTCAAGCAGGACGAGCCCGTGCATCTGCCCTGTCAGGCCGACTGCCCCGACTGCCTCCCTGCCCATCCCCGCCTGCTCGAGGGCAGACCGGATACTTGCCGCCACCGCCTCCCACCACTCGCGCGGATCCTGCTCCGACCAGAGGGGGCGTGGTGTCTGCAGTGTATGCGGTGAGGAGGCAACCGCAATCACATCACCGCGCTCGTCGATGATCAGTGCCTTGCTGCCTGTCGTGGATGTGTCAATGCCAAGGAAATATGTCATGTTTTTGTTCCCATGAGTTTGTAGTGAGATACGATGGTGTTGTGTTACTCTAGTCCTAGTGCTACCACAATCCGCTCCGCGTCACTTTGATGGCGCGGACGATCGATCTCCCTGTACAGCTCCCAGGTCTCGATGTGCGAGGCCGTCTCACCCGGCGGGATCGTGCGAATGGGGCTGAGTGTTTCCAGCTCAATGAACCTGTGATCGCAATAACTTTCACTGGAGCTGCCGTAATCATAATACTCTGCATTCGTTTCATATACGGCGCGTTTCACAAACAAGATCCCATCCCACCAGTATGCCAGCCAGCCGCGCGGGTTCGGGAAACCGATCTTGAAGGGAGAATCCAGCTCCGCATCCAGGAGGACAAAGTTGCTGCCCCAGCGCACGCTTGGATGGAGCATATCCGTGTACGGCCACAACGCCAGGGAACGGTTGGGCAGCACGCCTGTATCCTGGCGTATCTGCGGAAAGATCGCGGTGCCGCCCGTTTTCAATTGTGTGATCGCCCAGAGAGCACAGGTGACGGGCCAGAGCCCATGATTCGTCAGATGGTGGGTAATGACCACTTGAGGGGAGTCGCCCGGGAAACGAACTTCGATTGTCTTCTGCAGGCTCGTTTGCGGTTCCGTCTTTTGCGTGACGGTCAACCCGTTCTCAAAAGGAGTGACATCCACGGGTGCATCATCGGGCAGATAGGTGCGTCCCGGCTCCTCCGGCGCATGCCACAACCGATGCCCGCCGTAAAAATGGAACGTCTCACTATCGGGGTGATCGATCACCGTCTCCGGTAATTCGGCAAATATATTTTCCCCGTCTCTAAACCCAAACGACAGGATGCGCGGTCCAACCGAGCGTGTCATCAGCAATTTCAAGCTTTCGTTTTCCAATGGATGACATTCCAGCCCCAGAAAGTTTACAGTGTCCATGCCTCTCCCATTCCGTGGTGCTATGATTCAGATATATTGAATGACCAGCTGCCTTCCAAGGCGCACAAGATATGGCGGCAGTTGTACTGCCGCCAGCCAACAGTGCAACTGCTGGCAAGACAAGGCGACCTTCGATTGCGTGGCATTCAGCGCGGGCTGCCTGCTTGACTACCTTCTATTATATTGACTTTTTCAGCGGACGCCTAACAATACTTCAACAGTTAGCTGGTCGAGGCGTTCATATTTGAGGCCGCGCTGGCTAAGGGCAGTACGATCAAAGGAGACGGCTTTCAACGCGTCTGCCTTTTCAGCACCATACTTTCCAAAGTACTGGTCCATGGAGCCATCGTCTGCGTTGATTTCAGCCACAAGAGTCTGGATTTCGGAGTCAGCATTCCAGCAGGCGGCCTTTTCCTTGAGGATCAAATAGGTGCGCATACAGCCGCGCGCAAAATCCTTGACGCCATCATAGTCCTCGGTGCGATAGGCATGCGCGTCGAAGTGACGTGAACTATCATAGCCATTGTCCTCCAGCAGCTTGACGAGGAAGAAGGCGCTCTTCAAATTCACCGCGCCAAAGCGGAAGTCCTGGTCGTAGCGCCCAAACGCCTGGTCATTCAGGTCGATGTGGAAGAGCTTACCCGCTTCCATCGCCTGCGCGACACCGTGCACGAAGTTGAGTCCGGCCATGTGCTCGTGCGCCACCTCAGGGTTGACGCCAACCATTTCCGGATGGTCGAGCGTTTCGATGAACGCCAGCATGTGACCGGTAGTGGAGTTGTAAATATCGCCGCGCGGCTCATTCGGCTTGGCTTCCAGCGCGAACTTCAGATCATAATTTTTATCCAGCACATAGTCGCACAGGAAGTTCATCGCTTCACGTGAACGCTTGATCGACGTGATCGGGTCCTTTGCCGCATCGGTCTCTGTCCCCTCGCGCCCACCCCAGAAGACATAGATCTTTGCACCGAGTTCCACCCCAAGATCAATGGCATTCATGGTTTTCTGCAAAGCATAGGCGCGGACTTTAGGATCATTGGACGTGAAAGCGCCGTCCTTGAAGACCGGCTCGGTGAACAGATTGGTGGTCGCCATGGGGACAACCAACCCCGTGTCGGCCAGGGCCTGCCTGAACTCTTTCAGGATCTGGTCACGTTCGGCAGGCGTTGCATCGATGGGGATCAAGTCGTTGTCATGGAAGTTGACTCCGTACGCGCCGACTTCGCCGAGCAGGCGGACCAGCTCTGCCGGTGATTTCGCGTCCCGCACGGGACCTCCAAATGGATCACGTCCGATATTGCCGACGGTCCATAACCCGAAGGTGAATTTATGTTCCGGTCTGGGTGTGTAATCAGCCATGGAAGACTCCTTATGATTTTCAACGGGATTTTTTACCACGAAGGGACACAAAGTTTTTTTTCATTTTCTTCGTGAACCTCACCTGCAATCCTCGGCACCTGCGTGCGGTGCAAGTGTTGGCTCCTTGGTGGTGATAGTCTTTTTACTTCACTTCAAATACAGCAGTGACAGGCTTGGAGGCGCCCAAATCCTGGCCGCGCCGCCCCGGCGAACAGCCACCTGCTTCCAGGCGGAACTGGCCAGGCTCGAGCGTCAACTTGCCGTCATCGTTATAAAACGACATCATCTCGGGTGTCAATGTGAATTTTACTGAGCAGCTTTCGCCCGCTTTAAGTATAACTCTCTCGAAGCCAACCAGATGATGAAGCGGGACAATTGTTGAGGCCTGGATGTCGCTCAGGTAAAACTGGATGACCTCGGCTGAGTCACGACCGCCGCAGTTTTGCAGAGTCACGCTGACGTTCAGGGACTCGCCAAGAGCGATGCTTGTCCTATCGAGCTGCAAATCCGAGTACTCAAAGCGGCTGTAGCTCAAACCAAAGCCGAAGGGATAGAGCGGCTCTTCCGTCATGTAGCGATAAGTACGACCCTGCATGCTGTAATCCTCAAAGGCAGGCAACTGATCGAGTGACCGTGGGAATGTGACCGGCAATTTGCCCGCAGGCGAGACATCTCCGAAGAGCACATCCGCAACCGCCCTTCCGCCCTCCATGCCCGGATACCAGACGAAGAGGATCGCATCGACCATATCTTCGATCTCACCCAACGCAATCGGGCTGCCACCCGTCACGACCAGCACGATCTTCGTGCCATGGATCGCAAGTTCCTTGATGTAGTTTGCCTGGCTGGCAGGAAGCGAAATACTGTCGCGGTCGCCATTGAGCGGCGTGAGGAGCGATTCACCCTCCTCGCCCTCCATCTGGGGGGTGGAACCGACACAGACAATAGATACATCGGCAGATTGTGCCATATGCGGCGCCCAGGATTGCTTGATTTCGCGCGGATCCTTGAGCAGCGCGCCCGGGTGGTATTCCAGTCCCATGCCTTCGGGTATGCGCCCGGTGAGGCCCTCCAGCATGGTAATCATCTGATTGTTGAAGCCGTAATAGTTGCCGAGCAACACTTCCATACTGGTGGCGGTGGGACCGGTGACGAAGATCTTGCGCGCGGATGGCTTGATCGGCAGGATATTATCCTTGTTCTTGAGCAGGACAACCGATTCGGCGGCGGCGCGATAGGCGAGTTGGCGGTGTGCGTCGCTGGCGACAACGTCCATCGAAATGAACGTAAACGGTACGTCTTCGGCAGGGTCGAACATGCCAAGTTTGAAGCGTGTGCCAAGCGTGCGGGCCAGGGCGCGATCCACATCGGCTTCGGTGATGAGTCCGCGGGCAATCGCCTCGGGAATCTCGCTGTAGACATGGTCACAGCCCATATCGCAGCCACCTTTAAGAGCCAGAGCTACAGTCTCGACGGCATCTTTGGTGACTTTGTGGTTGAGATGAAAGTCAGAAAGCGCCCCACAGTCCGAAACCACATGTCCCTGAAACTCCCATTCACCCCGCAGGATCTCCTCAAGCAAAAGCTGGCTCGCACAACAGACTTCGTCCAGTGTGCGGTTGTAGGCGCCCATGACCGATTCGACCTTTGCCTCGGTGACCAGTTTTTTGAAAGCAGGCAGGTACGTGTCGTACAGCTCCTGTTTTGTCACAATGGCATTGAAGATGTGACGATCCTTTTCCGGTCCCGAATGGACGGCGTAATGCTTGGCGCACGCCGCCGCCTTGAGATATTTGGGATGATCGCCCTGTAAGCCCTGCACGAAGGCAGACGCCAGATCGCCGGTCAGGAAAGGATCCTCCCCCCAGGTCTCCTGCCCGCGCCCCCAGCGCGGGTCGCGGAAAATATTCACATTCGGCGACCAGAAGGTGAGCCCCTGATATTGGTCGGTATAACCGTTGCGACGCAAGGCTTCGTGGTATTTGGCGCGGCCCTCATCGCCGATGGCGGTGGCGATCTGGTGGATCAAAGCCTTGTCCCAGGTGGCAGCCAGACCAATCGCCTGCGGAAAAACGGTGGCGCGCCCGTTGCGGGCCACGCCGTGCAGGGCTTCGCTCCAGAAGTTGTAACCGGGAATGCCCAGGCGTGGCACGCCCTGCGTGGGATGGTTCATCATCGCCACCTTTTCGTCGAGGGTCAGAAGGGGAAGCAAATCCTGAACTCGTTCAGGAAGGGGAAGATTGTTGTCGAGGTAAGCCGATTGGTTCATAAGAAATCCTTGATTATAGAGTCTAGAACGTCTGAACTCTCCTGGCCCGGCTTCTAAAGGCGGGGCGCTGAGGAGAAGGTTCATGCAAGCAACAACGAATCTCAATTCTCATCCAGCCCAACATATTCAAACCAGTCGAAATCCGCCGTATTTGCGCCCGGTTGACCATTGCTGCTGGCATACATCCCGATATAGGCTCCCACAAAGCCTCCCGCGAAGGGAGTGCTCAGGATGCGTCCATCCACACCTTCGGCAACAGGTTTCCATGCCTCCGGCTCGGTTGCAATGTAGAAACTGTAGGCTTGCCCGTCAGCCTCCACTTTGAAGTAGAAGCGATCGCCTTCGATGGGACGCTCTGCCAGCGTTACATCCGTGCCGGTCTGAATCGGCAATAATCCCAAGCTGGGCTCCGGCGTCGAACGTTTCACAAGACGCACGGTCGTTACCGCCCCTCCCGTTATGACGAAGCGGAAATGGAACTCGTTGTTTTGCAACAGGACCAGCCCTGCGCACTCGTAATCATGCTGAGGCTTGAACTCGAGCGCCGCCCGGGCGGCAAAGCGCATATGCTGCTGTCGCCGTCCAACAAAACTCGGATTCGCCCGATCCGTTAAGCGCTCAGGCCGCAGTTGCAAACGCAAATACCCCGGCCGCGTGCTGAGGCTCCAGAAGTCCTCGCGCGGCGTGCGCAGGAAGTTCCAGTGCAGCGCCAGGGTCTGGGTTTCAAAGTGATCACAAACAGGCAAAGAGGGCCAGCGATGTTCGGGCAAGTTCGGTGCCTGTCCCACAGACTCAACTCGCCCGCTGCCAGCG
>Ga0114129_10004809_pt1 | contig 19090 bp, 12 predicted proteins | sample RhiMetdeltSRZDD1_FD_80071 | JGI IMG/M metagenome (GOLD analysis project Ga0114129, IMG submission 80071) | Populus rhizosphere microbial communities from Tennessee, USA - Rhizosphere MetaG P. deltoides SRZDD1 (version 2) (version 2) | ecosystem: Host-associated > Plants > Roots > Rhizosphere >...
AAAGTTTCGATCATTAGGTCCATGCTGCGTTTGCTCGGTGTCGTCCTCGTCGTCCACGCCGTGGCCGCCGGCGGCGCGTACGTGATCGCCGGCCGCGGCGCGCCGCCGCGGCTCACGATCGTCAAGCCCGAGCGCGTCGTCGGCCAGACCGGTACCGTCGAGGTGACGGTCGAAGCGCCCAACGGGCGGCTCACGACGCTCGACATCGCGATGGAACAGAACGGCAGGCGCGTCCCGCTCTTCTCGCTGCTCGGCGCGCAGCCGGCCACCCTCACGCAGGTCGATCGCGATCACGTGCGCGTCAGCCGGCCGTTCGGCAAGCAGAGCGTTCCCGAGCTCGAGGCAGGGACCGCGCGCATCGTCGTGTCGGCGACGCGAAAGTCGTTTCTGAATCTGCGCACGCTCTCGGCCAGCGCCAGCAAGGACGTGCAGGTCCGCCTCGAGCCGCCGCGCGTGGCCGTACTCTCGACGCATCACTACGTCAACCTGGGCGGATCCGAGATGGTCGTCTATCGCGCCACGCCCGCGGACGTGCAGTCGGGCGTGCGCGTCGGCGACGTCGAGTATCCGGGCTACCCGGTGTCCGGCGCCGGCGTCGCGGGCGCGCCGCCGGAGCTGAGGGTCGCGTTCTTCGCGCTGCTGCACGATCAGGATCTCAACACGCCAATCGTCGTCTTCGCGCGAGACGAGGCGGGCAACCAGGCGAAGGCGACCTTCGTCGACAACGTGTTTCCCAAGCCGTTCAAGCGCAGCACGATCGACATCGACGATCGGTTCATGCAGCGCGTCGTGCCCGAAATCCTCGAGCACGCGCCCGAGCTGAAGACGGCGCCGCCGACCGCCGACGATCTGCTGCCGGCGTTCCTCAAGATCAACGGCGAGCTGCGCCGCCTCAATGCCGATCGGATCATGGAGCTGACGAAGGCGACGTCGGCCGCGCGGCTGTGGGAGGGACCGTTCGTCCAGCTGGGCAACTCGCAGGTGGAGGCGAGCTTCGCGGATCACCGGACCTATTTCTACAAGGGAAAGGAAATCGATCAGCAGATCCACCTCGGGTTCGATCTTGCCGTGACGTCGCGCATCGCCGTCGTCGCCGCGAACGCAGGCAAAGTCGTCAACGCGAGCTGGCTCGGCATCTACGGCAACTGCGCGATCATCGATCACGGCATGGGCGTGGCGTCGCTGTACGGCCACCTGTCGTCGTTCGACGTCAAGGTCGGCGACACCGTCACCAAAGGACAGACGATCGGGCGAAGCGGCATGACGGGCCTCGCCGGCGGCGATCACCTGCACTTCACGATGCTCATCAACGGCCACGCGGTAAACCCGGTCGAGTGGTGGGACGCCCACTGGATCCAGGACCGGGTCGAGCGAAAACTGAAGGAACAGGCGAGGCCGAGCGCGCAGCGCGAAGCGCCGAGCGACAAGGGTTCAGTCATGACAGGCGAGGCCGAGCGCGTAGCGCGAAGTGCCGAGCGACAAGGGTTCAGTCGTGACAGGCGAGCGGGGGTGGGGCCCCGCGAGCATGAATAAAGGTATGATTGAAGGCTGGTTCTCGAGTCATTTTTCGCTTCAGGAGAGGTCAATGCGTCTACGAAACGTGTGGGTCAGCACCCTGGGCTTTGCGATCGCGGCGTTCGTCGCATGCGGCGGCGGCAAACCGTCTGAGCCGGCGGTGCCGGCGGCCGCACCAGGCGCGACGAAGGTCGACACGGCGACGGCCGGCGACGTCAAGGGCCTGGTCACGGTCGACGGCACCGTGCCGAAGAACGAGCCGATCAAGATGAACGCCGATCCGGTCTGCGCGAAAGCGAATACCACCCCGCAGTTCCAGGAAACCTACGTCGTCGGCAGCGACGGCAAGTCGCTGGCGAACGTGTTCGTGTACGTGAAGGACGGCCTCGGCAACTACGTGTACGACGCGCCGACCGACTCGGTGAAGATCGATCAGAAGGACTGCCGCTACCATCCGCACGTGCTCGGCGTCCGCATCGGCCAGAAGGTGGAGATCATCAACAGCGATCCGACGCTCCACAACATCCATGCCGTGCCGAAGACGAACCAGGAGTTCAACGCCGGCCAGCCGATCCAGAACATGAAGAACGAGCACGTCTTCACCGCGAAGGAAGTGATGGTGCCGTTCAAGTGCGACGTGCACGGCTGGATGAACGCGTACGCGGGCGTCCTGGATCATCCGTACTTCGCGGTCACCGACAAGGACGGCAAGTTCGAGCTCAAGTCGCTGCCGCCGGGCACCTACACCATCGAGGCGTGGCACGAGAAGCTCGGCGCGATGGAGCAGAAGGTGACGCTCGGCCAGAAGGAAACCAAGGACGTGAACTTCACGTTCAAAGCGGGAGCGACACCGACGAACTAAGGCGGAATGCTTCACCGCTTTTCGACGTTTCTCGTCGGCTGCACGGTGGTTCTGATCCTGGCCGGGAGCCTGGTCACGAGCCACGACGCGGGCCTGTCGGTTCCCGACTGGCCGACCTCCTACGGCTGGAACATGTTCACGTTCCCGCCGTCGATGTGGGTGGCCAACATCTTTTACGAGCACGGCCACCGGCTGATCGCGTCGAGCGTCGGCTTTCTCACGATCGTCCTCGCAGCCTGGCTGTGGCTCGCCGAGCCGCGCCGATGGCTGCGATGGCTCGGCGTGACGGCGCTCGGCACGGTCATCGCGCAGGGCGTGCTCGGCGGGCTGACCGTCCTGCTCTTCCTCCCGCCCGCCGTGTCGACGGCGCACGCCGGACTCGCCGAAATCTTCTTCTGCCTCACGGTGGCGGTCGCGCTGTTCACATCGCCCGGCTGGCGATCGGGATACGGAGAGGCCGATGATCCGACGCTTCGTGCGCTCGCCGCGTCGACGACCGCGATCGTGTTCGCGCAGATTGTCGTCGGCGCGACGATGCGGCACACGGGCGCGGGGCTGGCCATTCCCGACTTCCCGCTGATGTTCGGCCGGCTCGTGCCGCCGCGGTGGGATCCGAAGATCGCCGTTCATTTCGCCCACCGGGTCGGGGCCCTCGTCGCGGCGGCGGCGATTCTGGCGACGTGGGCGCGCGTCCGGCAACGCCATCCCGAGCGCCGCGAGCTGCAGCGTCCGGCGACCGCGCTGCTGGCGCTCGTCGCGGTGCAAGTCACACTCGGCGCGCTCACCGTGCTGACACGGCGCAACGTCTGGATCAACAGCGTGCACGTCGTCGGCGGCGCGCTGGTGCTGGCGACGTCGCTCGTCATCACGCTGCGATCGTGGAGGCCGAAGTTCGCGGCCGCAGAACAGGACGGCCTGAGGGCCGTCCCCGGCACCTCCCGTGCAGCGACCGCCCTTCAGGCCGGTACGGAGGCGTCACGTATAGGGACCGGTCTTCAGGCCGGCCACGACGCCGCAGGTGAGGCCCACGCGTGAAGGATGCGAACGCCGCGGCGCTGCCCATCGCGCAGGCGCGCTCGTCGCGCGCGTCGGATTACGTCGCGCTGACCAAGCCGCGCCTGAACGGCCTCGTCGTCGCGACCAGCGCCGCCGGGTATTACCTTGGCGCGCCGGCGCCGATCAACGCGCTCGCGCTGGCGGCGGCCGTTGCCGGCACGGCGCTCGTTGCCGGCGGCGCCGCGGTCCTCAACCAGGTCTACGAGCGCGACACGGACGCGCTGATGCGGCGCACGCGGCTCCGGCCGCTGCCCGACGGCCGGATCGCCTCGGCGGAGGCGACGGCGTTCGGCGTCGTGCTCTCGGCGTCCGGGCTGGCGCTGCTCGCCGCGCGCGTCAATGTCGGCGCGGCGCTCCTCGCCGCCGCGACGTTGGTCATCTACCTCATCGTCTATACGCCCCTGAAGCGCCGCTCGCCGCTGGCGACGCTGGTCGGCGCGGTGCCGGGCGCGCTGCCGGCGCTCATCGGCTGGACGGCGTCGCGCGGCGCGATGTCGGCTGGCGGGCTGGCGCTGTTCGCGATCGTCTTCGTGTGGCAGATTCCGCATTTCATGGCGATCGCGTGGCTGTACCGCGACGACTACGGCAAGGCGGGCTTTCCGCTGCTGCCGGTCGTCGAGCCCGACGGCCGCCGCACGGGGCGGCAGGCGCTCATCTACGCGGCGGCGCTGCTGCCCGTGAGCCTGTCGCCGGCGCTGCTGGGTGTGACGACGGCGGCGTTCGGTGCGATCGCGCTGGCGCTCGGCGTGGTGTTCGTCGCGCTCGCGGCACGGTTCGCGCGCACGCGCAGCGACGGCGCCGCGCGAGGGCTGTTCTTCGGATCGATTGTGTATCTGCCGCTGCTGTGGGCGGCGATGATTGCAACCAAGCTGTAGCGCGAGCCTTCAGGCGAGCGGCGCCGCTCGGCTAAAGCCTCGCGCCACATAACTCATGTGTCCATCCACGATTTTCCGGCGATCAACGCCAGCCTGAACGCGCTGTCGGCGGTGTTTCTGGTCAGCGGCTACGCGCTGATCCGCTCCCGCAAGATCGACCGGCATCGCGCCTGCATGCTCGCCGCGCTCGTCACGTCGGCGCTCTTTCTCGTCTGCTACACGATCTATCACGCGCAGGTCGGCTCGGTGCGGTTCACGCGGCAGGGATTCGTGCGTCCTCTGTACTTCACGATCCTGATCACGCACGTCACGCTCGCCTTCGCGGTGCTGCCGCTGGCGCTCGTCACGGCGGCGCGCGGGCTGAGGGCCGACTACGTGCGCCACACGAAAGTGGCGCGCTGGACGTTCCCGATCTGGCTGTACGTCTCGGTCACCGGCGTCCTCGTCTACATCCTGCTCTATCAGCCGACGTGGCTGTTGTAAATCTGGTAATTGGGTAATCTGGTAATCTGGGAATTGGATTGACGAATTGGCCACGCCGCGACGTGTCGCGCCTCGAGGGCTTCAGCGACGCGGTCTTCGCGTTCGCAATCACTCTGCTGGTCGTCTCGCTCGAGGTACCGAAAACGTACGACGAGCTGATGGCGGCGATCCGCGCCTTCCCCGCGTTCGCGGTCTGCTTCGCGCTGCTCTTCCAGGTGTGGTGGCGGCACTACCGGTTCTTTCGCCTCTACGATCTCGAAGACGCGTACGTCATCACGCTCACCGGCCTGCTCCTGTTCGTCGTGCTCTTCTACGTCTATCCGTTGAAGTTCGTCTGGACGCTCGCCTTCTCGGCCCTCGTAGGACGACAGGCCGGCGACGCGATCCGCGCCGATCAGGCGGCCGTGCTGTTCTATATCTACGGCATCGGCGTGGTCGCCGTCTTCGCGATCCTGGCCCTGCTCCACCTGCACGCGTACCGACAGCGCGACGCGCTGGGACTCACGCCGGAGGAGACGCTCGCGCTGCGCGTGCGCATCTACAGCAACGTCGGCGTCGCGTCGGTTGGCGTGCTGTCGATCGTCGTTGCCGCCGTCTGCGCACGGTTTGCGCCGCGCGTCGTCGGCCTGGCGGGATACACCTACACGGTGATCGGGTTCGTCGAGTGGGGCGTCGGCGACTTCCACGGCCGCGAGCGGCGGAAGCTGGCGGCCAGTACGCTGCCGGCTAGTACAGCAGATATTTCGCGCGCGTGAGGCGCCACTTCGCCTCGTCCGCGCTCCACGATGCAGCGATCGCCGCCGGATCCTCTCCGGCGCGAATCCTCCCGAGCGACGACGCCGATCCGAACAGCGCCCCTGCGTCCTCGAGCCTGAACTGCGCACCATGCAGCCGCGCGAGCGCCGACGCCACCTCCAGGCCGACGCGCACCGGCCGCAGACGATCGCGGTCGGTGACGAGCATGAACACGCCCTGGCACGCCTGGCCGCCCAGCCTGGCGCCGGCCGCGGGCGTGAACGTCACCGGATAGAAGCGGATGCCGGCGAGATTCCGCGCGTTGAGCGCGGCGGCGAGCGCCGGGCCGTCGATCCACGGCGCGCCGATCTGCTCGAACGGCGTGTCGGTGCCGCGGCCGACCGAGATGTTCGTCCCTTCGATTGCGCCGATGCCGGGATAGAGCGTCGCCGCCACCATGTTGCGCATGTTCGGCGACGGGTTGATCCAGGTCAGGCCGGTGTCGTCGAACCAGGCGTCGCGCCGCCAGTTCTTCATCGACACGACGGTCAGGTCGGCGCCGATCTTCAGCTCCTCGTTGAACAGGCGCGCGAGCTCGCCGAGCGTCATGCCGTGGCGGATCGGCATCTGGAAGTACGCGGTGTAGCGCCGCTCCTTCGACTCCTGAATCGGCCCCTCGATGTCGAACCCGTCGATCGGGTTCGGCCGATCGAGCACCATCACGCTGATGTGGCGCTTCGCCGCCTCCTCCATCACGTACGCGGTCGCGGCCGGATAGGTATAGAAGCGCGCGCCGATGTCCTGCAGGTCGACGATCAGCGTGTCGAGGCCCTGCAGCATGTCGTCGGTCGGACGCCGGCTCGCGTCGCCTTCGCCGAACAGCGAGTAGATCGTCAGCCCGGTCTTCTCGTCGCGCGACGAGTCGACCTTCGCGTCGAGCGCGCCGCGAATGCCGTGCTCGGGGCTGAACAGCGCCACGAGCTTGATGTCGCTCGCGGGACGGACGCTGAACATCGCGTCGATCGTGCTCGCGCCCGATCGCGTGCGCCCGGTCTGGTTCGTCAGCAGGCCGACGCGCTTGCCGCGCAGGCGCGCGAAGCCCTCGCCCTCGAGGACGTCGATCCCAGTCAGCGTCGTGAGCACCGGGCGCGATTCCGGCGGTGGTGCCGTCCGCTCGGGGCTGCGGAACGAGACGCTCGGCTGAAAGCTTCGCGCGACATCAGCAACCGCTGCCGCGGCAACCGTCGCGACGCGGCCGCGCAGCGCGTTCACGTCGCCCTTGCCGTCGGGATGCACGCGGTTCGACAGGAACACGACGTACGTCGCCGAGCGCGGATCGAGCCACAGCGACGTGCCGGTGAATCCGGTGTGCCCGAACGATCCGATCGGAAACAGGTCCCCACGGTTGAGCGAGTAGGATGTGTCGATATCCCACCCGAGACCGCGCACGTCCGGCATGCCGGCCGGCGTCGACGCGGCCGTCATGCGCGCAACTGTCGACGAGGACAGAATCTCGACGTCCCCGAGCCGGCCGCCGCCGAGCAGCATGCGGCAGAACCGGGACAAATCCGCCGCGGTACTGAACAGCCCCGCGTGTCCTGCGACGCCGCCCATGCGCCGCGCTGTCGGATCGTGCACGACCCCGCGCAGGAAGGGCGCGCCCGGCTTGTCGCACGGCCACGCGAGCGGCTCGCACCGTTCGGTCGGCGCGATGCGCGCTTTCAGCGCCTCCGGCGGCAGGAACATGGTCTCGCGCATCTCGAGCGGATCGAACACGCGCGCCTTCGCGAAGCGGTCCAGCCGCTCGCCGCTCACGCGCTCGACGATGTCGCCGAGCAGGAAGAAGTTGATGTCGCTGTAGATGAAGCGCTCGCCGGGCCGCGCGACGAGCACTTCCTCCGACGCGCGGCGCACCGCTTCGGCGGCGCCGCTGAACTCGACGGGCAGATCCAGATCTGGGCGCAGCCCCGACACGTGCGTGAGCAGATGCCGGATGGTGATGGCGTTCTTGCCGTAGCGCGCGAACTCGGGGATGAAGCGCGACACGGGATCGGCGAGCCGCAGCCGGCCATCCTCGACGAGCTTCATCACGCTGGTCGTCGTCGCGACAACCTTCGTCAGCGACGCGAGATCGAAGATCGTGTCCTCGCTCATCGGCTCAGCCGCGGGCGCCACGGCGCGATGCCCGAACGCGCGCCGGTACAGCACCGCGTCGCCGCGGCCGACCAGGACGACGGCGCCGGGAAGCTGACGCTGGGCGATGGCCTCCTCGACGAGCGCGCCGATCCGCGCGAAGCGCGCCGGCTCGACGGAAGGCGGCGTCTGCGCGGCGACGACCACGCACGCCGCCGCAATCGCGGTGGAACCTCGAACCAGGAACCGTGAACCTCGAACCATGATCCGCGAACCTCGGGCGATCAATATATACTGGCTGCTCTCGGGGGGTTGTGGTCATGCCTAGCCGTCGCGTTCCGGGCCGGGCCGCCCTGGCGGCAACGACGACGCTGGCCGCGTGCCTGTGCGCGGCGTCCGCTCTCGCGCAGACCGGGCGCGTCGGCGGCGTCATCAAGGACGAAACCGGCGAACCGATCAAGGGCGCGACGATCCGCGCGGACAATCCCGCCGCGTCGCCGAGCAGCTTCACCGCCGTGACCGACGACAAGGGACGCTTCTCGATGATCGGCCTGCGGTCGGGCCAATGGTCCTTCACGATCGAAGCCACCGGGTTCCTGCCGTTCGCCACGCGGATGCCCGTCTCGACGATCGGCGCGCCGAATCCGCCGCTGATGATCAATCTGAAGCACGGCGGGACGCCGACCACCGGCGCGCTCGCCGGCATCAACGCCAAGGATCTGCAGCTCGAGCTCGGCGTCGCCGATCAGCTCTTCAACGCGCAGAAGTGGGACGAGTCGATTGCCGCCTACAAGGGGATCCTCGCGAAGGCGCCGGCGCTGACCGTCATCAACCTCCAGGTGGCCGCCGCCTACCGCGGCAAGAAGGACTACGATAGCGCGCTCGCCGCCTACGGCGAGCTGCTCAAGGTCGATCCGTCGAACAAGAAGGCGAAGGCTGGCAGCGAGATCACTAGCCTGTTCAAGCAGGGGCTCGAAGCGCTGAACAAGGGCGACAAGGACACGGCGATGAAGATGATGGAACAGGTCATCGCCGTCGACCCGGAGTCGCCTGAAGCGGCCCAGGCCAAGACCGTCATCGATCAGCTCAAGAAGTAAGGCCGTGCGCCGCGTCTCGCTTCGCTACAACGTCATCGTGGCGCTCGCCGCGCTGGCGACCGCGCTGGCGGGGTTCGGCGGCTGGCGGTACGCGCGCGCGTCGGCGCCGATCAGCGGGCCGATCGTCCTGATCTCGATCGACACGCTGCGGGCCGATCACCTGGCGGCGTACGGGTACCGCGCCGGCACGACGCCCGCGATCGACGCGCTGGCAGCGGACGGCGTCGTCTTCGAGCACGCGTACGCGCACGCAACCGAGACGCACCCCGCTCATCTCGCCATCTTGTCAGGTCGTCTTCCTCTTGACGTCACCGAGAACGTCCGCTTCCTCGCGCAACTGCTCGGCGACCGCGGCTACGCGACGGGCGCCGTGGTCTCGAGCGCCGCGCTCGGCAGGGAGAGCGGCCTGACGCGCGGCTTCGACTTCGTCGACGATCGGATCGCCCCGCCGAACGCCGGATCCGGCGAGGCGGCCGTCGAGCGGGCCGGCGCGGAGTCCGAGGCGATCGCCGAGCACTGGCTCGACTCGTCGGGAACGGCGCGGGCGTTCCTGTTCCTTCACATCAACGAGCCGCACGCGCCCTACGCGCCGCCCGGGCGCTTTGCCGAACTGGCGCCGTACGACGGCGAGATCGCCGCGGCGGACGAGGCGGTCGGCCGACTGGTCAAGTATCTGAAGGCCCACCAGCTGTACGACCGATCGACGATCGTGCTGGTGTCGGATCACGGCGAAGGCCTCGGCGATCACGGCGAGCAGCAGCACGGGCTGTTCGTGTACCGCGAAGCGCTCCACGTCCCGCTGATCGTCAAGATGGCGGCGGGCGAGGGCGCCGGACGCCGCGTGGCCGACCTGGTGCAGCACGTCGATCTGGTGCCGACGATCCTGGATCTCGTGAAGGCGCCGCTGCCAGGCGGTCTGCGCGGGCGATCGCTGAAGCCGCTCGTCGAAGGGACGGGCCGCGAGGCCGCCCCGTTCGTGTATGCACAGGCGATGTACGGCCGCGATCACTTCGGCACGGCGCCGCTCGCGTCGGCAATCGACGGCCGGTTCCACTACATCCTCGCGCCGCGCGAGGAGCTCTACGACCTCCAGCGCGATCCGCGCGAGACGACGAACCTGATCGATGCGGCCGAGGCGCGCGAGGCGCGCGCGTCGCTGGCGGCCGCGGTCGCGAAGCTGCCGGCCGAGACCGCGACGTCCCCCGTCGATCCGAAGGACGTCGTCGATCTCGTCGAACGTTATCGCGCCGCCGAGGCGCTCGCGCGCGAGCGGAAGTGGGCGCAGGCGATCGCGTCCCTGCAGCAGATCGCGCGCCGCGACGACAGCCTGCCCGACGTCTGGCTGCAGCTGGCCGACAACGCGCTGCGGCTCGAGAGGTACGAGCAGGCCGCGGACGACTACGCCCGCGCAGCGGCGCTGCGGCCATCCGATCCCGCGCCGCTCCTCGGCGGCGCCTCGGCGCTGCTGAAGGCGCGCCGGCTCGACGAGGCGCGCGAGCTGGCGGCGGCCGCGCTCGAGCGCGCCGGATGCCGCGAGCCGTTCGAGAAATGTCCGCCCGCCGGCCGCGCCGACGCGGCGGCCGCGCACGCGCTGCTGGCTCGTATCGCGGTGAGCCGTCACGATGCGGACGAGGCGCGGCAGCACGCGGCGGCCGCGCGCGCGGCCGATGGCGCGCTGCCGATGCCGGCGTTCGTCGACGCGCGCCTGCTGCTCGATCAGGGACGATTCGAGGAGGCGCTGCCGCTTTTCGAGCAGACGATCGCGGAGGCGATCAGGGCCGGGCGGCCGCCCATCGCCGACGCGCACCTGTATGCGGGCGACGCGCTCGTGAAGCTGGATCGAGCGGACGAGGCCGTGCAGCAGTACTCGGAAGAGATCAGGGCCTATCCGCAGAACACGCGCGCGCACGCGGCGCTCGTGTCCGTGTATCAGGCGAGGGGCCTCTCCGAGGATGCGGGCCACGCCATCGAGGCGATGCTCGACGCGGCGCCGACGCCGGACAGCTACGCGCTGGCGGCGCGGCTCTGGCGGGCGCTCGGCAATCGCCGGCAGGCCGACGCCGTGCGCGCCGAGGCGCGCCGCGCGTTTCCCGCCGAACCGCTCCGGCCGTCCGACACCACCCGATAAACCGAATCGAGCTACCCGCCCTTGGCGGCGCGCTTCCGCTTCTCGTCGAGATCCTTCTTGAACTGCGGGTTGACCCTGAAGCCCACCTTTTCCGCGAGCGCGAGCTCCTTGGCGGAGTCGTCCAGGCGGCCCGTCAGCATGTAGACGACGGCGAGGTTGTTGTGGGCTTCGCCGGCGCTGGCGTCGGCGGAGAGCGCCGCCTTGTATTCGCGCTCGGCGTCGGCGAAGCGCTCCGCGCGGAAGTACGCGCTGCCGAGCGCGACCGAGACGAACGCGGGCGCCGCCGCGTCGATGTCCATGCTAAGGCCGCGGTCGGTCGCATCCTGCGTGATCCGCATGGCGTTCTGAAGCAGACGCTGCGAATCCTGCACCTGTGGCGTCTGCGGGCCTTTGCTGAGCTGCCGCGAGAGCTCCTGCAGCTCCAGCATCCGATCCTGCCGGGCGCGCGTCGCGTCGTGCTGGCCGCTGAACTTCTCGCCCGCTTTCGCGACATAGAAGTCGCGGCACGTCTCGTACGCGCGGATGGCGTCCGGGTAGCGGCGCAGCCCCATGTGGGCCTTCCCGAGCCCGTAGTACGCCAGCGCGAACTTCGGGTGGAGCTCGATCGCCTGCTGGAATTCCCTGACGGCTTTGTCCCACGCTTCGGAGCGGAGCGACTCCCATCCGAGCCGATAGTGCGTCTGCGCGCGCTCGACGTTCGGATCGGTGCGCGGCTGCGGCGGCTGCGCGCCGGCGGCCGCGGTCGACAACACGACGAGTAGGAGCGTGAGCGCCCGCATGATGCCCTCCGACGTTCTCCGCGAAGAAAAAAAAGCCCCGCGGGCCGAGAGCCCGCGGGGCCAGTCTAGTCCCGAACGTGCGTCTTAGAACAGGAACTTCACGCCGAACCGGGCGAGGATCGGTGCCTGATACGAATTCACCTTCAGGAACCGCGGATCGATTTCCACCTTCTGCTGCTGCACGAGCGTGTCGAAATTCAGCTTGTGGTTGTAGAAATCGGTCTCGTCGAAGCTGATCCCGTTCACCAGCTGCATGGTCGAGGCCTTCGAGACGCCCGCCTGCTGGTTGAACAGGTTCTGGATGTTGCCGAATACCTGCACCCGGCGCGAACCCATCTTGACCTCATGCTGCAGGAACAGATCCGTCTGGGAGTACACGTCGGTCCGGCCGTCGCTCAGCCGGCCCTTGTACTGCACCGGGTAGTTGCTGGTCGGCAGGATGCCGAGCTCGCGCGTGACCGGCAAACCGCTGGCCACGTACTCGTTCAGTCCGACGCTCGTCCCCATCGGCAGCACGTAGATGAACTGCGTCTTCCACTGATGCGGCCGATCCGTCGGCAGCGGCCCGTAGACCGCGTTGCCAGACTGATCGAACATCATTGCCGGGTAGTCGTACGACCGGCCGACGTTCGGGCTCGTGCGGCCGTTCTCGTCGCCCTGCGAGAGACCCGTCGAATTGCCATTCAGGCGGCTCCACAGGTAGGCCGACCGCAGGAACCAGTTGTTCGACAGCCGCTTCTCGATCGAGAACTCGACGGCGTCGTAGTCGCGCTTCGGCTTGGGCATCGCCGTCTTCGGGCTGGTGAAGGCGAGCGCCGTCAACCCCTCGCTCGGGTTCGCGATGATGTAAATCTCGTTCCCCTGCGCGTCGAGCGAGCCAGTGTCCTCGATGATCCGATCGAGCTGCTTGTGGACGTAGTGGACGCCCGCCGCCATGCGGCGCGCGAACTCGTGATCGATGCCGAAGGTGAACTCCTGCGACTTCATCGGCTTCAGATCGGGCTCGATCGAGTCGGAGCCGAACGACGGGTGCCGGAAATCGATCGGGCCGCGAATGAGCGTGCCCGAGCACGCCGGCGGGCAGCTCCCGCCGCTCACGAGTGTCGGCCAGTTGGCGGTGTCGAGCGTGTAGTAGTACTCGAGCCACTTGTCGCCGCCGAACGACCCGCGCGGGAGCTCCAGCTTGAAGATGTCGTAGAAGATCCCCCACGACCCGAACGCCTTCGTCTTGCCGTTGCCCATCACGTCGAGCGCGAACCCGGCGCGCGGCGCCACCTTGTCGCCGAAGTTGAACTTCACGCCGAACTGCGGGATGCACGTGTCATCGACCGCGGGATTGCAGCTCGCGCTTGCCTGCGTCGAGTACGTTGGCACGCGCTCCCGCTCGGTGCGGATGCCCACGTTGACCGTCAGCCGCTTCGCGATCGTCCACGCGTCCTGGGCGAACAGGCCGATCAGGTTCGAGTGGATGTTCCCCTCGGTGATGAACCCCTTCTTCGGCGAGACCGCGTTGCTGCGGACCGAGTAGTAGCCGAACGGTCCGCTCTGCACCGGGCGGCCGCTCGAGAGCGATCGGCCCCAGAAGATGGAGACGCGGTTGCCCGATTCGCCGCTGAGCACATCGTTGCCCAGGCGATCGAGCTGCACGCCCGCCTTGAACTGGTGCTGGCCGCCCGCGTTCGCGTACCACGTCGCGTCCGCCTGCACGTTCCCGCGCGTGAACTGGTCTTTGTCGACCTTGAGGTTGTCCGGGATGTTGCTGAATCCGGCGGCGTGCTGCAGGTCCGCCGGGACGCCCGGGAAGCCGATGTTGCTGGTGTTGGTCCAGCGGAAGCGCGGCTGCTCGGTGACGTTGCTGTCGTGCTGGTTCTGCTTGAAGTAGCCCGCACGGACGCTGGCGAACAACTTGGGCGTCACGACCCAATCCAGGTTGCCCGACGCCGACCAGTTCGGGAACTCCGAGGTCTTGGCGTAGTTGGTGCCCGCCGGATCCGATCCATCAAGCGCGGGCAGCAGCCCCTGCCGGCGGCTCCAGCTGTTGTTGAAGGCCACGCGCGAGCGGATGTTGTCGCTGATCTGCGCGGTCTGGTTGGCCGTCACGTACTGGACCTGCGTCTTCTGCGTCGACGCCGCCGGCGCGGTGAGCGACGCCACCGTCAGCGCACCCGGCGACACGGTGCGGGTATTTTTGGTCAGCGCCGGCTGGTACGCGCCGAAGAACCAGGCCTTGTTCTTCGCAAGCGGCCCGCCGATCGCGATGCCCGGCTCGACGCGGTTGTAGCTGTCTTCCGGATACGTCACGTACTCGGCGGTCGATCCTGTCTTGAGGTCGAGGCGCAGCGACGGCGGACGGCCACCCTCGGTCTTGTCGCCGAGCCAGTTGATCAGACCGTAACCGTGCCAGTTGTTCGTGCCGCTCTTGGTCACGGCGTTGATCACGCCGCCCATCGCGCCGCCGAACTCGGCGGTATAGCCGCTCGAGTGCACCTGGACCTCGTCGATGAAGTCGGCGATGACCGCTTTCCCCGACAATCCGGTCTGCAGGTTCGTCGTCTCCATGCCGTCGACGATGTAGCGGTTCTCGCCGGCGCTGGCGCCGTCGATCGAGATGCCGCCAAGCTTGGCTTCCTGGTTTGCGCCTGGCGCCTGCAGCACGAAGGCCGTGAAATCGCGGCTCGTCGTCGGCAGCAAGGCGAGCTGCTCGGCGTGGATGTTCACGGCGCGCTGGCTTTGCCGCAGGTCGACGACCGGCGACACCGCGGTGACCGACACCGTCTCGGTGACGCTCGCGACCGGCAGCGTGAAGTCGACGGTCTTTTCCTGACCGAGCGACACGCGGACGTCGGAGATCTTGCCTTCCTTGAACCCGGCGAGGTTCGCGGTGACCTCGTACGAGCCCGGGAGCACGGAAGGAATGCGGAACTGACCGTTCGTGTCCGACGTGGTCGACTGCACCGAACCGGTGCCGCTCTTCGCCTCGACGGTCGCGCCCGGCACAACCGCGCCCGAACTGTCCTTCACCGTACCCTGAATGGCCCCGCGCTGTTCCTGGGCCGCTGCCGTCCCTGCGAGCAGCAGGACACCGAGCAGCATCGACCATGTGCGTATCCGCATTAACATCCTCCCTGATAGGCTAGAGCAACGTATCTGTTTTGATACAACGTGCGCCAACCGCAACGACAGACTCGGCGCCGCAGGACAAAATTTTGAACGCCGAACCGAGCCATCTTAGCGCAAGCCGGTCACTGTTCGATCGCCGATGTCAACGGCTTTTGCGCGCCTTGGGCCCGGGGATCCAAATTCCGGAACGCCTGAGCGCGATCGTTCCGCTTTTGCAACAGCTTACGGGCGCCCGAGCCCGGCTCCCTTACACCTCTATAATTCGGCGCAGTCGCGTGGTGGGTCTCCTCCTCGTCCTGATCGCGCTCGTCGGCGTGGCTGCCGCGAGTCGTCCGAGCCCGGCCGCGGCGCAGATCGGTGCCAGCCGCACGGCGCTCGTCACGGTCACCGACGCGCGCGGTCTGCCGCTCGTCGACCTCGGCCCCGACGACTTCGTCATCCGCGAGGGCACGGTCGCGCGCGAGATCCTCTCGGTGCACGTCGCGGACTATCCGATCGTGGTGCTCGTCGACACGGGTGGACAGGCGCAGGGCGACTTCGCCGCGCTGCGCAGGGCCGTGCAGCGCTTCGTGGACCGCGTCGGTCATCGTCCGCTCGCGGTCGGCACGTCCGGCGATCCGCCAGCGCTCGTGACCGCACTCGACGACGAGCGCGATCGCGTCGCGGAGCGGATCGCCGCGCTCGCCGCCGGATCGGCCGACAGCCGGCATCTGGACGCGTGCGCGCTCGCCGCGCGGATGCTGCGCGAGACCGGCGCGCCGTTCTCGGCGATCGCGGTCGTCGCCGCAAGCGCCGCGGATCGGAGCCGCGGCGACGCCGAAGACACGCTGCGCGTGATCGTCGACAGCGGCGCGGTCGTCCACGCCGTGGTGCGGCTGGGGGACACGCCTGGGGACAGGTCTCGCTCGGGATCACAGGTGAGGCCTGTCCCCGACGATGATCGGCCCGTCCCCGACCAGCTCGCGCGTCTGCGCACCGTGACGCAGCAGACGCTCGGCACCTACACGCCGATCTACGCGGCGGCCTCGTATCAGGCCGCGCTGGATCGGATCGCGGATCGACTCGCGAGCGAGCTGCTCGTGGAGTACGTCGTGCCGCCCGGTTCGGCGCCGAGCGACGTGCGCGTCGGCGTCCGCGTGCCCGGCGCGCGCGTGCGGGGTCTGGGCGTGCGACCGCGATCGTGATCGCGATCAACTTTCAAGTCTCAACTTTCAACTCACCTTTCACGTTTCAACTTTCAACTCAACGTCACGTTCGCCTTCGGTTGAGGTATCGGAGAACGTACTTGTGAGTTGAACGTTGTGAGTTGAACGTTGAAAGTTGGTACCCCCGTTGCTCGATCCCGGAACGGAGGTCGAAATGGCTCAGGCATTTCTCCTCGGCCGGCTGATCTTTGGCGGGTTCTTCCTCTACAACGGGCTCAACCTGTTCCTGGGGCACGCGACGGCGGCGCAGTACGCGGCGGCGAAAGGTGTGCCGTTCCCCGAAGTCGCCGTGCTGGTGGCTGGAGCGCTGATCGTGTTCGGCGGCGCGAGCATCCTGCTCGGGTTCCAGCCGCACCTCGGCATCGCGGCGATCGCGGTCTTCCTGCTCGGCGTGTCATTCCCGATGCACGACTTCTGGGCCGCCGCCGACCCAGCGACGCGCCTGAACGAGATGGTCAACTTCACGAAGAACATGGCGTTGATGGGATCGGCGCTGATGCTCGCGGCGATCCCGCAGCCGTGGCCGTACAGTGTGGAGGCGAGGCGGAGGATCTTCGCGTAGAGGACCGGAGAGGCGCCGCGCGGCATTGACGGTTCTGCCGCGCGGCCCCAGATCGCGACGACCGTCTACCAGACGAACCGGAACCCGATGCGGCCGGTGCGTGGGCCCAGGATCGCCGTCGGCGTCTGGAACGTCGGCACGCCGGAGGCGCTCAGGCCCGTGCCCACGCTGATCGTCTCCGCCGCGTACTTGTTCGTGACGTTGTACACGTCGCCGAACAGCCGGATCTTGGTCCTGCGAATCGGAATCGTCTTCTCGACGCGCAGGTCGAGGACCGAGATGTTGTCCTGCCGGAAATCGTTGTAGTCCGACACGTACACCGTCGTGTTGGTCGGGCTGCCCTGCCGCGATGCGCTGAACGTGCAGGCGCACGAGGAGGGCGCGGTGGGGCTGAGCGTGCGCGCGTAGTTCCCGCCCGCCTGGAACCTGAACGACGCGCTCACGAGCACATCCCACGGGAAGTTGTACAGACCGGTCGCCTTGAAGCTGTAGAACGTGTAGTCGTAGTCGAACGGCCCGTTGGGCGTACCCGGATAATTCACCGGGAAGTCGTGCTGCCACGTGTAGCCGAAGCCGCCGCTCGCCGACCATCGGTGGCTCATACGCTTGGTCATCGAGAACTCGGCGGTCTTGTAGGTACCGTCGTTCGGGCGATTCACCACGACCTGGTTCGCTGGAAAATCGCAGCCCGGCCCCGGCGTCGTCTGCGTCGCGCCGCACCCGGAGATGCGCGACGTCGGGATGCCGTAGAAGGTCAGATTGCGATCGTCGGCCGTGCCCAGCGTGCCGTCCGGCCCGCGGTCGACGAAGTTGAACGCCTCGGTGTACGCGCTCGCCGGACGATTGGGCTGCATCGTGCCGTACTGGTTGCGCACGCCGACCCACACGAACCCTGCGCGAGCGCCGATGGCCTCGCCGAACTGCTGCTCGACGTAGGCGGTCGCCTGGCTCGTGTACGGCTCTTTGAGGTTCGGATCGACCGAGATCGCGCCGGCGAGCGCGCTGCCCGTCAGCGTGCCCTCTTCACCCGGCTGATAGATGCCGTCGCCGGGCTTGCACGTCGCGCACACCTTCTGATCGTTCCACGAGTAGGTGACGCTCTTGACGGCCTGATTCGGATTCGCATCCTCGGCGAGCGTCGCGCCCGGGTTGAAGCGATACAACCCGTAGTTCACCTTGAGCACGGTCTTGCCGGTGCCGAGCAGGTCGTAGCTGATGCCGGCACGCGGCGCGATCGCGTTCCACGTGAGGAACGTCGTTTCGGCGAACGTCTGGTCGGGAATGCTCAAGCTGCTCGGGAACGTGAACGCGAGCTGCTTCTGCTCGGGAATCCACGAGCGGTAGCGATCGAACCGCACACCCAGATTGAGGCTGGCGCGGCCGACCGTCCACTGGTCGGTGATGAACGCATCCCACGTCGTCAGCTTCGCGTCGCTCAGCAGCTCGCCGTGCGGGCCCGACAGGATGTGCTCGAGGGCGGTCGCGGTCGGCGCGTACAGCACGACGTTGACCGGCGTGCCGTTGGCGTTGATCGTCTCGCGAATGTTTCCCGACGCGCGCTGCAGGTAGCCCAGATAGCTGATCTCGTCCAGCCACTCGCCGCCCATCTTCAGGCTGTGCGTGCCGCCGAGCGCGTCGAGGAAATACGTGACGGCGCCGGTCGCCTGCCCCCGATGGCGATCGAGCTGACGCTTCTGGTCGCCGTTGAAGTACTGATTGAGCTGCTGGTTGATGATCTGCGGGTCCTTCGTGTCCGTGTTAGTCACGAGCGGGAAGTAGTAGCCGAACACGCCGTATCGCGCTTCCGCGTACAGCTTGTTGCTCAGCGTGCTGTTCCATTCGCCCTTGTAGACCCAGCTGCCCGACGTCTGCTTCAGCGTCGGGGCGAGGGAGGCGTACTGGAACGAGCTGTCAGGCAGACGATTCGGCTGCGACTTCTGGCCCCACTGGTAGTAGCCGATCAGCCGGTTGTTGCGGTTCATCTGCCAGGTCACTTTGCCCGACGGATTCCACAGGTCGGTATGGAACGCCTTGCCGGCGATGTCGCCGATGAAGTTCGGCTGCTGGACGTTGTTGGACTGATAGCGGTGCGAGAAGTACCACCACACCTTGTCGTGCTTGATCGGCCCGCCGATGTTCAGGTTGAAATCGTTGTAGTCGATCAACTCGTTGCTGCCAAGCCGGATGCCGCTCGCGTTGGCCGTCGGGTTGAAGAGGTACTTCGACGGCAGGTGGTTGCTGATGTTGTCGGACTGCCACGAGTTGCGCTCGTAGTCCTTGTAGACCTCGCCTTGGAAGCGGTTGCCGCCCGACTTGCCGAGGAACTGGCTCTGCACACCCGGCGTCGGCATTTCGGCGCCCTGCGCGATGGTCCCGAGGAAGACCTCCTCGAACGATCCGTAGTCGAAGTAAAAGCCCGCGCCGGCCGTGCCCTCGGTGGTGTTGATGCCCTCGACGAGGACGCGGTTCTGTCCGCTGTAGCCGTACGCCGTGTAGCCGGTCTGCGTCCCCGCGCGGTTGCCGCCGACGTCGATGCGGCT
>Ga0114129_10004811_pt1 | contig 19085 bp, 17 predicted proteins | sample RhiMetdeltSRZDD1_FD_80071 | JGI IMG/M metagenome (GOLD analysis project Ga0114129, IMG submission 80071) | Populus rhizosphere microbial communities from Tennessee, USA - Rhizosphere MetaG P. deltoides SRZDD1 (version 2) (version 2) | ecosystem: Host-associated > Plants > Roots > Rhizosphere >...
AGCCGCCCACCACGGCCGCGCCGTCGTCGTCGTCGAGCGGGAATCCGACGGCGAGCACTCCGACGGCGAGTAGTCAGTCGAGCACCAGCCAGACGTCACCGTCGGCGAGCGTGCCGGGGACTCGGTCGATCGAAGGCGTCGTCGACTCCATCGCGATGTCCGAGCTGAAACTGCGCGCGACGGACGGGCGCTCGCTGACCGTCGACACCTCAGGCCTGGATCGCGATTCGCTGCGCGGCATCGCGCCTGGAGACCCGGTGACCGTGACGGGCGCCGCCGGCACGACGCAGGACCGAGTCGTGGCGCAATCGGTCCAGCCGCGGCGCTGAGGGGGCGTCTCGCTGGCAAGTCACTTGCTTTTTGCTCTGTGGGCAGGAGGGGAAACCATGCGTTCAATTGGAGCACTGACAGCTGTCTTTCTGTTACTCGTTGCCGCGGCAGGCTGCTCGACCGGGATGGATCCCGATCGCACGCTGCGCGGCAGCTCGCCGTCGAACACGCTGAGCCCGCCGCGGGCGCTCGCTGAAGGCGAGGTCATCCGTGTCGATCCCGCGCAGCGCGTGATCGTGCTCAACAACGGCCAGATGTACCAGGTCCCCGCGGATTCGATGGTGTACGTGAACGGGCAGCCCGTCGCATGGACGACGGTGACGCCCGGCACGCGCGTTGTCGTGCCGCAGGGCCAGCTGGTCGAGCTGCGTGACGGTCGCTACATGGTCGTGCAGTCGCCCGGGACCGTGGTCACGCCCGTACCCGGTACGGTGGTGACGCCGGTGCCCGGCACCGTGGTCACACAGGCGCCGAGCACGGTGGTGACGACGACGACGCCCGCCGTTCGCCACACGGTGTACGGACGGGTGACGGACGTCGACCGGAAAGAGATTCGCGTGAGGACGGCCGACGAGTCGTTCGAGATCAAGATGAACGATCCGAAGGCCGCCGGCATCCGCAAGGGTGACACCGTTCAGATCGACCTGACGTTCTCGCCGACGTCGCCGTCGGCGCTGCCGCGGTAGTTCACGACGCGTTGGGTGGGGGGCCGTTCCGCGGCCCCCCACGCTCAGCGAATCGCCTGCTCGGCTTGTCGCAGTCGGCGTGACAGCGTGACGAGGATGCTCTGCGTGAGCTCCGGCGCCTCGCGCAGCAGCGTCGAGAAATCGCGGCGCTTGATGACGAGCAGGCGCATCGGCGTTTCTGCCACGACGGTCGCCGAGCGCGGCTCGCCGTCGAGCAGGCTCATCTCGCCGAAGTAATCCCCGGGCTTGAGACGCGCGCGCCGTCGCGCGGATAGCTCCACGCGCGCGGAGCCGTCGGTGATCAGATAGAACTCGTTGCCGGGATCGCCTTGCCGCGCGAGCACCGTGTCCGCCGGCACCTCGATGACGTCGGTGATCTTCGCGACGGCCTTCAGCTGCTTGCGGGAGCACTCCTCGAGCAGCGCGACCTCTTCGAGACGCGCGATCTTGTCGTCCTGGGTGATGCGGGGGCCGAACATCCCCGAGGGCGGCAGCGATGCGCGCAGGCTCTCCGGAATCGAGCCGTCGAGGATGCGGCTGATCAGCTCCATGGGACCTCCCCGCGGATAAGCGTACCGCGGGAAGTCGGCGAACGCCTAGGGCTGTAGCGCGTCGACCCGTTCGCGCAGTCGGCGCATCACCGCGTCGTAGGATTCGGTCTGGAGCAGCCGCGTGAACTGGGCACGATAGCCACCAACCATGCTCGTGCCCTGCATGCGGATGTCCCAGACGCGCCAGCGCTCGCCATCGCGCACCATCGCGAAATCGAGCGGCATGCCGCCCTGTCCGTCGCGACCGACCACGCGCGCCTGCACCACCGCGCGGTCGCCCTCCAGCGCGTCGCCGGTGACGACGATCTTCTCGCCCTCATAGCGGTCGAGGTTCTTGAGATAGGCACGGTTCAACAGCTCGCTGAACAGCGTCACGAACGCGGTGCGATCGCCTTCGGCCAGCGTCTGCCAGTGCCCGCCAAGCGTGCGACGTCCCATTTCGTTCCAATCGATCAGCTCGTCCGTCACGCGACGCACGGCTTGCCGTCGCGGGAGCACGCGGTCGTCGCCCTTCAGGGCGGGGTCGCCGAGGACGGCAAGCACGCGCTCGATCTGAGACGAGAGCTGCTCGGCGGCGGCGCCAGCGAATGCGGGCGTCTCAGCCCCGAAGAGCAGACCGAGGGTGAAGGCCGCGACGAGGAGGACAGTCGAGACGTGCGCCATGATCGTCACCTCCGGCGACCGGAGGGTGCAAGGCCAGTGCCGCACTTTGATTTCAACGACTTAGAACCTGGGAGTGGAAAAGCGTTGTCCGAGGTGGGCGCTTTCGGAGCGGATTGAGGCCGCGAGATTTTCAGGGTCGCAACGAGGGCCGAACGTCACGCGCTCGCCGTGCGTGCCGCCGTGCGCCCGCGCCGATTGCGTTTTTGACAATTCCGGTTGACGGATGATGCCGCTTCGGCAATCATGTCCGCCACGTTCGAACGGACGCCAACGCACGCGGTGCCGGTCCCCGTGACCGGAGGTTCGGGGTTGGAGCGCAGCATGTTGAGACTCGTTCGCCACGCCGCCCTTTCCGTCTCCCTCGTCTCGCTGTCGATCATCGCCCTCGTCCCATCGGTTGCCTCGACGGAGCCCGTGAAGGCGGGCGTGGTCACGACACTCGAGGGCAACGTCACCGTTTCCCGCGTCGCGCTGCCGCCGCAGCCGCTGAAGTTCAAGGACGACGTGTTCGTGAACGACAAGGTCGTCACGGGCGATCGGTCGATCGCCCGCATGCTGCTCGGCGGCAAGGCGGTGGTGACGGTGCGCGAGCGCTCCGCGCTGACGATTACCGAAGTGCCCGGCAAGGCGACCATCGATCTCGCCGCCGGCAAGATCGCCGTCGCGGTGGCGAAGGACAAGATGAAACCTGGTGAACTACTCGAGATCCGCGCGGCGAACGCGGTGGCCGGTGTCCGCGGCACGGTCGTGATCGCCGAGGTGTCGACCGGCTCCGCGCAGCTCGGAGGTTCCGCGGGGCCGGTGGGCACCTTCTGGGTGCTCAAGGGCCAGGTCGAGGCGTATCTCACGTCGCGGCCGGGAAACCCGCTGCTCGTCGGCGCGCTGCAGGAGTTCCGCGGCGGGAACGTCGCGAACATCGTGCCGAGCCAGATGCCGAAGATCCTCCACGGTCTGTCGACCGGGAAGGTGCCGCCGACCGCGAATCAGGCGCCCGAGCGCGGCGTCCAGGCCGGTCTCGAGCTCGCCAACACGTCGTCCGCCGCGGCCGCCGCGGGCGGCGGCGCGAACCTCACGGGCCCGCCGCTGAACGTCACGGTGCCGATCTTGCCGTCCAACGCTCAGCTCAACTCGCCGAACCATCCGACGCCGCAACCACCTCCGCCGCCCCCGTGTGTGCTTCCTGGATGCCCCAGAAGCGGGGCCGGACTGAGCGCAGGCCGCTAGCCACGCCCGTGGCGGCCGGCGGGCTCTAGTACGACCACGTCAGCGTCAGTGAGTACACGTTGCGCGTGTAGTTGAAGACGGCGATGTTCGAGTCCGCCACGGTGTTCTGATACGTCAGCGCGAGCGCCATCCTGGTGGCCTCGCCGAAGATCGCCGGACCTTCGAACGGCGCCTCTACGCGCACCGTGTTGTTGTACTCCTCGTCTTGCCGCCACTTGCGACCGGGATTCGGCGTGGGCAGCAGCGAGTTCTTGTGGCTGTAGTCGCGCAGGTGCACGTCCACGTCGTAGTACAGACGTAGCTGCGGGGAAGGATTCCAGCTCGTTCGCAGCGCCGCCGGCAGATCGAGCGTGTACTGCACGCCCGCCAGCAGGCGATGGCCGAGGTAGCGGTAGTTCCGTCCCTGCGCGTCCTCCCAGTCCACCTGATAGCCCACCTTGACGAGATGCTTGTCGCCCGCGAAGCGAAAGAGATGCAGGATGCCCGCCGTGTAATTGTTCGCGTCGCGGAACTCCTCGGCCAGCGGCAGGGGGTTGTCCTCGAAAAACTCCTTGTTCTGGAAGCGGAAGAACGACTGCGTGAGGTGTCCGACGTTGCGAATCGCATTCACGAGCGTCTCCGCGGGGCCCGGCTCCTTCTCGACGAGCACACCCGAGAGCGTGGCCGTGTTGCGCCGCAGGAATTCCGTTTCGCGCAGGTAGAGCATGTCCCACGCATAGGACAGGCTGAGCTGCGCCGGGACGTTCAATATGGCCGTCTTGTAGGTGAACGTCCCGTTGACCATGTGATCGGTCACGTTGAACGACGTCAGATCGTTGTAGTACGTCCCGAAGAAGGAGTAGCCGAACGACGACTCGAAGCTGTCACCCTCGCGCGGGACCCAGCCGAAGATCGGTCCGCGCAGCCAGGTGTAGTCGAACCGCGCGTTGGCCGTCTCACCGGTCGAATCGTGACGCGGCACGCGGAGCGCCGGCACGAGCGGCTCGTGCGAATTCGGTGCGGGCCGTACGACCACGTTGTCGTCGTACAAGAACCCAAAGCTGACCGAGGCGCTCAGGCGGCGGCCGGCCTGGGCCGCGGTGCGGATCGTGTCGCGCAGGCGTTCGGCGGGGCCGGTGAGCGCGGACCCCGGCGCCAACCGCAGCGCCTGCTCGACCTCCGCGGCCGCCTGCGCGGGCAGGCCGAGCGCCGCCAGCGACAGGCCGGTGTAGAAGCGCGTGAGCTGCTGCAGCTGCGGGTCGCTCGTGCGCCCGCGGCGGAAGGCGTCGAGCGCCCCGCGATAATCCTTCGTGCGGTAGCGGATGAAGCCCACGTAGTAGCCGAGGCCATCGATCGTCGGATCGGCCTTGTACACGCGCTCGAACAGCGGCCCCGCCGTCTCGTAGCGCTGCTGCGCGAAGTACGCCAGCGCGAGCTGAAAGGCGATCGAGTTGTCCTGCGGTGATTTCGCCTGGGCGCGCGTCAGGTAGCGAACCGCATCGTCGGGCCGCCGCAGAGCCATGTAGACGACGCCCATGTAGTAGAGCGCCTCCACGTGGTCGGGCTCGCGCTTGAGCGCCTCCTCGAGGTTGCGGATCGCATCCTCGTATTTCTTCTCATCGAAGTCGAGGATGGCCTGGGCGACATAGACGTCAGCCTCGGTGGTCTGCGCGAACAGCGGCGCGACGGAGCCGGCGACCAGAAGGCCGACGAGCAGCCAGGCGAGCGCGAGGCGCACCCGAGCGTTATAGCATGAAAGCCCGCGGCCTCCCGCGAGGTTCAGGCGATTTCGGGCCGCTTGCCGTAGGCGACGCGCACGTCGGTCTTGATGCCGCCACGCACGTTGAAATCGCCGGTGACCTCCGCCCAGCGCGGCCGAATCGCCGACACGAGGTCGTTCAGGATGCGATTGGTCACGTCCTCGTGAAAGGCTCCCTGATCGCGATAGGACCAGAGGTAGAGCTTCAGCGATTTGAGCTCGACGAGCGACTGGTCGGGAACGTAGCGGAGACGGATGGTGGCGAAGTCCGGCTGACCCGTCATCGGGCACAGGCACGTGAACTCCGGCACCGCCATCGTGACCTCGTAGTCGCGGTCGGGATGCGGGTTCGGCACCGCCTCGAGCGTGCGCGAGGGCCTGGTGGGCATGCCCGATTGTACCGTCAACGCGCGGTGAGGCCGATGCCCACGGCGACGGCGACGCACGCGATCAGCAGGTCGGCGGTCAGGCGATCGCCCGCGATGAGCGCCGCGATCGCGACGCCAAAGATCGGCTGCGTGAGGAAGAAGCCGGCCAGCGCCGAGGGTCGATAGCGGCCCAGGAGCCAGAGGTTGGCGACGAAGTTGAAGCCGGCGATGAGCGCGCCCTGATAGGCGAGCGAGAGACCGAGCCGAGCCGTCCACGCGGTGGGGCTTCCTTCGAAGAAGGCCGACGCCACGACGAACACGGCAGAGCCGAGGGTGGCCTGCGCCAGCAGGAGCTTGACGGGGTCCAGCTCGCGCACCACGCGGGCCAGATACACCGTGCGCTCCGCGAGCACGAGGCCGCTGACGAACATGATCGAGTCGCCGAGGAGGCTCGAGGCGCCGGACGGGGCCTGGCGCACGAACAGCACGACGATGCCGGCATACGCCACGAGGATGCCGAGCAGCCGCGTCGCCGTCAGCCGATCGCCCGGAATCCGGAAGTGTGAGAGCACGACCGTGTGGACGGCGTAGAGGTTGAGGACGATCGCGGAATGAGCGGCGCTCGTGAGCGCGGTGCCGACGTTCATGCTGGCGATCTGCGCGACGAACAGCAGCGTGACCACGAGCAGCGGCTTCACTTCCGCGCGCTGCACGCGAAATCCCGCGAGACGGCCGGTCAGCCACGCCCAGGCGGCGATCACGACGCCGCCGACGACGAAGCGCATCCACGCCAGCCGCAGCGGCGGCGCGTCCTCGAGGCCGAGCTTGATCGCCACGGGATTGCCGCCCCAGAAGAGCGACAGGAGCAGCGCGAGGAGTGCACCGCGAAGGTCGACGTCCCGGCGTTCGGTCACGGACGGTCCACTATAATCGAACGCATGAAGATCGGGCTCGTCGGCCTGCCGAAGAGCGGCAAGACCACGCTGTTCAACCTGCTCACCGGATCGTCGGTCGCCACCGCGCGCTACGACACTGGCCGCGCGGAGCTGCACACCGGCGTGGCGCGCGTTCCGGATCCGCGCGTGGACGTGCTGCGCGGTCTGTTCAACCCGAAGAAGACGACCTACGCGACGTTCGAGGTGGTCGACCTGGCGGGCATCGCCAAAGGCGAGCGCGCCGGCCTCGAAACCAAGGAGTTCCGCAACGCCGACGCGCTGCTGCACGTCGTTCGCGCGTTTGCAGACGCGACGCTCGGGGCGCCGGATCCCAAGCGCGACATCGAGGATCTCGAGACCGAGCTGCTGCTGGCCGACCTCGAAGTCGTCGAGCGGCGGCTCGAGCGGCTGGAGAGCTCCATCAAGAAGCAGCGCAAGGACGCCGAGGTCAAGGAGCGCGAGCTGCTCCTACGGCTCAAGACGGCGCTCGAGGCGGAGCGGCCGCTGCGCGGGGAGGCGTTGACCGCCGACGAGGACAAGACGCTGCGCGGCTTCACGTTCCTGTCCGCCAAGCCGATCTTCCACATCGTGAACCTCGACGAAAAGGCGATCCCCACGGGCGAGCGCGTGGCGGAGACGTTCAACTTGGCCGACATTGTCGGGCGCCCGCGCACGCGCGTGGGCTGGGTGTCGGCCGTCATCGAGACCGAGATCGCGCGGCTCGAGGGCGAGGAGCAGCAGGCGTTCCTCGCCGACCTCGGCCTGAGCGAGCCGGCCATTCGGCGGGTGCTGCGCGAGTGCTACGGCCTGCTGGGCCTCGTCTCGTTCTTCACCGTGGGCGAAGACGAGGTGCGGGCCTGGCCCATTGCCGAGGGCACGCGCGCGCAGGACGCAGCCGGCGTCGTGCACTCGGACATCGCGCGCGGCTTCATCCGGGCCGAGGTGAACGGATACGACGAGCTCGTCGCCGTCGACGGCTCGTTTGCGGACCTCCGTGCGCGCGGACAGCTGCGGCTCGAGGGCAAGGACTACGTGGTTCGCGACGGCGAAGTCTGTCACTTCCGGTTCAACGTCGCGCGGTAGCGGCGGCGCCGCCCCTGGCGAAAACTTTCGCGTCTCCCGGCATTCGGTTGCGCACCGCCTGCCGTCGTTACAACGACCTTGCCGGTGGCACAGAACATGCGTCTGTGCCGCCTCATGAGCCTCGGATTCATGATCGCGGCGTGTGCGTTCGCCCTGGTGCTGGGGTGCGCGGTCGCGTGCGTGGATTGGTGGCGAGAGGCGCGGCTGGCGCCGCGGCTGCGGGTGGTGGCGTCCGCGAAACGCGGCACCAGGCCGGTTCAGCCGACGGCACAACGGCGCGCCGCCTAGTCGGTTTTCAGTCCCGGAATCGGCTTCAGGGGGCCGCCGAGCGCCTTCACCACCGCCGCGACGTTGGCGTCCGGCGTGTTGGACAGCAGCACGCACCCCGGCGCGACGATGAGCCCCCGGCCGCCCGTTTGCGCCACCGCATCCTCGGCTTCCCCGGCGCACGCGTTCGCCGTGCCATCGCGCAACGTCACCCATTGGTTCAACCCGCCGCACACCGCGCCCATGACCTGTCTGGCCGCGTCGGCCAACGCCGGGCCGGCGGCCCGGTCGTCCCAGTTCCAGACGTGGCCGGGCAGTCGCGTCAGCCGGTCCAGCATCAACCGATCGCCGTGACAGTGAATAACGGTCAGGAACGATTTCGGCCGTAGCGCCTCGAGCACCCGGCGGTCCCAGGGCTCGCCGAAGCGTGCGTAGGTCTCCACATCCATGACGCTCGCGCTGGCGGTCTGGATCGAATAGAAGATGCCGCCGATGCCTTCCGCGAGTGCCAGCTCGTTGAAGCGCAGCACAGTCTCCCCGATGGCGTCGACGGCCGCGGCCACCGTGTCCGGGCGCTCGCGCAGGTCGGTGACGAGGCGGTCGCCGGAGAGCTTGCGGGCGATCGACAGCGGCGAGAAGACCGTGGCCAGCACCGGGGCATCGCCGATTCGCCGGTCGAAGCCGAGTCGCACGATGGCCTCGAGCTGCTCGACCCACCCGTCGGCGCTCGCGGGATCGAGCGGCCGGATGCGCTTCCAGTCGTCGCCGGTCTTCACCGCGCAGGAGGCGCACGGCCGGTTGCCCGCCGGCAGCACCTGCTCGGATTCGATACAGCCCCACGCCTCGACGCAGTAGCCGCCGCGCGGTGTGAGCTTGAGGAAGTCGGAGCCGTAGTGGTCGTGGAACCGCAACGTCGCCTGGGCGAGGCCGGCCGGCGAGCGATCGACGGCAGGGAAGTGCCGCCAGACCGCGTACGGCACGCGATCGACCGGCTCGCGGTTGATCGCCGCGGTGAGACGCTCGCGTCGTGTCATCTGTTTCATCGTGTGACGCGCCCATCGGTGACGACGGCGGTGCCGTTGGCGTCGACCACGTCGAAGGTAAGGGCGCCGCCCGACGGCGCGCGGCCGCGAACAGTCAGACGCGACGGCACCGTGACCATGCCGGTGAAGCGCGCGGCCACGCCGCGCACGCGCGTTGGGTCACCGTCGAGGTCGTGAGCGACCACACGCGAGACGGCGAGCGCGAGGGTGGCCGTGCCATGCAAGATGATCGCGGGAAGGTTCGCGGCGCTCGCCACCGCAGCGTCGGTGTGGATCGGGTTGTAGATGCGCGCGCACTCCGTATAGACGTGCGGCAGCTGCACGGAGATCTCGATCGGCGCTTGCCACCCCGTGCCGTCGGTCGGGGCGGCCGCGATCGCCGGCTCCGCCGCGCTCGGCGCCAGCTCGTCCCCGTCGAGATCGACGCCGCGATAGATCGAGCCGTGGTCGGTCGTCGTCACGGCCACGCCGGTTCGATCGGTGGTGGAGAAGCGGATGACGACCAGCGTGCCGGCGCGCACGCGTTGCACGCCGATGACGCGAGCGCTGGCGCGCAGGCTCTCGCCGGAGCGCGGCGCGCGGTGCACGACGAGATTGTGGAACGCGTGGACGCCACGGCGCGCCACGGACTCGTCCATCATCTTCGCGCGCAGGGCGACGGCGAGCGGCCATTCGTAGCACACCGAGAACAACGGGTGCGCGAGCGGCCCGCCCGGCGCGATCGTGTCGTAGTAGCGCGGATCGCTCTCGCCGAGCGCGGCGGCGTAGGCCATCAGCCAGCGGGCAGCCACCGTGACCGCGGTGGGGCCGGTCTTGAGACCGGCGAGGCGGGCCGCGTCCAGCATCGGAGCGGACATCAGGCGCGGGGAAAATTCATGGCGTCGACGAAGATCTGCTCGAAGTCGGGATGCGCGGCCAGCGACACGTGCTCGATCCGCGCGGCGATCGCGTCGGCCCGCGCGCGCTCCGCCTCGGACAAGAGGCACAGCTGGGCGCCGAGGGACGCCGCATTGCCGACGTAGCGGACACGCGCCGGCGGCAGCGCCGGGATCAAGCCGATGCGGATCGCGCTCGGAATCGACAGGTAGTTGCCGAAGCCACCCGCGAGCATCAGCTCTTCGAGCGCTTCGAGCGGCACAGCGGCCACGTGGAGCAACATCGCGACGCCCGAGGCGATCGCGCCCTTGGCGAGCTGCACCTGGCGCACGTCATCCTGCGTGAGCAGGATCTCGCCGCGTGCTCCCGCCTCGCCCGCGCGCAGGAGCACGAACACGCGCTCCTCTCCACGCATCTCCACGCGATGGCGGAGGGCCGGCGGCAGGCTGTCGCGCGACTCCACGCGGATCAAGCCGGTCCAGTCCACGACGCCCGTGTCGAGCAGCCCGGCGAGCAGGTCGATGAGCCCCGACCCGCAGATGCCGAGCGCCGGCGTCTCGCCGATCGTGTGCACACGCACGTCGTCGTCGACGGTGACGCGGTCGATCGCCCCCTGCGCCGCCCGCATGCCATGACGGATCTGCGCCCCCTCGAGCGCGGGCCCGGCGGGCGCCGAGCACGCCAGCAGCCGCTCGCGCGAGCCGAGCAGCACCTCACCGTTGGTGCCGATGTCGACGGCCACGCGGAGGCTCGGAGAGTCGGCCAGCCGCGTGGCGAGGGCCACTGCGACGGCGTCGGCGCCGACAAATCCGGCCACCAGGGGCAGCATGCACACGCGTCCCTCGGCCGCAATCTTGAGCGGGACCTCGCGCGCGGCGAGCACGGCGGCGTGCCGCATCACCGGAGCGTAGGGCGCGAGCCCGACATGGGAGGGATCGATACCGAGCAGGAGATGATGCATGCAGGTGTTGCCGACGATGACGGCTTTGTAGATCCACTTCGGCAGCACCCCGGACGTCCGGCACACCTCGGCGACGTGCTGGTTGAGCAGGCCGACGATCCGCGTGTGGAGCTTGCGGAGATTGGCCGGATTGAACTGGGCGAAGGCGATGCGCGACATGAGATCGCCGCCGAAGACGGCCTGGGGATTCAGGCTCGAGACCGAGGCGAGCTGCTCGCCCGAGTCGAGCTCGATCAGCGTGGTCACGACGCTCGTCGTGCCGACGTCGATCGCCAGCCCGAATTTCATCGCTGTCGTGTCGCCACGCTCCACGGCGATCACCATGCGCTCCGTTCTGGCGCCGCTGCCGGCCGTGAACGTGGTCACCGTCACGCCGCTCGGATCGTCGCGCAGCGCCTGCGGCAGCCCGGCCAGGACGCTCGGTCCCACGTCCTCGGGCGGCACACCGACCGCCGACGCGAGCTGCTCGAGGTCCGATGTCTGGTGGTGCTCCTCGCGCGGCAGCGAGACTTTCACCAGCTCCTTCGCCACGCCCGCGTCGATGCGCAACCCGAGGCCGCCGACGCCGGGGCCGGCACCGAGGATCTGGAACGCGTGCTCCTCGAGCGGCGGCGCGACCTGCACGGTGACCGGCTCGGTCACGGCACACTGGCAGGACAGGCGATACCCCTCGCGCACGAGGTCGTCGCCCAGCTGGATCTCGTCCATGATCGTCGGCGGCGGGATCGTGCCGGCGACGAATTTCACGCGGCACGAAGTGCACCGGCCGCGACCGCCGCAGGTGGCGGTGAGATCGACGCCGCCGTCGTGCGCCGCCTTCAGGATGCTGGTGCCGGCCGCGACGCTGAGCTCGCGGCGTGTCCCGGCCTCCGCCGGGTGCGGCAAGATGACGAGCGAGACGGACATCCGGCGATATTGTAGCGCGCGGCCGCGCCCGCCTACGGCGCGATCTCGAACTCGACGCGACCGGTGCCCTCGCCTTCGACCGCGGCCGGCGCCGTCTGGGCAGCCAGACGCGCGGTCTCCACACCGCGCCCGCTCAGCGCGTCGCGCACGACCGCTACGCGGCGCGCGCCGAGGGCGGCCTGGGCCTCGGCGGGTGGGCGCGTCTCGGCGGCGAGCGCCGCGAGCAGCGCGTCGAGCGAGGCCGGCGGCTCACGCTTGGGAAACCGCCGGGTGAACGTGCGCAGGGCCTGCTCGCGCAGCGCTTCGTCGCTGCCGTCCTTGGCCCGCTCCCTGAGGCGATCGCGCAGCGCCTCGAGCTTCAGCGGCTCCGCGTCGGCGACGGTGAGGACCGGACGCAGCCGGAGCCGGATCGCCGGCTTGTCCCGCAGGAATTTGGCGAGCCGATCGAGATGCTCGTTCATCTCGGGCCGCGGCGTGGCCGTCCCCGGCAGGAACGTCACGGGATTCACCGACAGCGATTCGATGCGCGAATCCTCAGTGACGAACAGCTTGCCGATCAGGGCGAACGGCAGCCCGACGGTCTTGAAGGCGAGCCCGCGAAGCGCGCTCCAGATCGCGTCGCCGAGGTCGAACTCCGGCGACGACAGGCGGCCGTGCACCGGCACCGAGAGCTCGACGTGGCCCTGACGATCCTTGAGCAGCGACACGAACGTGTCGAGCGGTAAGCCAATCGGCCACTTCGGCGGCGTCGCCCGCGCCGCCGAGCGCACCACGTCGAGGCCGTCGATGCCCGCGTCGTTCGTGGCTTCGATCTCGTCGCCTTCGATGCGGTAGCGCGCGGCGAGCGTCAGGCTTCCCTGGCGCGCCGTCCAGCCGAACAGCATGTCGAGATACGCATTGGCGCGCGGCGCCGCATAGCCGCCGAGGGTGAAGAGCACGTCGACGCCGGGCGGCGCGCCGATCGTGCCGAGCTCGCCGCTGATCGAGAGCGTCGCGCTGGGGCCGATCGTCGCGCGCACGGCCGTCCGTGCCTTGTCGCTCGGCGTGGTCCCGAGCCCGACCAGCGTGAGGTTGACGCCCGAGAGCTCCTCCGCGAAGTCGGGCTCGGTCGTGCGGTCCACGAAGCGCCCGAAGCCGTCGCTGAGCGCGAGCTGCCCGAGCGAGAAGCGAAGCGCCTCCGCCGCGGCCGGACCCGTGGGGCGCGGCGCCGTCGGTCTCGTGGGCCGCGCCACGCGGGGCGTCAGGAGGTCGACGAGCGGGAAACGGCCCGAGGCCTCGCGCTCGAACAGCACCCAGGGCTTCTCGATTGTGACGCTGGCCACGCGCACGCCGCTCGGCCACTGCACGTCGACGCCGTCGGCGCGCGCGTGTCCTGCCGTGAGGAGCTGACGGTTGGCGTCGCCGATCGCGAGCTCCTTGACGGCGGCGTTGCCGCGCACCGACAGCGTGAACGGCTCGAAGCGGGCGCTGATGTGCGCTTCGCCATCCACGTTGCCGCTGAGCCGCGCGCCGACGGGCAGATAGGGCTGTGCGGGCGAGAGCGCCACGCCCGCGAGCGTGACGCGCACGTCCATCCGCGAGGGATCGACCTGGAACGTGCCGCGACCCTCCAGCCGTCCACCGCGAGGCATCGGCGTGGCGACCAACGCCTCGGCGGGCTGCTTGACCGGCCACGTGAAATTGCGGACCTCGAGTCGTGTGCCGCGGACCTGGAGGCGCGCCGCCGGCTCGACGGAATCGTCCACGATGTTGGTGCCGCCGTCCTCCATGACGGCGTGGCGCACGGCGACCTCCGGCGTGAGCGCCGGATCGGGCGCGGATGGGGCGGAGGACGCGGGCGTCGGCGGTCTGGCCTCGAGTGCCGCGCGAAGCGACAGCTGGCCGCGCTCGTCTCGATCGATGAGCGCCCATGGGCGGAGCACTCGCACGTCGTCCACCGCGAGCTTCGCCGGGGCGCGGTAGTCGACCCCGCTCGCGTCGATGCGGGCCACCGTCAGCAGCTGACGATCGCCGTCCACCAGGACGAGGTCGCTCGCGCCCACCGTGCCGCGCACGCGCATGCGCGGTGGATCGAGCCGGCCGCGCACGTCGAGCTGGGCTTCGATGCGACCCTGCACGCGGCCGCGAAACGGCAGATACGGTTGTGCCTGGGCCACGTCGACGTTCTTGGCGTTCACGCTCACGCGCACGACACGCTGGTCCAGCTCGCCGGTGCCGGCCACGGTCACGGTGCCGCCACCGGGCAGCGTCGCCTCGATCGCAAGCTGCGCGGGACCGCGCGCGGGCCAGCCGGCGTTCTTCACCGTCACGCCGATCGCGCTCACCGCGAGGCGCGCGGTCGGCGTCACGGTGCCGTCGAGCAACGTGAGCGCGCCCTCGTGCACACGGAGCTCGCCGATCGTGACCTCCACCGCGGGCGGCGACGCACCGGCGGTCCCGGGGTCACCGGGGCCGGGTTGCCGAACGAACAGATTGCGGAGGACGACGGCCCCGGCGGCATCGCGCTCGACGTTGGCCCATGGCTTGCGCAGGTTCACGAAGCCCACCGTCAGACGGGATGGCCATTCATAGTCGAAGCCGGTGACGTCGAGGCGTTCGACGCCGAGGGGCGGATCACCCGAGCGGCTCGGGTCCGCGACGACCAGGCGGGTGGCGCCCGCGGCTCCGGTGACGCGCAGTCGCAGCGCCTTCTTGTCGAAGGAGGCGACCAGTCGCGCGTCGACGTCGGCAACGCCGCTGAGAGAGCCGGCCAGACGCGCATAGCGGTTTGCGAGATCCACCGGCAGCCGCGTGGCGCGAATCGCGACGTCGGTCGCGAGTGGCTGGCCGGCAAGCGCGCCACGCACCTCGAGGCGGCCGCCGCCCGGCAGGCTTCCCGTGAACGTCACGCGCCCGGGGCGCGGCGATGGCCAGGTGAGATTTTCCATCACCAGCCGCGTATCCGTGAAGGCGTAGCGGATCGGCGGCTCGTAGATCGCCTCGGTCACCGTGACGTCACCCTCGACCTCGGCGCGCACGACCGAAAAGGTGCCGCCTTTGACGCTAAGGTCGTTCAGCGTGACCGTCATCTGTGGAGACGTGGCGAACGCTCCGTCCTGTCCGCGCCGCTCCAGAACGACGTCGCGTACGCGCGCGCCCGCGCTGACCCGGGTGCCGTCGCGCTCGTCGTGCACGACCGTAGCGCCGGCGCTCAGGATGCCTCGCTCGGGTAACACGGCGGCGTCGCCGGGCAGGTAGAGACGCAGCAGGCCCAGGTCCACGTTGGCCGCCGTCACGTGGGCGCGGAGATGAACGGGCGACAGCCGAACGTCCTCAACGCGCACGTGCAACGGTGACCCCGCGGCGACGCTGGTTAGCTCGAGGCTGCCTCCGGCGTTCGCGGTGGACAGCGCGCGACCCTCGATGTCGATGCGCTCGACCTTCCATCGGCGCGCAGGCTTCAGGGTGCGGTCGTCGAAGATCAGCGAGCTGTCGGCGATGCGCAGCCGGTCGATCGTCACCGGGATGGGCGAGCGGGGCTGGGCGGGCCGTTCGAGCAGGTCGGAGATGTTGAATCGCGTCGGCGACACGCGGACGATGCGGATCTCGGTGCCCGTGACGGACAGCTCGTCCAGCCACACGTGCAGCCGCCAGAGCGAGCGCCGGTGCACACGACCCTCGAGACGCGTGATCACCGCCAGCGTGCCAGGACCGTCGCGCTCGGCGATCCGCAGGCCGTGCACCGCCACGTGGCCGGTGAGCAGGCTCAGCTCCACGCGGTCGATCGAGACGCGCCGGTGCGTCAGGCTCTCCAGGCGCAACACGGCGGCGTGTCGGACGATCTCGGGCGCCCAGGCCAGGATCGCCACGCCGACGCACGCGAGCGTGACGAAGACGAGGAAACCGATCAGCCAGGCGGTGCGGCGACGGATCAAGAGCGCGGCCTTTTGGTCTCCAGCATACCGCGTTAGACTGCGCGCCATGAGCGAGGTATTCGACGCCGACGCCCTCTCGCGCGCCGCACGCCTGGCGGGCTTCGACTGGACCCCGCAGGAGCTCGAGCCGGCGCGTCCGGCCGTCGAGGCGGCGCTGCGTCTGCTCGCCACGCTCGACGCGCTGCCACTCGACGCCGTCGAGCCCACGACGCAATACCGCATTCTGTGAGCGTCGATCTCGCGTTCGCCTCGGTGATCGACCTGGCGCGCATGATCGCGCGCAAAGAGGTCTCGCCCGTCGAGGTCGTGCGGGTGCACCTGGAACGCATCGCCGCGCGCGACAGGAGCCTGCGCGCCTACATCACGGTCTGCGCCGAGGCGGCCAGCGAGGCTGCGCGCACTGCCGAGGCCGCGCTGATGTCCGGACGTCCGTCCGGGCCCTTGCACGGCGTGCCGATCGCGCTGAAGGACCTCTACGACACCGCGGGCGTCGCGACGACGGCGGGTTCCACGATCCTGGCGGACCGCGTGCCGGCGACGGACGCGACCGTCGTGCGTCGCCTGCGCGAAGCCGGGGCGATCGTCCTCGGAAAGCTCCACATGGTGGAGTTCGCCTATGGACCCGAGGGGCTCAACGCTCATCACGGCGCGCCGCGCAATCCGTGGGATGCCGACGCCGAGCGCATGCCCGGCGGCTCGTCATCGGGCTCGGGCGTCGCCGTCGCTGCGGGCCTGGCCCCGGCCGCGCTCGGCTCGGACACGGGCGGCTCGATCCGCATTCCGGCGTCGCTGTGTGGCATCACCGGGCTGAAGCCGACGTATGGCCGTGTGAGTCGCGCCGGGGTGCTGCCGCTGGCGTGGTCGATGGACCACGTGGGCCCGATGACGCGTACCGTCGCGGACTCCGCGCTGCTGTTGCGCGCGATCGCTGGCTACGACCCGGCCGACGCATCGAGCAGCGTGCTGCCGGTGCCCGACTATCTCGCGGCGCTGACCGGCGACGTGAAAGGATTGCGCGTGGGACTGTTGCGGGACTTCTTTCTGACGTCGGCGACGCCGGAGGTGCGCACTGCGATCGAAACGGCGGCGAGGGCGCTGCAGGGCGCCGGGGCTGTCGTGGACGAGGTCGCGCTGCCGAACGTCGCCCACGTGGCCGCCGCCTCGTACGCCGTCGTGGCCTCCGAGGCGCTGGCCTATCACACGAGCTGGCTCAAGACGCGGGCCGGTGATTACGACCCGGAAGTGCGCAAGCGGCTGCAGCTCGGCGCATTCATCAGCGGCGCGCACTACGTCCGGGCCCAGCAGGCGCGCGCGCTCGTTCGCGACGAGATCGATGCGGCGCTGGCGCAGCGTGACGTGCTGCTGGCGCCGGCGACTCCGCTGACCGCGCCGCGGCTCGACGAGCGTCAGATCACGCTGGGCGATGGTCCGAGCGACGTGCGCGGCGCGCTGATCCGCCTGACGCGACCGTTCAATTGCTCGGGGCACCCTGCGTGCGCGGTGCCGTGCGGATTTTCGGCGCAAGGATTGCCGATCGGCATGCAGCTCGTGGGGCGGCCATTCGATGAGGCGACGGTGCTGCGCGCGGCGGACGCGTATCAGCGTCTCACCGATTGGCACACCCGACGGCCTGTGCTAGCGTGACCGCGCAGGAGGGCTGAATGACGGATCCGAACGTCGATCGGCGGCTCGCCGCACTCGAGTCACGTCTGGGACGGTTCGAAGAGCTGCTCCGTACGCTCACCGATCGGCTGGCCGCCTCGACGGCGCCCGGCGACACGAAAGCCGCCATTCAGACGTGGGTCACCGAGTACGTGTCGATGCGGCTGCAGCAGCTCGTGCCCGAGACGTGCGAGCATCCCGAGGGCGAGCGCGCGGCGGTCGCCGGCGCCGGGCCGTTGCTGCCTGGCACCCGCGTGCGCTGCACCGAGGAGGTGCTGCACCGCCTCGGACGCATTCCGATTCCGTTCGTCCGCCAGATGGTGACCCAGAAAGTGGCCGACACGGCGCGCGCGGAAAGTGTTCTGCTCGTGGACGTGACGTTCTTCGAGCGCGCCGCCACGTTCTGACAGTGCAAGCTGGCAGGGGAGGATCTCCTGTCGTACCAGCATTGGCAGCAGCACGTGATCGCCGGCCCCGCGCTCTGAGCGGAGCTGGCGCTGGGATCTGACGATCCCGTTCAGCTTCCGATCGAAGACTCGCTCGATCTGCATTCCTTCCTGCCGCGCGACGTGCGGTCCGTCGTGAACGACTATCTCGAGGCGGCGCACGCTCGCGGCTTTCGCGAGGTGCGATTGATCCACGGGCGGGGCATCGGCGTGCAGCGGGCCATCGTGCAGTCGTTGCTGGGCGATCACCCGTTGGTGGTGGGCTTCGCCGACGCGACGGAAGAGCGAGGCGGCAAGGGCGCGACGGTCGTCCGCCTGCGCTGACGACCGTTCGCGGGCGTTACGTCTTCTTCGAGGCGAGGTGACGGAAGAGGAACTCTCCGTCCACAGGTGAGAGGTCGAAGCGCCGCGACGCCTCGTCGACCAGCTTCAGGCGGTCGGCCCTCGGATTGTCGTGCAGTTGATCGTCGATCCACCGGATCGCTTGCTTGATCGGTGCCTCGCCCGCGCTCATGCGCGCCTCCTCCCGTGGTTCGCGGCCATTGGGTCCCCGACCCGCGGTCGCGGTCTGATGATTATACGGGCGCGTTCACCGGTCCCGCCCGCCGCGGCTGCCGGGCATTGCCATTGCACTGGATCGGCGCATGCGGGGGGACTCGGGCCGGACATGGTCGCCATGGTTCGCGTCGGCTGACACACCACCGCGACCCGCCCTCGGCGGCGACGCTCGCGCCGATGTGTGCATCGTCGGCGCCGGGATCGCCGGGCTCTCGGTCGCCTACCACCTGGCGATCGAGGGACGGCGTGTACTGGTGCTCGACGATGGGCCCGTCGGGGGCGGCCAGAGCGGCCGTACGACCGCGCATCTCTCCAACGCGATGGACGATCTCTACGTCGAGATCGCGCGCATCCACGGCCCGGACGGCGCGCGTCTGGCCGCCGAGAGCCACACGGCGGCCATCGACCGGATCGAGGCGATTGCCGCCGCGGAGTCGATCGACTGTGACTTCGAACGCATCGACGGCTATCTGTTCACGCCGCCCGGCGAGACGCCGGAGATTCTCCGCGAGGAACGCCGCGCGGCACACGAGGCCGGCCTCAACGGCGTCGAGCTGATCGATCGCGCGCCGCTCGGCGCCTTCGACACGGGCCCGGCGCTGCGTTTTCCGCGGCAGGCCCAGTTCCACGTCCTCAAATATCTGAGTGGTCTCGTGACGGCCATCGAGCGGCGCGGCGGGCGCATCCACTGCGGCACGCGGGTGGAGTGGGTGACCGGCGGGCGGCCGGCGCGCCTGCGCACGAGCGCCGGCGTCGTCGTGTGCGACGCCGTCGTCGTCGCGACGAACACGCCGTTCGTGAGCCGCGTGGTGGTGCACGCGCGCCAGCACGCGTACGCGACGTACGCGATCGGCGCGGCGGTGCCGCGAGACTC